>Ga0182024_10026378_pt1 | contig 10210 bp, 5 predicted proteins | sample P32metaG_FD_120480 | JGI IMG/M metagenome (GOLD analysis project Ga0182024, IMG submission 120480) | Permafrost microbial communities from Stordalen Mire, Sweden - P3-2 metaG (Illumina Assembly) | ecosystem: Environmental > Terrestrial > Soil > Wetlands > Permafrost | place: Sweden: Stordalen...
CCCAAAACTGCCGCCAGCGAGCCTCGTCACGATCCGTCTGGTAGATCGATTCAGCAAAGTAGCGCGGCACCTTTCCCGAGTATGCGGCCTGCCTTGAAATAGGCGTGATCGACGGCACCCATGCAAACAAAGCGTCTTCCTCAAATGTCCGATTGAAAAGTTGCTTTCTGAGTTCCTCTTTGATGGCGAGCCATTGCTCGACAGCGAGACCGTCAAACAAAACAAGTGCGACTTTTCTGGCCATCCCTTTCGCCAGACGGTGAGCGATGTAACCGGGAAGATGATGAACCATCAGCGGTGTTACTGTTGGATAATTGAAAATGCCCGCGTAGCTGATTTTTAGCCACGCGCTGAAACGCTCATTGACGTGTCTGCACAGGGCCGCAAATTGGTCTTTGTTTTTCAAGCGGGCACCTGATCCAATCTCCGTCCACAGCAGGCGCGCTTGCGCGTAGCGATGCGCGAAGGTTGTCCACAATTGCGGTACAGCGCCATCGTCAGGGCAATTCTGCAAGAGTTGGTTGGCCAACTCCTCGAACCGCAATTCCGTGTTTTCAACTCCGGTCCCGATCAGGCCGACGCGAATCCACGTTTCCGGCGCGGCATCGTCCCAACTCCAAGGTATCGGCGTCAGAATGCCATCCTCAAACAGATTGTCGATGAATACGCGCACGTCATCATGATGAAACGGCAGCAGGGCAGGGCCTGAATACTTCAGCGACTCCGGCTCTTCATTAATAACAGAGGTGGCACCACGAGTGTCGCGAACGAACACTGGCCACCGTTCATCCAAGAACTCCCAAAATGCCTTCCGATCCCGAACCAGGATATCCAACGGCCACGCCTGGAAAGCTGTGCGCTGTCTTAGGACCATGACGAGGTATTGATCGAGAACCTCGGGGACCGTCGTCTTTGTATAGTGCTTTTGGCACAGCATCCGTAGTAGGTCGCTCTCCTTGGTCACGATGCTTGGCACGATCTGAAAAACGTGCTGGAGAATAAAGTCACGCGTCAGCGCCTCACCAAGTGCATTGGCTGCGTATTGGGCTTGCGCGCGGTAGAGGGCGTCGAAATGAACAGTCTCCAACTGCGACACAACGCTATAGGACAGCTTAGGGAAAACGTCCTTCAAGGTGAAGGAAAGCCGCTGCGCCCCGGTCAGTACATCCGCAGGTAGCGTCTCAAATTCCCGTTCTCCGGGTTTGAAAACGATGGCGATCTCCACGGCATCGCCCACATCCCACCGAGGACGATAGCGCGTCTCATAATCGAATCGAAAGGAGATCGAATCCTCGAATTGCACGAGCGAAAACCCGCGCTCCCCGATCGCTCGGAAAACGCCTGGGTCGCGGAAAAGTGCGTCAGCATCGGAAACCGCGGTGACCGGTCCGACCCCCGGCACGAAATGCTTCAGAATGATGTCCCGCCAGTCAGTCATGGGTTTGAGAGTATGCGGAGGATGAGCAGCGGCGTGAGGCCAGGCATGACCTCGGCTTGCCGCGTGAGTTCGTTCTTCCATTGCTCCTCCTCATCGGCGAGCTGGCGAAGCCGAAAGGCTCGTACCTCCATGAGACCCAAGCCGGACAACATACGACGCCGGGCACGAAAACTGTAATCGCCTTTCTCTCGTTCGGCTTTAATCGCCTGCTGATGCTTGTGCCTGAGCGTTTCGTAAATGCTCTGGCTCTGCTGCATCGCGTGTTCACGGAGCCGTATAAAGACGTCAGATGATGGTTCGGAGACGTAGTGGCCATCCAGTTTCCAAGGCTCGGTGCAAAGCTGCTCCCACAAGTATCGTGCGGTGGGCACCAGCACGCGGCCGTCGTCATGCACGAAGAGCGGCAGGATGGAATTCTTTCGGCGATCCAGCGTCGCCAGACTTACTTCCCAGATCGACCACAGGCCGGCAATTCCCGCAGGCAACCCGGGAATATTCACCGACGGAAACGGCATCCCTTCCACGAGCTTTGGCAGTTGGGTGAGCATCGACCGCACGCGCGGGTGATCGAGTGTGAGAGTTTCGCCCGACGCCGCGGTCCCAGCGGTGCCTGCACAGAAGAACGTCTGCTCGTCTTGTTCGCCAGGCCACACGACCCGCAGCCGATCCAGCTCCGCATCGACGCGGCCACCAAAGGCGACAACGTAGTTTTCCGTCATGCGCGCAATCCAGTCGTTCAGCGGCAAACCCTCCGCCGTCTTTGCTTCGCGCGGGTCCAGCGGATCGGTATCGGCTATCACCGCATTCTGGGTGTGCGATTCGCTCGCACGCGTTCGCAGGGCATTCGCCACCTGCTGCACTGATGCGTCGAGATGGTCGGGATGAAGCAATGCCTCGACGTAGAGATGATTGAAAATCTCCGCCGCCTCCACCGAATCGAGCACATCGCTCGTTTTATCGACGCCGAACTCATCAAGGATAACCGCCAGCTTGTTCTCGAGCACCTCGCGCACGCGAAACTCCACGGTATCCTCGAAGACGAAGTTGATCGCCCGCACCACGGCCTGCTGCCCGATACGATCCACGCGGCCAATGCGCTGCTCGATTCGCATCGGATTCCACGGCAGATCGAAGTTCACGACGATGTGGCAGAATTGGAGGTTCAGACCTTCGCCGCCGGCATCGGTCGAAACCAGGACGCGGGAATCCTTGGCAAATCGCTTCTGCACGTTGCGCCGTTCATCCATGCTCATCGTCCCATTAAGGCGGACTACATCCATTCCTCGCTGAGTTAGAAATTCCGAGAGCATCTGCTGGGTCGGCACAAACTCCGTGAATACAAGCACTTTCAAGTCAGGGTCGCCTTCCTCCTGCTGAAACTTGTATATCCACTCCAGCAGCGCCTCGGCTTTTGCATCGGCACCGCGGGCTTCCACCTTCTGCGCGAGATGCAGCAGTCGCTCGACTTCGCTTTGCTCGTTTTGCATCGCGGCGATCCGCGTTCTCAGCAGGGTCTCCCACTGCTCCTGAGCGTCCATCTCGGTCCACTCTTCCTCACTCACAACCGGTGCCTGCACCGGTTCGGTCATCGGCGTTTGCAAGACACCGAGCCGCTTTTCGAGCGTGGCGGCGATAGCGCGCGTCGAGCTGGTTACAAGCCGCTGCATCAAGATCATCAGAAATCCGACGTAGGTCTTCTTCTCGCGCATCGCTTGGTTGTAGCCCTCGCGCACATACTCGGTGACGGCCTCGTAAAGTTGGTGCTGCTCTTCGTGACCTTCCCAGCTCACGCCGACGAGTTTCGTCACGCGCGGCTTGAAGAGCGGATTGCCGTCCGCGTCGATCGCGTTCCGTTTCTCCGTGCGGATCACGTAAGGCCGCACGCGTTCACGGGTTACGCTGGCCGGCTCGGGAAACGCCGCCTTGTCGAGCAACGAGACCAGTCGGTAGAAGGAGTCCGTCTTCCCTTGATGCGGCGTTGCCGAGAGCAAGAGCAAATACGGGCTCGCTTCGGACAGGCCACGGCCAAGTTGATAACGCGCAACCTGCTCAGTGCTGCCACCAAGACGATGCGCTTCATCGACAACGATGAGATCCCAGCCCGCGGTCACCAAATCCTCGAAGCGGTCTTTGTTGAACTGCGCGACCTGTTCCGCGGACCAGCCTTTGCGAGCTTCCAGCGGCTTTACCGAGTCCACCGAGCAAATCACCTGATCGAAAGTCCTCCACACATTGTCGCTCGGCGAAATGCGGCGATAAGCTCCAAAATCGCCCGGCGCGTAGTGCCTGAACTCCTCGCTGAAGTGCGTCTGCATTTCCGCGATCCACTGCGTCACGAGTCCCTTCGGTGCTAGCACCAGGATTCGGCGCGCGAGTCCCCGCAGCTTGAGTTCCCGCATGACCAATCCCGCTTCGATAGTCTTCCCAAGGCCCACTTCATCCGCCAGCAGCAAACGAATACGATCCTGCGAGGTTGCCCGGCGCAGCGCCCGGAGCTGGTGTGGCAGGGGAATAACTGCGGCCCCGACAGGCGCGAGGAGGATGTCGTCGTTCAGCAGGTTAGCGACGCGCGCTCCGAAAAGTGCGAAGCGAATCTTCTCCGGTGTCGCCGCGCCTGCGCCGTCCAGTCGCGTCAACCGCGCCCCGCTTGTCCGGATGATGGTATCCGCTGACGACAGCCAGACGTGGTAGCAGACGTCATCCCACAAGCGCGTCACATCGACGACCTTGCAGGGTTGTCGATGCTCGGTGCTCCAAAGCCACTCGCCCGACGCAAATGTTGACCCGGATTCCCCCATGCTCTTAATCGCCGCCCGTGCGCGTCACGGCGGTGTCGTAGAGCATCTGGAGCGCCTCGTCTTCGTTGAGCACGCTTTCGGGCAGCATCTCGGCGACGACCAGGATGGTCTGGTAGTCTTTCAGCCGGTAACACTCCTTGAAGCCGACGCGGACGGCTTCGGAGCGGAGTTCCTTGAGCTTTTTGCCTTTGGGGATTCTTGGGACGGGCACGGTCATGCCGGGGAAACTGTCACCGCGATTCGGATTGAGCGCGGGCGGCGAATAGCCGGCGGGCAGGTAGGTCCAGAATTCTTCGAGGAGGCGTTTGTTGCGCAGTTTCTCCACGTCGATGTTCTTCTTCGGGTCGGGCACATACCAGCGGTCCTTGGCCTTACGGCGGAGTTGTGGATGGTCCTTTGGCAGATTGCGCAGCTCCTTGCTGGAATCTGAGGAAAGGTAGCTATGGATCTGACTCGGCACCTCGCCATCGCCGTCGTAGCGCAAAAAGTTCTGCTCCAGCAAGGCGCGCAGTTCGGGGCGCGTTTCCCATTTTTTCCAGCTCGCGTTTAGCTGTTGGAGAAAGTCGGGATGGATGTCCTGCTGGGTGCGCGGCTTGTCTTTCAGCTCATTGCGCAGCCAGGCAATGGCGGACTTCTCGTCCTCCACAAAGATGCTCATCTGTCCGATGTCTTGCATCTGGGAGCGCTTTTTGTCGTATTCGTTCACCTGCTCGGGCAGGAAGAACATCTCGTCGCGCTGCGGGAACCGTTCGGCCAGCCCGGCCTGAAACTCGGCTGAGCTGAGCGGCACGGGCGTCGAGTGTCCCACGTAGAAGGCGACCATTCGGTCGTAGAGGATGCGCGGATCACGCTCGGTAATGAGTTCGAGCTGGCCTCCGTGCGCTTTGACTACCGGTAAATTGCGCAGGTGAGTCTTAATGAAGTCCCACGCGCCCTCCTCGGTTTCCCCGCGCTTGGCGAAGCGTTCCTCCAATCCGCCGTTTGGTTTGTAAGCCGAAATGACAAGGTCTTGTTTGACGGCGGTCGTGCTGGTGACCGAGCGAAAGCTGCGCTGCTGCTTGTCGAGCGCGGCGACATTGGCGACCACGAAGCCGGATTCTTGGAGGCTCGTTTGAATAGAATTCCACACAGCCGCATGTGAATTCGAGAACTCAATTGTTATCCAGCGACCGGGTTTTAGAGCTGTGAATGCCAAGCGAAGCCCCATCTTCATCAACCCGGCATAATCCGAAAGTCCTTTGGGCTTGTCGGTCTGCACGCGGTGAACGACCGCCTCCGTTCTATCGTCTGTTGTAACTTTGAGCCACCCCTCCCAAATACTGTTCAGGTCGGAGTAGAAGATGTTCCCTCCGAACGGAGGGTCGACGAAGACGTAATCCACTCTGCTTTCAACTTCGCCGCCTTGTGCGGACGCATCAGACGTGGTGACAAGATTGCGTCCCAACTTCCCTCTAAAAATTCGGGATATTTCGAGCGCATCTCCTAACTTGTCGGCAGCGAGTCTAAAAACGTTCTGTTCGCGTATGAGGCTAGGAATTGTCAACTTGCCTTGTTGCCCGCCGCCACCGCCTTCGCGGTGCCGATACATGTTGGACGCGAGCCACTGAATCGAGGTAAGCCAAAATTGGAGAGCTTGCGATAGCGGCCCAACTCGGCGCGCGCGCTCCCAAAGCTCGCCAAGGGCGATCAGGTTTCGCCGCGTGTAGAAATCTGATGCCGTTTCAATGCCTCGGAGATGTAACGCGTCGCGCTTATACTGCTCGCTTTGCTTATCGAGTGCCTCGTGGGGGCAACATGGCGGAATGCCGAGCTTTTCAACCTTGGCGAGGACTGCAGCGTCAGACTTCGTAAACGCTTTTTCCCTTCGTCCGCTTGGGCTCGTGTAGTTGACCAGCACGGGAATCTTTCTGATACGCTCAATGAGTTTACCGTGGTGCGTTAGAACCTTCTCCATCATCTTTGCCGCTGTCGCTTTGCTGAGTATGGCCTTGCAGCTTGGGCACTCGAAAGCGCCGGCAGACACTTCACCGTCCTCGTTCACTGCTGCTTCGAGGAAGACGACTTCACCTTGGCAACTAGAACAGGTGAACACATCGCTCCAGACGGTGTAGTTTACCCGCCCCGCGCCTTTTCCATCCGTGTGCGCCGTCTCATACATCCACCCCAACTCATCCTCGACTTCCTTGAGGATACGCTTCGCTTCTCGCTCAAAAGCTTCCACGTCCACCGGCGTGTTGTAGTTGTAGGCGATGAAGGTGGCCGCCGGGGAGAGGTCATTGAGAATTGCGCGGCGGGCGCCGAGCTTGGAGAAGGCTTTCCCTTGCTCGTCGAGGATGAAACCATCGTCACGCACGCGATAGCCGAGCGCCTGCACTTCCGCGCGATCGCCGCAAAGCTGCGCCGCGACGCCTGCCATGCCCGTGCCGGCGAAGCCGTCGAAGATCACTTCACCTGGCTCGGTGTAATGCAGGATGAACTTCATGATGGCGCGGTGCGGTACCTTGGTGTGGTAGGAGTGCGCGTTGTAGATTGGGTGGTTTTTCCCCTCGGACACATCCGCCGCGAACGGCTCGCGGTGGTAGGGCTTCTTCGGGTCGTAGGACGTGCCGTAAGCTTTCAGGAAATCGCCAATCCACGGATTCGGGCAGGCCGTGTAGTAGGGCGGATCGGAGAGCGCGAGGATGTCCTCGTCCTCGCCGATGGGAAACCCCTCGATCTTCCGAAACTCCGCGTCTTTAAGCTTCGCCGCGAGCAGCTTCAAAAAGTGCTCCCGCCGCGCTTCCTCATTGGGAAACGTCTGGCCCAGGCACTCGACCGAGCCGGTGCTGGCGGTTTTAAGGGAGAGATTTTGCTGGCTCATGGTGCGTGGAAAAGTGCGTGGTTCAGCCGATACCCGGTTCCGGCGGCTTTGTCGCTGACGGAGTGATCGTGCTCGCCGCAGGCTGGGAAGTTTGTTCAGTAGCCGCCTCTTCGGAGCGTTTTTTGTTCAAATCGCTCACGTAACGCTGAGTGGGGCTGGTCGGCTTGTCCGGCTCGGTCATGCGGAGCCAGCCGTCCTTTAGAAGCGGGTCGAGGTATTGATATTTGAGGTGCTGGCGGCTGGAGACCCCCAAGTTGTCCATGATCTCAGCGACGGAACGAGGCGTCGTGCAGAAGGCGATGACCTGGAGGTGTTTAATGTTCGGCTTGAAGGACTGGGCGGCGGGAGGAGCTTGTTCACTGAACATGCTGCGAGCAGCAGGCTTGGCTTGTTCAGTGAACATGCCGGAAGCGGCGGGCTGAATAGGCTGAGCGCCTTCGGCAAAAATCTCGCGCAGGTGGGCAGCGACCCGAAAGACTTCGCCTCCGGGATCAGCGTGCTTTTCCAGAAGGCTCTGGACGACAAGGAACTTGAGGATCGTCTGAGTGTCGGCCAGCGGCTGACCACACACGGACTGGGCCTCCAGCGGGCGAATTTCGCCCTGATGCCAAGCGTGGATGAAGACGGCGGCCTGTTCGTCCGAAAGCTGGGCACCAAGGCTGTCTCGGATGAGTTTCTGGCGCTCGGAGACGAGAGTCTGCTTGGAGAGCGTGACGGAGAAAGCGTGCCCTGTGGGGTCGTTTTCGAGAACTGGTGGAACGCGACCCAGCTCGCGCTGGTGGGCGAAGATGTTGCGGATACCGGTGTTGGCCTGTTCGCCGATGCCGATCCGGGTGAGCATGGCGCGAAGGCGGGTGTTGCGTACGGGCTTGTCCCCCGGCTTAAAGAATTCCTCGCCGGTGACGAAGGAGGCGCCGGGATTCCAAAACTCGACCTCATCGGCATAGAGCGTGATCTTGGCCTTGCGGGCTTGGTCGCCGTAATCCTGATGAATGAGGAGGTTCAGGACAGCTTCGCGGAAGGCGAGGTAATCGGGCGGCGTGCCTTTTCGCTGCATGCTGGTGGCGTCCAACTCGAAACGGCTCTCGGCGAAGCGCGTGCGATAGACCTCGACGATGCGCTGCCAGGCTTTGAGGAGATTGCCTTCGGAGAGTGACTCAATGCGGTCGTCCCACCTTTGCTCCGGGAGTTTGTCAGCTTTCTTGCACTGGAAGATAAAGAAGTCCACCACCTGCCGCGGGATGACGCGGTGCATGGCGGCGTTGGTGCCGAAAAGCAGAATCGCCGCGCAGGTTGGACGGAGAACGCCGTCAGCCGCAACGACGAGGCCGAAATGTTCGAGGAATTCGAGGTTCGTCTTGGCTTCGGTTTCGTGGCCGGAATGTCGTTCGCCGAAAAAATGGCGATACCATTTCAGGCTCTCGGCATCGAAGCAGTTTGTGACGTCGAGCGCGGGAACGGCGCGGTCCTCGAAGTGCTCGGTTGACGCGTCACGGAAAAACGCTTCGATCTCGTCGCGGTTGCACATCTGCGTTGTGCCGCCTTTGCGCACGTAGGACTCGTCGATCCGGCCGTCGAGGTGAACCGGCTTATGCGCCCGGTGGACTTCCGGGATGTAGAATACGAGAAGAGTGCCAGCCTCGTCGGTCAGCACATCCTCCTTGAACGAGACGGCGCAACTGAACTTCCCCTTTTGTCGCAGGGTGTTGATGAAGCTGCCCTGCATCTCATCGGCGTTGGCAACGCCCTTAATCGTGAACTGCCCGTCCTTCTCCTGAATGCCGAACACAATCCAACCGCCGACTGTATTGGCGAATGCGGAAACGGTTTTATAGATCCGCTTCGGGACATCGGACGTTGCTTCCTTGTATTCAATATCGCGCCATTCGATCTGTTTCAGGCGCACTTTCAGCTCTTCGAGGGTCATACCGTGGAAGGTTCGTTGCCGTTTTCCGCTGCGCTCTGCGCGAAGACCATGTCCATCGTGAACTGCTCACTGGCACAAGCAAACCATTCTGGAAGCAGCCGGTTGTGGGCTTTCATGAGGTAGGCGTTGGCTGGAGTTGGCCGCGCATTGGCGGAACGCGAACTTCGAGAAAATACCACGTTCCAATCTGCTCCCACCGGAACTCGTAGGAGTTCGAGAGCGTGACGTTCACATGTTCTCTCCCCACACATGCCGCTTGCAGCGGGGTATTGGCAACGTAACGGTGCCCGTGGTGCAACGCAAAAACCGTTCCGACGCCAACCTTGGACGCCCGCACGTATCCAGTGCTGTCAGTAATCATGTAGAATCGCCCAAAACCATGCGGTCCCGCGCAGGCGCTTTCCAACGCAGCCAGATCGACGTAGGCGTCAATCCTCCCGAAATCCACCGCCGCCTGGCGCTTCGTCTTGAACTTCAATTCGAGCGCGCAGCTAACATTTTTTCCGGGGAACGAGCATGTGATGTCAAGATATTTGGTCTTACCTGCAACGCTCGCCTGCTTCGCTTCGAGATCGACGAGAAAAAGATCATCGCGGCCTGTGCAGCATAGTTCACCGTAATTGGAGAGAATCTGGGCGAAGTAATGCTGGAAGGGGGCTTCGAGAAGAATCGGATGGCGTCCGTGAACGAAGCGGCTCTTCAAGATGAGCCATGATTGGTCGAGAATGTGATCGAGCCGATCGAGATGATTCTCCGGCAACTCAGTGGCTCTCTTTATCTGGATATTTGGCGCCATCTATTTCCGAAAGATTAGGGCAAGGCCATGCTTAGCCGATAACGATGCGCACTTTAGCCGCATCCCGACCTTTGAGGAGTTGCTCGACGTATTCGTTGAATCGCTTCCGAAACTCGTCCGGCGTCGCCGGGCTGCCATCCGGGAATAGTTTGTTGCGCAATTCGTCGATCTGCACTTGAACCTTTGATAGACCGGAAAGGGCTTGCTGGATGGCCGCAAGGAATTCCTGACTAATCTCGTCCGGCAGTTCCTTTGCGGTGGTGAATTCGCCGAGCAGTTTCTTCTGACCGGGCTTGAGCAGATCGAAATGGCTCTGGATGACCGGATCGGCAAGGTCGTTGAGCAGCGCCTGGGACCAGCTCTTGTAGATTTTATCGAGCTCGCCCTTGAG
>Ga0182024_10026379_pt1 | contig 10210 bp, 9 predicted proteins | sample P32metaG_FD_120480 | JGI IMG/M metagenome (GOLD analysis project Ga0182024, IMG submission 120480) | Permafrost microbial communities from Stordalen Mire, Sweden - P3-2 metaG (Illumina Assembly) | ecosystem: Environmental > Terrestrial > Soil > Wetlands > Permafrost | place: Sweden: Stordalen...
AAACCCGTGCCGTCGCTACCAAAATAGGTCTTGAATCCGGCCTTGTTCAAGCCCTCCAGCAGCTGGCTATCCTGCTCGGCGCCGCGCCGGGTGATGAAGCGATAGCTATCCTCCAGCACCGGGTAGGGACTGGCTGCGTTGATCAAGTCGACATCTTCGGTGGGATTATCCTCGCCGTAGATTTTGTAGATCATCGCCGCAGTCGGCGTGAGGCTAACCACACAGGTCGGGCCGCGCTGCAGCAGCCAGACTTTTTCCGCACCCTTGACCACCAGATCCTGCGCGATATCGTGGCCGCTGTTGCCGGTGCCCACTACGACCACGCTTTTGCCGGCATAGTCCGCGCCACTGCGAAACTCCCCCGAGTGGATGACGCTGCCCGCGAAGGCGTCGATGCCCGGCAACTTCGGTATATGCGGCAGCGCGCCGCTGGCGCCGGTGGCAATGATCAGATGGCGGCATGTGATCTGGCGTTCCCCGCCGTCTGCGCCGCGCAAGGTGGCGCGCCATCGACCGGCGGCCTCATCGTAGTCGGCGTGCGCCAGGATCGTACCGGTCCACACGTTCAGCTCCAGATGTTCGGCGTAATTCTCCAACCAATTCGCCACGTGGTCTCTTGACAGCCACAGCGGCCAAGTCTCCGGGAATGGAAGATACGGTAAATGGTTGGCCATGATTTCATTGTGCAGAGTCAGCGACTCATAGCGTTCTCGCCAATTGTCGCCAACGCGCGCATGCCGCTCCACCACCATAGTGTGAACGCCCATCTGGCCAAGTCGGGCGGCGATGGTGAGGCCGGCCTGTCCCGCGCCGACGACGATCACTTCCGGATCTATGTCGGCGAATGCGCGCCGTGCCTCGCGCTGTTCACGCCGACTGACACCGGATTCGTTCAGGGCGAACTCATTGCCGCTCGGACGCCGCTGCGCGATCCGCTCCTCGTAGCCCGTGAGCGCCTGCAGTGTGGTGAGCAGCAGCCATAATTTGGGTTCGAGTGGTTCAGCGGCGGTGAGGAGCAGGCGTACGAATGCCGTACCACGTCCAAATCGCGTGTCGAAATCGCAATAGCCTTCGAGCACTTCCTTCCCGGACCTCCGCTGAAAACGCGGCGGCGTACGCGTCGGCGCGACATGGAAGTTGGTCGCCCGCGCGTAGTCCAAGGTAGCCGCAAACGCGGCCTGAATGCTTTCATGGCCGGAGAATGTGCGATGTTCCCAGGTAAAGGACAGGAGGTCTTTCCAGTGACCGTCGCGCGCAAATTGCGCAGCGAGTCCTGCGGCGTCCCGCCGTTCCAAGGCGGCAGCGAACTGCACCGCCCAGCGCTGGAACTCGCCGGCGGCGGAGGCCACGATGTTTTTTTCCAACTCCTTCATTCAGACAAACTCCCGCAACTCATTGGCCGTCCCATGTCAACACTTGTGTTGAATCCTGCTCGTGCGCGGACCGCGGCTGACCACGCTTCAGCGCCTCAAGAGGCCGATATTCCGCCGTTCACACTGATCGCCTGTCCGGTCATTTTCGCTGCTCCCGGACCCGCCAGGAACACCACCAACGGCGCAATGTCGGCGGGCTCCACCACCCCCAGCTTTGCCTTGGCCTCCGCTTTCGCGAATAATTTCTGGCTGAACTCGCTCGCCATGATGCGTTCGTAGGCCGCAGTGCCTCTGACCACCGAGGGTGTGATTGCATGCACGCGAATCCCGTAACGCGAGGCTTCCAGGGCAAGCGTGCGCGAAAACATCACCACGGCGGCTTTCAGACCGCCCTGCAAAGCCTCGCCCGGCGTCGCGATCTTCGCCGCATCGGACGCAAGATTGATGATGACGCCGCCCTCACGGGCGATCAGGTGCGGCATGGCCGCGTGACAGGTGTACAGCACGCTGGCAAGATGAGATTGGATCTGTTCCTCGAAGGCCTGTGGGTCGATGGTATGAAACGGACGGGGCGATAGATGCCCGGGAATGCTGGTCACCACGATATCGAGCGCGCCGAAATCCGCGACGACTCTATCCGCCAGCGTTTTCGCGGCTGCGTAGCCGCGCATGTCGCCGGCATGAAAGCGCACGTCGCATTGCGGTGCCCGTTGTTTGATCGCCGCCACGGCTTGCGCGCCGCGCGCTTCGTCCCGGCCATTGATGTACAAGCGCCCGACGCCGGCTTCCGCAAGCTGCGCAGCAATCTCGAACCCGATGCCGGACCGGGATCCGGTCACCAGTGCGGTACAGTCGGTGAGCTTTCGCACGATCACGATACACCTTCTTGAGTCAATGCAATGTTGTGCATCATCGGCCCACGAACGCCGGCGCGCGTTTCTCGACAAACGCCCGCGAGCCTTCTCTCGCATCTTCCGAACGCAACACGAGCTTGATGGACGCATCCTCGACGCCAAAGGCATCGCCGAGCGTCAAGCCAGAGCATGCCTGCATGGCTTCCTTCGCCTTGCGCATCGCAAAGGGCGAGTTCTGCGCCATGCGAGCCGCGAGTTCACGCGCCGTGGGCAACACGGCCTCGGCACTGACCACCCGGTTGACGAGCCCGAATTTCATCGCCTCTTGGGCGCCGATGGCATCACCTACCAGCAGTATCTCCGCCGCCACGGCCCAGGGTATCTGCCGTGAAATGCGGGCTATGCCGCCGGCCGCCGGAATCAAGCCGCGTTTCACCTCCAGCAAACCCAGAACGCTGGTGTCGGCCACGACCCGCAGATCGCAGGCCAATGCGATTTCCATACCGCCGGCCATGACCGCGCCGCGCATTGCCGCAACCACAGGCACGCTGAAGTCGGTGCGCCGCAACATGGCCCGGTTCAAGATCTTCGGATCGGCGAGCAGCGCCTCGTCCCATTCGTCTTCGGCCTTGCGCGACCGCGTGAGCAAGGGCGTGAGCCGCTTCAAATCCGCGCCCGCGCAAAAAGTCTTGTCGCCCGCACCGGAGAGAATGGCAACGCGCACGGAGGAGTCCTCCGCGATCGCTTCCCATGCGCGCGCCAATCGCACCAGCATCTCCGGCGTCAGTGCGTTGTGTTTGTCCGGTCGATTCAACAGCACCTCGGCGATGCCGCCCTCGATGCTGACAACTATGGGCAGCTCACTCATGATTCCGTCTCTGCGGCTGTGGCGATCACGAACGAGAACTCCGGCGCCAGCGTCTGGAGTTCAAGCTTGATCGGCATGCCGATGGAAATACTCTCGGGTTTGATCGTGTCGGTGCGTGCGAGTACGCGCGGGCCCTCGGCCAACTCGGCCACCAGCGTGACATAGGGAACGCGATCGCGCCACGCAGCTTCCACCGAGAAATGCGACACCGTATACGAATGCACAGTCGCTCGGCCCGACACCGGCTTAAAATCGTACTGATCAGAAGTGCAGCGCGGACAGTAGTAACGCGCCGGGTGCGTGCGCTGTCCGCAGGCGCGGCATTCCTGGATGGTCAGCGCGCCGCTGTCGGCACATGCCTTATAGAACGCATAGTCGAGATCGTCGGGTTCCGGCAGCTTCACGGACACCGAACTCACGCGGCACCCCGCGCCAAAATCGCCAACGTCCCATCGCCTAAGTCTCCATATCCGGTGACCAGGCCCAGTTCGCAGCCGGGTACCTGCGCTCTACCCGCATCGTGTCGCAACTGCCGGGTCGCCTCGACGATATGGTTCATGCCCCAGCAGTGAGCCTGCGACATCAATCCGCCGTGAGTATTCATGGGGAAAGCTCCTCCGAGTTCGATATTGCCGTTCTTGACGAAGTCCGCGGCGCCGCCGCGTTCCGCGTAGCCCAATGCCTCGAGTTCGAGCAACACGACGTACGTGAAGCAATCATAAATCTGCAGGAAATCCATGTCCTGCGGGCCCACGCCGGCCATCGCGAATGCCTTGGGCGCAGCGCGGTCTAGACCCAGTTTCAACATGTCAGGGCGATTGATCAGCTCATCCGGCCGGTCCGGATGTCCCTCGGCACCGCCCAAGAATGTTACCGGCACGTGCGCAAGATCGCGCGCTCGTTCTTCTGAGGCCACCACGATGGCTGCCGCCCCGTCAGTCTCGACGCAGCAGTCCAGCTTGCGTAACGGCTCGGTGATAAAGGGCGAGGCCAGGTAGTCCTCCATGGTGAGCGGTTTGTCGCGCATCACCGCACGGTCATTCAGCGTGGCGTGCTTGCGGCAGGCCACCGCCACCGCACCGGCGGCTTCCGGCGGCACGTTGTAGTGTTTCACGTAGCGCTGCAGATACAGTGAATACCACCAGGGCGCCGAACGCAGTCCGTACGGCGCATAATAGTTCTTGACGGTTTCGAAGAAAGCCGCGGAGAAACGCCTTTTATTCGGGCGCGCGCCCGGTCGCGGACGCAATGCCGAGTAGCCGTTCCAGCCGATGGGCACCAATACCACTTCGGCCAAGCCCGCGGAGATCGCCAGGGCGGCGTTCAGGAGACCCGCAACCGGACTCGCTCCGCCCATTTGCGGACACGCGGTATAGCGTACGTCGGGAATTCCCAGATGCGCCGCAATCTCATCCCACGCCACGAAGCCCGGGGGTGGAATGATGCCATCGACATCCGAGGGCTTCAGTCCGGCATCCTTGATTGCCGTCATGCTGGCGGACAACACCATTTGCAGAATCGATAGGTCGGTGCCGCGAAAATAGCCGGTTTCGCCGATGCCGACGATGGCCGACTTTCCGGACAGAGACTTGCGGGTCGATGCGCTTGCCATTGGGTCAGATGAGCTCGAAATGAAAATCGGTGATCCTGCCTTGCGGCGCGGCGTCGAATACCGCCGTGACGCGAGGGGTCGTATTCAGCTTGCCCGCCGTCGCCTCGATGTCGCTGGTGTCCACGCCTTTCACCATGTTGATCAAGGCGGTATCGGCGCCGTCCAGGGTCACATACGCTATGATGATGGGCGGATCGGGCAAGCCGGGAAATTTGGCAGTGATGATGGTAAAGGTTTCCAGCGTACCCTGGGGTCCGACTGCTTCCCACTCGGTGGTGCGCTCCATGCAGGCGTCGCAGAACGCGCGCGCCGGTACCAGTAGCCGCCGGCATTTGCTGCAGCGTGTGCCCATGATCCGCTTGTCTCTCAATTCGTGAAAAAACCGGCTCGCGCTCTCGCCGGCGAAATAGGTATAGGCGAAATTCCACTTGCCTTCGATCGAGATCAAATCGGATGCGCTCACGACATTCTCCTACGGTCCCGGCGAACTGCCGAGCACGCACACTGTTGAAAATTGGGTCGCACCGCCCTGCCCCGTGGCCACGGCGCGCTCAACATCGGCGACCTGGTGCTCGCCCGCCACGCCGCGAACCTGCAGCGCGCACTCTGCGATGCGCACCATCGCGGTGGCGCTGACTGGATTTGCGCCCTGCGGGCCGCCCGAAGGATTAATCGCCGGAAGTGAAGCGTCGGTGAATTGCGCCTCGACAAACCGGGGTCCGTCCTCCGCGCGGCACAGACCCAACGCGGGATAGGCCATCGCCTCGGCGCTGGAAAACGCCGAATACAATTCCACTACCCGCAGTTCCTTGACCGGATTCGTGATACCCGCCTGGCCGTAGGCCTTTTGCGCCGACAAGCGCAGCGACAGCAGATCCACCAGGGCTCCCTCCGGACGATGAATGCGATCGCCCATGGCATAGCTGTCCGAGGTGGAAGCGGCGCCCTGTACCCAGGCCGCGGTTCGATCGCCCACCAGATCGGCGGCGCTCAGCACCATGGCGCAGGCGCCCTCCGACATCGGGCATGCTTCCGCGCGATGAATCGGCCAGGACAATAACGGCGAGGCCAACACGTCTTCGGGGGTCAAATCCAGCTTCAAGTGCGCATGGGGATTGCGCCGCGCGTTGCGGAAACTGCGCGCTGCAATCTCGGCCCAATGCCGATCGGTGTAACCGTACAGCCGCATCAACATGGAGGCACGCAGCGCTGCCATGGTAATCGTGGTGAGCGGAAAGTCCTTCTCATACACCGGATCGAAAATGGTGTTGAACACGCTTTGCGAGGTAGAAGCCTGTCCCATGCGCTCGACGCACACCACCAGCGCGCGCTTCGCGCGGCCCGAGCGAATCCAGGTGATTCCCGCAAAAGCGGTTGAGGAGCCGGTCACGCCGCCGGTGTTGACCCGCAAGAACGGTTGCCCGGTTCCCATCATGGCGGTGCGCTCGACTGACCCCTCTCCGGCCAGGGCATCGGGCGCCACACCGGCGAGGATCACATCCATGTCGCCGATGTCCATGCGCGCATCTTCGAGCGCGAGCTTGGAGGCTTCCCAAATCAGATCGCGCGAGCTCTTGTCCGGATGCGAGCGGCGATAGTCCGTCTGTCCGACGCCGATGATGGCAACTTGCGTCATGCCGACTCCAACACGACCACGGTTTGAGTTTGCGCGGCCACCAACGATGAACCGCTGGCCAGCGCCCTGCGTGCTCTCGGCACTTGATTGGCCCCCGCATCGCCGCGCAGCTGCAGCACCGCTTCCACGATGCGTGTCAGCCCCATCGCGGGTGCGCAATAGCCCGCTGCACTGCCGCCCGATGGATTACAGCGCGCATCCTGCGCCAGCGCTCGCAGGCCTTCGCCGGTTTTGGCGATGCCGATGGCCTCCATCGACAAGCCTTCGTCATACAGGGTCATGCCGTCGAGTTCGAACACGTCGATATCCTCGACGCGGCATCCGGCTTCCGCAAGCGCGAGTTTGGCCGCTCGGCGCAGCGCACCCAGTTCCAGAAGATGTCGGTCGCCGATCCAATACGGTTCCGAGCCTTGCCCAAGCCCCGCGAGCCGCACGCCGTTCGGCTTTCCGGAGATCACCACGGCGGCAACAACGTCCGCCCACAGCGGCAGGTGTTCAGGAGCGAGAGGATAGCTGGCGTTGGAACGGCTGCCGCCGAAGCGCAGCGCGCGCGGATTACGCGCCACGGCCGCAAGACGCGCCGCACTGGCCGGCACCGGATCGCCTCCGTTCGCCGCGCCGCGTTTCCAAGCCTGCGCACGCATCGCCGATACGTGCAGTTCCTCCAAACCGAACGGGCGGCCGAAGAAGGGATCGAACAGCACGCGGGATACTGCATCGACATTGTGTTCACTGGCGCGGCCCCACGCCGCCACGATGCTGCGCTCCGATTCGCCCGCTTCGATGCGGGTGACCGCAGCCGCGAAAGCGCCCGCGCCATCGTCTCCATAGCGGATTTCGTCGCGTAGATACGCCCCGGCCGGCGGTCCCGTCACCATGCTGGACAGACTGCGGCCGTCAACCAAATCGTGGGCCGCAAGCACCACGGAGTCGATGCCCGCCAGACCGTGACCGGCATCATCTATCGCGCGGCGCGTGGTGTCGAAAATCAGTTCGGACAAACTGCGGTGCCGATCAGCCCAGCTGATTTCGAGCGCGATGCCTTCGATGAAGACCCTCGGTGCATGCAGCGTCATGAAAAATTCCAACGGCTCACAGCGGCTCCCCCGCATTGGTACTTTTTGATTGCGCGCTCAATCTAGATCCGCGCTCCCATCGTTGTCAACACTAATGTTGAAAACTCACCCGCGATCCGACGTATCGCTATCCTGCAGAGCGGATCTGTCACAGCACTGCGACGGGCGTGATCGGACTACCCACACCACCGCGGATTGCCAGCGGAGCAATAACCAGCATGAACGTCGCGCGTCCCGACTGCGCGAGCGCCTCGAGATCGAATAGTTCGGCCAAATACACACCGCGGTCGCGCGTCAGTGCGATATGCAGCGGCATGGCGCAACCAGGATCCGCCGACGGCATGACCTCAACGGCGATGTTGTCCGCACCGACGATGGCGAAGCCGGCATCTGCAATCCATGCGGCGCAGTCATGATGCAAGCCGGCCGAGGCATGCTTGTTGGCACTGCCCTCACGCCATGCCTGCAACCAGCCGGTTCTGAGCATCAGCGCGTCTCCGGGCTCGGGAATTGTTCCGCTGGCGGCAAGCGCCTGACGCAGCTGGTCAAGAGAAATCGCGCGATCGGGCGCGGCTTGCGCAGTAAAATCCAGAAATATACCGCGCGTCACGATCGGGCCCAGCTTGTCGATGCCGCAGCGGCTGGCGCCTCGGCTGGTAACCAGATTCGCCGTGAAGTCGTTGTACATGATCCCTTCGCGCCACACATGCCCGAGGGCATCGATGTGCGTGGTGCCGTGTGTTGCAATCATCAACACATCGTCGGAATAGCCATAGCCACCCCGCTCCGGCAGACCCGCGGCGTAGTCTCCGCCGTGCCGCGTCATGAAATGTTGGGGCGTGGCGCGCATGTCGACCGCCGGCCCGCGCTCACCGCCGGCGATGGGAATGGCCAGCGATATCACTTCGCCCGTGCGCACCGAGGCTGTTCCGCGCAACGTCGCGGCGGCATCGATCAGATTCGCTGCGCCGCGCTCATCGTCCTTGCCCCAAGGATTATTCAAACGCTTGCAAGCCCGTAATGGCGCGCCCGAGAATCAGTGCATGCACATCGTGAGTGCCCTCATAGGTGTTCACGGTTTCCAGATTGCACAGGTGCCGCATGACGTGATACTCGTCGGAGATGCCGTTGCCGCCGTGAATATCGCGGGCATCGCGCGCAATCGTCAGTGCTTTGCCGCAATTGTTGCGCTTGATCAGGCTGATCGCTTCGGGTGACAGCGTTCCCGCGTCCATCAGACGCCCGGCGCGCAGCGCAAGGTGCAGCCCGGCGCAGATTTCGGTCAGCATGTCGGCAAGTTTCTTTTGCACCAGTTGCCGCGCCGCCAGCGGCCTGCGAAACTGCATGCGTTCGGATGCATACGTTAACGCACGCGAGTAGCAATCCTCGGCCGCACCCATGGCGCCCCACGCAATTCCGAAGCGGGCGCGATTGAGACAACCGAACGGGCCTCCCAGGCCTTCGGCATCCGGCAGCAGGTTTTCCTCGGGCACGAAGACTTCGTCCATTTGGATCATGCCCGTGGTGGACGCGCGCATCGACAGCTTGCCCTCGATTTTGGGAGTGGCGAGACCGGCAAAGCCACGCTCCAGAATGAAGCCGCGGATCTTGCCGCCGTGCCGCACGGATTTGGCCCACACCACGAGCACATCGGCAAACGGCGCGTTGGTAATCCAGGTCTTCGCGCCGTTCAGCCGGTATCCACCGTCGGTTGGCTTTGCCAGCGTTTGCATGCCGCCCGGATCGGAGCCCGCGTCGGGTTCGGTCAGGCCGAAACAGCCAATCCATTCACCGGAGGCCAGTTTCACCAGATATTTTTGGCGTTGCGCATCGGAGCCATAGGCGTAGATCGGATACATCACCAGGCTCGATTGCACCGACATCATGGATCGGTAACCGGAATCCACGCGCTCCACCTCGCGCGCGATCAAGCCATAAGTAACGTAGTTCGCATCGCTGCCGCCGTAACTTTCCGGCAGCGTACAACCCAGTAATCCCATCTCGCCCATTGCGGCCAAGATCGATCTATCCGCGACCTCGTTGCGGTAGTCGTCGCGGATTCGTGGTTTCAGCACGCCGCGCGCGAATCGCTGCGCCGAGTCGCGCGCAGCGCGCTCCTCTTCGCTTAGCGCTGCATCGAGCAGCAGTGGATCGAAGGGGTCAAAGGTCGCGGCTGTAGCCGTCTGGTTTGGATTGCGCATCCGACAAAGAAACCACCTTCCGCGCGGCTCGTCAACACTTGTGTTGATAAGGGCTCGGCCGCGCCGGCAATTTTTGCCTTAGCGCGGCAGTAAGCCGCTCAGAACGAGATCGGAAAAAACCCGCGCCAGCTCGGCACTCGACACCTGCCCCGTGGGATCGAACCAGCGATGAGTCCAATTGCACATGCCGATGATGCCGGCGGCAACCAATTTAGGGTCGCTATCGGAGGAAAAATCGCCGGTCTGAAGTCCCTCCTGGACGATCTTGAATACGGCATGATCGAAGCGATGATTGAGGGCGATCATCTGCTTGCCCCAGGCGGACCCGTCTTTGCTGAGACGCAGCATATCTTCCTGCACGTACACGTACAGATAGGGATAGTGCTTCACATATGACTGCAGCAAGCCCTCGATCAGCTCGCGGAGTTTCTCTCGCGCCGGCTGATCCAAGTTGGCGGCTTGCTCCGCCATATGTACGTTTTCGCTGGTCGCCTCGTTGACCATCTCACGAAAAAGCTCCTTCTTGCCGCGAAAATAATAGTAGACCGTGGCGCGGTCCATTTTCGCCCGTCTGCCGATGTCGTCCACGG
>Ga0182024_10026380_pt1 | contig 10210 bp, 10 predicted proteins | sample P32metaG_FD_120480 | JGI IMG/M metagenome (GOLD analysis project Ga0182024, IMG submission 120480) | Permafrost microbial communities from Stordalen Mire, Sweden - P3-2 metaG (Illumina Assembly) | ecosystem: Environmental > Terrestrial > Soil > Wetlands > Permafrost | place: Sweden: Stordalen...
GCGATGCCGGGGGGACCGTCGCGAGGAAGGGCGGGGCATGCGCGGACATTACTACGAATGGAGGCGTGCCGCAATATACAGCTGGTTAACGGAGGGCGAAGCGCGAGTAGTAGAAGTTCTAGAACCGAGGCGTGTAACAAAATGAGATTGTGGCACGCGTTTTAGCGGTCGAGGAAGGCGCGGAGGCGGGCGTAACCTGCGCGACTCACTGGGAGCTGTGTGCCGTTGGCGAGCACGGCGATGTGGCTGTCTTTGCCGTAGGGCTCGACTTTGGCCACTCGCTCCAGGTTGACGATATAGGACCGGTGAATGCGCATGAAACGCTGCGGGTCGAGGGCGGATTCCAGGCTAGAGATGGTCTGCTGCTTCAGGTGCTTTTTGCCTTCGGCGGCCAGGGCGACGTAATCGTCTTGAGCTTCGGCATATTCGAGCTTGGCGACGGGAATTATGAAGACGCGGGTGCCATCGCGCACGGCGATGCGATCGAGAAATTGCGCGGGCGGACGCGCGGCGACGGCGAGGTCGGTTGCTGACGGGGTGGGCTCTGGCGCCTTGCCCGCGAGGCGTTCCTTGGCGCGTTTCAGCGACGCTTCGAAGCGATCGGCGCCGAAGGGCTTCAGAAGATAATCCACGGCGTGAACTTCGAAGGCTTTGATGGCATAGCTATCGTAGGCGGTGACGAAGACGACGGCGGTGTCGTTGCCGATCAATTCCAGAACTTCGAAGCCGTCAAGCTTGGGCATCTGAATATCGAGAAACATGAGGTCGGGTTTTTGTTCGGTGACAATTTTGACGGCTTCGAAACCGTTGGCGCACTCGGCGATCACTTCGATTTCGGAGTGCGCGGCGATGAATTCGCGCAGGACCTGCCGGGCGAGTTCCTCGTCATCAACAATCACCGCTCGAATTTTTGCTGCTGCGGCTGCGCGGGTCATGCCGGTTGCGCCTCGCTTCCCGTGGGCAGAGTCAACGCCACGCGGTATCGGTCGCCTTCGGTTTTTACGGCGAAGCTGGCCTGGTTGCCGTAGCGCGCTTGCAGACGCTGCCTGACGTTTACCAGGCCTACGCCACTTTTGCGGCGCGGCGGAGCATCTGGATCGAAACTGTTCTCGACCGTGATCGTCAGTGTTCCGTTTTGTGCGTGGACGTCCAAGTGGATCCAGCCGCCTTCGACGAGGTTGGCGATGCCGTGCACCACGGCGTTTTCGACGAGCGGTTGCAGCAGCAGCGGCGGGACTGGAACGTGCAGGGCGGACTCATCAATGTTTTCTTCCATTTGGATGCGCGCGCCGAAACGAACTTTTTCTACGGCAAGGAAGGCGCGGATCAGCGAAAGCTCTTCTTCCAGCGGTATCGCAGCCTTTTCTCCCAGACCGAGCGTGCGGCGCAGGAAATCTCCGAGCAGGATGCACATTTCTCGGGCCTTCGATGCGTCGGAACTGGTCAGCGCGCTGATCGAATTCAAACTGTTGAAGAGAAAGTGCGGATTCACCTGAGCTTTCAGCGCGCGGAGCTCGGCATCGCGAGCCAGGACGCTGGCTTTCATCACGCGGGCTTCAGCGTCGCGCGAAGCTTCGACTGCGATGATCACGTAATACAAGGTCACCCACAGCAGATAGAGCAGCAGGCCGGTGAAGAATACCAGCGGAACTTCTGGTCGGAAGCGATGGCTGAGGCCTGGAAAAGATTGCATCTTCGAAAGCGTGCTGGTCAGGCTTTCCGCCGCGACGGCCCAAATGATGCTGGCGACGAGCGCCGCGGTTAGGTGCGTGGCGATCAAGCGGCCCAGGCCATATTTTTCCAGCGGATTGCCGCGGCAGGAATACCACGAAGTGAGGCACAGAAACGCGTACAGCAGGCAAAGCGGCACCGACAGCACCAATGCTTCGCGATCGCTTATTTCGTGCGAAACGGTGAGCAGATAGGCGAGCAGCCCTGCGATGGGAATCCATGCGAGGAGGTAAATGATGACGCGGCGCAGCTGGCTGAGTATGGGATGCATGATCGCGAGTTAATTCTTTACGACGATTCCGCCCATCAGGCTGGCGCCTTTCATGATTAAGCGCTTTTGTGGCGCGCCGGCGACGCCGGGCGTTTGCTGATCGGTTTCGTCAACGAACGCGCCAAACAAACTGATCCCTTCCATGGAAACCAGCCAATCGTCCGGAACTTTGATTTCCCCGCCGCCCATCACGGACATGGCTTCGATGGTGGCGGAATCGCCGTCCATTTCCGCCTGTCGGAGATCAATTTGAAAGCCGCCCATGAAAGACAACACTCTGCCGCCTTTGAATTTCTTGCTGGTGATGCGGCGTTTGAAGCCTCCGAGAATTGCGATACCGTTGAAATCTTCCTCCGGGGATCCGGCGCGGCTCCAGCGATTGAAAATCTCCGGCCACTGGGAATTCGTAGTGCCATCGGGACGGACGCGGGGGCCGGCGGCTTGCCAGATCATCATTACACCGATAGCGATGACGACCAGTGGCCAGACGGTGTTGAAGTGGATGTGCGCGACGCCGAGATTTTCAAGAACAAGCAGAACTCCAGAGGCCAGCAGAATGCCGCCGAAGAGGCCTCGCCGCCCGTGGCCGCGGCAATCAATGACCATTGTGCTACCGGCGGCGATCATGACTACCGGCCAGAAATAACTTAACACGCGGTCGGCGTTGATCAGGCCTTGTTGATCGAGCAGCAGCACAACTCCCGCCGCGACGATCAGCGCGCCGAAGATGAAACTCCAACTGTAGGAGCGGTTGCTTCCCATGATCGTTAACCCCTCCGGGTTGCGGAGAAGCGATTTTCCTGTGTTGCCAGCAAGATTGCGAGACCGAGGCCCACCAGAATCAGCGGCCAGTAGCGCAGCACCTCTCCCGCGCTGGGCAGATTCAGGCGCATGGAGAGGATATTCCAGATGTCGCCGACCATCATGGAAAAGAGCCAGAGGTTGTCCAAGCGAAAATGGCCATAGCCGAGTTCGCCGAGTTGGAGAACGATGCCCAGGAGGATGAGCAAGGCCGCGCCTGCGACGGGCACTCGCGCGCTGGAAAATAGGGAAGTCATGGGCGACTGGCCGTTTGTCCTGGTCATGGTCTCATCTCCGATTCGAATTGCGTTGCCGTTCATGAGGCGAGAATAAAGGAGCGCAGGTGGGGCGTCTTGTGTTAATCGGCGAATGGCGGCTGGGAATCGGTGAATGGTGGGTCTTGGAGGTGGAAGCGGAAATCTACCACAGAGGCACAGAACCACCGAGCCACAGAGTGAAACGAAGGCAACGAGGCAGAGAACCGCAGAACCACACAGCCACACGCTACGACGAGCGCTCGCTCGTGGGAGACCGCTTTCGCGAAAGTTGCACGATTACGACAGCGTCATGCCGATCCAGAAGGCGGCAGTCAGGATGCCTGTCAGCAGCAGCATCAAGCGCAGACGCTTCTTGCGCACGGCTACGATTATCACGCCCATGGCGCAGAGCAGGAAGCCAAGCTCCGGCCAAAACATGGCGGAGTTGAACGTGTTATTCGAGGCGTTCGCCGGATCCTGAAGCCAGAAGGACGCAAACGAAGTGGCGGCGGTAAGCGACGCGGCGACGCAGCCCGCGAGCGCCAAGCCCTTGGCCCACTCCGGCACAACCCAGTCTTTTTTCGTGTCGCGCCAGTCCAGCCACGTCTGCGCGATCACCAATGCTGCAACCATCAGAACGAACAGCGCCACGTCCCCCTCCCCAAGCGCGCAGCGTTTCTGCTCCTGGAAAACTTCCCGGCACCGGAGGCGGCTCGCTCTGCGGAGGAGCGAAATTTCCGTTGCTGGACCTGGACCCGAAACGATACGAGGGCCGTTGCTGCCGAATCACACCCTCAGTACGCAGCCGCTTTTGCCTGCAGCGGCCTTGCTGCTTCGACAGACCCCGTTGCTTTTACCCTTTTGCAATGCTCTTCTTGTAATGCCAGTTCTTCCCGCGCCAAGCGCCTTAGCATGGCTTGAATTACGATGCTGCCTTCGGTGACATTCCCAAGTCTCCTGTAGCGATCCCTGAAAACTCTCCCGGCATGGCTGCGGCGAATTCGCCGCCAGCCTACGACGGATTGAACTCGTTCGTCAAAATCATTCTTTCGCTCATCAGGCGCGCTTGCGTGTAACGCTCGGTGGCTTCCTCAGGCGACCCGGCGGAAAGCTCATGCAGAATGCGCTTCAGCTCCTCGTCGAAGAGGCGCGCTACGAATTCGGGCGTATGCACCACGGGCTCGCCCTGCTCGTCGACGACGCGGGTGACGTCGCGATGGCGCATGCGCTGCGCGATCATCAGGCGGTAGATACGATCCGTCGCAAGGTCTTCCATGTAGCCATCGAGAAGGCTCGCGCCGCGGCCGCTGAGTACGCCTTGGCGATAGCGAATCACGGTGCGCACTGCCGCGCGCGTGCCGGCAACGGTGTGCTGGCCGACTCCTGCGGGAACCGGACGCAGGTCAGGATGTGTTTCGTGGTTCGCCGGGCGCGCTTGCAATTGATTGGGAGCAGGGAACTGGCGCACGGCGATTTCGTTTTGATCGGGATGCCCAGTCCACGCGCCGTCCATCAAGGACATGGCTTCGTTCTTCTTGTCTTTTTCCAAGATGGCCAGCGCGCGGGCGTTCAGTTCGGCGTCTTCGCGGCTGGGATACAGCGCGGTCATGCCGCCGATCGCAAGCATGCCGTGTTTGTGGCAGATCTCAGGGATCGTGTTTCGCAGATTCTGGAAGAACGGGACATCGTGCGCGATCGTGTTGCGATCTGGCAGCACCCAATTGGGGTCGTGCAGATTGAAATGGATCAGGCTGGCCATGTAATCCCAGCGGCCCAGGTTGAGCGCGAGCAGGTGGTCGCGCAGATTGTAGGCGAATTCTTCCATTTGATAAGCGAGCGGATGCGATTCCACCAGTGCCATGCACTTGATGTAATCCTGCGGCCAGCCTTTGGCACGGGCGATTGAGCGGAACAGATCGCGCCACCACAGCGCTTCTTCGGCGGATTCGGATTTCGGAATGTAGAAAGTGAGCGGGTGCTTCAGTTCTTCGGGCTTCAGCTGGAAGGCGATTAGCGCGACGTCGAAGACCGGCGCGGGCAGCATTTCGCCATTGAGCACGCGAGCCTGGCGCAGATGTAGGCCTCGCGGGCGGAGCGAGATCACAGTGTTGCTGGGTTTTATCGTGACGGTGCGGTCGCGCTTGCGGTCGAAGTAGCTGAGATCCCCGCGCAGCGCCCCCAGAATATTGGTGATGCCTTGGGTCAGGTGCGGCCAAAAGTTGGCCATGGAATCTTCGAGGTCCAGCATTACGCCCGGAGCGCCGGAGTTCAGCATTTTCACCACGAGCTCGGCGTCATCGGCCGGGCCCGTCATTTGATTGCGCTGGTCCTGGCACCATCCGGGTAGTTCGATCTTCCAGGTGTTTTGGGTGGCGCGCGAAGCTGGCAGGTAGTCGGGCAGATGGCCCTTGTGCGAAGCTTCGAGCGCAGCGGCGCGACGGCCAATCAGGTCCCGCTGGCGCGGCGTGAACGCGCGATGAAAGGGCAGCAGGAACTCGATGAAGCCAGCAGGGAGGTCGCGCGCGGGGTCAAAGCCGCTGGGTGCGGTGTTGACTGCTTGAACGGGTTCGAGATCGGCACTCAATTCAGTTCTGGTGCTTGCCATAGATGCGAAAACTGCTCCTTATGATTCGCGCGGGCGCGAATTGTGTTCAGCAAATTGCTGCTGCAGCTTTTACTGCGAAACCTGAGGTCGCGGTTGCGTCCAAGCGGGAAGAGGGACACGGCCACGCCGCTGGGAAGGCGAAGATGAAAGGGCAATCAGGCTTCCAAAGGGGTGGGGTGGAAGGCAATCGGGAGGGCTCGGGTAAGTACTTACAGCGATTAGGGATAACTAGGACTTCCCCGATCGGGATTGCTCAGCACGCCAGAATGCACGCAGTTCCATCGTGAAATTTCGCCCGCTGGTCAACACATTGTCCAATTTAGGAAACGATTTGCGTACCAGAAAGTATGTATCGCGACTGAAAGGTCCGTGCTTCAGCGGCGGAGGCGCCCGGTTTTGCTGCAACTACGTCGTGGCCCTTCAGTCGTGCCTGCGGCAGGTGCTCACGATGAACTGAAGTCGCGAACTACCAATACCCTCGAGTTGCTTTGGGGTGCAACTTCCATCACTAGCGTGAATACCAGAGAGCCTCGGGGTCCGGGTTGTCTGCTACGATAGCCGTGCTTATGCGAAAACCTTGGGCAATCGCGCACCGCGGGGCCTCGGGCCACGCGCCGGAGAATACGCTGGCAGCATTTGAGCGCGCCGTGCAGCTGGGTGCGGGATTCATCGAGACGGATCTGCACCTCACCCGCGACGCACGGTTCGTTGCCATCCACGACGCGACACTCGAGCGCACCACTAACGGACGCGGGAACGTCCACGACTATACTCTGGCGGAGCTGCGCCAGCTGGACGCGGGGATGTGGTTTGACCGGGAATTCATGGGGCAGCGCATACCCACGCTGGAAGAGGTGCTGAAATTTGGCAGCGACCATGACGTGATTTTTTATCTCGAAGTGAAATACGACGCTGCCTGGGGGATGCACCACTCACTAGTGGCGGAGCTGCATAAATCGCAGAGCACCGCGCGCTCGATCGTGATTTCATTTGACCAATCCACGCTTACGGCGCTGCGCCAGGTAGATTCCACGATGATGATGGGGCTGCTGGTGGATGAGCCCAGTGAGAATTTCGCAAAAGTGGCCATCGAACTGGGTGTGCGGCAGCTTTGTCCCAGAGTAAATTTGGTAACGCCGAAATTGGTGGAGGATGCGCACCGCCTGGACTTGCAAGTGGCGACGTGGACCGCGGATGATCCGGAGGTGATGCGCGCCGTGGCCGCGGCGGGCGTGGATGGGATCATGAGCAATTTTCCAGATCGGCTGCAGACGGTCCTCGAAGGATCCTAGAATCATCGAACACGCAAATTGCGCCCCAGCTTGCCCGGGCGTTCACAATTCCACGGCGCAGGTGTTGGTGGCACAGCTACACCACGCTGTGCGCCACGATTTCGGCTTCCCGAGCATCGTAATTGACGTTGTAGCGGCGCGCCTCAGACCCACCCCCGGCACGCCCGTCATCCTGCATGCCCTGAGTGAATTTGCGAAGGGAGCGCGGCGAAGGATTTCTTTTGGCTTCAGAGTACCGCCCTACCGAGCGAGTTGGGTAAAGAGAGCGGCGAATTGCGCGAGGTTGAGCTGTTCGGCGCGGGCGTCAGGGCGGAGGGCGCTAGCAGATAACGCTTCGTGGATTTTCTTGTCGGTAGCGATAGCCAGCAGGTTGTTGCGCAGCGTTTTGCGCTTTTGGCTGAAGCAGGTCTGCACGAACTTCAGGAACTGCTTTTCTTCGGATTCTCCCACAATGTTGAGGCTTGCTTGTTCGCCGGGCAGAGACATGCCTACCAGCGCGGATTTTACTTTTGGCGGTGGACGGAATGCACCGGGAGGGATGCGCAGCGCGATTTTGGGTTGGGCGTAAAACTGACAGAGCACCGAAAGGTAGCCGTAGTCGCGCACGTTGGGATGCGCGGCGATGCGTTCGGCTACTTCCAATTGGATGACGATGTGAATGGAGGCGATCTGAGCGGCCCAGCGGAAAAGATGATGCAGGATGGGCGAGGTGATGTAGTACGGCAGGTTCCCGTAGACGTGAATGGCTCCGGCGGCTAGATCGCCGATGTTCGTTGTCAGGACGTCGGCTGTGACGATTTCAAGTCCGGGCCATTGATCGGCGTCGTTGTCGCGGGCTGCCATTAGGCCTTCGGCTAGCCTCTGGTCAGTTTCGATGGCGATGATGCGGCGGCCTTCGCCCACAAGGAGCTGCGTCATTTCGCCGTGGCCGGGGCCGATTTCGATCCAGGTCTGGTCGGCAGCCAGAGGCAGGGTGGCTAGGATGCGTTCGCGCCATCCGAGATCGTGGAGGAAATGTTGGCCTAGACGTTGGCGTGACATGTGTGGTGCGAGTGTAGCAACGCTGGGAGAAAATCTAAAACTGCCGCGCCCGGCAGAAGAGTCTGTGTGCCAACGCGGGAATCGATCCTGCGCGGCGGGCGCTCGCCTTGAATTACCCTGCGGCGCGATTAACAGACAGCGCCCGCGCCACAAAAACCTGTACCGAACCTGTCCGTCGCAATCAGTACAGGTTTTTGCTCGATCTCGGCCAGCTAGTACTAGTTCTGGACCAGATCTGTTCCATCGCACAGCTGTTTTCGCCGCGCCTTCGCGCTACATTCGAACGGAAACTAAAATATGAAATCGCACCCAAAATCGCGACATTCGTACCGCGGCACGACGTTGCCCCCAACCTCGCCCAAACAGTCGGCGCTGTTCGCGAGTCACGGCTCGCGAATCACGATTCACCAGTCGCGGATCGCAGGCGCCTCTCTCTCATCGCTCCTCACTTGCCACTCGTCACTGCCCAAATCAATCGCTACCGAAACATAATCGAAAGCCAATGCAAATCATTGAAAACAATCAACAGCGATCCAAATCAATCGCTAGTTTTTGTCGTGTTTTTTACGCCTGGAGAGACAAAGCCGTGCGCTCCCCAAAGCGCGGCGGGGCACGACAAAGTCAAACGAGGCAGCACAGGCAAGATTGCCTGTGCCACGATGTAAGGTGCGAGCTTGACGAAGCTGCGGCGTTCCGTTACCGTTCCCGTTTCTGCTGACGACTTATGAAAATTTTGTTCATTGCATCGGAAGGTTTGCCTTACTCAAAGACTGGCGGCCTCGCGGACGTCGTCGGAGCTTTGCCCAAGGCGCTGGCGGAGATGGGGCACGAAGTGGCGGTGTTGCTGCCGCGCTACCGCGGGAACAAGATCACTTCGATACTAGTTTCCAGCGTGACGGTGACGCTGGGCGATAAGCTGCGTTTTCCCGCCATTGGCGAAGGCCCGGCGGTTGCGGGCGTGCGCTATTTTTTCGTGGACGACCGCGGCTTTTTCGACCGCGAGCAACTGTACGGCGAGAAGGGCGCGGACTATCCGGACAACGCCGAACGCTTCACGGAATTTTCGCGCGTGGCCATCGAATTTATGAAACGCGTGTGGCTGCCGGACGTGATTCATTGCCACGACTGGCAGACGGCGCTGGTGCCGGTGCTACTACGCACGCAGCACGCCGAAGATCCGGTGGTGCGCGGGTTGCCGGTCGTGTTCACGATTCACAATATCGGCTACCAGGGAATCTTTCCGCAGACGGTGATGCGCACGATTGGCCTGCCCGACACTTTTTTCACGATGGATCGTCTGGAGTTTTACGGTCGTGTGAATTTTCTGAAGGGCGGGCTGCTGTACGCGGACTACCTGACAACGGTGAGCCGCCGCTACGCGCAGGAAATTCAGACGCCCGAATTTGGTAATGGTTTGGAGGGAGTGATTCGCGGGCGCTCGGACCGGTTGCTCGGCATTCTAAACGGCGTGGACTATTCGGTGTGGAGTCCGGAGGTGGACACCTTCATCGCGCAGAATTATTCCGTGCACAATCTGGAAGCGAAGAAGGCCGACAAGAAGGATTTGCTGCAGCAGTTCAAGCTGCCCGCGGACAAGCCGGAATGTCTGCAGCGGCCGGTGGTGGGAATCGTGTCGCGCTTTGCGGATCAGAAGGGATTCGACCTGATCGCGCGGATTGCAGGCGATCTGATGAAGGAAAATCTGACGCTGGTAGCGCTGGGTACCGGCCAGCCGGACTACGAAAAGCTCTTCAAGGATATGGCGGAGAAATATCCTGGCCGCGTAGGCGTGAAAATCGGCTACGACAATCCGCTAGCGCACAAGATTGAGGCGGGGGCAGACATATTCCTGATGCCTTCGCGCTACGAGCCGTGCGGCTTGAACCAGATATACAGCTTGCGCTATGGTACGGTGCCGGTTGTGAGGGCCACGGGCGGTCTGGACGACACCGTACAGAACTACGACCCGAAAACGCATCATGGGACTGGGTTTAAGTTCGAGGCTTATGACGGGCGGGCGCTGCTGGATTCGTTACGTGCCGCATTGAAACTGCAGCGTGACGCGAAGTCTTGGCAATTGGTGCAGAAAAACGGCATGGCCAAGGATTTTTCGTGGAAGGCTTCGGCGGCGGCTTATGTCACACTGTATGAAGCAGCTAAGAGGGCACGAATCCCGCGGGTTGCTGGGACATCTAAAGGATAGCGCTGGAAA
>Ga0182024_10026381_pt1 | contig 10210 bp, 9 predicted proteins | sample P32metaG_FD_120480 | JGI IMG/M metagenome (GOLD analysis project Ga0182024, IMG submission 120480) | Permafrost microbial communities from Stordalen Mire, Sweden - P3-2 metaG (Illumina Assembly) | ecosystem: Environmental > Terrestrial > Soil > Wetlands > Permafrost | place: Sweden: Stordalen...
ATCCACCGGATGTATGTCTCGAGACCGTCGGCCGCCCGGTCTCTCCTGATGACGAAGTCAAATTGTTGGATGACGAAGACAAGGAGGTCCAATTTGGCGAGACAGGCGAACTGTGCTGCCGCGGCCCGTATACGTTGCGCGGATATTTCGGCGTGCCAGAGTACAATGCGCGCGCGTTTACTCCTGATGGTTTTTACCGCTCCGGAGATTTGATGAAGCAGCATTCTTCCGGCAATTACATCGTCGAAGGGCGGAAAAAGGATCTCATTAATCGGGGCGGCGAGAAGATCAGCGCTGAAGAAATTGAAAATTTGATCTTATCGCACCCCGCAGTCAAGAATGTGGCTTGCATACCAGTCCCGGATTTCTCCATGGGAGAGCGCATGTGCGCTTGTGTTTTGCTGCGTGATGAAGCAACTCTAACCTTTGAGGACCTGAAGCAATTCTTGCTGGCCAAAGAAATTGCCAAGTTTAAACTTCCGGAACGCCTGGAAATCTTAAAGGACTTTCCGTTGTCGACCTTTGGCAAAGTTTCAAAGAAAGCGCTGATGGAGATGATGAGTAAAAAAATCGAAAGCGAAGTTCAAACGCAGGGCAGCCTTTCCAGCTAGGCATTCTGATCTCTTTTGGATATTCCATGCGAATCATTGATGTTCATTGCTATCCGAATACCGCCGAGTGGATTGCCTGCCAACAACCCTACGTAGACGCTCTGGCGAAATACTGGAAGCGTTCATGGTCGGCAAAAACGGAGCAGCAAGTCATTCAGGAATTCACCGACGCGGGAATCGAAGCCATCCTGGTAGCGCTGGATCTCGAAACAATCGTTGCCACCCCGCCATGTTCCAATGACTACGTCGTCGCGATGCGGAAGCGTCATCCTCAGCGGATCATTCAATCGTGGGCCTCGGTCGACCCCTTCAAAGGGGAAGTGGCATTACGCGAAGCCGTACACGCTATAAAAGACCTGGGCATGCTGGGATTCCATTTTCATCCCATCATGGGACACTACGCTGTGAATGATCAGCGGCTGTATCCGTTGTTCGAAATCATTAATGGACTCAAGGTACCGGTGATGATCGATGTGGGGACGACCGGTATGGGCGCTGGGATGCCCGGAGGAATGAGTGCGAAACTAAAGCACGCACATCCCATGGCTATTGACGATTTGGCAGCAGACTTTCCGAACTTGACCATTATTGCGGCGCATCCAGGCTGGCCGTGGACCGATGAAATGACCGCGGTGGCCTTGCATAAGGGCAATGTTTATTGGGAGCTGTCCGGATGGGCGCCAAAATATTTTGCCCCGCAATTAAAAATCGATATTCGAAGCCGTTTGCAGGACAAAATATTGTTTGGCAGCGACTACCCAAGCATTCCTTTCCCCAGGCTTTTCCGCGAATGGGATGAACTGGGATATTCTGATGATCTCAAAGAGCGGATTTTTCATCTTAACGCGGAGCGGGTGTTGAATCTGCCGCCGGCTTCCGCAGTGATTCAAGATGCAGCAGATGGTGCCCATTGAAGAACAAATTGAGTTAGTGCGTGTCGGACGCTTTCATTTGCGAAGGGGTGCGGACGCCAATCGGGCGTTACGCAGGTGCGCTTTCTCAAGTACGGACGGATGACCTGGCCGCCATTGCACTGTCGGGCTTGCTGCGAAAAGTCCAACGCAGCGACTGGGAAATCATCGATGAAGTAATTCTGGGTTGCGTGAACCAGGCCGGGGAAGACAACCGTAACGTGGCTAGGATGGCGCTGCTGCTCGCCGGCCTTCCGCAAACGGTTCCAGGCGCGACAGTAAATCGTCTTTGCGGATCGGGAATGGAAGCCGTTTCCATGGCGGCGCGAGGCATCGCCGCGAACCAACTTTCGCTAGTCATTGCCGGCGGCGTCGAAAGCATGAGTCGCGCGCCCATGGTCATGCCCAAGGCTACAGCGGCATTTTCTCGCACCGCTGAGATTTTCGACACGACCATCGGATGGCGCTTCGTTAATCCGCAGATGGCCGGCAAATATGGAACTGCCTCCATGCCCGAGACGGCGGAAAATGTTGCTGAGAAATATCAGGTAAGCCGGTACGATCAGGATTTGTTTGCCTACCGTTCGCAGCAGAAAGCCGCCGCTGCCCAGGAAGCAGGAATTTTTGCGGAGGAAATTGTCGAGGTGAATGTCCCGGGTCCGAAAAAGACGACCGTGGTGGTCAGTCAGGACGAACACATTCGCAAGGACACCTCACTCGAAGCGCTCGGAAAATTGACCACCCCGTTTCGCAAAAATGGAACGGTAACAGCCGGGAACGCGTCGGGCATTAATGACGGTTCGTGCGCTATGTTCGTGGGCTCCGAAGAGGCAGTGCGAAAATTTTCACTGCAACCGCTGGCGCGAGTGGTCGGCGCAAGTACCGCCGGCGTGGACCCCAATTACATGGGCATTGGTCCGATCCCTGCTATTCAAAAGCTTTTGGCCCGCCTAAACATGTCAATCGCGGACGTGGACTGGATTGAGCTTAACGAAGCTTTTGCCTCACAAGCCCTGGCGGTTACACGCGCTTTCGATCTGCCAGACGACAGCGAAAAAGTAAATCCCAACGGCGGTGCCATCGCCCTCGGCCATCCCCTGGGCATGAGTGGCGCTCGCTTGGTGCTCACTGCCGCACGGCAATTGCAAAGATCCGGCAAGCGTTACGCGCTCGCCTCCATGTGCATCGGGGTAGGGCAGGGCATCGCCACCATGCTCGAGCGCGTCTGAATTTCTCTAACTTTTCGCTGCTTTGACCACATTAATCATATTCGCAGTATCCTTAGCTAGATATTTTCTGATGTTTTCTTCGATAAACGGAATGGCTTGCTTCGCATACTGATCGTTAAAACCGCCCAGATGAGGCGTGATGATTACATTTGCGGCTGTCCATAGCGGATGTTCTTTAGGCAAGGGCTCTTCGTTAAACACATCCAAGGCGGCGCCCGCGATCAGCCCATTGTTAAGCGCGTCAACTAACGCTTTCTCATCTACGACCCCGCCACGCGCTAGGTTAATGACGTACGCAGTTCGCTTCATGGCCGTCAGAACTTCCCCATTGATAATATTTCGCGTAGCTGCTGAATAAGGCGTCAGCACTATAAGGTAATCAATCTCCGCAATGGCCTCGGGAAGTTGGTCGCGTGAGTAAATTTGGTCAAAATTAGCGACGGGCCTTTTTACGGAGGTGATTCCTATTACTCTCATACCGAGAGCCTTGCACCTTGGCGCAAGGGCCTCGCCAATGGCGCCAATGCCAAAGATCCCCACAGTCTTGCCATGTAGCAGCCGGGCTGGCCAGCGATTCCATTCGCGGGCCTCTTGATTTTTCATTACTCGCGGAAAATCCCGGCTCAATGCCAGCATCGACATCATCGCGGACTCGGACATCGCCGGCCCGTGAATTCCATGAATGTTGGTCACGATGATTTCCTTGCGGAACGATGGCAGATCGTTAATGTTGTCGACGCCCGTACCCAGCGCCTGAATCCATTTCAGGTTCGTGGCGTTCCTAATTACTTCGTCTCGCAGCATCGGCCCAAAAGTCATCAAAATGTCGGCTGATGCTATATAAGGCGCGGTTTTGCTGTGGTGGTCCACCAAATGAATGGTCAATTGCGGAAAAGCAGACTTGAGCGGCTCGTAGTATTGCTTCTGAGTTTCAAGCGGCAACGCAAGGAGCATCAATAAATTGGCCATGAGGAGTGTTCTAAACTGAGTTCCGCGTCTTTAATTCTTTACTATGATAGTTTTTCGGGCTGTAGCTCAGCCGCCTAGTTCAATTCGAAGATTCGCGAAGGCGTTTTGTGCAAACACCCGCTGGGCCCGTCATCTTCGATCAAATAGTTGTCGCATATAACGCTAAACAACGACTTACTGGAATACCCAGGATGTACGGCCATATTCATTCCTTTTTCTAATAACATACTTTCATCCGACCGAATTAACGGACGCTCCACCAGGTCGTATCCTTGCGCGTGAGCATAGAGCCGTGTCTCGGCAGGCAGATTTTTGCTGGCCATGAAGTCGTTGTGCGCCAGGAATAATTCCGAACATGACGCCCCTGGCTTTAACTTTTTCACCGTAAGTGCTTGCGCTTCTTTCATTGCTTCCGTCGCTTCCTTTAACTCCTGCGAAGCCTTGCCCAGAACAATAGTCCGCGCCAGCTCGCAGTAATACCCGCCCACGCCATTATTTTCGATCAACAACGGAAAGTAATCATTCTTACGGAAAGTCCGCCCTTGAAAGCAGCGCTGCGCAAACGAAGTGGGTTTACCTATCTCAGCCGAGGCGCCCAGAAAAATGCCTTGTTCACTTCCGAGTAGCTGCCCTTCGTATTGGGCGATAGCGGTAACGTCCGAATCGCGTATACCCGGCTTGATTTGACTTAATAATCGTTCGAACACAGCATCCTGCATGAGCGCGGTTTTCTTGATCAGTTCAATCTCTTCGACGCTCTTTACGGCCTTCACACTATCGATAAATTCTGTCTCGTCCAAAAGTTTCCCCTGCTTGCGAAAGGCATTTTCAATCGTCGCAATAAATCCATGTGGAATGGACCCCCGCCCTAGGAACGCGACCATTCGGTAATTTCTTCGTTTTAGAATGTCAGCAACAATGTCGCCGTCGCGACATTGCGTCATTTCCACCGACGGTACCGAAGCGCTGGTGAAGATTTCCCCCACTCCCGGATGGTCCCGATCCTCTGCGCGCACCTCGCGATGTTTTCCCTCCGGTCCATGTTCAACCACTGACATCAATTCCTGAGCATGGAATACCACTGTTCGCGGATAACCTGCCGGTATGTCGGTGAACCATCTGACGTAACCGCCCGTGAAATCTTTTGCGTTCTGCGCAATTAGACAGTCGATACCGCGCGCACGCATGTAATCGCGCACCAATTTCCAGCGCCTTTCCAGTTCCGGGACGGAAATTCTGGATAGCTTTCTATCGTCCGATTCCACTATCGACTCCAAATCGCTGCGCTGGGCCACCGCAGCCAGTGCGCGCTGTCGGTGCGGTGGAGGTGCAACCCTGTGCCACATGTTTGAACTATTCCGTTCGCAAGTCCGCCGCTCGTCCTTTCATGGTGTTTCTTAACAACAGCGCAGCTGCGGCGGCCACTAACGAAGGCACTGCGATTACATAAAGGATGCCCTGTGTACCCCATTGCAGGGTTAACAATAAACCCCCAATCAGCGGTCCCACAATCTGGCCTGTGCGCCCAATGCCCAGCGCCCAACCGATTCCACTCGATCGCATCGACGGTGGATAATTCAAAGCGGCGATAGCATTGGCGGTGTTCTGGCCACCGAAGGTGAAGAAGCCCGCGCAAAAAGTAGCGACTATCGCAAAGATCGCAGCGCGGCCGGAAATGCCAATGGCGGCGATAAAAAAGCCGCTCAACAAGTACGCTGTCGCCAGCACAAGATAAGGCCTGAACTTGTCACAGAGAGGAGCAATAGCCAAGCCGCCGACGATTCCGCCAAAATGCAGCAAGGAAGCCAGAACGATAGCTTGATGTTGCGGAATACCGGCCCGGTGAAAAATTGTTGGTAGCCAGCTATTGAGAAAAAACAGCTCCAGCAAAATCATGAAAAACATGATCCATAACGGAATAGTGATGCGGCTGCGTCCTTCGCGGAATAGTTCCGCCACCGGAAATCCGGGGTTTTTATTTTCCGTTGTGTAGATGGCGTTCTCTCCAGCCACCAATGTCGGGTCAATGCGCGAAAGTGTGGCGCGAATTTTCCCCGGATGCTTACCGCGTTGCGCCAGACCTTGCAGCGATTCAGGCAGTGCAAACAACAAGACTGGAGCGATGAGAATCGGTAAGACCCCACCGAAGATGAAGACAGTCCGCCAGGTATACCCTTCAAGAAGATGCGCAGTGATTGGGCCGGCCACCGCTGAACCAATCGAAAAGCCTAACCAGGCCAGCAGCACCAACGTCACGCGGAACTTTTTGGGCATGAAGTCGGCGGTTAAGGCCAACGCGTTGGGAACCACTCCGCCGAGTCCCAAACCGGTAGCAAAGCGCATCCACATCAGTTCTGGCACGGTATTTGCCGCCGCTGTCGCGATGCTGCAGAGAGCAAAAAAAAGGACGCAGCCAACAATAATTGGTTTTCTCCCAATGCGGTCCGCGAACGGTGCGAATCCCAGCGTGCCCAAAATCGCGCCCAGGCCGCCGGCAGCAAACACCAGGCTAAGCGCACCCGGTTTAATGGCCAACGCAGCGCTCAAAGCCGGCGCCACGTATCCGATGGCCTGGGTATCGAACCCGTCCACAAACATGGCAGTCGCGCACAACAGCAGCACCGAAACTTGGAAAAAACCGATTGGATGTTCATCGATCAGCTGGCCTACATTGATCATGAGCGGCTTGGCAGCTGTAGCTTCCTGGGTCATCCGCGTTCCTTCCCGCTGCTCCAACATAATGAACTCGTTCGGAATTGTAACCCATGGTTGCCGTGAGTCCAGCGCCAAAGAGGGCATTAGCACGCAATCCGGTGGGACCGTCGGTGACGGCTCAATGAAGCTGTATTGGTCGAACGTAGGGATCTTAGTAGCTGCTTTTGCTCAATACGAAAAGTGGCTCGCTCCCATCCTGGCGCCAGCCGGGCAAACGAATTGGACAGCATCGGTCGATATTACGTTCTGGCGGCATTCCTGGGTTGGTAAGTGATTTATTCCAACCTATCCACGGAGATTGGACCCATGGAGAAGTCTAGGTTGGGACGATACGGATACGTACCCTCCCCATTGTGGATTGCTGATAATCCGTCGGTCTCGGCGAAGCCATAGAATCTGGCCATACGCTGGCCATAGTTTTCTTTTCGCGGACGTATATCCACCCAATGTTCTAAAATTTTTCTGCGGCTCCATTCGATGATTAATTACAGATACGTCGCGCGTCATTAGCGGTTATCTGAATCTTTAAAGGTCCGGTGGCGTCGATAACGCGAATGGATCCGATGCAGACGAACGTCGGTGATTTAATAAAATAGAAAGTAATCGGTGACCCCTTTGGAAGCAAATGCTTCCGACCAAGGCTGATTTTCGCCCGGAACCGGTTTCTCATCCGCCGTTAATTATTGATTCCAGGCACCAAGCGCTGGGAACTTCTTCTCCTTCTAAACCGTTGACGTTCGACGAAACGAGCAGCCTAGAAGAACTCAAACCGCTGTACTGCGAAGGCGTTCGTGAGTAGAATCAATGATTCGAGCGGGCGTCGTACAATGGCAGTATAGAAGCTTCCCAAGCTTCGGACGTGGGTTCGATTCCCATCGCCCGCTCCAACAAATCAAATAACTTAGGTACCGCTTAACGCCGTTACGGCTGCTCCATTTGGCTCCAATTGAAAATGCCTTGTGACCTGTTCAATTGGAATCTCGCCTGTGTACAGAGCCGTCATGTCGGCGGTCGCGTGGCCCATCTGTTGACGAATCACTGCGGAAGAGATTCGCGCTAGTTCCCATCAGCGGTTACATCCGCGACGGAATGCGTGCATCCCCGCTTTCGGCAAACCGACTGCTTTCACGGCGGGATGCAACCCTTGCGTTAGAATCGTCGTCGCCGCTAGCGTTCCGTTATTCTTTGAGTGGAAAACGAGACCATCGTGCTTCGCAAAGTATCGCAGCGCCTTCATTGCAATTTGCCCTTCCAAGTCAGCAAGGACAACCGTTCTATAGGCTGCAACGTTCTTGCACGGCCCGATTGTTCCTGCACGGTCAACGGATTCATCGACACGAATAGTGTATTCGCCGATGTCATCCTTGCGCAGCGCGAGCAATTCACCAATGCGCAGCCCGGAGGCAGCGGCAACCAAGAACAGCGTTGAATACTGTTCGCGTCTAGCCATGCCGAGGGTGTCCATCGTTTTAATTTGCTCAACGATTTGCAATGTCTGCTCCCAAGAGTAAGAGACGTTCTCGCGAGACTCTATTCTCATTTGGAGTCTGTCCCTTTCTGGGATAGCAATGCCGTTTTGAGAGAATGGAACCTTCTGGTCTCTGCAGGAGGCCGATAAGACACGCTGCATCGTTCGCAGAATGTTCTTTACGGTTACCCAAGAAAGACCCTGTTTTCGCTTCTTCCAAGCCCACTCATTTACTGCGTCGATGGTGATGTGGCTCACTGGTACGTTGCTCCAGTCCGGCTCCAGATGGGTCTTCAAGTGCCCATCTGCAACCGAAAACGTCGAAGTGCGGAGCATTCGGGGAGCAAAGACCTCTTGGTAATGCTTCACAGCATCGGCGAAAACTTTCGACGACGGCGCGGCGAAACTGCGTCCATTTAGTTCCGCCAAGAACTCCATCTTTCTTGCCTCCGCCTCTGTTTTCGTTAACCCGCGCGACTTCGTTTTGACGGGTCCGAGAATCTCTCTACGACGTTTCCTTTCTTCAACGCCTGCAACGTCGAGCCAGTACTGAATGTAAAAATACTGCGTCCCATCTGTGCGCGTACCGATGCGCAATTTGGGATTTTGTCCTTTTCTGCGCGACATCGACTTTCCTCTCTTTCGTCGAGTCGCACAAATTGGCGGCGCGCAAATACTAGCAGAGGGAATAGGCGCGCGGCTACTGGGCGGCGAACTCCCACCTGTACAATTTGGGTCCGTGCCCGGCATGTCGGAACACAATTCTCCGTCTGAATGGTCGTTGGTCATTTTGCCCTCCTAGGGCCGCATCGTTGGACCACCGTGACTCGTCAGGAAGACGGGTTCGGTTGGCGGGGGCAAGGAAAATGCCCCTCTCGTGATGCACAAAGTCGGAATTTCCCGACGCGATTAGTATGTTAGAGCCTGCCGGACTGGCCAATAGTACGGTCGTCCTACTGCCGCCTCGACTCGGCAACGGTAAGGGTTAGGTTAACAACTTCCGTCACGGATCAAAGATATTCTAGGTCTTCCGAAAGGGCGTTAGGGCAGCTAAGATGCCCCTCGTGGAACAGCCCTATCGCGGTCATACAATACGCACGGCCGCACATAAGGTAGACGCCGGCGGCGACGAAGTTCGGATGCCAGAAAACCCCATCGTCGATGGCAAAGTTTTCACATTTGGCATTTTTAATTTCTCAACGTGCTGCGCGGTACGGGAGATTTCGGCGCGATGGCCGACTTCGTTTACGCATTCCGTCGCGACGAGAAGATGTTCGCGCAGGGAGAAGGGCCGGAAGAGATTGAAGTAGTGTGCGTGAAACCTCGCGACTTCGAGCCGCCGTTGCCGTTCCGCCTACAGTTGAAGCGTAAGGCCAAGCATGGCGAGCCGGGTCCTATCGTCTCCGTGATCGACCAGATGGGTGACCTCGGCTACGTCGGCCACGCCGCCGTCAAGGACGACCATTCCAAGATGCTGGCCGCAATCTTCCACGAAAATCCATTCATCTCGTTCAACGATCTAGTGAACCTGCTAAAGATGAAGCGCGAATTGGTGCGCGGATTCTGCAAGCGTAACGGCGGGTGGAAGCAAGTGGAAGAACCAGCCCCGGGGGCGAGAGGCAGAACCATCACGCGCAAGAGATGGACTCAAGGTCTGCTGACGAGTGGACAGACGGAGCAGACCACTTCCGCGCCGGAGCCTACCACATCCAAGGCCCAGTACGCGCCAGCCGCCTTCCTCGATGCCGTGCATGATTCCGCGCCGGGTGAGGAACGTCCGGTGGGTGAGAATACGGTCTCATTCGAGGATGTCAGCGCTGGGTTTTAAGGGCTGAAAACAGACTTGCACAAGTGGTTCCCCAAGGTGGTTCCCGGTGGTTCCCGACGTTTTCGATCTTGACACGGTTCGCACAAGTAGTTCCCGGGTCAATTTTGGGAACCACCAAGGGAACCAGTCGTGCAATCCAGTAAACCATTTAGAATCATAGCCCCCAACCAAGGTGGTTCTCGAGCCAATTTTGGGAACCACCAAGGGAACCACCAGTGCGCCTCAAATGCAGAAGTGGTTCCCGCTCCGTGTATCTGGGACACGGGCGGAACCCTGCATGAGGTCAGTTTTTCAACGCTTTGGTGACGAGCGGATTTGTCAGGCATTTTCCTAGAGTTCGCCTCTTTCAACTCGAAAATGGAGTTATGCGTCCAAAAACGACCTAACCTACGCATTGTCATATACTTGGGCGCGTGACAAATGCTCGTGACACACGGTGACAGGTTCACGTCCTGGGTAATGTCCTTGAAGCCGCCCAG
>Ga0182024_10026382_pt1 | contig 10210 bp, 10 predicted proteins | sample P32metaG_FD_120480 | JGI IMG/M metagenome (GOLD analysis project Ga0182024, IMG submission 120480) | Permafrost microbial communities from Stordalen Mire, Sweden - P3-2 metaG (Illumina Assembly) | ecosystem: Environmental > Terrestrial > Soil > Wetlands > Permafrost | place: Sweden: Stordalen...
CGAGCTGGAGGTGTACCTAGGCGACGCTGGCCTGTACTGCCGTCCCATCGGCGGCGAATTGCAGGAGCAGCCCGTGGGCGCGCCGCCTGAAGAGGGCGAAGCGAAAGCCCCCGTGCCTGGCACACCGCTGTACCTATTCTGATTGCCCTCAGTTTGAAGCTCACCGGCGGGGTCTCCCTCGCCGCGTGGGCTTACCTGGTCGCTCTCCGCGGAGCTTTCTGGCGAATCCGGGCGACGCAGCCGCCGACCTTCCAGCCTGCGCCAAAACGAGTGGCCGCCATCATTCCGGCCCGCAACGAAGAGGCCGTCATATCCAAAGCCATCTCTTCGCTTCTGGCGCAGGAGTACGACGGTGAAATTCGCATCATTGTTGTCGATGATCACAGTTCCGACAAAACCGCATTCGCCGCGAAACAAGCTGGCGCCGTCGTGATCGAAGCGGCCCCGCTGCCTCCTGGCTGGACCGGTAAGCTTTGGGCGATCGATCAAGGCCAGAAATTCGCCATGCGCTTCGATCCGGATTACTTGCTCCTGACCGACGCGGACATTGTTCACTCATCCGATAACCTTCGAGCACTGGTCGCGCGCGCTGAAGCCGGCGGCTTGGACCTGGTTTCGTTAATGGTGAAACTGCGCTGCCGCTCCATCGCCGAGCGTGCGCTGATCCCTGCGTTCGTGTACTTTTTCTTTCAGCTCTATCCGCCACGCTGGATTTCAAACCTTCGGCATAGCACAGCCGGTGCAGCGGGTGGATGCATGCTGATCCGGCCGGCCGCGCTCGAAAAAATCGGCGGAATCGAGGCGATTCGCGGCGAGCTAATCGATGATTGCGCCCTCGCAGGCCGCGTGAAACAAAGCGGCGGCAAGATTTGGTTGGGCGCGAGCGATACCACCCACAGCGTCCGCGAATACGATACGTTCGGCGAAATTTTTCGCATGATTTCTCGAACGGCATTCACGCAGCTTCGATATTCCGTGTGGTGGCTCGCGGCTACGATCCTGGCAATGGCCGTCGTTTATTTTTTCCGCGGGCCTTGTCGTCTTCTAGGATCTGGTCGATGGTTCCGATCCAGGCGTCCAGCCTGGGCCGGCGTACGGGTTGCTGCCTCCGGTAGCCCGGTGGCACTGCGTACCGCAGCATCTTCCGCACTGTCTCGCGAGCCAGCCCGAACTCCTTGGCCGCCTCGCGTTCGCTCATCTTATCGACGACGACGGCTCGCCGCACCCGCGCATAGAGCTCCACTGTGTACACCTCTCCGGTGTTCCACAAAACACAACTTGATAGGAATGTTCGATGGAACCAGTCTTCGACGGTCTGGTTTTGCTCCGCCGAAAAACGCCGCTCACGCGGCGTTTACTGGTCTATTTTGCATCCGGCGCGTATATACGGTGGCATGCGTGACCAGATCATGGCTTGACTGACCGTCTTGCGAATAAAAATTGTACCGATTTTGTACGGAGAGCGTGATTTTGATGCTTTTGATGACTTTGGCGACTTTGTAGAATCAGTAAGTTACGGTACTTACAAAACCTTTCAAGTTCGTGGTTCGAATCCATGCCGGGGAGCCAGACCTGGGCGCACGAAAACGCTCTCAAGAGACTCCTACGCGTCGCCGGCCCCATCATCCATGCGCTAACCGCCCCCTGATCGGGTAAACTGAGCTGAATCCCGGTCAGTTCCGCCGGTAACAACGGGAGCCTTGGCAAGTGGCGACAGTTTACTTCTCCACGACCACATAGGTAGCTAGCCAGCAGCCGTGCTCAATTGCGACCGTGTACATTTATTAAATTGCTTAATCGCCGTGACCACCTGGGCTTGTTCACCCTCGGAAAGATCGTTGTAGAACGGGAGACGGAGCAAGCAATCGCTGACGCGTTCGGTTACCGGACACTGCCCTGGATAGCCTCCGAACTTCAAGCCCATTGGCGATAGATGCAGGGGCAAATAATGGAACACGCTCAAAATGCGGTTAGATCGCAAGTGTTCGATCAATCCATTCCGCGCCTCCAGAGAAGGCATCACCAGGTAGAACATGTGATAGGGTTGCTCGCAGTGCGCGGGAATGAACGGAAGCTGAACATCGTTCCGGCTGGCCCAATCTTGCAAATTTTCACGGTAGTAGTCCCAAACCCGTCGCCGCTTTGCCAAAATGGCGTCCCGGCTTTCCAGCTGCGCGTACAGAAAGGCCGCTAAAATGTCGGAGGGTGGATAGCTGGAGCCAAGATCGACCCACGTATACTTGTCGACCTGTCCACGGAAGAATCGGCTGCGATCGGTTCCTTTTTCTCGCAATATTTCGGCACGTTCCACGTAGTCTGGATCATTAATTACCAATGCGCCACCCTCGCCGCATATCACGTTCTTCGTCTCGTGAAAGCTGTGGCTCGATAGGCAGCCGAACGTGCCAAGAAATTTACCCTTGTACCGCCCGAATAATCCATGGGCGTTATCTTCCACGACAGCCAGCCGGTGCTGCCCCGCGATCCTAAGAAGATCCTCCATTTCACATCCGACACCAGCGTAATGCACCGGCAATATAGCTCTGGTACGGGTCGTGACCTTGGAGGCCACTTGCCTTTCATCCAGGTTTAGAGTATCCAGCCTTATATCGGCAAAGACTGGCCTCGCTCCGCGCAGCACAAAAGCGTTAACGGTGGAGACAAAAGTGAAGGACGGTGCGATCACCTCGTCGCCAGGTCTAATGTCCAGGAGAAGCGCCGCCATCTCCAGCGCATGAGTGCAGGAAGTAGTCAGCAGAGCGCGAGCCGATCCCAGAATCTGCTCTAAAAGAGCGTGACATCGGTAAGTGAAACTCCCGTCGCCTGCAATGTGTCCCTGCATGATGGCGTCGGCTACATATTGCAACTCGTTGCCCGCGAGGCCTGGTTTGTTAAAGGGAATCTGGTACGAAACCGAACTGCTCATACTCTAATCCCATCCGTCACTTCGAAAGTTTCTCGCAGTTGTGCATTCACCTGCATTTTTTCCACGGGCGCGGAGTCGGCCAAGTCATGCTGGCCGCCCGTTCCGACCCCGCCAGTCTAACCGCTCGAAGTCAGCGCGGCGCATTCCCATGTAGAACGCGTCAACGAATTCACCAGCTAAACGAAATTCGTCACGCAGGATGCCTTCCATGACGAAGCCAGCCTTGAGGTAGGTCCGTATGGCCCGAGTATTGTGAACGTGAACCTTTAGCCACACTTTGTGCAGTGCTAGCATCTCGAAAGCTTGTATCAGTCCGAGCCGAATCGCCACCGAACCGACGCCTCGGCCACGCGCAGTCTCAGGACCAATGTAAATGGACAATCGGGCATTGGAGAGGTACGGATCTATCCGATCGAAGACCAGACTACCCACCTGACATTCAGCAAGCAAAATAGCGTAGGCCCGCGTTTCCGGGTCGTTCAGCGCCCGACGAATCCATGCTTGAGTCTTTTCCAACGTCGGCTCGCTTCGGAGCCCAATATTAGCGCTCACCTCCAGATCGGTCATCCATTGAAACATGTTCTTAGCGTGCTCCGCATTGAGCGGAACTAACTGAACAGCCGGCAACGGCCGAGTGGCGGCCTCCATTTTTCCAGTGATTCCAGGTTTAGTCACGATCGATCCTTGGACCCTTCAGCATCGCGATCATAGGCCGCATAGGTGTGTTCGCGAAACTCAAGCTCAACGGTTAGCAACCTCCAGCATCGGGCTAATTTACACAAGTATAGATAATAGAATTATAAAAGAATGCCTTGTCTGCGGGAAAAGGCCATTTACCAACTTGGGCTGGCATGAAGGTCTGCCTGGAGTGCCACTACTCTTTTGCTTCCTCGGACTGGGCTTGTCCGCGATGTGGCCGCCAGCCTGAATGCCGTGCCGGCTTCCTCTGCTTTGCGCCAGATCCCGCCGGTCAAGCAGGATTCTCGCCCGAATATTTCGTCCAATTACACGAACTGGAATCTAAGAATTTTTGGTTTCGCGCACGCAACGCGCTGCTGCAGTGGGCCCTGCAACGTTATTTTCCCCAAGCACATTCGCTCCTGGAAGTTGGCTGTGGTACGGGCTTTGTCCTCGCCGGCCTGCATCAGAAGTTTCACGATCTTCGCATCTCGGGCACTGACATATTCACGGAAGGTCTGAGCATCGCGCAAACCAGGCTCCCGGGCGTCGAGGTGTTTCAGATGGACGCTCGCCACATGCCCTTCGAGGCGGAGTTCGATGTCATTGGAGCGTTTGATACCCTTGAGCACATTGATGACGATGAACGGGTTCTTTCAGAATTCCGTCATAGCTGCAAACCGGGCGGCGGGATTATTCTCACCGTGCCCCAGCACCCCTTTCTGTGGAGCGCCGCCGACGAGCACGCCTTTCACAAGCGAAGGTATACCCGGCCGGGGTTGCTCTCGAAAATTCTAAGAGCGGGATTTGATCCATTGTACGTGACCTCTTTTGTGTCGCTCCTGTTACCATTGATGCTCGCTTCCAGGACCCGGCGCAAGAACCTGGATGCGAGCTTCGATCCCTTAGCAGAGTTCCGCATTCACCCGATATTGAATCGCGCTCTGGAGCTGGTCCTAACCCTGGAGCGCAGTTTCATAAGAGCCGGTCTGTCGTTCCCCTTGGGAGGCTCACTTCTGGCCGTCGCCCGACGCCAAGCGTGAATAAGCAAGGCCGTTCAGCGGACACACACCAATTCGGCGCGCCGCCCTGCCTGTACTAGGGAGCTCCCCAGATATATTTGGGCGCATCGGGACCGCACATGAATAGCAGATCGAGGATCGACACGGCGGGATCAAAAGGCGGATACAGCTGAGGATATTCTCCGTAATCGTACCTCATGTACTCGACGGTAGCGCCGATGCCGCGGAGCTGCTTCTCGTCGAGATAGGTCCGGGCAGACGGGCCGCTCAGGTAGTGATCCGCGCCCAACTCACTCAAAATCTCGATCAGCCGCTCGGTTTTTCGCCCGCGAGCCGTCATTTCAGAAGACCTCAGAAATTGGGTAGCGTTAATCTCCAAGGCCGAAGCGAGCGTCTTTGTAAGACCGATGGTAAACTCAGCAAGCAGGTTCGTCGTAGAGTGGTAATGCGGTTCGAGCAGGGAAGCGTATTCTTTGAAAAAGGGAGCTTTCGAGTATGCAATAGCCAGAGTCTTCCAATGTTTGGCATTCCAATTCCGGTCGCTATCGATCCTTACCTCGTTTATCGGAGACTCGTGAAGCTGTCGGCCGGCGGGCGCGGTAACCGGTATTGTGAGCCATTGAGTTCCATGAAACGTCTTCACACGGTTCCGATTTCTCCAGCCGTGTTTGTCATATTGGGCGTCATCGTAAAATACGAAGACGTCGGCTTTCTGAATCTGGTGGAAGTAGCCTCGCCAGGGAATATAAGATGGCTGAAGAATCACACAGGTCATAAGGTCGAAGCTGAATTGGACTTCTCAGTATACGACTGCCCGGCAAATGACCGCGAATGCTATAGGCGCGCGGATAGCGAATAGGACCTGCCGGTGAAGAGTTTTAGGTAGACGAGGCTCCGATCAAAAATCGAACAGACTGCTTATGAAGCGCACTCTGTCAGTAATCGTACCGGTTTACAACAGCGAGGCGAGCCTTTTAGAACTTGTGAATCGTCTGCGGCCCGTATTGCAAACGATCGCGGATGACGCGGAGCTGATCCTGATAAACGACGCCAGCACCGATAAGAGTTGGGAAATCGTCCAGCAGCTTGCCAAGCAGAATGCCTGGATCCGGGGCATCAACCTGATGCGCAATTACGGTCAGCATAATGCTGTTCTTTGCGGCATTCGCTTCGCCCGGTTTGAAATAATTGTGACCATGGATGATGATTTGCAGCATCCGCCCGAGGAGCTTCCACGCCTGTTGATTGCCTTGGAGCAAGGTTGCGATGTTGTATATGGCATACCCGAGAGGGAACAACATGGACTAGCGCGCGACCTCGCGAGCCAGCTCACAAAATTGGCCTTGCAGCACGCAATGGGTGCCGAAACCGCGCGAAACGTCGGCGCGTTCCGAATCTTCCGTACCGATGTGCGCAATGCCTTTTCCAGCTATCACGGCCCATACGTTGCACTCGATGTGCTGCTAACCTGGGGCGCGCGAAGCTTTGCAGCCGTACGCGTTCGTCGCGATCCGAGAAAGCACGGCCGATCCGGGTACAGCGCGCGAAAGCTCGTAGTCACAGCACTCAATCTAACCACAGGGTTCAGCACCCTTCCGCTGCACATTGCCAGCTTCCTTGGTTTTCTTTTCACAGCGTTCGGCCTTAGTGTGTTAGCCTACGTAATTGGTCGATATCTAATCGAAGGAGGCAGCGTGCCAGGATTTCCATTTCTGGCTTCGCTAATTGCAATTTTCTCAGGCGTACAGTTATTTGCCCTTGGTATTATAGGCGAATATCTAGCGCGGATCCATCTGCGCACCATGGATCGGCCGCCTTACGTGGTTCGGTCTGTCACCGAGCCGTCGGAGTAGGTGTGCGGTTCTTGAAAGCGTCCTCCCGTTCCAACGACACGCTCCTTACTGGCTGCACAATTGCGTCCAATCCCCAGCCGAGGACACGTCTCGATTTCTATCCAGGACTACTCCTCTTAATTCCCGTTATTGTGTTGCTTGGCGATCGGAGTATCATTTTCAATTTCCCAGGATATCTCGACTCGTGGATTTACTACTCATTCTTTCGGAATCTTGTCGCCTTAAAGCGACTATTCCCTTTCACATATTACGGCAGCAGACTCTCATGGCTCTTGCCTGGCAGCATAGTTCATGCTATGTTTCCCCCTCTTCTGGCAAACTACATCCTGCATCTGTTGGTTTGGTATTGCGCCGTGTGGTCTCTGTACGTGATTCTAAAAGATATAGCCGATCGCAGGACCGCGCTCTTGTCTGCGGTCGCTTTCGGGTTTTATCCATATCTTTGGAAGGCTACTGGCTGGGATTATCCCGACGGTGCGGGTATTGCCTATTACCTTTTGAGCATTGCACTCTTAACACTCGCATCCCGTGCTGCGCCTCACCGTGTCCTGCTTCTGTGTGCTGGCGCTTCTTGTGCTGGTGCTTTTTATTGTAATTTAACATGGGTATTTTTCGTCCCTTTTCTAGCCCTGGTTTGGTTTAGTTTACGAAGAGCGCGTGGCTGCCAAGCCAAATTTGTTGATGCTGCCATTTGGACGTGCATGGGAGCTCTTTTAGTTACCTTGGCACTAGCACTCTTAAATCATTATTTAGACGGCTCCTATTATTTTTATAAGCCATCTGTCTCCTATGCATTCGAAGCTGTGCAGCGGTCGAATCCGGCGGCAGCCAAAGATGTCTCATGGATTTGGCGCGCTCATTGGCTCATCTTACCGCTGACTGCATTGCTCGCAGGATTCGTCGCGTTTGTTCGCAGCTTGAAAGATAGGTCGTCTTTACGCGCTAGGATGACACGTGTTTTTTATGGCAACCTCCTTTTCTGTACTGCGGTGCTGACGGCATGGGAGATAAAAGGAAATCCCCTGCTCGAGGTGTTCTATTATGCGAGTTATCTAATACCTGTTGCGTTTCTTTCCCTGGGCCTTCAGTTCTTCTTGGTGCCTAAGCACTGGAGCGAGGGGCGGTTCCTTGCATTGGTGTCGGGCACAGCAGCTATGCTGTCTGTCGTTTGGTGGGGCAGAGGACTTCGTCTGTTGGTTCAGCTAGGGTCTTTCCGCTTTCTGGCTTTGCTGGCTCTGGTTATGATTGGAGTCCTTATCCTCAGGACCATGTGGGCGGGCTCAACTGCGACACTAGTAGGAGCTTTGCTGGCCGTGAGTATGCTGGAGCTTACGTGCCGTGCGCCGGAAGCCCCACTGTTTCGATATGGCCCTAGACAGATCGAGGATGCTTTCCAGCGAATCACAGAGAGCATCCAATACTGCGAGAAAGTGCGAGAAGGGCGGGACATTCGCTTTTGGATTGACCGCAAGGATGTCAACCAATCCGAGTTCGCATCGATTGCGAGCGGGTATCTTTATGGCTTTGCGTTGTTGTCGCTTGACTTCCCTGCTCTGCCCTCTACACCACCACCGGCCGACACGTTGATAGTGATTCCTTCGAGTTCACCCAACGCATTGAGACTCGCCCAAGGATCGTTAAAAGCAGCCGGCCTTAACGGCAAAGCTTTGGGAGAAAAAGTCATCGCGCGTGGAGATGTACGGTACCAGTTAACTTTCCTTGACCTTGAGGACGATCCAGAGGTCACAAGGTATCGAGAGTCGCACGGATATTTCAGAAACGGCGATTTCGAATCCGGGACCTCGGCATGGACAGGAGGATGGGCCACTCTAAAGACAATCGATGGAGGGCAATCAGGTCAGTGTTTAGAGCTAACAGCCGAGCAGGGAATATCACAATACGCCATGCAGTCGGATACGGCGAAACTAAAGCCTGGTGATCGGTATAGGCTTGTTTTCTGGGTTAAGTCCGGTTCCTCCGGAGACGAGCCATTCAGCGTCGGTTTGTGGGACAAGAAAGCGCATCGGTTCGTGGTTCTGAAGGACGGTAGATCAAACAGAACATGGACCCAGTACTCCATCGAATTCACGAACACAACAGCCAATCGGCTGTCGTGCGAATTGATGAAGAACTCTCCAACAAAAGCCTCGATGTTATTCGACACAGTCGGCCTGTACCATCTGAAGTGAGTTTGGCAAAACTTGATCAAGAAGAAATCCGAAGAAAGCGGTAATACCTTTCATTTTCTCGCCCGGACCGGTTTGCAAGACTGAGCTGACGACATTCTTGGAAAAAATCTGGCCTCGAAGTTGAGGGGCGTCACCCTCGGTCCATGATGGAATCTGCGTTTTTCCTTAAACAGGTCATCGGCCTCGTGCTTTCGCTCGTACGGCCCGGCCTCGATTCAGGTTCGAGAAAACTGGTTGCATGGGTATTTTCTTGCGAGGTGAGGTACTAAGCCGAGAAAACGTAAAGGGCGCACCTCCACGCACAACTCTATATCAGCCGTAGCGTCTCAATTGGCCGAAGATCGGATGCCTTGTCGGCGGCCGTGTACGAGCTGTTCCGGCACTACTACGCGCTGCCGTCCGCGCGTGCGATCAGGAGGGCTGCGAGGTGGACGCGGGTCCGAGGAGCGCTCGCTTTTGGGGCGCCGGCGGCGCCCAATCCGCTGTTGAGTTGCGGGCCGTCCTTCCTTTCATTTCTTCAAATTATCTGACTGCCAGAAGAGTAATCAAATAGTCCCATTACCGTACGGTACCCCGGTACAATTTGTAAGTCCAAATGGTTAATTTATGGCGACAGTATGATTTAATATTCTCATCGCATATGAAATTAACACACCTTTTTTCCTTGAACGTTGCAGCCCTCGTGTTAGCTGTGTTTGGCGCAATGGGCGCCACGGACGCCATGGCCGATACTCTGGCATTTACCTCACCCGGATCCCTGACAACAGATGTCAGTCCGGGTGATCCGGTGAATCTCGGCATGGTGTTTACCGCCAATTCCACCTTCTCAGTGGATGCCCTAGGTATTTTCGACCAGACTTTCCTCACCTCATCTGAACAGGTAGGATTGTATGACTCATCGGGCAACCTCCTGGCATCCGCTACGGTCGCCCTGTCCGATCCCCTGGTTAATGGTTATTTGTTCCAGAGCATCACGCCCGTGAGCCTTACGGCAGGGCAGACCTACACCCTGGACGCGTTTATCGGCAACAATCCCTGGGCCTACGGGGCGGCGCCGATTACTTCTTCGAACGTCACATTCAAAAATACGGACTACCTGTACGGCAGTGGCTTGGCGTTTCCCACGTCAACAGTGGGTTCGCCAACAGCGTATTACGGTCCGAATTTCGAGATCGGAACTGGGAATACGGACCCAGTGCCCGAACCCAGCAGTTTCGGCCCTTTAGTGACCGTTGCACTGGCGGGCTGCCTATACTTCCGCAAGATCGGCCGTTACAAGCAGCAGCAGTCTCACCCGGCCCACATTTAGCGGATCGAGCCGCCTTCTGGTTGCCTTGCTCGATCAACTTTCGGTTACGCCAAGCCGGATGCCGTTATATTGGAGCATCGCAAAAAGCGGTTCAGGTTGAACACACAAAAGGGTTGTGTTGCGAAAACTCAAGAAAGAAGATGGTCCCTCGGTTCGCCTGAAGATCGGCCCCTTTTTCAGGCAGCGATTCCAAACAAGTTGCCCACGAACCGCGCCTGGCCGGCAGGATCTTC
>Ga0182024_10026383_pt1 | contig 10209 bp, 10 predicted proteins | sample P32metaG_FD_120480 | JGI IMG/M metagenome (GOLD analysis project Ga0182024, IMG submission 120480) | Permafrost microbial communities from Stordalen Mire, Sweden - P3-2 metaG (Illumina Assembly) | ecosystem: Environmental > Terrestrial > Soil > Wetlands > Permafrost | place: Sweden: Stordalen...
CCAGCACGCTGACGACCGAGTTCGTCGTCCCGAGGTCGATCCCTACCGCCTTGGCCATTTCTTCTGCCTCTCTCTGTTTCTGTCCGTGATCTCTGCGACTTGTCCGGACACGTCCGCCCGGCGCTGGAACACACTATATCAAACTTGAGTGTCTCATTAGCAAGTTTTCTGCCGGTCCGAGAAGCGATTCCTCAATTTAGCGATGTTTCCCGAGGTGAGGGTGATGGGCTCGGGCGAGACCCGGCTTCAGGCGACGGCGACGCTACGCTCGGGGCGGTGCCCGATCTAGTGCTCCTCCGCCACGGGCAGTCGGTCTGGAACGCTGAAAACCGGTTCACAGGCTGGGTCGACGTGGAGCTCAGCCCGGTCGGTGAGTCCGAGGCGCGGGCGGGCGGGCGGCTGATGGCCGACGAGCCGGGGCTGGACCTCCAGGTCCTGCACACATCGGTCCTGGTCCGAGCCATCACCACGGCCGAGCTGGCCCTGCGGGTGGCCGGCCGGAGCTGGCTGCCGGTCAAGCGACACTGGCGGTTGAACGAACGCCACTACGGCGCCCTACAGGGTCTCAACAAGAAGGAGACGGCGGCCAGGCACGGAGAGGACCAGGTCCACCTGTGGCGGCGCAGCTACGACGTGCCGCCCCCACCCCTCCCCGACGACGACCCCGGCCGGGCGGAAAACGACCCCCGGTACCGGGATGTCCCGGCCGACGACCTTCCCGCGACCGAATGCCTGGCCGACGTCGTCCGGCGGGTGGTCCCGTACTGGGAGGACGCCATCGTCCCCGACCTGCTGGCCGAGGGTGCCCGTGGGGGATCGGTGCTCGTGGTCGCCCACGGCAACAGCATCCGGGCGCTGCGAAAGCACATCGAGCACATCGGCGACGCCGACATCGCCGACCTCGAGATCCCGACGGGGATCCCGTTCCGGTACCGGCTCGACGACGAACTGGCCGTCGAGAGCGCCGGGTACCTCGGAGACCCCGAGGCGGCCCTGGCGGCGGCGGAGGCCGTCCGCCGCCAGAGCCACCTCTAGGCCGGCCTCCTACAGGGCGTCCGAGCCCCGTTCCCCGGTGCGGACCCGCACCACGGTGTCGACCGGGACGACCCACACCTTGCCGTCACCGATCTTCCCGGTGGCGGCGGTGCGGACGATCGTGTCGACCACGTCCTCGGCCTGGGCGTCGTCAACCAGGACCTCAAGCCTGATCTTCGGCACGAAATCGACCTCGTACTCGGCGCCCCGATAGACCTCGGTGTGGCCTCGCTGGCGCCCGAAGCCCAGGGCCTCGGTCAACGTCATGCCTTGAGCCCCGAGGACCTTGAGGGCCTCCTTCACGTCGTCGAGCTTGAACGGCTTCAAGACCGCCACGACAAGCCTCACGACTTCACTCCCTTCGATAGATGGTGTCCTGACTTGGCCGGTTCCACGCTCCGGCTCGATCCATTTGTGGTAACTGTCATCCGCACGGGGTCCTAGTCCCCCCCGGCGGCGGGTTCATCGCCACCATAGAGACGGGCCTCGGAGGCCGCCGAGAGGGCACCAACCCGCTCGGCGAACGTCTCCTGGGGATAGGCCTCCTCGTCGTGGATGGCCACGTCGCCGATCTCGATCACCTCGTCGGGCTCCCGCAGGCCCCTGCAGACGAACTTCACGATGGTCAACAGGATCGCACTCATGATGGCGGTGAAGGTGATGATCCACACCGCCGTGAGGAACTGCTCCCACTCCTGGTGCCAGGAGCCCGTGTAGAACAGGCCTCCGATCGAGAACGACCCCGCCCCGGCGAAGTTCTTGCCGGTGACGCCGTACGTGATCATGCCTGGATCAGCTAAGAAGCCGACTAACAAACCTCCCGTCAGACCGGCGATGCCGTGGGTATAGACAACCCCCAAGGTGTCATCGACTTTCGAGAACGGTCGCACCTTGGACAGGTAGTTCCAAGAGACCCAGACGACCGCGGTAACGATGACCCCGACCAGGATGGCCCCGTAGCCGTCCACCCAGCCGGCCGATGGCGTGATCCCGACCAGGCCGCAGATCATGCCGTTGACCGCGCCCAAGAAGGTCGGTTTCTTCTCCTTGGTGAACAGCATGTCCATGAACATCCAGCTGAGCAGCGCCGATGCCGTGGCGATGTTGGTGTTGAGGACGGCCGACGAGGCGTCGACCCCGGCGTAGTACGGGTCACCACCGTTGAAGCCGTTCCAGCCGAGCCAGAGGATTCCGGCCCCGACCGCCACCAGCATCAGGTTGTTGGGCACCCCGTGCTGGCGGTCCCTGGCCAGGCGAGGCCCGACCATGGCGGCGGCCACGAAGCCGGTGACGCCGGCGGCGAGGTGGATCACATAGCCACCCGAGTAGTCGACCGCACCCTTCTGGGCGAAGAACCCGCCGCCCCAGATCAAGCAGGCGTTGATCGAGTAGACAAAGGTGATCCAGAGCGGGACGAACAGCAGCCACGCCTTGAACTTCATCCGGCCGATGATGCTGCCGCAGAACAGAAGCGGCGTGATGGCCGCGAACACGAACTGGAAGTAGGCGAGCGTCGACGTCGGGAAGTGGAACGGAATCAGGGTATTGGCCCCGGACACCGCCTGGTTCTGTTCACCGAAGTGACTGACGATCGGGTGCGGTTTCCCGACCAAATCGCCGAAGAACGACCCGGCCGGTCCCAAGTGGGCAAAGACCCCGAAGCCCATGTTGTAGGCCCAGAGCACCCACACGATGAGCACCAGGCTGAATCCGGCGAACGTCATCAGCATCGTGTTGACGACCCACTTGCGCTGCACGAGCCCGCCGTAGAGGACGGCCAGGCCCGGCAGGCTCATGAGGCCCACCAACGTTGCGGCCACCAGCTGCCAGGTGTTGTCACCCGTGTTCAGCCAATGGGGATAGGGAATGTTCGTAACTGCAGCCAGCACGCCCTGAGCTCCTCTCGGTCTCCGCCCTTAAGACCCGCCCTGAGCGGTCCGCGAATGCAAACCGAACGGGGCGGCCCCCGGGATCTCGGCGTCAGTATGGTGGCGCGCCATTTCCCGGTTGCTACGCGCGTGTTACCTCCGTGTGAACTCGACCGGGGACGTCCAAAGGCTCGTGTGTCGAAGTCCAGGTCGGGGAGGTATCTCGACGTCGGTACGGCTACCCTGTGCGCATGCCACGCACGAGCGCACAGGAAGTCGACCTCTCAAAGATCTGGCTGTTCGCCCCCTGCTCCTCCAAGGACCTGCGAACGGTACGCCAGGCCCTCGACGAGGTCACCGCCGAACCCGGCGAGGTCCTCTGCGAGGAGGGCGTGGCGGGCCACGAGTTCTTCATCATCGTGTCGGGAACGGCTGTGGTCCGGCGCAAGGGCCGCAAGGTCGCCACCCTCGGCCCCGGCTCGTATTTCGGCGAGCTGGCCCTGCTCGATCGCCAGCCCCGTTCGGCGTCGGTGGTCGCCGAGACGGACATGGTCCTGCTCGTGCTCGAGCAGCGGCACTTCCTCGGTCTCCTCGACACGGTGCCGACCCTCGCCCGCAAACTTCTCGGGGCCATGGCCGCCCGCCTGCGCGAGGCCGACCAGCTGGCCTACCACTAGTCACTGGACCTCGATGGAGCTCGATCAGGCGGTCGAATTCGCCCGGGGCCGCCACCAGGGCGTCATCGTCACGATCCGCCGGGATGGGCGGCCGCAGATCTCCAACATCACGTACCTGATGGACCCGGACGGCTCGACCCGGATCTCGGTGACCGAGGACCGTGCGAAGACGAAGAACCTCCGGCGGGATCACCGGGCCGAGCTCTACGTGGTCGGTGATTCCTTCTGGCAGTACGCCGTGCTCGACGGCACGGTGCAACTCAGCCCGCCGGCGACCGAGCCCAACGACAATGTCGTCGAGGACCTCGTCGACATCTACCGGCAGATCCGCGGCGAGGACCATCCGAACTGGGATGAGTACCGGGCCGCCATGATCGCCGAGCGGCGGGTGGTGCTGAACTTCCACCCGATTTCCGCTTACGGCCTGCTGCCGAGCTGATCGGGTCGCCGGCTTCGGGCGGCGCCGGGCCCTATCGGTGTCGCGCCCTTTAGGGCGATGTGGGGGTCGAGAGGGACTCCTCGACCAGCTGTGAGAGGTCGAGGACGCGGACCTCTTCCTCCTTGTTATTGGCGCGCACGGCGTCGTCCAGCATGATCATGCAATAGGGGCAGGCGGTGGAGACCACGTCGGCCCCGGTGCTGAAGGCCTCGTTGGTCCGCTCCATGTTGATCCGGGTCCCGATCGTCTCCTCGAGCCACATGCGGGCGCCGCCGGCCCCACAGCAGAAGCTCTTCTCCCGGCAGCGCTTCATCTCGACCTGGCGCACGCCCGGGATGGCGTCGATCACCGAGCGGGGCTCGTCGAAGACGCGGTTGTGCCGGCCGAGATAGCAGGGGTCGTGATAGGTGACAGTGCCCTCGTACCCGGGGCCCGGGGTGAGCTTCCCCGACGCGACGAGGTGCTCGAGCAGCTGCGAATGGTGGATCACCTCGAAGTTCCCGCCGAGGCTCGGATACTCGTTCTTCAGCGAATTGAAGCAGTGCGGGCAGGTGGCGATGACCTTCTTCGCGCCGACGCCGTTCAACATCTCGACGTTCGCCTTGCCCTGTTCCTGGTAGAGATACTCGTTGCCGAGACGACGCGCCGGGTCGCCGGTGCAGGACTCCTTCGGTCCCAGGATCGCGAAGGTCACCCCGGCCCGGTGCATCAACCTGGCGGTGGCCTGCACCCCCTTGCGGGCCCGCTCGTCGAGGGCCCCGGCACACCCGACCCAGTACAGGTACTCGATGTCGTCGGGGATCGTGTCCCCGACGACCGGCACCTCGAAGTCGAGCGACTGGATCCAGTCGGTGCGCTTGGCTTGACCGAGCCCCCACGGGTCCCCTTGGTTCTCGATGTTGCGGAGCATGAGGCCGCCCTCGGAGGGGAAGCGGGACTCCATCAGCACCTCGTAACGGCGCATGTCGACGATCGCGTCGACATGCTCGATATCGACGGGGCACTCCTCGACGCACGCGCCACAGGTCACGCATGACCAGAGCACGTCCGGGTCGATGGTGTTCGGGACGAGGGTCTCGAGTTGACCCTCCGGTGAGTCACCGTTCGTGGCCAGCAGTCTCGACGCCTGCGAGAACATGTTGTCACGGAGCCCCATGATCACCAGCTTCGGCGAGAGCGGCTTGCCGGTGACCCAGGCCGGGCACACCGACTGGCAACGCCCGCACTCCGTGCACGTCGCGAAGTCGAGCATCTGTTTCCAGGTGAAGTGCTCGATCTGGCCGACCCCGAAGACGGTGTCCTCGGTCACGTTCTCCATGTCCATGTCGGGGGTCTTGTCCAGGGCGCCGAGCGCACGGGGTCGGCGGGATGCGGCGACGTTCAACGGCGCGACGAATATGTGGAGGTGCTTGGAGTACGAGACAAACACCAAGAACCCGACGATCACGCAGATGTTCAGGATCAAGAAAACGGTCTCGAGCACGCTGTTGACGCCGGTGCCCAAGGGGTGGAGCGCCTTGCCGACCACATGTGAGGCAAACGCCCACCAGGTGTAGGGGAAGTCGCCGGTGTTGGCTTGCGCCCCCCGGTAGAGGAGCAACGTGATCATCACCAGTGCGATCAGCCCGAGCGTCAGCCAGGCCGCGCCGGTATGGGACCCGTAGAAGCGGGAATCCCGCTGCCGGCGGGAAGGCGCCTGACGGAGACGGATCACCGCGAACACCGATAGGGCGACCAGGACGGCCACGATGAAGAAGTCTTCGATGAACCCGAGCACCGGGTTGTGACCGAAGCCCCAGATCGCGAAGGTCTTCTTGAACAGGTCGCCGTAGGCCTCGATGATCGTGAGGAACAGGACGGTGAAACCCCAGAACGTGAACGCATGCGCCAGCCCCGGCACGGTCCATCGCAAGAGCTTCTTCTGCCCGCCGACCTCGACGACCTCTGCCTCGGCCCGCATGCGCAGACCTCGCAGGCGCTCCGGAGCGGGCTGCCCCGAGCGGATGAGCCTGGAGATTGTCCACAGCCGCCGGCCCGCGATGACGAACGCCAGAGCGGTGGCACCGAGTCCGATAACGATCCTTACCAGCATCTAAAAGGAGCCAATCTCAAGATCATCGGGCGCCCTGTCGATGCGACATCATTGGCTTTCTCCCCCAATTCGGCTTCGGCCAAACGATAGTGTGACCGACACCGGCGGGCGTAGTTCAGAGGTAGAACATCAGCTTCCCAAGCTGAGAACGCGAGTTCGATTCTCGTCGCCCGCTCTCGACCGAGACCCTGGTACAGCCATCGCGCTGAAGTGACGATGAACCTTGGGGCCGCGTACTTCGGAACGAGATGCAGTCCATCTGTGCGTGGCCCTGGCGTTATGGGGCAGCGCCAGGCAACTTTCACCGGAACGTTTGAGTCAGTCTGAGGTGGCTTTGAACCGATTCTCCGCCATTTCGAACTCTCGACGGACAGCCTCAAGGTTGTAGGGCTGTTCCACAAGCGTCTCGGCATCCCACTGGCTTCGCGGTTTGGCGATGAAGTCGCCACCGTAGACGTGGATGGCACCGGTATACGAACGGGTGGGATTGTGCACGGCGTGAATGACGTCATCCCCAAGCAACTGCACGTCTCCCTCCAACAGATCCTTCCCGCCCGCGGTGACGATTGTTTCGTCGCGACGGCGGTAGAACACGTTGTCTTCACGGCCGCTGTAGATGCAGATGGCAGCCCACATGTGATGGTCGTGGGGATAGAGCGAGAACAGGGGCGGCCAGACCACGTTGAGGACCGTGAGGTCGTGGGCGTTGTACAGCACAGTCAAACCTGCGGTTGGACCGCCGAAGGCATCCACAAGTCTTCGGCTCGCCACAGCCTGCTCGAGAACATCCCGAACAGCCCTGCGAGGGTCCTGTTCGGCGATGGCATCCATGCAGCCGGCCACGAGATCATCCGATGCGCCCATCGTTCTCACCTCCAAAACAACCACATCGGGGTTTGTTCCCAGCCTCTGGGGTGAGTCTTGCCCACTTGGCGTGCGATTGGGGAGAACGTGGGACGCCCTCCTACCTGTGCTTGCGAGCGAGCGTGATGAGGTAGGCGCTCGGTGCCTTGAAGCCCCCGTCGCTAGCAGTATTCAGTTCGCTGCTAAGGACGATGAGTTCGTTGCGGAGCGTGTCCCAGCGCCCGTCGGCGGAGAGCTTGGTGCGGGCTTGCAGAAGGGGGCCGTAGAAGTCGGCCATCATGTCGATGAACGCATCGGCTGAGCCGGCTTCGAAATCCAGGGCGTAACGCTCGAAGCTCAGATCAACCGGATACTCGGCGAACAGTCCTTCGACGTGCTCGGGGCGGCCCCAGCCTGCCGGAGGTGACGCGAAGTCGGGCGGCGGAGGGAGATACGGGCCCATGATCGACCAGAACCGCCCGATGTAGCCGTCGGCAGCCCAGTTCCCCAAGGCGATCGTGCCCCCAGGCCGGCAGACGCGCACCAGTTCGGACGCCACAACCTCGTGACGGGGGACGAACTGCACGCCGAGGCTTGAGAGGACATAGTCGAAGCGCTCGTCTTCGAACTTCAGATCTTCTGCGTCGGCCTCAATCCACTCGAGTTCCACACCCGCTCGCTGGGCGCGCCGGCGACCGGCAGCAAACAACTCTGGAGTCAGATCCGTGGCAATGACATCTGCGCCGGCCGCGGCGGCGGGGATCGAGGCGTTGCCAGTACCTGCAGCGACGTCGAGCACGGCGGAGCCGGCTCGCACGCCAGCGCGTTCAACGACTCGTTCACCGACGTCGGTGACGAGTTCGGCGATCCTCGCGTAATCACCCGATGCCCAAGTCTTGTGGTGCGCGTCTTTCAAGGCTTGGAGCTCGGCCGTGACGGGCGACATGGCACTCCCTTCCAAAGCGACGGCCGGTGAGGCTGTCCGTCGGTGACGTAGTCGATTCCGGTCTTTGCATTCGACCAGCTTTCGACCGGTGCGTCATCGAGCGTCTGGGCCATTTCGCGATGGCCCATTTGGGCCATCGCGACCCCGTAGTCAGTCCGAGCAGCCGGTCTCGGTGCCCGTGCGGCGACGCGTCAGACCAACCCGGCTCGCGCGGCGTTGGCGGCAGCCGCGGCGCGGGAGGGCAGCCCCAGCTTCGCAAGGATGTTCGCCACATGACGATGAACGGTGTGGGGGCTGATCACCAGTCGTTCGGCAATCTGCGCGTCGCTTAGGCCCTGGGCCACAAGCCCGAGCACCTCTCGCTCCCGTTCGCTGAGCTGACCCAGAGCCTGGGCACTTGGGTCGCTCAACGGCGCAGGCGGGGCCGTGGTGCCAAGGAACGGGGCGACCGCGCGCAGGACCGCGTCCCCATCGCCGTGCCACGGGAGATGAGCGTCACCCGGCAGCACCACGAGCTCGGCACGGGACAGCAGTGCGGCGACCTCGCGGGCGGCTCTCAGCCGGATGGCGCGATCATGCTCGCGATGCACGACCAGCGCCGGCGCGTGCACCCTGACTAGGTCCTCGCGTACGTCGGTCTCGTAGATCAGCTCCAGCAGACCTCCCGCGACTTCGGCGTCGGAAGAGCAGCGCTGCAATGCCGTGAAGACAGCACGATCTTCAAGTGACCAGCTCGGTCCGAACAAATCGGCTAACAAGCGGCTTCCTAAACCCCAGTGCGAACGTACGAGGTCAACTACGCCCCTCCGCGCCTGCAGCGGTCCTAATGTGTGCCCGTCGGCGTAGCTGCCGTAGAGCACCAGGCGGTCGACGCGTTCAGGCCAACTCGCGGCGAAGCTCACGGCGGTACAGCCTCCGCACGAAATGCCCAACAGGGTCACACGCTCCAGCGCCAACTCGTCGAGCACAGCACAGAGCGTGGCCAGCTCGAACTCCGGAGTAAACGTCCCATCCGGACGCTCCCGATCAGACAAGCCCGTGCCAACGCGGTCATAGCAAACCACCATGCGATTGGCAGCCAAGCCCTGCATGAAGCGGCGCTGCGGCTCGAAGTGCCAATCCTCGGCCAAATTAGAGACCCACCATGCCGGGAGTACCACCGCCGGACCACTGCCAACCACAGAGAAGGCGACCTGCTTTGCGTCCGGCATGCGGGCAAAGCCAGTGGTCTGGCGCACCTGCCCACCGTACTCGTGGCCAACCTCGACTTCCCATGGGGCGATGGCTCAGGGCGGTACCTGACCTGTGACCGCGGGCCATTTCCGCTCGTGCCTACTCCCGCTTGTGGAAGCAAATGTGCGGAGTGGCGGATCAGACGATTTGCCCCGCGCCACGGCGGGCCACAACGCGACCGGACCCATTTCGTGCCACGCCCACGGCGCCCAATGGGCATCAGGGCACAACAGAGCGGAGAACATTTCGCATCCTCACCAGGAAACACTCAGTACTGGCCCTCGTGAGGACGTTGGTGCGCACGGAATTCTCAAGCTGAGAACGCGCGTTCGATTCTCGTCGCCCGCTCTCCTCATGGACCCGGATTGAACCCGGGTGATGATCCGATTGCGGCGGTGGTTCGCGGGCTCGGACGGCTTGAGCCGGCCATACTTCGGAGGTGGTCGAGGACGCGCGTCGGTGAAGCTCAAGCTCGATCTTCACGATGTCTACAACCGTGGGTACGACATCGATCGGGCCCTCAAGGGGATCATCGACGAAGCCGTAGCCAAGCGGGCGACGCTGGTCGAGATCATCCCGGGGAAGGGATCAGGACAGCTGAAGAAGCGGGTTCTTCGGTTCCTCGACCAAAAGGAGATCAAAGCCCAGTACCACCGGGTCGAGAAGGACTCCCACAACTTCGGACGCGTCTTCGTCCACTTCCGCTGGAAGTAGGCCGACACGCGGAGATGCCGCCGGCTTACGCCGGCGGCATCTCCAACAATCTCGCCACCCCAAAGTTCGGGTGGTTCAGTCTCCTTGGCTCAGGCGGTGTTCTTAAGGCTCGCCGGAACCTTGTCCTGTGCGCCGTGCCAGACCTTGACCGGACCGGCACCGGGGCTCGTGTAGTAGACGGGACCGACCGGCGCAACACCCAAGAACGTCCCGGTCGGGAGCGTGATCGGCGTGGCCGTGGTCGACATCTTGTACAGCTGCTCGCCCTCGTAACCGAAGTGAACGCTCGACGAGTACGAGTACGGCACGAAGCCGGAGTTGACGAAGTTCTTGCCGTCAGCCGCGATCGCGTTCAGCAACCC
>Ga0182024_10026384_pt1 | contig 10209 bp, 6 predicted proteins | sample P32metaG_FD_120480 | JGI IMG/M metagenome (GOLD analysis project Ga0182024, IMG submission 120480) | Permafrost microbial communities from Stordalen Mire, Sweden - P3-2 metaG (Illumina Assembly) | ecosystem: Environmental > Terrestrial > Soil > Wetlands > Permafrost | place: Sweden: Stordalen...
ACGCCGCGGCGACGGCGAATAGAACGAACGGAAGGTCCGTGAGTATATCCCACACTCCGGCGTCGTTGTACTTCACCACCAGATAGTTGTATTCCGTCTGGCAGATCGCGGATGCCGCCAGATAGATCGCCAGCACCATATGGAATCGACGCTCCCGCGTTCCCAACGGGCTCGCTACCCATCGCGCCAGGCTCAGGATCGCCAGCGTAAACGCCTCAATGCCAAACAGCCAGATCAGTTTGTTCACTGAGACAGGCAGCGCCGTCGCCCGCGAAAACGGAAGGATACTGAATACCGCCAGGTAGGCCAGGCAGCCCACGGCCACCGCCGGTGCCACATCGATCCAGAAGAACAGCGAGAAGATCCGGTCGTCGTCCGGCGACGATATTGCCAGAAGAAATGGCACGCCGGAGAAAAAGAAGAAGAAGTCATCCCACGACGCGATCGTCGAGGATCCATGCACGATCACGTCGATGTAGGCGGCAAAGACATTGCCTACCGCCCACAAAAGGAATCCCGCGGCCAGTAGCGCCCAGCTTCGCCGTTTCCGCAGTGGCCCGCTTCTGGCCCGCAGCGTGCACAGCACCGCGGCCCACATCGAGACAACCAGGAAAGCCCAATACGAGATGGGATCGCTTGCCTTCGGAAACGCAGCATTCAGGCAGGCGTGCGCACACACCAAAGAGACGGCGGCAAACGCCGTCACGGCCGGCCTTGATCGGGTCCATTTCACACGCAGTTTCCGGGGTCCAAAGTACAGCAGAGCAGGCCCGGCATCAGCCCGCGAAATGCCTTGGAAGGTGGGGGATCTTCACATCGGCTGGGCCCAGGCGCCAGATCTTCCGCCTGCTGCGGATCCAGGCGGCGATCCGCGCGTACAGCATATCAAGAGTGATCGCACCCGCAAACACGATTCCACGTGGAAAAGCCGATCTTCCTTATGCCGTCATTATCCGCCTGCGCCTACTTCTGGCTCGCAATCCACGCACTCACCCGCGCGTCCAGCTTGTCCAGCGGCATCGACCCCGCGTCCAGCACCTGGTCGTGGAAAGCGCGGATATCGAACTTGTCGCCCAGTTCCTTCTTCGCCCGGTCCCGCAGCTCCAGGATCTTTAGCTGTCCGATCTTGTACGCCAGCGCCTGGCCCGGCCACGCAATATAGCGGTCCACCTCCGCCTGGATGCTTGCCTCGTCGATGTTCGAGTGATCGTGGAAGTAGTCCACCATCTGCTCCCGCGTCCAGCCGCCAGAATGCACCCCCGTATCCACCACCAGCCGGATCGCCCGCCAGATGTCCCCTTCCAGCCGCCCGTAATCCGAGTACGGGTCCTGGTAGAACCCAACGTCCTTGCCCAGCCGCTCCGCGTACAGTCCCCAACCTTCTGTATACGCCGTGAAATGCCCATACTTGCGGAACGTCGGAATATCCGTAAGCTCCTGCGCAATCGAGATCTGCAGATGATGCCCCGGCAGACCCTCGTGATATGCCACATCCTCCACCTGGTACAGGTTCCGCTGCGTGGCCATGTAGGTATCCACATTTAGCCGTCCCGGCCTGCTGCCATCCGGCGTCCCCGCCTCGTAGTACGCCGGTGCCGACGTCTTCTCCATGTATTCCGGCACCGGCACCACTTCGAACGGAGCCTTGGGCAGCCTCCCGAACAGTTGCGGCAGCTTCGCCTGCATCGGCCCCAGGTAGCCCCGGTACGCATCCAGCAGCGCCTCCTTCGAAACCGGATGCATCTTCGGATTCGTCTTCAGGCTCGCCTCAAAGCTCTTCAGGTCCTTGAATCCCAGCTTCTGGGCGATCGCCAGCATGTCGGCTTCGTCCTTCTTCACTTCTTCCAGGCCCATCTGGTGAATCCGGTCCGGAGTCAAATCGGTGGTCGTGATGCGCCGGATCAGGTACTGGTAGTACTTTGCCCCATCCGGCAGCGCCGAGATCCCCGGCTCCGCCCGCCCCGCCGGCACGTAGCTCACCTCCATGAACCGCGCGAACCGCACATAAGCCGGCAGCACCTTCTTCGCGATCGCGTCCAGCATCTCCGTGCGGATCCGATCCTGCTCGGCCTGCGGAATCGACGCCGGGAACTTCTTCAGCGGCATCGCCAGCGGCGAGTCCTCCGGCTTCTGGTTCGCAAGTTGCTTCACCTGCTCCAGCGCTTTCTCCAACAGGTACTTTGGGGGGACGCGGTGATCCTCCATCCCGATGGACATGTTCTCCGTCACCTGGTCGAATGCAGTGGGAATCTGCTTCAGCCGCGCGATCCAGTCGTCGTAATCCTTCACATCCTTGAAGCTGAGCTCGGCCACCAGTTGCGGATACGTGGAGTAGATGCCGCCCATCTGGTTCACCGGCATCTCCCATGGCTTGAACTGCGAGCCGTCGAAATCGTCAGCCAGCTCCGTCAGCAGAATGTCGCGGCTCATCTTCTCCGAGTCGGTGAACCCCTTGGTGTCGATGGCGCCCAGCTTCATCAGGTAGTTCTGTTCCTGCTCCAGCCAGTCGTTCACGGCCTTCACGGAGCGGTCCGAGATCTTGTCATTGAACCGCTTGTCGCCGAACGTCGACGCGAACTCCGGATCGTGCTCCAGGTACGCGTCCCAGTACTGCTGGAAATACGCATTCATCGCCTCTCGCCGCTCGGCCACGGGTGCGTTGGCCGGCGGCGGCCCGGCAGTCAGCTTCTGCGCGGGCGCAGCGAGGGAACAGGCGGCAAGCAGCACCATGGTCAATGCAGGGAAGCGAAACATGCGCACGGAAAGGTCCTCGCAGGTGGAAAGGTGCAACCCGTCGAGTGTAGTGGATGGAGTCGTGTCAATACACCTGGCTCCTGGCCAAACGGCCAACAACTAGCCCCATTCCACAAGTTGAAACGGAGGCAAACGAGCCGATCTCTGGCTTAACAGGTAACTTCCGGTTTGGCGGTGATCCGCCAGAAACTCGGCCGATGGGAAGGACTTTCCATCTAGACTGGGCACATGTTGAGTGTCCATTTGGAGTCTGGACGCGTGGATGTACGGGATATCCCACAGCCGACCCGTCCCGCTGGTTTTGCCCTTATCCGCCTGCTCTGCGCCGGGATTTGCAACACCGATCTGGAACTTCAACGCGGCTATTACGGCTTCGCCGGTACGCCTGGCCACGAATTCGTGGGCGAGGTCGTCGAGGCCGATTCCGGCGACTGGGTGGGCCGCCGCGTCGTCGGCGAGATCAACCTCGCTTGCGGAACCTGCGCCGTTTGCGCTGCCGGCATGGGCCGCCATTGCCCCACTCGCACCGTGCTCGGCATTATCCGCCACCCCGGCGCGTTCCAGGAATTCTTCACGCTCCCCGAGTGCAACCTCCGCGCCGTTCCGGATTCCGTCTCAACCGAGCACGCCGTCTTCACCGAACCGCTCGCGGCCGCCTGCGAGATCCTCGAGCAAGTGGCGATTCCGCCCGGCGCCCCTGTCGCGGTCCTCGGCGACGGAAAACTTGGCCTTCTCATCGCCCAGGCACTGCTCGCGCACGGCTGCGGCGTAGTCCACTTCGGGCGCCATGCCAAAAAGTTGCTGATCTCCGAACGCGCCGGCGCCCGAGTCGAGATCGCGCCCGCGCTCCCACCAGCCGCCTTCGATTGGGTGGTGGATGCGACTGGTTCCGCATCGGGCCTCGACGACGCCATTCGCATGACCCGTCCACGCGGCACCGTCATCATGAAAAGTACGGTCCACGGCCCGGTTTCATTCGATGCAGCCGCCGCGATCGTAAAGGAGATCTCACTGGTCGGCTCCCGCTGCGGCCGCTTTGAACCCGCTCTCGAACTGCTCGAGGCCGGGCGAATCGACGTTGAGTCGATGATCTCGGGTCGCATGCCGCTCTCCCGCGCGCCCGAGGCCTTCGACCGCGCTAACGAACGCGGCGTTCTTAAAGTTCTGTTGAAGCCTTGATGAGCCAACCGCCTAAACGAAGACAGTGAGGGGCGGCGACTACCAGTGAGAGGATTGATGGGTCTGGTCGCGGTCGCGAAATCTGAATCTCCCAGACGATATTGAGGGGTCCAATGCTCGAAACGGCAGAACAGTATCGGAAGAGGCTGGCAGGATACACCGAAGGGGAAGACCCCGTTGTTATACAACAAGAGACGCCGGCAACACTTGCGCGTCTCGTCGACGGGGTTTCCGATCAACAGCTGGGACACCGGCCGTCACCCGATAAGTGGTCGATCATTGAGATTCTCGCTCATTTGGCAGAGGACGAACTTGCGACCAGCTGGCGCTATCGACAGATGATCGAACACGACGGTGAGACTCTCCATGGGTTTGACCAGGAACTCTGGGCACGGCTGGGAAACTATGCAACGTGGAACGTGAGGGATGCGCTTGAACTATTTCGCCTGTTGCGCGAGGCGAACTTGCGAATGCTGAGCGCCCTGTTACCTGAAGAATGGAACCGCTCGGGAAACCACGTCGAGCGTGGAAACTTGACCGTGCGAGACCTCGTTCGCCATATGGCCGCACACGATGTCAACCACATTAAACAGATCGAAAGATTGCTCGCGGTTCAAGAGTAGCCACCCAGCAGGGTGCTTTGTGCGGAGCAGCTTCAGGCCCAAGGCAAACATCACTGCCGCCATCCGAGCGGTGAACTCACGGCTCACGGCTAAGGGCTGACAACTGAAAACTGAAAACTGAAAACTGCTCACCTACCGCGCCAGCACCGCTTCATTCCCCAGAATCCGATACAGCGTCGACCGGCTGATGCCGAGCTGCATCGCGCTGCGCAGCTTGTTGCCATGGTTCACATTCAGCACGTGCTGCACGTGACGATGGATTACATCCTCGAGCGCCAGGCTGCCTCCATACCCTGGAACCGGCTGCGGCTCCGGCATGGCGAACTCGCTGGCCGCGGGCAGTGCCAGGTCGCTGGGGCGAATTACGTCGTTGGCCGCCTCCAGCAGCGCCGACTCCAGCACGCTGGCCAGCTCGCGCACGTTCCCCGGCCACGAGTGCTGCAACAAACGCGCCAGCGCTCCCGGCCCCAACTCCACCCGCCGGTGCTGATAACGCGCGCAAATGCTATCCAACAGCGCCTGCGAAAGCGGCGGAATGTCTTCCTTGCGCATGCGCAACGGCGGAACCGCAAAACGCACCGCGGTCAGCCGGAAAGCCAGATCGGGCATCAGCAACCCTTGCCCCGCCATCTGGCGCAGCGGTGCCTGCGAACTCGCCACCAGCAGCACCCGTCCGCCGGGCCGGTCCTGCATCGCCTTCAGAATTCCCAGCAGAAGCCCTTGCCCCGGCGGCGCCAGCAGGTCTACCCGATCAAGATACGTGAACCCCGCCAGCCCTGACGGATCGGCTTCGCCGAGCAGCCACTCCCGCGCATCTCTGCGCTGGAAAGGAGCGCCCGCCAGCGGCGAGCGGCTGAGAAGGTAGCGCGCCAGAGTCTGCTTTCCCGTCCCAGGCTCGCCCTCAATCGAGGCCAGCTGCACGTGCGGCGCCGCCATCTCCGCCTGCAACAACAGCTTTCGCCATGGTGCGCTTACCCCGGCAATCGTACCGTCGCAGACTGGTTCCATCTCCACCAGCAGCGGGCCCGGAGAGAAAAGGCGCGATGAGTTTTGCGCGGCATACTGGGTCGCCATCTCGGGTGCCTCGCCTCCGTGGCTCAAATCAGTGCAATCTGGCCGACACGTGTTTCATCGGCGGGCAGCCCAAAAACATGAACCCCGCCCGGCGAGCCGGCGGGGCTCCTTGCCCTATGTCCCTTGTCCCTTGTCCCTGTCTTCACCACGCCCCTTCAATCCGGAACGCTTTCAGGTCCAGGCCCTCGGACTCATCGAGATGGTGTTCGATCATGTTGTCAACCCGGCTGCCCCGCGGACCCCGGCGAAGGCTCGAACGCAGCTCGTTCAGGTCCTCGATATCACCTGCTGCCACCACTTCCACATCGCCCTCTTCAGTGTTGCGCACCCATCCGTGCAGGCTCAGCTCCCCGGCCTCCCGCTGGACAAACCACCGGAACCCAACTCCCTGCACACGCCCGCGGATCAGAAAGTGAATGACCATCCTCACGCCAGTTTGCCAGATGAGCCCCACAAACCCGAAAGTCAGGTTCCGCCCCCTCAATCCCTATGTCCCTTGTCCCTCGTTCCATCTGTTCCCTGTTCCCTGTTCCCTACTCCCTGCCTCTCTCATCCTTTCGATGGACGGTGGGGTCACCCATAGGGCTCAAGACATAGGCGCATCCGGCCGATAGCCTGTGTATGTCTCTTGAGTAGCCTGTTCATCACTGGCTCTGTGACTTTTTTGAAGGGTGGCGCCGAACATTCGGCTGCCACCCTTTGTTTTTTGGGGCACTCATATCTGTCCGCTACTGGTCGCGCAGCAGAATGAGAGGATCGACGGCGAGAGCGCGGCGCGCCGGCAACAGCGCCGCCACCATGCCCAGAAGCAACATGGTCAGGGTGACGCCGACCAGCACCAGCGGATCTTTGGGCGTGGCCTCATACACGATGAACGCCAGCACCCGCGCCGCCAATACCCCCAGCACGATTCCCACCACCGAACCGATGACCAGCAGGCGAAATGCGCGGCCGACGGCGGCTCCCAGGATCGCTTTCCGGCCTGCCCCAAGCGCCACCCGGATACCGAGCTCCCGCAGCCGCTTGCTCACCACATAGGAAGCCATGCCGAAGATGCCGGTAACGGCGAGCATGGCGCCGAGCAGGCCAAGGATACCGAGGGCCGCGGTGGCGAGGCGCGCGGGAAACAGCCCCCAGTCCAACTCCGCGCTCCATGGCCGGATCTGGATTGGCAGCGCAGGATCCAGTCCGCTGATCGTGCGTTCCAGCGCTCCCGCCATCTCCTGCGGAGCGCGCGCAGAGCGCGTCACCAGCATGATGTCGTTCTCCGGCTGCTGAAGGAACGAAAAGAACATAGCCGGCTGCTGCTCCTCGGTGAGGGAGCGATACTTTCCGTCCTCCACCACGCCGACAACCTCGGCGCGCTTACCGTCAAAGTACTTGAAATGTTCGCCGATTGCCTTGGGGACCGAGCCGAACACCTTGATAGCGAAGTGCTGATTCACCAGGACTGCAGTCGGAGCATTTTTGTCGTCGCTGTAGGTCAGATCGCGCCCGGCGAGGAGGCGCGTGCCGGCGGCCTGGAGGTAACCGGGAGAGATGCTGTACTTCATGGCGTCGGCGGCCACATTGGTGGGACGGAAATCGGTAGCCGTGTCGCTGTAGACGAAGCTATCGCCCGCGCCGACGGTGAGCGGAAGGTGCGTGATGGAGCCCGCCGCCGTCACTCCGGGAATGGCGGCGACGGCGTCAATCATCCGCCGCTGCATCTGCGGCATACGTTCATCCGGGTATCCGGCCATGTGCAGGTCGGCCGCCGCCACCATGGTGTTCGTGGGATTGAATCCAAAACTCGAGTGGAGGGAACGGACAAGTCCGCGCACCGCCACCAGCGAAGAAGTGACCAGCACCGCGCAGATGGCAACCTGCACCACCAGCAGCACGTCGCGCAGGGAGAACCGCTTGAGGCTGTCGGCGCTCATGCCGGTGCGGATCATCTGCCATGGATCGGCCTTAAGGATCTGGCGGACTGGAACCATGCCGAAGAACAGGCCGCTGGCCAGGGCGAGCAGGAGTGCTATGGCGTAGGTGCGGAGATCGGGATTTACGGGGATGTTGATGGGGATATCGGAAATGGGCTGCCAGGCGCTGAGCAACCGGAGGATGACGATGCCGCCGGCCAGGCCGAGAACGCCGCCGCCAAGGGAGATCAGCACCCCTTCCGTGAGAAGCTGGCGCAGGATGAGGCGGCGATGGGAGCCGAGCGCCAGGCGCAGGGCTACTTCCTTGGCGCGGTCGGAGGCACGGGCTGCGAACAGGCTGCCCAGATTGGCGCAGGCAGCCAGCAGGATCAGCCCTGCAAGCAGCATGAGGCCCGCCATGAATGCGCGGGCCGGGCCGCCCAGCATGTCGCCCATCAGGCCGGGATGCGCCAGGGTGAATTGGATGCCGTCATCGTCGCTGGGATACGCCTTGGCCAACGCAGCGCCAAGAATGTTGAGGTCGGCCGTGGCTGCCGCTGGCGCCACGCCGGGGCGGACGCGTCCCACCATGATCAGGGAATGATCGCCGCGATGCGTCAGGTTGTCGTAACCCATCACCGCCGGGTTTTCCACCATCGGTATCCAGAGAGCGGGCGCGAAGAAAATCTCCGTCCCCCTGAAGCCCGGCGGGGCCACTCCGATGATGGTGAATGGGTGTTTGTTGATCGCGATGGAGCGCCCGATCACCTTTGGGTCGCCATGGAAGTAGCTGTGCCACCAGGCGTAGCTGAGGACGACATACGGCGCGCTGTTCTCCCCCTTTTCGTCCGAAGTATGGAAGAAGCGGCCGAGGAAGGGTTGAACGCCGAGGCCGTCGAAATAATTTCCGCTGCTCATGTAAGGCCATGCCGTGGAGGCATGCGCACCGGTGTCGATGCCGACAGGGCCCATGATCTCAAAGGCGACCATGCTCTCGAAGGTCCGGTTCTTGTCCCGCAGGTCCACGAAGTCGGGATAAGACTGCGACGGAAACTTGAAGCGCTGGATCGTGTACAGATTCTCGGTGCCGGGCAAATTCACGGGCTTGAGCAGGAGCGCATTCAGAACGCTGAAGACCACCGCGTTGGCTCCGATCCCGAGCGCCAGGGTAATGATGGCGGTGAGAGCGAACCCTGGGGACTTGGCCAACTGCCGGAACGCGAGTTTCAAGTCGCTGAACATGATGCCAAGTAGTACGCCCGCTGGCCGCCATGGTTCCGTGTTTCCCGGCACAAGAATAACTGGAAGTGATTGAGATCACGTGATCTGGCGAGACGTGGCGCTTCCCGGCGGGGCCAGGACATGCGTGGAGGTATTCGGCTCCGCCCGGGTCCAGCCCGGCATACCGTAGCTGGCGGGCCGATCTGCCGGCGGATGAGGAAGCGCCGTGGAATTGGACGGGAATACTCTGAACCAGTTACGGCGGTCCGGGAATAGTATTTTCCCGGCATTCTCCTTGACCAATCCCCTCGAATCGCTCAGCATCTCGCGAAAACCTGTCAAATACGAACGGTTTTCTGTTGCGCTTTGCCCTCAAGCTTGATATGGTTCGTCAAAACCTGTCGCGATGCGACGGTTTTCGATGTATTCCGAGCATCTTTGGGCCAATCGAAGCGTCAAAAGGAGAGTCTATGCGCGAGTTGGGCGAAGTCATGCTGGAGACGGCCGGAGGCGCTGCGGAAGCGCCGGCAATCATGGCGGCGAACCAGGCCGCAGCCGGAGATGCGCGGCGGACGGCAGCCAAGGCGGCCGCAAAACTACTGGAAATCCAGCATCCGGAGGGTTACTGGGTAGGCGATCTCACCGCCGACTCCACCCTGGAATCGGACTACATCCTGCTGCAGATGTGGCTCTATCCCGCGGCGGAAGACGGAAGCTGGAATCCGCCGGCCATGGCCAGGATCCGCAAAGCAGCCCGCGCCATCCTCGACCGGCAGCGGCCAGACGGCGGCTGGAGCATCTACGAGCCCGGCCCCTCCGAGGTGAATGCAACCGTCCGCGCCTACGCCATGCTGAAGATGACCGGCCTCAGCCCCGACGACCACCGCATGCAGCGGGCCCGCGCGCTCATTCTCAGGATGGGCGGCATCCAGGCTTGCAACAGTTACACCCGCATCAACTTGAGCTTGTTCGACCTCTTTCCGCGCAAGTTCTGTCCCACTGTTCCGCCGGAAATCATGATCATCCCCGGCAGCGTGCTCTACGAGATGTCGAGCTGGACGCGGACCATCATCGTGCCCCTCTCGATTGTGCAGGCGGTGGGAACGCAGAAGCCGACGCCCGGCGGCATGCGCATCGATGAGCTGTTCCACCCCAGCAAGCGCCTCGCGCTGCACCGTCGCGATCGCATCGCTAACCTTTTCGTCCACGCCGACAAGCTGTTCAAGCGCTGGGAGCGACAGAGCGTGCGCAAAATCCGCAACCACGCCGTGCACGAGGCCGAGAAGTGGATGCTCACCCGCATGCAGCACAGCGACGGCCTGGGCGCCATCTACCCGAGCATCATGTATTCGATCATGGCCATGGACGCTCTCGGTTACGAGCGCGACCATCCGGACCTGGAACAGGCCATCCGCCACCTCGACGGCCTGATGCTGGAGAGCGAGAACAGCCTCATC
>Ga0182024_10026385_pt1 | contig 10209 bp, 11 predicted proteins | sample P32metaG_FD_120480 | JGI IMG/M metagenome (GOLD analysis project Ga0182024, IMG submission 120480) | Permafrost microbial communities from Stordalen Mire, Sweden - P3-2 metaG (Illumina Assembly) | ecosystem: Environmental > Terrestrial > Soil > Wetlands > Permafrost | place: Sweden: Stordalen...
GGCCACGCCGGCGCCGCGCCGAAGTTCACGGTCGCCGGTTTGATCGGCCGCAACAAGAGCGGCAAGGTCACCGAGATCGCCTTCGGTCTCGCGCGAGGTCTCGACTACCTGACGATCGCGCTGCTGCTCGGCAGCCTCGCGTTCGTGCTCGTCGCTTGGCTGCCGGGATTCGCCGCTGTGGCGGACGCCGAGCCGCAATGGCAGGCGGCCTCACGGGTGTTTGCCAAGCGCATGCGAGCACTGCTGAGTGTCGTGGTCGCGCTGGGCATCCTCGTGAGCGTGCTCGGCATCCTGCTGCAGGGCGCGAGCGCGGCCGGCGTGTCGCTGTGGGCATCGCTGAAAAGCACGATCCTGCAAAACACCCTGGAAAGCCGCTTCGGCGAGGTGTGGGGACTGCGGGCGATCGACTGGCTGGCGCTCGGCGCTCTGCTGCTGCTCGCCAAGGCGCTCCCACGCCGCGTGCTGCTCGGACTGACCGCGCCCTGTGCGGCCTACCTGGCGATGACTCCGGCGCTCAGCGGCCACGCGAGCATCCAGAGCCCGACGGTGGTGTTCTTCCCCTCCGATGTCCTGCACGTGCTCGCGGCAAGCGTGTGGGTGGGAGGGATCGCCTGCTTGCTCCTGGCGCTGCCCGCCGCGACGCGAGCCCTTCAGAGCTCACAGCGCAGCCGGCTGCTGCTCGCCACGCTCGCTCGCTTCTCCCCGCTGGCGCTCGCTTGTGTGATCGTCATAGCCGTCACGGGAGTCGTGCAGGCGTACATCGATGTGCGCAGTCTCGACGGCTTGTTTCACACCACCTACGGCGCTTTGATCATCGTCAAGGTCATCCTGCTGGCGCTGTTGATCTGTCTTGGTTGGGTAAACCGCGAACAGGTGGTTCCCGCGCTGAGGCGCATCGCCGCCGCGGACGGGCCGCCGGGCGCCGTCGGCGTGCTGGCTCGCCGCACGATGCGCGGCGAGCTTGCGCTGATGCTCTGTGTGTTTGGCGTGACCGCCGCGCTGATCAGCTACGCCCCGCCGATCGATGCGGCGTCGGGACCGTTCTCCACGAACACCACGATCGGGCCGGCCGAGCTCGAGATGACCGTCGAACCGGCCAAAGTCGGACTGAACACGATCCACCTCTATCTGATCGACGCCAAGACCGGCGCTCAATTCACCGAGACCAAGGAACTGACGGTCACAGCCAGGCTGCCGTCGAAGGGGATCGGGCCGCTGCCGCTGAAGGCGAACTTGGCGGGCCCTGGCCACTACGTATTGAACTCCGCGGTGCTCAGCCCTGAAGGCACCTGGGAGATCGAAATCGTCGACCGGGTCTCTGAATTTGAACAGCACACACGCACGGTGAAGGTCCCGATTCACTGAACGAAATAAACGCTCTCCCTTCCAAACCCTCCCTCTCCATTCAAACACAAGGAACATCGAATATGCGAGCTAAAACATTCACAGCCAAGAAAGTCGCCCTGCTGCTGATTGGCGGGGCACTCATTGCGCCGGCGAGCGCACAGGCACACATCAGCCTGCACCCCAACACGATTCCCGCGGGAGCATTTGCGACGTTGGATGTACGTGTCCCGGGCGAGCAGGAAGGCGCCTATGTCAAGAAGGTCGACGTGCTGTTTCCAGCCGGATTTACTGGAGTCGATTATGAAAATGTGCCCGGCTGGAGTACGAGGGTCGTCGAAGAAAAGCTCGCCACGCCGATCAAACAAGACGGAGAAACAATCGACACCGAGGTCTCTCAGATCGTCTGGACGTGGACAGGTCCGTTGGGAAAGGTGAGTGATAATCAATTTATAAATCTCCCGCTGTCGTTGGCGATTCCGGAAAACGCGTCCGGCAAGTCACTGGAATTCAGGACGGTGCAGACCTACAGCAACGGGCAGATCATCCACTGGATCGACCCCTCGCTGACGGCGGAACACCCCTCTCCGCGGATCAACGTGACGGCCAAGGGTGGCGTCATCGAGGACATCGCCGGTGACGAGGCCGGGCCAACGGCCGGCGAGACGGCTGGTGGTCAGTCAACACCGATTCCCAGCACGGCGACTGCCAGTACGACCGTTCCCGGTGGGACCACCCCCGGCACGGCCGTCGTGAAATCAAGCGAGGGCGCCAGCAAGGGCTTGGGCATCGCCGCGCTGATCCTCGGCGCGTTGGGTCTGCTCGCCGGCCTCACCGCACTCGCGCTCGCGCGCCGGGGGACAGCTACACTGCCATCGTGAGCTTGACCGACGCTATCCAGGGTCCCCTGCTGAAATTGCACCAGCGGCTCTACGAGCGCAGCGGGGGCAGGGTGGGGCACGGGATGATCGGGGTGCCCACGTTGCTGCTGCGTAGTACCGGCCGGCGTAGTGGAGAGCGGCGCTGCAACGCGCTTGTCTACGCGATGGATGGTGCGGACTACGTGCTCGTCGCCTCCAACGGTGGCGCGGATCGCTCGCCGGGCTGGTTCTTCAACGTGCGCGATCAGCCGGAAGTCGAGGTCCAGGTCGCCCGCAACGCGGCCCCTGGGACCGCGCGCGTCCTGGAGTCCGGAGATGAGGACTATGACCGCCTCTGGAAACTCGTCAACGAGAAGAACCACGGGCGCTACGACGCCTACCAGGCAGGTACAGCTCGCCCGATCCCGCTGGTCGTTGTAACCCCTGTCTGAAGCACCGCTGCCAGCGCGCCGCGCTGTCGGTTGGTGAGTGACCCGACCGTCTTGTGCTCGGAGAGAGGGAGTAGGGCCATGATCTTGCGGCTGCGGGTTGCGCCCCAGCGGCGCTGGCTCATCAGCAGATCGGCGACCGCCATATTGCGCGCCTCCCAGGGGCAGTGGAGGATCACCTCGGCGACTTCGATATCTCCATATGCCACCCGTCGCTTGAGCTCGGCGCGGGCGAGGCGGACCTCGTTGGCACGTTCCAGGGCGCGCATATATTGGGGCCCGCCCGGCCCATTCGGCGCGCCTGATTCGCCGGCCCGTGGGCCGCTCGCACGGTCGGCAGGGACAATCGTGGCTATTACGGTCATGCTGCAACCTCCCAGGGAGCGCAGCATCCTTGCCTAGGTTGTGACGAGTGCGCGATCGCCCGGACTGTCTAGACCAAATCTGCAGAGCAAGCGTGGCTGGCCCCGGTAGATCCGCTCCGCTGGCGGGGTTCTTGGAGCGAGCACCAAGCGGCCATACGGAGTACGCCTCACTAAGCTACCTCTCCGTTGGCGCCGAGTCGACTTGGTGATCGCGATTTGTTCGCAAGACGCGGCTTATTCCCGGCAGCGGATTTCCGCGTGCCCGCTCCCCAGGGTCGCACCCTGGTGCCCTTCGCAGTCAGGCGGTAGGTCCATCTCTGGGAGTTAACGACACAGAAAACTGCAGGGAGCACGTCGTGTATGTTCGCATGTGCATCCATTTCCCATACGCGAGGAGTAAGCGTGACCGACTTCCTTGACGAGACGCGCAAAGAGATCAGCAAGCGGCTGGAGGAGCTCAAGCCCGTTGTGGACGAGTTCAACCGACTCGAGGCCGCTGCGGTGGCGCTGGCAGGTGCGATCGGATCGGCTGCATCTGAGGCCACCTCAGCTGCCGTCGCAACCGTCAGGGGCCGCCGTGGACGGGGACGTCCGCGCGGCTCGAGCGCCCGCAAAAAAGCCGCAAAAGCAGCCGTGGCAACGGTGCCCAAAGCGGCAGCACCCAACGTGGCGCGCAAAAAGCCTCCTCGTCCCAAAGGCAGCGGGAAAAAAGTAGGTCGCCCCGCAGGTTCTGGCAAAAAAGTAGGACGCCCCGCCGGCAAAGTGGGACGGCCGAAAGGTCGCGGGGGACGGCCCAAAGGCGGGGGCAAGCGCGCGACGGAAGTACTGTCGCTCGTGCAGGGTCAGCCCGGCATCACGATCCCCGAGCTGGCCGCCAAGATGGGCATCAAGCAGAATTATCTGTATCGCGTGCTCCCCGGCCTGGAGCAGGATGGAAAGCTGGAGAAGAAGGGTCGCGGCTGGCACCCAAAGGCGGCGTGACTGAGAGGGCGATACATCGCTACATATCTACGCTCGTGGAGATCGGTCTACTGGAGCAGGACCCGTTCATCCCAGCTTCCCCGGGTCGGGCGGGTTGGGATCGAGCGCGTGAACCGTTGCTCGGAGGTGATGGACGACGACATCGCTCGGCCGTGCCAGCAGGGGCCCTACCTGCTCGCGGTAGTGGCGGTAGTGCGTCGTGGCGTAGTGCTTGCGCAGCGCTCCCTCGCTCGTCCATGACGCGAGCAGCACGAACTCGCCAGGATCGTCCGCGGCGAGAGCTTGAAAGCTGATGCAACCCGGCTCGCCGTTTGCGCCATCCGCCAATGCGCCCAGCGCTGCGCGCAGCTCACCTATGAGCGCAGCCCGCCCATGCACTTCCGCCACCAGGATCAGCTCAGGATCGCTCATGCCAAGAAGTCTGACGCAAGATGGACATCGGGGCTCGGCAAACACTCAGCGCATTGGGCGTATTGGTACCTTTGTCTCAATGCAGCCGGAGTCGGTGTGACTGCTCTGGCCCGCGCGCTCTTCGCCAACGAGGTCGTACCGCGCCTCGCCGGTCTGGCCCCATCCGACTCTCCCTGAAAGGAGTGGATCGTGCAATGGAATCCCCAATCCTGATCGATACCTGGACAGTCGACCCATCACGGAAGGACGAGCTTGTTCGAGGGATCTCCGACGCTGTCCGGGATGTAATCCTCGAGCAGCCAGGTTTCGTGTCCGCCCAGATCTACGAAAGCACCAACGGGGGCGTCGTGATGTTGAGCGTGCGCATGCGAACAGCCAAGGAGCGCCAGCATCTCACGGACTCGCCTGAAGCTCAAAAAGCGCTCCGCGAACTTCGCAAGATCGCACACGCCCACGCTCACCTCTACCGGCTCGTTGAGAGCTTCGGCGAGCCTGACTAACTCGAGAGGCGGCTGCGCCAAGGGGCGGCTGCGGCGCGTATCAGCGCTTCAGCGCTCCGGCGCGATCAGGACAGGACGCCCGGCGTGCGCTAGTACCACGTGCGAGACGCTGCCGAGCAACGCCGAGGCGACCGCGCCGAGTCCGCGCCGACCGCACACGATCAGCCGCGCGTCGAGCTCGTCGGCGATCTCGATGATCCTGCGCCCCGCGCCTTCCGTGGCCTCCTCCACGCGAGAGCTCGCGTCATAGCCGTGGGCACGCGCGCGCTCCACGCCCTCCTCAGCCGCGTCACTGGCGAACTGTGCCTGCTCCTCGTCGACCTTCCCCTCCTCGCTCAGGTAGCCGCCGCCAAAGCCCCCGGCCCGCGCCAGTAGCACTACCGCGGGCTGCCAGATGCTCAGCACGACCGCGGGCGCCGGGTGAACAACGAGCTCCGCCGCCGCGTCCATCGCCGCGTGCGACCCCTCCGACCCGTCGTAGCAGAACAGCACCGGTCCAGGCATGGAGTCTCCTCAAAAGTAGTCGTCTTTACACGTGCAGAGAACTAAAATCCTAGGCGCAACCGCGGGGCAAGGCGTGACAGCCCTCTAAACCGTCCTCTTCAGCGTTGCCGGCTCGGTGGAGTCGATGAACTCGACGAGCACGTTTAGGAAGCGCTCGGGCTCGTCGAGCTGGGGGAAGTGGCCTGAGCGTGGGAACACCTCCAGGCGACTGTTTGCCATCCGTTCGTGGGTCGCGTGTCCGTGGGAGACGGGGATGATCGAGTCGCGCTCACCCCAGATCAGCAGGAACGGGAGATGTTCCGCCAGATAGAGCCGGTTCGAGGCGTCGACCCGCTGGCCGCCCGGCTCGACGACCGAGCGAAGCGTGTGGACGAAGGCGGCACGGGTGGCGCCGTCAGACAGCGTCGAGTGCCCGCGGGCGATCTCCTCGAGATCCGTCCCGAGGCCCAGACCCAACCGGTCGAGCAGGCCGCCGGCGCGCGCGCCGGCGTCGAGCAGGCGGGTTGCCGCGAGCAAGGGCAGGACGAGCTCGGAGCCGGGAAGCGTTGCCGCCCGAAGCAACCAGCTGACGTCGCGGCCAAGGCCGCCACTGTCGACCAGCACGAGTCGCTCGCAGCGCTCGGGGAACTGGTAGGAGAACTGCATCACGATCCCTCCGCCGAGCGAGTGACCCACAAAGGTTGCCCGCTCGTGTCCGAGCGCGAGCAGCAGATCGCGCAGGCCGCTCGCGTGCGCGCCGAGTGAGTAATCGCCTCTGGGCTTGGCCGACTCGCCGTGACCCGCCAGGTCGGGGGCGATCACGGTAAAGCGCTCGGCGAGGTGGGGCATCACCCGCTCCCAGGTCGCCGAGCTCGACGTGATCCCGTGGACGAGTACCACGACGGGACCGCTGCCCGCTTGACGGTAAGCCACGTCGTGACCGTGCAACGTAGTGTGCCGCACGTCTTCGTGGCTCCGTTTTATCCGCGGCGGCATCCGAAGCTCCAATCCTAGGCGGTTGCAACGTCCTTTATGCGTCAGACTTCTTGGTATGAGCGATCCTGAGCGGATCGGGTGTGTGTTGTCGGGTGGTGGTGCTCGTGGCGCGTATGAGGCTGGGGTGATCTCGGTCATTGCGCCGGTGCTCGAGGCGCGTGGGGAGCGGCCGACGCTGATGCTCGGTACGAGCGTCGGAGCGATCAACGCCGCGTATATGGGAGCAAGCCGGCACCTGGGCGCCGAGGAGCAGGCCGCCGGTCTGCTCGACCGCTGGCGGCAGGTCACCAAGGGGAACGTGATCCGTCCGATCCTCTCTCACCAATTGCCGCTCACCGCGCTGCGCTACATGGGGGGACTCCTATCGCTGCCTGGGGTTCGTGTGCCCAGCCTGCTTGATCCCTCGCCGCTTGCGCGCAGCCTCGAAAACTGGATGAATTGGGACGATCTTCACCGCAACGTCGCAGATGGCCTCCTCCAAGCGGTTGCGGTCGTCGCGACCGCCGCGCGTACCGGCCGGACGGTCGTGTTCGTCGAGGCCCGCAACGAGGTTGCCCTGCACAACTCTCATGTCGTGGAGTACGTTCCCACGGCGCTTGCCGACGAACACATCCGCGCGTCGGCTGCGATCCCGGTCCTCTTCCCACCGGTACGGGTGCAGACGCCGGCCGAGGCTCGCGGCTGGTATGTGGACGGCGGGACACGACTGAACACGCCGATCAAGCCGGCCCTGGATCTCGGCGCCGAGCGGCTGCTGGTCATCGGGACCGAAGCGATCGCCGAGCCTGCGTATGAGCCTGGGCGCCACGACTGCGAGCCCCCCGACTTCGGGGATGGCGCGCTGCACGCGCTGCAGGGGACACTCGTAGATCCGCTGGGCGAGGACATGCGCCTGCTGGGAAACATCAACGAGTTCTACGCAAACAGCCAGGACACGCCAGCCGCGACCCGCTACCGGGCGGCGCGCGGCAAGCCGCCCTACCGCCGCGTTCCTTACATCTTCATCGCTCCGAGCCGCCGCGGCATCATCGGTGAGACCGCCTCAGAGGTCTTCCGCGCTCGCTACGGCGGCCGCAAGGGTCTTCGCTCCCCCGACTTTCCGCTCCTGAACCGTCTCCTCGGTGCTGACAGCCCAGCGCATGGCGAGCTACTCAGCTACCTCTTCTTTGACAGAGACTTCATCGACGCTCTCATCGACCTCGGACGATCGGACGCCACACGCTGGCTGAACACCCCACGCGGATCAGAGCAGCCCTGGCAGACCAAGCCACTCGACGCGTTCATCGAACCCCCGCCCATCTGAAGACACAACCTCGACGAGGCAGCATTGGACGCCCTGGCGGCCACTATGCGGCAACGCGGCGATCCACTCCCCGAGCGCTGCTGCTGCCATCCGCCGATGCCATCAGTAGCTGGATCCGGCGCGCAACACCGGGGTCGGGTCGCCGTCAGCCGCCGATCGTCCTGTCCAGTAGCGCGAACAGCTCAACGAAGTGCCGCTCGGCCGCTGCCTCATCGTAGGCGGCGGTGTCGCTCATCGTGTAGCCGTGCGCGGCCCCCTCGTAGAGCTCTGAGCGGTATCGCACCCCTGCCTGCTGGAGGGCTTGCTCGAGCGCCGCGACGTGCTCCGGGGTCATGCTCTGGTCGTTGTCGGCGTGGCCGAGGTAGAGCTCGGCGGCGATCGCGCCGGCGCCGAGGTGCGGACTGTCCTCGCCGTCGCTGACGAGCCCCCCGGCGTGGAAGGCGGCGAGCGCCGCGACGCGCTCCGGGTAGGCCGTGGCGATCCGCCAGCCGATGCGCCCGCCCAGGCAATAGCCGGTGATGGCGAACGGCGGGCTTGCGAGATCGCCGAGGCAGTCGAGGTAGGCCGCCCCGTCGTCGGCGATCCGCTCGGGCGTCAGCTGCGCCATGGCGGGCCTCAGCCGCGCGAAGAACGGATCCCGTTGTGCGGGGTCCTGGAGGTCGGGCATCTGCATGCTCGACGCCCGGCCGGCGCGATAGAGAACGTTCGGAGCGAGCACGACGAACCCCCGCGCTGCGATGCGGTCAACCATCACCTCGATCCGGGGGCGCAAGCCGAACGCGTCCATCAGGAACAGCACACCCGGGTGGCTCCCGTCCTGCCCGGCGGGCCGCGAGAGGTAGGCGTCCGCCACCCCGTCCCGGGTACTGATGTCGACCATCTCGCCTTTCATCGCTGCCCGCTCCCATCGTCGGTGACCGATATCCGCTGCTCACGGCGCACTACGAGATAAGTACACGAAACCACCGCCACGATTACCACAGCGAGCGCCACGAACCAGCCGACGCCGGGCCCTGACTAGCTGGTCCTCACTCGCTCGACCCTTCCAGTTCAAGCGACGGAGCACCACAACATCCTCCGCTGCACCCTCCAACCCTCCCCGGCACACCGTGAACCGATCGTCACGGCCCGGTCGGGCCGTCACAAACCGCCGGCCTTCACGATGTAGTGGTTGTGGGCGTCGATGATGACCATGCCGATGAGGCGCTTCTTGTTGCGGGCAGGAGCGACGCGGAGGCGTTTGGGCTCTTCTACGCACGGCGCGTGGACGCCGTGCTCGCCTTCTTCTTTCGCCGCACGGGCGACCGCGAGCTCGCCGCTGACCTGACCGCGGAGACATTCGCCGCGGCGCTGTCCGCTCTGCCGCGTTACAGCCCGCGGCGGAGCTCGGCGCTCGCCTGGCTGTTCACGATCGCACACCACAAGATGGTGGACTCGATCCGCCGTGGGCAGGTCGAGGACCGGGCGCGCAGGCGCCTGCGCCTCGAGCCGCTCGTATTCAGCGACGAGGACCTCGAGCGCGTGGAGCAGCGGGCGGCGGCCGCGGACGGAGGCGCTGCGCTGCTCGAGCTCGAACGGCTGTCAGCTGAGCAGCGTGGCGCGATCGAAGGACGGGTACTCCAAGAAAACGAATACGACGAGCTGGCCCGGCGCCTGAGGTGCTCGGAGTCGGTGGTCCGCAAGCGCGTGAGCCGTGGGCTCTCTGAGCTTCGCACGAGAATGAAGGAGGCCTGAGGATGGACGCGATCGACAGGTTCGGGCAGGAGCTGGTGCTGGCCGGGCGGCGGCCGCTGTCGGCGCTCTTCGGCACACGCTTCGCGCGTACATCACCGCGACGCCGCGCATCCGCGCATGTGCGTGTCGCTCTCGTCATGCTCGTGCTTGTGCTCGCCACCGCAGCGATCACGCTCGCGGCGACCGGAGTGATCCTCACGGGCTCGCCCGTCGGCACCGTGCGTGCTCCGGTCGCCACCGCCGGCGAGGGCATCCCGGTGGCGGGCGGCGCGCGGCTGCTCTCCCTGCGAGCACCAGACCCGGCAGGCGGCCTGCCGTGGGGAATGCGGATCGTGCACACCACGCGCGGCCTCATCTGCGTGCAGATCGGCCGCGTCTATGACGGCCGGCTCGGACAGCTCGGCGTCGACGGCGCGTTTCACGACGACGGGCGCTTCCACCCGCTGCCCACAGACGCGCTCCCAGACGACCTCGCGAACGTGGCCGGATGGATGGCCGGAAACTGCTCGAGTCCGGGAGCCATCTACGCGGCCGACAGCGTGGGGCTCGAGCTCAGTGCGGCAACCAGCCCCCGCCCGGGCGCTGGGGTGCCCGCCGACCGCCGCGAGATCTCCTTCGGGCTGCTCGGAGTGCACGCGGTGAGCGTCACCTACCGCGAAGGCTCGCAGACACGCACCCAGCCCGTGCTCCCGGGTTTGGGCGCGTATCTGATCGTGCAGCGCTACACCAGCGGCAGGCCGCTGGGAAGCGTCAGCGAGACCGACGGCAGAGACGAACCGGGCA
>Ga0182024_10026386_pt1 | contig 10209 bp, 10 predicted proteins | sample P32metaG_FD_120480 | JGI IMG/M metagenome (GOLD analysis project Ga0182024, IMG submission 120480) | Permafrost microbial communities from Stordalen Mire, Sweden - P3-2 metaG (Illumina Assembly) | ecosystem: Environmental > Terrestrial > Soil > Wetlands > Permafrost | place: Sweden: Stordalen...
CGACCCCGAGATGGTCGGGGCCTGCGGCAGACCGGTTGAAGATGACGAACCTGTTTGGGTCGAGTTCCCGGTCGAAGAGTTCGACACATCGGACCCGCCGCATGCGGAGAGCGTCAACGCGGCAAGACAGACTGCAAGTAAACGCACGAACCTCGTTACCCAACTCCTAAAGACTTCCAGTGACGGCATTCGAGGAATTCAAATCCCCGAACCGTCTTTCAACAAACGACGTCCGGCAAAGAGTAGCCAACGGCGACGTCACGAATGCGACCTCGGCAACCCCGCTATCGTAGGTCAGTAAAGACCCTTAGACCGGAGGCTTTGCGACACCGCCTTTCGGCGGATTTGCCTTATCAAAGATAAAATTAGAGGTGAAGAGGGATGGCTGCAACAGTCGCTATCCAGCGACATGATTCCGCGACTGAGGAAGTATCTGACCCGCAGGAGTTGGGACGCGTTCGCTCGTTGCATTTGAGCGCGAATCGCTCCGGGTGGAGGCTTGCGACTGCCGCCCAAACCTAGAGCAGGAATGCAATGCAACTCATAGATTAAACTCCGATACCTAAATCTCAACTACAGCGTAGAGGCGTTCATGTCGATCAGATCTGTCATCACGGCGCAATTCGAGCAAGTCGCGTTGGAGCAAAAGCGAAAGCTGGCTCCCCTGCAGGACGACTTGAGCCTTCTGGGGTCGGGCCTGGACTCTCTCAGCTTTGCGGTGATCGTGGCTAGACTCGAGGATATGGTTGGATTCGATCCCTTCGATTCCGATCAGGTTGAATTTCCGATCACCTTCGGCGATTTCATACGACTCTATGAGGGTCACACGACTTGACATATTCGGGTCATTCACGACGTGGCGCTTCCATTTAAACGCGAAATACTTTCCAAATCTTGAGGTTACCGCTCGATCCGCGGGCGAGCATCAAGTGCTAAGAGTTCCATCAATAGCTGTAAACTTTACGCGGCTCCGATGTATTTCTGTCGGGGATGAGCGACAATCGCGGCCATCAAAATCACTCTTCGGCGGGATGTCGCCAAACTGCGATGCATTGCTCACCTTGATTTCGTTCAAGTGGCTACCGTTGCGGCGAGCGCGTGGATCTGTCGAGCGAGTCAGACCGGGTGCGAAATGCGGTTCATCAGAACATGACGAATGTCTTAGATCTCGACGACTACAATCTCGACGAAGCACTACGGCTGGTCGCGATATTCGGCAGTGATCGATTCGGATACATCGTAACTCCTAATGTCGACCACGTGATCCGCCATTACCAGGACCGTCAATTTCGAGAGCTTTACGCCCAAGCAACCTATGTGCTCCTGGACAGTCGTTTCCTTGCAAACACAGTAGGCCTCGTTAAGAGACAAGTGCTTCGGGTTTGCTTGGGCAGCGATCTGACGAGTGCGGTGCTTGATAAAGTCATCAAACCGCTCGACGTAATGGTTCTCGTTGGAGGTACCGCCGAGCAAGCGAGTATATTACGGCAGAGGTACGGGCTGAGTTCGCTGCACCATATTGATCCTCCCATGAATTTCATTCGGGATCCGCTGGCCGTGGAGGCATTGCTGCGAGAGATCGAAGCGATCGGTACTTTCAGATTTTGCTTCTTGGCGCTCGGGTCGCCACAGCAAGAGATCATTGCTCAAAAGCTCAAGGAACGTGGCAAGGCGCGGGGACTGGCGTTGTGCATCGGTGCCGCCATCAATTTTCTAACTGGAATCGAACAACGGGCGCCTGTGTGGATGCAGCAACGCGGGCTAGAGTGGTTATATCGCCTTTCGAAGAACCCCAGACGCCTATGGACGCGATATCTGGTTCGCGGGCCCAGAATCTTCCTATTGATCTGGCGAATTCAGTTGCGTGTACGGCAATCGGTCACCGTGACCGAGCTCGCTAGTATTACGGGACCAGCTTTTTGAGGCGTGCTACACGCCCACAACAACGCGTCGCCCACAGCCAGGATTACTGAAGATTTTCCGCAGCCGGCGCGAGCGTCGGCCGATAGCCGACCGTCAAGAACGCCCGCGTTTCGTGGTAGCCAGTATTGCCGTTGGATACCATGTACGAGTCGTGGCTACAGCGTAAGCGGATTTCCAAGCCGCGCGCATGGCGCCATGTCAGTGAGGCTCCGAGTACGGTCTCCGCGTATTCGGTACTTCCAAACGCCTGGGGTCCCAGAACGGCGCGCGGATAATCCGTCTTGTTCCAGCGCCCCATTAGCTGTGCCGTGAACGCGTGGGTAAGCCGCCGTTCTACGGTAAACGCGGCGCCAGGGAAAGTTACGTCGAGCGCGGACAGCCCTGGATAGATGTCCTTTTCCCATCGGCCGCTCAGCGTCAACGTGGTCCGGTTGAGCGCGTACTGCCACCCGGCCGAGGCATACGTCGTTCGAAAGGTGTCGGACGTTAGCGCGGCGGGGGTTATGGTATTGACGCCCACCGCACCCGTCGATTGAGCAGCAAAGCTGGAGCTCGAGTCCGTGACATCCCTGCCGGCAGTGAGGAACACCTTCGCGGAGGCTGATACCTTGCGAGTCAATTCCAGCTTGGCAAGGGGACCGCTGGTGGAATCTTTGGTCTGGCTCACCGCGACGGGGGCGGCCCCAGGAGTAACAACCCCCACGGATCCGACGTTCACCAGACCGGAAGCCGGTGACGCGCCTGATTGGTTAACCACGGTCGCACCCAGCTCTCCGACGAAGTCCGTGCGGGCCCCGTGAACCTCATATCGGCCGAAGCCGCTGCTGCGCTCGAAATCGGTATTGACCACCGTATTGTCGAATAGCACCCGCTCGGTATTCGCATTGAGCGACACCGCCGCACCGGCGGAAATATCACGGCCGAAGACGACGCTGCCCAGCAACCGATTGCTGTTGAAAGGACTGGTTTGATATTGCGCTCTGGCGTAGCGGGCGCTGACATCGATGAAGTCTATCCCGCCCAGGCGCAACGTCAGGTCGGGCCCGGTCGTGATGTAGTTGACGTATTCCATGTTGTTGGGGGTGACCGGCGCATAGGGATCGACGGCGGCTTGCCCGAAGTCGTCCTTGAGCGTCCAGATCAGCCGGCCGGGCACGATCGCCAGATTGCCTACGCCGTCGAACCGGCCGATCAGCTGCGGGCCGTAGGCATTTTGCAAGTAGTCGAGATAGGAAAAGTCGCCCACCGCATTCACGTCCAGCAGCCGGCTTCGCTCATGCACCGTGAAATCAGTGTCGACCGTCGCGATGGTCTGGCTGACCTTGTCAGTGGGCATCAAGGAAACGTTGTCCGTCTCCCCCACTCCCGCATCGACGCCGTAAGTGAATGGCTGCACTCGGTCGGCGGGGGTCAATGCCCAGTTGTTGAGCTGACCGGCTTGATCGAATGCGGTCATCGGCAATTGTTGCGCCTGAGCAGCTCGCGTCAGCGAAAGGCCCAAGGCGATTGCAACCGAGAAAACTGACGCTCGCCGCTTATGCCTGATCGCCGTCACTGCCGTACGATCCGTATCCGTAATATCCTTTCCCCGCGCTTCCCTGCACTTCATTCAACACCATGCCGCCCGCTTGCTGCGAATCGAACAGCGCCACGGCAGCCTGCACAGCTGGACGAGGTGTCTGGCCGGCGCGCACCACGAGAACCACTTGGCCCGCGATCTTGATAAGCGCTCTGGCCTCGTTGGTTACCAAGAGAGGCGGCGAATCGAGCAGCACGATCCGGCGCGGATTGCGGGCGCACAATGCGGCCACGATCTTTCGCATTCGATTGCTGTTCAGGAGTTCCGCCGTGCTCGCAACGCGATGGCCGGCAGGCAATACCGAAAAGCCGCGCGTCGTGGTTGGCACGACGAGCGACTCGGCGTCCAGATTCTCATCCACCAAAGCATCCAGAAGCCCAGCCTGTTCATCGAGCTTTAAGATCTCGCTGATGTGGCGTTTCGCCACGTCAGCATCCACCAATAACACCGAGATATCGCGCTCGAGCGCCATACTGAGGGTGAGATTAATACTGGTGAAGGTCTTGCCATCGCCCGGCAGGGCACTCGTTACCATGATGACGCGGGGCTCGCCTACTGAGGTGGCTGCCGACAATGCCTTGTCGATCAACGGCTGCTTGATGCGCCGATACTGATCGGCGAATTGCCGGTCCCGGTCCTGTTCAGGGAAATAGCCGCTTGCGCGCAATCCGGAATTGTCCACCACGATGTGTTTCGCGAGGCTGGAAGTCTCCTCTAAACGGTCGTCTACGAGTACCGGCGCCGCGCGATGCGGGGACTGGTCGTTGGGACTGAGCGCCGACACCCCACCGGGGGCCACCTTGCCCTGCTTCTTCAGCCGCGCGATCGTCTGCTCTACCAAGCTCACGTTTTCACCATGGAATGAACCGCGTGGATAGCAAGCCTGACACCCGCCCAGTTCAGAGCGAGCGCCACGATGAAGCAAACGAAGAGACCCGCCGCGGCGGCCGAGAAACGCCAGAGATTTGCGATAGACCGGGCACGATCTCGCGTCGGGAAGGCTTCGCTCACCACTCCCAGCACCGGAAAGCTCGTCAATTCATTTGCCGCACGTACGGAGCTGACGATGGGCTTCAACGTGTGCAGTCCATAAGCGAGGCCTGCGCCCGCGGCAAGCGCAAGAAGCCAGATTGCGGCCAGATATTTCGTGCGCTTCGGCCAGGCGGGGACGACGGGCGCGGTGGGCGGCAGAACGATCTCGAAACGCACGGACCCCGCATTGTCGGCGCGCTCGCCGAGCCGCGCCTTCTGATAGCTTTCGAGCAACGCAGTGTACTGCGCCTTGTTCACGTCGTAGTCGCGGTTGAGCTGTTGGTATTCCGCTTCGACCTGTGGGGCGCTGTTGAGCCGTTGTTTGAGGTCCGCGACCGTGCGCTGGTGCTGCGCCAGTTCCTGCCTGAGTGCGGCAATCTCCACGTCCACCTTGTTGAGCTCGAGCTGCATGCTCTGGTAGACGGGATTGTTGCCCGCGCCGCTGGCCGCCACCGCCGCCGCGTCCCCGTGCCGCAGGTTTTCCAATTCGGTCGCCCGGCGTTTCTTGAGTTCCTCGAGCGTGGCGCGCGCCGCCATCACGTCCGGATGCTGGTCGGTGTACTTGAGGAGCAATTCGTCGAGCTTCGCCTGCGTCTGCTGGATGCGGCTCAACGTATCGCCGCCGACCGCGTTGCCGCCGCCCATGGGGGTCCCGCTAGCACCCGCCGCGGAGATGGCCTGATCGCTATGCAATTGCTTGGTCAGTTCCTCGCGTCGGCTCACCGCGATGGACAAGTCGGTTTCGGCCTTCTTGGCCTCGTCGGTCTCCTTTTGGAGCTGCGCGAAGTAGCCGCCCTGGTCGCTCGGCATCAGTCCGAGATTCTTTTTCTTGAACGTCGCGAGCTTGTCTTCCGCGACGCTCAGGCGTTGCTCGTAGTCCTTGATCTGCGATTCTAGGAATTTCTGTGCATTCTCCGAGCCCTCACGTTTGCCCCCCAAGGTTTGCTCGACGAACGTGCTCAGCAAGGTATCCACGACATTGAGCGCGCGCGCGCGGCTCACGTCCTGGTAATGAAACTCGTAAATGGTGCCCGCCGTGCTGCGCTCGTCGCCCTGGTTGCCCGCATTGAAGACGGTGAGCGAAACGCGATTGGCGAAATTATCCAGCACCGTCGCCTTCGCGCGTTCATCGGTGACCGACCGCAGCAGCACCCCGGTCTGCTTGGCGATGGTCTCGAGCTGCGGGCCCTCGAGGAGCGACTGGCGGACGAAATTGATCTGCGCATCGACATTTTGATCGACGGTGAGTCCTTGCAGCGCCGGCCTCAAGGCCGTGCGGGTATCGACGAACACTCGAGCCTCGGCTTCGTAGCGGTCGGGCAGCGCAAAGACGACGGCCCAGCCCACGAAAGCGACTGCGAACGCGGCCGCCAGCGCAATCCAGCGAAAGCGCCAGGCGCCGCGGACTTCGTCGAGTACGTGTTCGATTTCCGGTGTCACGAGACTAGAACCGCGTCTCCGGCACGACCAGCACGTCGCCCGGTTGCAGCGGTATGTTCTGACTCAGGTCGCCGCTGTTGACCAGCGCGTCGAGCTTCACCTTGATGTCCTGCTGCTTGCCGCCGACCATGCGGGAAATCCGCGCACGATTTCCGGCGGCGAATTGCGTCATGCCCTTCGCGCCCAGGAGCGCCTCGAGCACCGTCATCCCTTCGTGGTAAGGCAACGCCTGGGGTTCCTTGACCTGACCGATCACCTTGACCTGACTGTACACGCTGAGCGCGGTCAGGACCTCCACGTTGACCTTGGGGGTTTTGACATATTGCCCCAGCGCAACCTCGATGTCGCGAGCCAGTTGCGACGGTGTTTTCCCGACCGCAACCATGTCCTCAACGAGGGGCGTGGAGATTTTGCCATCGGGACGGACGGGCACCGTGACCGAGAGCTGATCGTTCTCGAACACGAAGATATGTAGGCTGTCTCCAGGGCCGATCCGGTAATCGGGAGACACGGCGGCGGGAGCCGCAGCCAGTGCCGCGGACGGTGCCGGGTCGGCAGCCCTCGCCGTCCGAGCGCCGAAAAATACGGGTCCGAGGGAGACGCAGCATGCCAACGAAATGAATAAGGCTCGCACTTTCAACGGGTTGACAATAGCCACGGCGGCAATCTTACCTGGTTGCGGCGCCATTCGCCGCCAATTCTTGGGGCTTATCCAAGGGGAGGATGCTAGCCGCCTTCCGGCTCGGGCGGCACGACCCGGTTCGCAGTTATGTCGGCACCGCTGCCGAAACGCCACGGCCGCTACACTGTTAACATCTCATAGTGAAAGAAAAGGATCTGCCGAGTCCGTCCCCGGACCGACCCCTCCCTAACTCTTACTGGGTACTACCCGGCCGCCTTCTGGCCGGCGAGCACCCTTCGGGCGGCGACGACGTCCCGGCTCGCCTTCAGAGGCTGATGCGCGCAGGCATCGACTGCTACGTCGACTTGACCGAAGAAGGCGAACAGCCCGATTACCGGGCCCTCCTTCCCCGCCACGCCGAATATCTACGATCCGCGATTGCGGATACGAGCGTGCCTTTCAACGTATCGCAGACGCGAGCGTTGCTGATCTCCATACGAGCCGCCCTGGCCCGCGAGCGTCGCGTCTACGTGCATTGCCGCGCCGGCATCGGGCGAACCGGAGTCATCGTCGGTTGCTTCCTTGCAGAGGAAGAGAGAAACGGCCGCAAGGCAATCGCGCGACTGAATAGCCTCTGGCGGCAAAGCGCACGCGCGGAGACCTGGCCGCAGGTGCCCCAGACCTCCGAGCAAGCCGATTACATTCGTCATTGGCTGAAGCTTCGCGACTTGAATCCGAAGCCGGGCCAATGACTCGCGCCTCTCCTCAGATATCAGTTGCCACACCCGAGGGTGCACTGATCGTGCGACCGGCGTCTCCCCAGGCCCCGCCTCCGGCGCGCCTTTCAGTCGTCATACCCTCGTACAACGAAGCACTGAACATCGAGGAATTGGTGCGGCGGCTGACTCGAGCGCTCGATCCGGCTCTCGGAACCGACTACGAACTCATCGTCGTCGACGATGATAGCCCCGACCGCACTTGGGAGCTTGTCGAACGGCTCGCGCTCGAGTATCCCCGACTACGCATTATGAGACGCACCCGGGAGCGCGGGCTCGCCAGCGCCGTGATTCGTGGCTGGCAAGCCGCCCGCGGCGACTTTCTCTGCGTCATCGACGCCGACCTGCAGCATCCGCCGGATGTGATCGTCGACCTGTACAAACTAATGGAGCGTGGAGCCGACATGGCGATTGCCAGCCGGCACGTGCTCGGCGGCGGCGTGAGTGACTGGAGCCTCGCGCGCCGCATCGTCTCGCGAACCGCCCAGTTGATCGGTCTCCTCGTGCTCCCGGGGGTGGTGGGTCGCGTCAGCGACCCAATGAGCGGCTATTTCATGATCCGACGCACTGCGGTGGAGGGCGTCGCGCTGAATCCCTTGGGCTACAAGATCCTCATTGAGGTACTGGCGCGCGGCAAATTCCCCTGGGTCGGCGAGGTTCCTTACGTGTTCGTGGAGCGAATCCAAGGGGGCAGCAAGGCAACGGCCCGTGTTTATTTCGACTACCTTCGGCACCTGCTGCGGTTGCGCGCCGCCGGCTTACCGTTCAACCGCTTCCTGCGCTTCGCGGTGGTGGGCCTGTCGGGCGTCATCGTGGACATGGGGCTCTTATTCCTGCTGAGCGATCCCTCGATGCTCGGCTGGGGCCTGACGCGGAGCAAGCTCATCGCGGCGGAAACCGCCATCGTCAACAATTTCCTGTGGAACGATGCCTGGACGTTTGGCGATGTATCGGCGCACCAGCGCGGTTTCAGGCCGCGGCTGCGGCGCTTCGGTAAGTTTCAGCTCATCTGCTTCGCGGGCGTCCTCTTGAACACGAGTCTTCTCAATCTTCAATTCAACCTCTTGCACTTGAATCGCTACGTTGCGAACGCCGTCGCCATCGCGGCCGTGACGGGTTGGAATTTCTGGCTGAACCTCAAACTCAGCTGGCGGGTCGCTGAACCCTCCCGCCCGGATGCGCCGGCATCCGACGGGCCACGCCCTCGTTATGTCAAGTAGTGGTAGTTCCCCGAAAATTTCATTCGCGCCAATCATCGTTAGACGCTATCATCCCACCAAACACGTCATAGGGGTGCCTCCGGTGCGCAAGAAAATTGGACTAGCAGTATTGCTCGCCGCCCTGTCAGGCGTTGCCTCGGCGCGCGGTGAGTCTTGCAAAATCGAACACTTCCTCTGGTTCACATTCGACGTGTGCACACCCGACGGCGGAAAGGGATCGACCGCCCCCGCCCCCGCCCCCGCCCCCGAAGTGGACCCTGCCTCGGCGATGACGGCATTCACGCTGGTGCTGGGCGGTCTGGTCGTGCTCCGCAGCCGTCGCTACAAGAATGCCAAGGCCTGAGTCGAGCGCGCTGCTGGGATAGCCATAGCGCCGCACGATTTGATTTGATTCATTGAGATTGCGCCGGCGGGGGCCGGCCGCCGAATCCCCCCTTTTACTCTAGATAATTCGCCGCAGTACTCCGCCGCACCTGCTCCCGCGTCACTCCCGGCGCAATCTCGATCAGCCTGAACTTGTCCTTGCGTGTCGCCCGTGAAAACACCGCGAGATCCGTGATCAGCATGTCCACCACGTTCACGCCCGTGAGCGGCAGCTCGCAGCGCTTCTTGAACTTCGATTCCCCGTCCTTGGACGTGTGCTCCATCACGACCACGATGCGCTTGACCCCGGCGACGAGGTCCATCGCTCCGCCCATCCCCTTCACCATCTTGCCGGGGACCATCCAGTTGGCAAGATCGCCGTTCTCCGCGACTTCCATGGCGCCGAGCACCGCCATGTCGATATGGCCGCCGCGGATCATGGCGAAGCTGTCGGCGGAGGAGAAATACGAGCTCATGGGAAGCGCGGTGACCGTCTGTTTGCCTGCATTGATGAGATCGGGATCCTCTTCGCCCTCATACGGAAACGGCCCGATACCGAGCATGCCGTTTTCGGATTGCAGGACGACCTTCACGCCCGCCGGAATGTAGTTCGCGACCAGGGTCGGAATGCCGATCCCCAAGTTCACGTAGAAACCGTCTTTGAGCTCTTTCGCCGCGCGCGCGGCGAGATCTTCACGAGACCACGGCATGTGAGCCCTCCGTCCGCTTGCGATTGGTGCGTTTCTCGATCGGCTTGGAGTACGGGCTTCCGTCGATGATGCGGGTGACGAAGATGCCCGGCGTATGGATCTGATCGGGATCGAGCTCGCCCGCCTCGACCAGGATTTCCACCTCGGCCAAGGTCACCCGCCCCGCCGTCGCCATGTTCGGATTGAAATTGCGCGCGGTCTTTCGATAGATGAGGTTGCCTTCGGTGTCCCCCTTCCATGCCTTGACCAGCGAGACATCGGCGACCAATCCGGTCTCGAGCACATAGGTCTCGCCGTCGATCACCCGCTGTTCCTTGCCGTCGGCCACCACGGTGCCGGCGCCCACTTTGGTGAAGAACCCATAGATTCCGGCGCCGCCCGCGCGGACGCGCTCGGCCATCGTGCCCTGCGGATTGAATTCGAGCTCGAGTTCCCCCGCGAGGTACTGCCGCTCGAATTCCTTGTTCTCGCCGACGTAGGAGGAAATCATCTTGCGGATCTGGCGCGACTTGAGCAAAAGCCCGAGTCCCGCGCCATCGACGCC
>Ga0182024_10026387_pt1 | contig 10209 bp, 9 predicted proteins | sample P32metaG_FD_120480 | JGI IMG/M metagenome (GOLD analysis project Ga0182024, IMG submission 120480) | Permafrost microbial communities from Stordalen Mire, Sweden - P3-2 metaG (Illumina Assembly) | ecosystem: Environmental > Terrestrial > Soil > Wetlands > Permafrost | place: Sweden: Stordalen...
ACCGTCGGTGCGTTCGTTAACGACAATTACAAATTGCGCAGCAATCTAACCGTGACTCTGGGCCTGCGTTGGGACTTTGACGGACCGCTCTCGGAGAAATACGGGAAGCTGACGGCGTTCAACGGCAACCTGTATTCGTACAATTCCGCCACAGACACCATCGTGAACTCGGGACTCGAGATCGCCGGCAACAATCCCAACTTCGCTACACCGGGGGCCAGCGACACGCTGATGAAGCAGCGCCAGTGGGGCTTCGCGCCTCGCATCGGTATTGCCTGGTCGCCAACGTCCCATCTCACCGTGCGCACCGGATTCGGCATGTACTATGACCGCGGCGAATTTTTCAGTTATCTCTCGCCGCCCGCGGGCGCCGGCTTCAACGGGCCGTTTGGCGTCACTCTGGCGCCCCCCTTTGTTTCGCCCGAGTTCGCCGCCAGCGGCGCCACTTTGGCGAGTCCGTTTGGATCCGGTCTTCCGCCCACGCCCGCCGGAAGCGCGGCCGCATTCACGGCCTTGTTGCCGAATATCAGTCAGACCGAATCGGGCAATTACCCCGCGGGTAACGCGTTCGGTCCGTTCGTGTTCGGCGGCTACGACATTAACAACAAGCTTCCTTACACCGAAAACTGGACTTTCGACCTCCAATACCAGGTCAAGGACTGGCTGTTCAGCGCCGGCTACGTCGGCAATCACGGCCAGCATGAGATCCTGCCCATTCCCTTCAACGAGCCCCTCCTCGCCACTCCGCAGCACCCGGTGAACGGGCAGATATATTCGTACGGCGGCACGAACTACGACGCGCAAGGAAACTACGTAAATCTCTCGACTGAGCAGATCTCCACCGGCGAATACTCCGGCAACGCGCCCATCCGTGTGCCCTATATCGGCTATGACATGAATTCCGTGCTATATGAGGCGGAGGGAGTGTCCAACTACGATGCGCTCCAGCTTCAGGTTCGTAAGCGCTATTCAAACGGGCTTCAGCTTACCGCAACCTACACCAGGTCGCACTCGCTCGACGAGCAAAGCGGTCTGGGATTGTTCTTGACCGGCAACAATCCGAACACTCCCAGGACCAGCTATGCGTCGTCCGACTTCGATCGGCCCAATGTGTTCTTGATCAACTACAGCTACACGATTCCAAAGCTGACCTCAAGCAAAGCGCTGGGCGCGGCAATCAACGGCTGGACCATCGGCGGACAAACCGTGGCTCAGAGCGGAGAGCCCTATAGCGTCTATGACTATTCGGGGTCGGTAGGAAGTTTATATTTCGGAACCGACGTCGAGATTTCCAATCCGATCCTGCCCCTGAAGCCGGGCGTGACAGCCGGCCAGGCGACGCTCCAGGGCACCACCGGCGTGAATCCGTCCAAGCCCGTGCTAAACATCAGCGATTTCTATCCACAATTTGTGGCGCCGGGAACCAACGGTGTGCCCCCCTGCGAGGCGGGGGTCGGCTGCGATAGCTATGAGTCGAACTTCTCCAGTACCGGTCGTAATCTGTTCCGCAGTCCCTTTGGGGTGCGCTTTGACATGTCGCTGGGCAAGGAATTTATGTTGAACGAGCGCTTCCGTTTGCGCTTCAACTTCGATGCCTTTAATGTTTTCAACCATCCGGATTTTGATGCGCCGAATAACTTCGCTCAATTCTTCGAAGGCTATTCGGCGCCGCCCTTAGCCACTCCGGAAGGAAGCGCAGGTTACATTCAGCACACCATCGGAAGCTCGCGCTTCTTGCAGCTTTCGCTGCACCTGCGGTTCTGAGCTACGCCCTTTTTGCCGGCGGCGATCCCGCGATCACCTGCGCATGATTCAGCGCAGACACCAGCGCGACGCCGCCCAGCACGTTTCCGATCAGCGTCGGAAGCATGTAGCCGCCAACGGCTGACAGCCAGGATTTGGCCCCGGTCATCACCAGAAAGAGCACTTCCACCGATCCGGCGACGATGTGGGTAAGCCCGGCCAGACCGACAATGTAGGTCATCAGGATGATAATCGGAATCCGGTTGGAATCCGTCGCGGCCAGCATCCAGACCACCATAGCGATCAGGCATCCGGCAAAGATACCGCGCAAAATGGCGTTGCCGAAGGACACGTCCGCGGCTTCCGTGGCCAGTTGTGCCAAGGCGAGGTGAAACTTCGGATGCAGCACCGCCGTGTTGCCGATGACCCAGGCGAAAATATGCGCTCCAGCGATGTTCGCCGCCAGAACAACCGACCACAATCGCAGTACCTGCCAGAACGTCGCTAGATTGCGGCGCGCCAGCAGCGGGATGATCGCGGTCAGCGTGTTCTCGGTGAATAGCTGCTGCCGTCCCACAATCACAATGAGAAAGCCGAGCGGATAACCGAGATTGGTGATCAGCGGACGCCAGGGAGCATCGGGCGTGTAGGTGCGGAACAACGCTTCGGCGACAAATGAGAAGCCGATCGAGAGTCCGGCCGCCAGCCCGGACCAGGCTAGCGCGGATATTGGCCGCCGGAGCTCTTCATCGCCGTCTTTGCGAATCGCTTCGTGAACCACCAGAGCGCTGACGTTCGTGCGGTCTTCAGCCTCTTGTTCCTGGCGCTCGGTGAGCTGCGGCATGGCCGGCGCGTCGGTGATGGTGTTGCCTTTTTCGTCGACAATCACAGCAAGCCTCGACTGGTAGACCCTCGTTTATGCTAAAAAGTGACGTGAAGCTTCTGATCTTTTCCGACATCCACGGCGACCGGGCGGCGCTCGAGAGGTTGATGGCCGTCGAGGCGGATTACTATTTCGCAGCCGGGGACCTGGCGAATTTTGGTCGAGGCCTGGAGGCTATGGGGCCGATTCTTCAGAAGCGCGCTGAACGAATGTACGTCCTTCCCGGCAACCACGAAGCCGAGGCTGACAACGCGCGGTTCTGCCGCGAGTTCGGCTTTCACGATTTTCATGGGCGGACCATGCAGATTGCGGGCTACCACGTAGCCGGACTCGGCTACTCAAATCCAACGCCCTTCAACACGCCGGGCGAGTATAGCGAGCAGGAATTGCGGGAGCGTCTCGGCAAATTCTCGGGACTCGAACCGCTCGTGCTCATCTGCCACACCCCGCCCAAAGGCACAGCGCTCGATCGAGCGGCCGAAGGTCAGCATTTCGGAAGCGATGCAATCCGCGAATTCATCGAACGCGAGCAACCCAGGTACTTCTACTGCGGGCATATTCACGAAGCGGCCGGACAACATGCATTGCTGGGTCGAACCGAGGGCTGGAACGTCGGAAAGCGCGGCCAGTTGCTCGACTTGCCGCCCCTGGTAAAATGAAAGTTCCAGAAAGAAACTAAAAATGACCCTCGAAGAACACGAAAGAGAGTACGCTTCGCTCCGCCAGCAAGCTGACGCTGTGCGGAGCTATCTTTGACTCGTCCAACAAGAAGCTGCAGCTAGCTAAAATCGAACAGCAGATCTCCGATTCCGATTTCTGGAATCAACAGCCGGAAAAAAGCCAGAAGGTCATGCAGGAGCGCAAGCGCCTGGAGCAGGCCATTGCCGATGAAGCCGAGGTTACGCGGCTGACATCCGATTTGGATACGTTGTTTGAACTCGGGCGCGAAGGCGAAAACGTAGCGGCCGATCTGGACCGCGAGATCCAGCGCTTCTCCGAACGTTTGGAAGTGCTCGAAACCGGGATGCTGCTCAACGGCCCCAACGATGGGAAGAGCGCCATCATGGCCATCCATCCCGGCGCCGGCGGCACCGAGAGCCAGGATTGGGCCGAGATGCTGCTGCGCATGTACCTGCGCTGGGCCGAGCGCCACAACTTAAAAACTGTTATCACGGATCGTCTGGAAGGGGAAGGCGCGGGCATTAAATCGGCCACCCTGGAAATCGAAGGCGAAAATGCGTATGGCTTGCTGCAATCCGAGATTGGCGTGCATCGCCTGGTGCGGATCTCACCGTTCGACTCCGCCGCGCGGCGGCACACTTCTTTTGCGTCCGTGTTTGTGTATCCGCTGATCGACGATGAAATCAATATCGACATCAAGCCCGAAGATATTCGCGTGGATGTGTTTCGCGCCTCGGGCGCCGGCGGCCAGCACGTCAACCGGACGGAATCGGCCGTGCGCATGACACACATCCCGACCGGCCTGGTGGTGCAGTGCCAGAACGAACGGTCGCAGCACAAGAATCGGGCCAGCGCGATGAAGCAAATGCGCGCGCGGCTCTACGAATACGAACTGGACAAGAAGCGGGCCGCGGATAAGAAGGTGGAAGACGCCAAGCTCGACATCAATTTCGGCAGCCAGATCCGCAGCTACGTGCTCGCTCCGTATCGCATGGTGAAAGATCATCGCACCAAGCTATCGATCGGCGACGTGGATCGCGTAATGGATGGCGATCTGGATCGTTTGATGCACGCGTTCCTGGTTTATAAGCACACCGGCAAAATCGCGGGCGACGGAAAAGAGGATTTGCCTGAGTAGCGGCCAGATCGCTCGTGCAGCGGCTTTGATCCGCGCGGGTGAACTGGTCGCATTTCCAACTGAGACGGTATACGGGTTGGGAGCCAACGCGCTCGACGTTGCGGCGATCGACAAAATCTATGCCGCGAAGGGCCGGCCGCCGTCGAGTCCACTGATCGTTCACGTGAGTTCGATTGAAATGGCGCGTGGCCTGGTGCGCGAGTGGCCGGAGCGCGCCGAACAACTGGCCCGGAAATTTTGGCCAGGGCCGCTGACCCTGGTGTTGCCGAAGCAGCCCCACGTGCCGGATCGGCTGACCGCGGGATTGGATACGGTGGGTGTTCGAATGCCCGCCAATCCAATCGCACAGGCCCTGATTCGCGAAGCCGGAGTTCCCATCGCCGCGCCGAGCGCCAATCGCTTCACGGAACTTTCGCCGACCACCGCGCAACACGTGCGCGATGCTTTGGGCGATGGCGTCGCGATGATTCTCGATGGTGGCCCAACAACCGTGGGAATCGAATCGACTGTTCTGTCGCTCGCCGGCTCCGATGCAGTATTGTTGAGACCGGGCATGGTCACGCGAGCGGAAATCGAAGAGCTGATCGGACCAGTCCAGGTGATCGGCGTCACGCAGGAAGGCGCGCACGCATCGCCCGGACTGCATGCCCGCCACTACAGCCCGAAGACACCACTGATTTTGATCGAGCCTGGGAAACCTCCTTCGAGCGGCCGCGGAATCTGCCTCCAGATGCCCACCGATCCGCGCGCGTACGCAACGGTGCTTTACGAAAAATTGCATGAAGCCGATGCCGGCGGCTGGGACTGGATCGCCATCGAGCAACCGCCGCCCGGCGAGGAATGGTCGGCGATTCGCGATCGTCTGGAGAGAGCTGCCACGAGATGAGCGATCTCTTCCAGGAAATCGAAAATGCCGAAGCCGATTCGCCCGCGCTGTGGTGGCTGGGGCATTGCGGTTTTGCGGTGAAGTACCAGGGCATCGTGTTCTATGTGGACCCCTGTCTATCCACTCCGCAAGGCCGGACGCGAACGGTTGCCGCGCCGCTGGCTGCCAGGCAAGTTACGAATGCGGACATGATTCTCTGCACCCACGCGCACGCTTCGCACATGGACCCCGGTTCGCTGCCCGACATGCTCCGGGCTTCGCCGCGCGCGAAAGTGGTGCTGCCGAAGAGCACCGCCGAATATGCTTCTTCCATCGGCATTCCTTTGGATCGCATGACGACCACCGATTCCGATTTGCGCGTGGAGTATTTCAAGAACGGGCCGTATGCACGGGTTTACGCGGCGCCTTCCGCGCATCCGGAATTGAACTGGACGCCGCTGGGCGGCTATCCACATCTCGGCTATCTGATTCGCTTCGGATCTTGGACCATCTATCACGCCGGCGATTGCCAATGGTACGAAGGCATCGTGGGACGGCTACGCCCCTACAACGTCACTGCCGCGCTGCTCCCCATCGAAGGCGCCGGAAACTTCGACATCACGCAGGCCGCGCAACTGGCCGAAGATATTCGCGCGCGCTGGCTGATTCCGATGCACTATGGAACGTTCGCCGGTCAAAGCGCGGACGCGAGCCGCTTCGTGGATCACATGCTGGGGTTCCACCCCTCTGTGGGATTCAAAGTTTTTGAACCCGGCGAAAGATGGATGATTCCGTAAAAAACACTACAATTTGTTTCGCTCCCTATGGTCGCGGCTCCGTAAGCGGAGTGCGGATTCGGAGCCGCGCCCAAAGGAAGCGGTCTGATCAAGTTTAGCGGTCGTAGCAGGCCGAAGGCTTCCAGCCCGTGGCGTCGGGCTGTTTGCGGAAGTGCGTGCTGGTGATCATGGTCCGGAACAGATACGTCGGATCGGAGACGATGGTCTTCACCACCAGCCAGTCGGCTTCGGGTTCCTTGATCACGTCCATATACTCGGTGACAGTGGTTTTATCGCTATACGGAACCCCATTGCGGCGAAGATAACCGGGCGCCAGATGGCTGGTGTTCACTTCGAGTGAGCCGCCCTTCGTCGGATCGAAGGCCGCTCCGAAGTATCCGATGCCGCCCGCCGATCCGTGCCATTGCGCCGCCGAATAACCCTGCAGCGTGGGCGGACCGCTCGGTGGCTGCGCCGGACCGAAGTGCAGAATACGCGTCTGCGTGCCGGCGTCCGCTTCAATCTTAAGAGTGTTATCGTCCTGCCAGGTGATGTGCAGGCGCGTGGGAATGCGCATCAGGCCCGCCGCGCCGTAAGCCTTGCACTGATTGCCGGCGGCTTCATCTTTGGCAGGATCCCATTCCTTGGCGATTTTCTGGCCCTCGGGATTCAGAGGCACTCCGGCCGAATCGCCTTTGGGCGCCGCGATCATGCGGAAGCGCCAGTCTTCGGTAACGATAGAGACCCAGTAGCCGGTGAGTTCGATGGGAGCAATGGCTTTGGCGGGTTTGGGCGCCCCGGGAGGCGGCCCGCCGGGAAATTGCGCGAACAGCGCGGGCGCAAAGGCCAGGATCGCTACGGCGTGAATCGGTGTCTTTTTCATTTCTCACCCTTCAAACTTTTGTATACGGCCTCGACAAACTTGTCCGTGGTCCAGAAGCCGGTGGTGGATCCATAAAGAGGATCGTAATCCTGGGTCGGCCGCGCAGCCTTCACCTGTTCGAGCGTCATCCCCTTCTTGATCATGTCCTGTATGCGGTCGCGAATGATGATGGTCATTTCACGGAAGTTCAACACGTCGCCGAAATCGCACAGCCGGCCATGGCCGGGGATCACCATCGTCCCGCCCTCTTGTCCGTATATCGGGATGATCAGGTCGACGATCTTCTGTAGCGCATCGATGGTGCCCTGAATACTGCCTCCCGCGGCGAGATCGATGATCGGGTAATTGGTGGTGGTGAAAATATCGCCCGTGCTGATGACATCGTCGCGGCGGAAAAACACGATGCTATCGCCATCGGTGTGAGCCGCGGGCTGATGCAGAATGTCGATGCCCTCGCCATTAAAGTACAGCTTCTTTTGATCGCCCAGGAACGTGTCGGTGGGCCATCCGGCCTCGGGCGATGGGGGCTGCGCCCCGGTGGGCGCGCTCATGCGGTTCAAGACATTGATGTGCGAAAGGACCGCAGCGCCCACGCCCGCGTCCTTAATGTCACCCGTGACGTTGGCGCCGACGATGGTGCTGCCGGCCAGGCGAATTGTAGCATTGCCGCCGGTGTGATCGGCATGATAATGCGTGTTGATGACATAACGGATGGGACCCGTTGAAATGGACTTGATCGCGGCCAGAACCTTGTCGGCCATCGGCGCCAGGCCGGTATCCACCACCAGCACGCCGTCTTTTCCAGTTTGCACGGTAATGTTCCCGCCCGCGCCGACAATCATGTAGATGTTGCCCTGCACCGGCCAAACGTGCACTTCCGCGGTCTGATCTTGCGCGCAAGCCAGGCCGGAGGCCGCGACTAGTAATGCAAAAATGGTTTTCATTTTGTGTCCGCCTTTTTTGCCGGAGCGGCTCCGCGGATTTTGTCTTGATATTCGGGGTACATAGTGTCGGCGCCGCCGCGCGCGGCTTGGGGTGGGATACCATGAGCGGCCGGGAATTCGTCCAGGAACTTATTGGTGCCCGGCAGGTGATGCGGGATCACCCCCTTGGGCCGTATCACCTCTTCCACGCTTTCACACGGATAGGGCGCGATCTGGCCGCCGATTTCATAAAGATAGTCGCGCGTGCGGATGAACGGCTCGGTCAGATACGCGGGATCGCGAATCACGGTCATGATGGTGAGGTTGTCGCCGTGACGGATGAAGTGCTCGGTCACAACGGCGCGATCGCTACGCGGCAAACCGTTGCGGCGAATCCAACCTTCCTTTAAGTGCGTGGTCGTGACGGCCAGGACGTCGCCTTCCCACTTACCGGTGGAGAAGCCTTGGGATGTATGCAAGGCGTATTCAGGCGGATGCGGGCGGCCATCCATCCAGATGGTCCGTTCGGTGCCCCAGGCGAAATGGTGCGTGTGGATGGCGATCAGTTGCTGGGTATCCTTATCGAATTCTTCCCACATGCGCAGGCCGGCGAAGCTGGGGACGTAGTCGGACGGGTGAACGCGGCATTGGTACTCGGGCAGCGTGATCAGCGATGCATCCCAGGCGTCGGCGCGGTAGCGGGCGGCGGGATTGATGGGGACGCCCAGGTAGTCGCCGAGCTCTGGGCCGGGCAGGCGTTCGGGCTCATCTTCGTGCAGAATCTGCAAATTGTTCCAGACGCCGGCCAGGTTCACCTGGCCGAAAGCCGGGGCGTGGCCGAGCGCGAGAAGCACGGGGAACAGCCAGACAGGGCTGGCCATTCGGAGGATTCGTTGCATAAACCTTCCTAGTTTTGAGGCTCAGCGGTGGGGCCGAGCGGGTATTAGAGCGTGGCTCACCTGATTGTATACAGGTCCGGGCGGTTTGTCGATTGAGCGGGGGACATTAAGCGGGGATACCCGCCTATCGAACTGGAGCGAGTGGTGGAATTTTCTTCCGATACTCCGGATAAAGCGTCTCGGGTTTCCCGATGGCGGCGTCGCGCGGGACGCCGTACTTCGTGGTCATCTCATCGACGAACGGATTCTTCTCGGGCAAATAATGCGGAGCGGTTGGCCCAACACTCCCCTCATAGGCGCTGACGCACGGCGGCCCGATTGGAGGCTGAGGCGTCGCGCTCAGTTGAAAGCTTCTCGACAGGATCCAGGGTTCGGCAAGGTAGATTGGATCCTCGACGATCTCGAGAATAGTCAGCAGATCGCCGTGCCGGTAAAAGCGCATGGTCGTCGTCGCTTCATCGCTCGAGGGCGCGCCGGTCTTTCGCAGGAACCCGGCCTTCATGTGGGTGGTGTAGGTGACGAGTGTGTTGCCTTCCCACACGCCGGTGGTGAACCCGGAGCGCGTATGCAGGGCATATTCCGACGGGTGAGGCCGTCCGTCCATCCAGATCGTGAGCGGCGCCCGATCCTCCCACCCGCCGATGGTATAGGAGATCGCGTTTCCTTTGAGCGGATCGGTTTCACTCCAGATCCTCAAGCCAAATGGTCCTTGGACCAGATAGAACGCCGGCCACCCTTGGCACTGGTGTTCCACCATCTCGAGTTGCGACTCGGAATAACTCAGGGCCCGAATCCGCCCTTCCTCGCTGAGCGGGATTCCCGTGAAGTCTACCGGCAACCCGTCGCCGGTAAGGACCTCATGGTTTCTTGGCGTCCATGAGCCTGTAAGCTCCACCTGTGCGAACGCGTTCCGGCACAGCGGCAGGCACAGCAGCACTAGGACCATAGCTCCGGAACGGCTCATTTTGCGGCGCACGGCGTTGGGTCCCATTTCGATCCGTCGGCCTCCTTCTTGAATTGGGAACTCGTTGTAAAGGGCTGCCGGAGGTACTGCGGATCGTCGACGATCGCGGTCACCAGCAGCACTTGGCCGCCACTGGGGATCGGTGCGATATCGAAATATTCCGTAACGGCGGCGTTCTCGCTGTACGGAACGCCATTCTTTCGCAGATACCCGGAGCGCAGGTTGCTTGTCGCAACCTTCAGCGACGCCGGTCTCTCCCATTGCGCGCTTGAATAACCTTGCCACGTCCGCTCACCCGGCGAAGCGGACTGCGCGTTGAAATGAAAAAGCCGCGTCTGCATGCCGGCGTCGCTATCCACCCGCAGCGTATTGTCGTCCTGCCACGTAATGTGAAACCGCGCAGCCAGCCGCATGATCGCAGCCGCGCCGTACGCCTTGCATGGATTGCCCGAAG
>Ga0182024_10026388_pt1 | contig 10208 bp, 11 predicted proteins | sample P32metaG_FD_120480 | JGI IMG/M metagenome (GOLD analysis project Ga0182024, IMG submission 120480) | Permafrost microbial communities from Stordalen Mire, Sweden - P3-2 metaG (Illumina Assembly) | ecosystem: Environmental > Terrestrial > Soil > Wetlands > Permafrost | place: Sweden: Stordalen...
TACCAGTGCTTCAGCGGCAGATCGGTGTCGTAGGCATTGTGAAACGTGGTGACGAACCGCCGCCGCGTCGCGCGCGCCGCCGACCACGCGCTCCACGCCGGAGCGCGGCTCCTGGCATGCACGATATCGATCCTGTGACGGCGGACGATCTCGGTCAGCTGGGCGGCGTTGCGACGCATCACCAGCGGGTTCTTCGAGGCGAGCGGAAGCTTCAGGTGATGGGCGCCAACCCGCGCGAGCTGGGCCTCCATCGGGCCGCCCGAAGAGGCGACATAGGCGGTCCAGCCCGCCGCGACGAGCGCGCCGGCGAGGTCGACGGTGCCGCGTTCGGCTCCGCCCGAGACGAGGCTCGGGATGACCTGCAGCACCGCCGGCGGGCGGCCTTCTGTCGGCCGAACCACGATGCTATCGTCGTGTTCCATTCGCTTGCCGTAACACCTCGATGCCCGCACCCGACAACAGCCCCGCGCTGAGCCTCGCGATTCTAGCACGCCCCGATGGCGCGACAATCGCCTACCACCGGCTCCGCGGCGAGACGCCAGGGATCGTCTTCCTCGGCGGCTTCCGCTCCGACATGACCGGCACCAAGGCATTGTTTCTGGAGGATTATTGCCGCAGCCGCGGGCGCGCCTATGTGCGCTTCGACTATTTCGGGCATGGCGCGTCGAGCGGCGAATTCGCCCGGGGCACGATCGGACGCTGGCGCGAGGACGCAATCGCCGTCATCGATTCGCTGACCGAGGGCCCGCAGATCCTCATCGGCTCGAGCATGGGCGGCTGGATCATGCTGCTCGCGGCGCTGGCGCGGTCGGAGCGCATCGCGGCGCTGGTTGGCATCGCCGGCGCCCCCGATTTCACCGAGGAGCTGCTGTGGCCGCGCCTCACCCCGGCACAGCGCGCGCAGATCTTGGAGCGTGGGGCCGTCATCCTGCCCTCGGATTTCGACCCGGCCGGGTATCTCTATACGAGAGCGCTGATCGAGGACGGAAGCCGCCACCTGCTGCTCGGCGCGCCGATCGCGCTCGACATGCCGGTGCGGCTGTTGCACGGCCTCGCCGACGCGTCGGTCCCCTGGAAGCTGAGCCTGCGCCTCGCCGAGGGCCTCGCCAGCCGCGACGTCGTCGTGAGCCTCATAAAGGACGGCGACCACCGCCTCTCGACCGAGCCCGACCTCGCCCGCCTCGCGCAGGCCCTGGATGCGCTTATCGGCTCATAATCCCGGCGGCGGCTCGGGCGCGGCGATGTCGCGCGTCTCGGTTTCGCCGGGCGGCGTTCCGAAGGTAAGGCGGATCCGGTATTTCCGCCAATCGCGGCGGTAGGCGCCCGGATCGGCAAGCGCGATCTCGGCGGTGGAAACCGTCGCCAGCAGCTGTTGCTGGCCCTGCAATGCCGCGCCGATTTCCGGCTGCGGCAGCAGCGCCGCGGCGGCGGCGCCCCCCGCCAGCGCGTTGCGCCATGGATCCCCGGCCACCCACTGGCCGGTGGCGAAGCGCGGCGCGTCGACGACATCGATGCCGCTGGCCGTAACCGCCGTGCCGTCGGGCGCGACTAGGACGGCCGCGCGCAGCGGCAGGCGCTCGATCGCGTCGACCCTGATCGTGTCGGCGAGGCCGCCCTTCGGAAAGCCGACATGGAGATCTTCGGTCGACCCGAGCGGACCGCGAGACGGGGCGCCGCCGCCTTCACAGCCGGCGAGCAAAACGAGCGGGACCAGAACCGCCAGAGGGACCAGTAGAACGCGGCGCATCGCATCCCCGCGACAGATTAGGAGCTCGGCTACCTATGTCATTGCGGGCCGACCGACGCAATGACAGGCGCAGCTCGGGCGGCCGTGACAGCGCCGACGGCGCCGTGCACAATCCGCCCGGCGCCCGGCGGGCCCTGCCGCGGCGCGCTCTCCTGAGGAGACGCCGATGACCGACGCATTCGCGCTGCGCACCACCGATATCGGCACGGTCGAGGACCGGTTTTTCACGATCCGCGATTTTCGTCTCGTCAACGGCGCGGTCATGCCAGAGGCAACCATCGCCTACGAGACATACGGCCGGCTCGCGCCACACGCGCGCAACGCGGTACTGATCACCCATGGCTTTACCAGCAGCCACCACGCGGCCGGGCGCAACCCGGCAAACGGCAATCTGCCGGGTTCGTGGGACGGGCTGATTGGGCCGGGCAAGGCGATCGACACTGACCGGCTCTTCGTCGTGGCGAGCAACATGCTGGGCTCGTCCTACGGTTCGACCAACGCGGCGAGCATCAACCCGGCGACCGGCCGGCCCTATGGCCCCGATTTCCCGGCAATCGCGCTCGCTGACATCGTCGCGGCGCAGAAGGCGCTCCTCGATTCGCTCGGAATCAGGCATTTGGTTGCCGTCGCCGGACCCTCCTATGGCGGCTATCAGGCCTTTCAGTGGGCGGTCGCCTACCCCGATTTCATCGACGCGATCGTCCCGGTCAACACCGCGCCCTGGGCCTCGGTCAACACCGACAAGCAACTGGCCGAGATGGCGGCGCGGCTCGCCACGGATCCCGAATGGCATGGCGGCCATTATTACGGCAAGGGTGGTGCCAAAACGGTGTTGGAAGAGATCCGGATCGATACCCTGAGGCGCTACGGCACCGAGGCGAACCTGACGCCGCGCTATCCCGACCCGGCCGAGCGTGCGGCGGCGCTCCGCGCGCTCGCCGCCAACTGGGCGAAGAACTGGGATGCCAACTCGCTCCTGATCCTGCGGCGGGCGCTCCTCGGCTTCGACACGCGCCCCGATTTCGGCAAGATCGCGGCCGAGGTGCTCTACATATTGTGCCGCACCGACGCGCTCTTCCCGCCCAAGATCGCGCCGGCGGTGATCCAGGAGCTCGGCGAGGCCGGGGTCAAGGCGCGCTATTTCGAGATCGACAGCGAGCTCGGCCACAGCTCCAGCGGGCCCGAGCACGCCAAATGGTCGCCGGTGTTGCGCGAGTTCCTCGCACCCTTCGTCGCACGGGTCGGCTAGACCCGAGCCGATTCCGATCTAATTGCTCGCCTGCTTCATTCGTCATCCCCGGCTTTTTCCGGATATCCACGCGGATGGCCGGGGCAAGCCCGATCAAGCACGGCCATTGGCGAATGAGGACAGCGTTTTGACTTGAAAGAATTCCGCTGCAACATCAACAAATTCTTGGTCAAATGCTATATTTATGGTTTTGGTCAAATGTCGTGTTTTAGTCCACCGTCAGAAATACTTCATTAACTCGACTCAACCTAGGGTGCCTGCTGATGATAGAGCAGGACGCTATTGATGACCAATTCTCGTATTTGCTCAGCCTCGGATCTGGCGGTCTCCGCCATACAGCTCAGCCCGGTAATCGTGATCTTCTCGATCCCGCTGGCGATTGCCTTCGGTCTCGATATTTTCGAGCTGTTCGGCGAGGCGCCCTTTGCGCTCGCACTGTCCACCCCGCTTGCATTCGTCCTGCTGCGCCGGTTCTCCCCACGCGCCCTCGCGCATCAGCTAGCGGCTCTGTAGCGCCCGCGATTGCCCCTCCATCGGTCGACAACCCCACGTTGATCTGCACATTCAGAAAGGTATTTCATGACAAAGCTGACGCTCTGCCTCGGCTTGCCCGCTGCTCTCGTCGCCTTCATGTCTTTCTTCTAACCCGTCTCTTTGTCGAGATTGCGTCGCTTCGCGAAGCGACGCAATCTCGACAAAGGGTCTACCGCGCCGCGGCGCGGTGGGTGCCGAGAAGGTCGAGGGCGGCGCGCAGCTGCGCGTCCTGCGCCGTGCCGATGACTTTGGGGTTGATCGGGTGGTCGATCTCGCCCTCAACCGAGCGCGCCGGGGTGGCGGCCGCCGGCGCGTCCTTCGGCGCCAGCGCGCCGGTCGGCTTGAGCGCGCCGAACAGGTCGCTCTCGAAGGTGATGACGGCATTTGCCACCTGCTGTTCCTTGGGCACCGCGACGACCCGGTCGGGGCTGATGCCATGGCCCTGGATCGAGCGGCCGGAGGGCGTGTAGTAGAGCGCGGTCGTCAAGCGCAGCGCGCCGTAGCCTTCGATCGGGATGATGCTCTGCACCGATCCCTTGCCGAAGCTGTGGGTGCCCAGGATCGTCGCGCGCCGGTGGTCCTGCAGCGCGCCGGCGACGATCTCCGAAGCTGAGGCCGACGCGCCGTTGATCAGCACCACCATCGGGGTTCCGCGGATCAGATCGCCGTTCGGCGGTGCGTCATAGACCCGGTTTTCGCCGGGGTCGCGGCCGCGCGTCGACACCACCGTGCCGGAATCGAGAAAATCGGCGGCGACCTCGACAGAGGCGTCGAGGAGGCCCCCGGCATCGTTGCGCAGATCGAGGACAAGCCCGGAGAAATGCCCGTGGGCTTCCTGGCGCATGCGGGACAGCGCGGCGCGCAACTCAGCGGGCGTGGTCTCGTCGAAGGTGCTGACCCGGACATAGCCGATGCCGCCTGGCTTGAGCGCCGACTTGACCGAGTCGACGTGAATGATGGCGCGGGTGATCGACAGGTCGAAAATCGGCCGGTTCGCCCGCGCGATCGTCAGCACGACCGGGGTCCCGGGGTTGCCGCGCAGGCGGCGCACGACCTCGCCGATATCCATCCCAACGATCGCCTGGCCGTCGGCCTTGACGATCCGGTCGCCGGGCTCGACGCCGGCGGCCGAGGCCGGTGTCCCCTCGATCGCCGAGATGACTTGCGGCACCCCCTCTTCGACCGAAATCTCGATGCCGACCCCGCCGAACTGGCCGCTGGTGGTCGAGATCAGCTCCTTATATTCGCGCTCGGTCATGTAATCGGAATGCGGATCGAGCTTGGTCAGCATGCCCTTGAGGGCGCCGTCGACGAGCCGGTCGGGCTGCACCGGGACGACATAACTCTTTTCGACCTGCTGCATCGTGGCCTCGATCAGCCCGAGATCGCCGGCGCTGACCGGCGGATTCCCGGTCGGGGAGCTGCAGCCATTGATGCCGAGCGCCACCAGCAGCAACAGGGCGCGGGGGATAATTCCGGTCATCGCGATCGATGGGTGCATGCCGCTCGCCCGCTATGGTTCGCGATCGGGCTGACGGTCGGGGTCGGCGTCGGCGAACGCATCGAGCGCCCTACAGTTCTGGTAGACCCGCATGATCGTCGGATAGGGGCTGAGATCGAGCGGGTAGCGATGCGCGTTGTACACCTGCGGCACAAGCGCGATGTCTGCGAGCCCCGGCCTATTGCCATGGCAAAAGGCGCCGGTGTGCTTGTCGCCGGCGAGCAGCCGCTCGACGGCGTTGAAGCCGCTCGCGATCCAATGATTGTACCAATGCTCGATGGCCTTCTCGTCATGGCCGAGCGGCCCGTGCAGATAGCGCAGCACGCGCAAATTGTTGAGCGGATGGATGTCGCAGGCAACGATCGCGGCGAGCGAGCGCGCGCACGCGGGCGCGGCCGGCGGCGTCGCGCGGCGGCAACGGCGGCTCGGGATGCGTCTCGTCGAGGTATTCGACGATCGCCATCGACTGGATCAGCCTTTCCTCGCCGATCTCGAGCGCCGGCACCAGGCCCTGTGGGTTGACGCCGAGAAACTCCGGTTTCGCCTGGTCGCCGCGACGCAGGTGGATGAACGCGTTTTCGTAATCGAGCTTTTTGAGATTGAGGGCGATGCGCACGCGAAACGCGGCGGAGGATCGAAAATAGCCGTAGAGCTTCATGGTAGGCGCCTGTCGCAAACCGGATTTGCCCGCGACGTTACTCCGCCCGCGTCGTCGCGGGAAGACCGCGCGCCCTATTGCCGCTCACTCGCCACACCGATGAATTTTTCGACGAGGTCGAGGAAATCGCGCAACAGGATGGGTTTCGCTATATAGCCATCGCACCCGCCGGTCATGGCCTTGCGCTCGTCGCCGACCATCGCAAAGGCGGTGACCGCGACGATTGGGATGGATCGCATCTCCGCATCGTCCTTTAGCCGGCGGACGGCGTCGAACCCCGAGATGTCCGGCAACTGCAAATCCATCAGGATCAGATCCGGCCGGTTCGCGCGGGCCAGGGGAAGCGCCGCCTCGCCCTCCGCGGTGGTGATGGTCGCGTACCCGTAAGCCTCGAGGACATCCCGCAAGAGCTTCATGTTGAGCTCGTTGTCCTCGACGATCAGGATCCGTTTCGTTGTGGAGCGCGGGGCCTCATCACCGTGCATCTGAAAAGGTTCTCGCGGATTTGCGGCGGAAAGGCGGTCGGGTATGCGGCGGGCGGTGATGCGACGAAAGACATGTGTTGCGACATTTGTTAACAAATTGTTACACGGCTGGCAATGTCGCCGCGACGCTGCCGCTGCCGAACGGCGTTTGTCGAGGATGAGCGCAGTCTGCGCCGCGGTTTTGGCGGGTGGCGCGCTCCTGGACATGCCGGCGGCGCGGGCGCAGGACACCGCCGCGCAGGAGGCCCAGCAGCGCGCCGCGGCTCTGGCCCGGCTGCCGGCGGACGCGGCAAAGCGGGTGTTCGGCGCGGCGGCGAGCCCAGCTCCCGGGCCGGCGCGGGCGATCGGGAGCTATTCGAGGGGTTGCCTTGCCGGCGCAACGGCGCTGCCGGCCGATGGCCCGAACTGGCAGGTGATGCGGCCGTCGCGAAATCGCGCCTGGGGGCACCCGGTGATGATCGCATTTCTCGAACACCTCGCCGCCCAGGCGGCCGGCACCGCCGGGTGGCCGGGCCTCCTGGTCGGCGACATCGCCCAGCCGCGCGGCGGGCCGATGCTGACCGGCCACGAATCTCACCAGATCGGGATCGACGCCGATATCTGGCTGACCCCGATGCCGGATCGGCGGCTCAGCCCGGCCGAGCGCGATACGATGGGGGCGACCAATCTCGTCGCCGAGAGCGGGGACGACATCGACCCCAAAGTCTGGCGGCCGGAGCACCGGCAGCTGCTCGAAGCCGCGGCGCGCGGCGCCTCGGTCGCGCGGATCTTCGTCAACCCGGCGATCAAGCGCGCGCTGTGCCGCGAGGCCGGGGCGGACAGCGATTGGCTGCGGATGATCCGTCCCTGGTGGGGGCATAATTATCATTTTCATGTGCGCCTGCGCTGTCCGCCAGGCGAGGCCGAGTGCCGGGATCAGGCGGAGCCGCCCCCCGGCGACGGGTGCGGCGCGGAGCTCGACTGGTGGTTCACCCCGGAGGCGAAGCACCCAAAACCGGGGCCGCCCGCGAAACCCTTGCTTGTGTCGGACCTCCCGGCAGCCTGCGCCGCCCTCGTCGAGCGGTAGTCGCGAGCCCGAGGGTCATTCGGCCTGTGCGCAAATCAGAAATTCCGCACGAGTTTCCCGATTTGGACACGAGCGCAGACGAGCAGTCTGGGTTTTGACCCCAGGGCGCCGCCGCGAGATCAGTGCAGCCGGGGCGCTTTCAGCAGGCGGGTCCGGTCGGCCGAGGGGATGCGCACCTTCATCGTTTCGGTGTCGCGCACCACCTGCAGCACCACTTCGCTGCCGGCCGGGCCGCTCGCCCATACCCGGCGCCAGAACGAGGCCAGGCTCGAGATCGGCTCGTCGCGCACCGCGAGGATGCGGTCGCCGGGCTTGAGCCCGGTCTTGCTCGCCGGTCCGCGCTCCGAGAGCCCGGCGACGACGATGGCGTCCTCGATCTCGGTGGCGTAGAGACCGAGCCACGGCCGCGGCGGCCGGTTGGGCCGGCCATAGGTCAACAGATCGTCGAGGATCGGCGGCAACAGGTCGATCGGCACCACCATGTTGACGTCGCGCCGCAGCTCGCGGCCGTTGGAATGCTGGACATGCAGGGAGCCGATGCCGATGAGACTGCCGTCGCTCGCGATCAGCGCGGCGCCGCCCCAGAACGGGTGGGCCGGCGCGGTGAAGATCGCGCGATCGAGCAGGTATTCCCAATAGCCGGCGAATTCCTGGCGGGCGACGATCGTCGCCGCGACGGCATGGCGGCGCCCGCCCTCGGCGGCGAGGATCGCGTGATCGCCGGCCCCGACCCGCATCCGAGCGCCCATCTCAATGGGCGGGACGCTGAGGCGGCCGAGGGCTTGCACGAGCCCGAGCCCGGTCTCCTGGTCATACCCCATGACATGGCCGGGCACCGCGCCGCCGAGGCTCGAGGTCAGCCAGATCGACTCGGCTTCGGTGATCAGATAGCCGATCGTCAGCACCAGCCCGTCCTCGCGGATCAAGACGGCGCTCCCGGCGCGTTCGGTGCCGAGCGTTCCGGCGGAGAAGGCATCCTGCGGGACCGTCGCCTGCAGCCCGAGCACGCCGGAGAGCGTGCGGTCCAGATCGAAGTCGAAATCCTCAGGCTTCGGCTGGAATTCGCTCGGTATTTCCCATTCCATGGATTGCGGCATGTTCCCGGCTCGTCAATGGCAGATCACTCATTATAACGCGGCGAGAGTGCGCCGCGCACTAGGCCGTTGTCAAAAGCTTGGCCGCAGGGGGCCAGGCGCCTGCCGCAAGGCTCGGCGATTTCCTTGACAAGCGGCGCCTACCCAACTATCTCAGCAGCACTCTCGGGTAGAGAGTGCCAACTGTCAAATTTTGAGATGCGAGGAGGTCTAAATGGGATTCCGTCCGTTGCATGATCGCGTGCTGATCCGGCGCGTGGAAGCCGAGGAAAAGAGTGCCGGCGGCATCATCATCCCCGACACGGCGAAGGAAAAGCCGATGGAGGGCGAGGTGGTGGCGGTCGGGCCGGGCGCCCGCGGCGAAGACGGCAAGCTTCACGCGCTCGATGTGAAGGCCGGCGACCGGGTGCTGTTCGGCAAGTGGTCGGGCACCGAAGTCAAGCTCGACGGCGAGGATCTGATCATCATGAAGGAGTCCGACGTCATGGGGATCATCGACAAGTCGGCTGCCCGCAAGGCCGCGTAAAGGGAGTAGGTAAAAATGGCTGCGAAAGAAGTCAGGTTCAGTGCCGATGCGCGCGAGCGGATGCTGCGCGGCGTCGACATTCTCGCCAATGCGGTCAAGGTGACATTGGGTCCCAAGGGCCGCAACGTCGTTCTCGACAAATCCTTCGGCGCGCCGCGCATCACCAAGGACGGCGTCACCGTCGCCAAGGAGATCGAGCTCGCCGACAAGTTCGAAAACATGGGCGCGCAGATGGTCAAGGAGGTCGCCTCCAAGACCAGCGACCAGGCCGGCGACGGCACCACGACCGCGACCGTGCTCGCGCAGGCGATCGTGCGCGAAGGCGCCAAGGCGGTGGCCGCCGGGCTCAACCCGATGGATCTGAAGCGCGGCATCGACCTCGCGGTCGAGACCGTCGTCGCCGACTTGAAGACACGCTCGAAGAAAATCTCGACCAACGAGGAGATCGCCCAGGTCGGTACGATCTCGGCCAATGGCGGGCGCGACATCGGCGAGATGATCGCCCAGGCGATGCAGCGGGTCGGCAACGAGGGCGTCATCACGGTCGAGGAGGCCAAGAGCCTTGCCACCGAGCTCGACGTCGTCGAGGGCATGCAGTTCGACCGCGGTTATCTCTCGCCCTATTTCGTCACCAACGCCGAGAAGATGATCGCCGAATTGGATAACCCGTACATTCTCATCCACGAGAAGAAGCTGTCGGGCCTCCAGGCGATGCTGCCGGTGCTCGAAGCGGTGGTGCAGGCCGCGCGGCCGCTGTTGATCGTCGCCGAGGATATCGAGGGCGAGGCGCTCGCCACGCTCGTCGTCAACAAATTGCGCGGCGGGCTCAAGGTGGCTGCGGTCAAGGCGCCGGGTTTCGGCGACCGTAGGAAGGCGATGCTCGAAGATATCGCGATCCTGACCGGCGGTCAGGTGATCAGCGAGGACCTCGGCATCAAGCTCGAGAACGTCACGCTCGACATGCTCGGCCAGTGCAAGAAGTTGCGCGTCGAGAAGGAGAACACGACGATCATCGACGGCGCCGGCAAGAAGGCAGACATCGAGGGCCGCTGCACCCAGATTCGCCAGCAGATCGAGGAGACGACCTCCGATTACGACCGCGAGAAATTGCAGGAGCGGCTGGCCAAGCTCGCCGGCGGCGTTGCAATCATCCGGGTCGGCGGCGCCACCGAGATCGAAGTGAAGGAGCGCAAGGATCTGGTCGACGACGCGATGCATGCGACCCGCGCCGCGGTCGAGGAGGGCGTGGTCCCCGGCGGCGGGTCCGCGCTGCTCTTCGCGGCCCGCTCGCTCGACAAGCTGACCCCGGCCAATCCGGACCAGAAGGTCGGCATCGACATCGTGCGCA
>Ga0182024_10026389_pt1 | contig 10208 bp, 6 predicted proteins | sample P32metaG_FD_120480 | JGI IMG/M metagenome (GOLD analysis project Ga0182024, IMG submission 120480) | Permafrost microbial communities from Stordalen Mire, Sweden - P3-2 metaG (Illumina Assembly) | ecosystem: Environmental > Terrestrial > Soil > Wetlands > Permafrost | place: Sweden: Stordalen...
CCAAACTACGGTGGTCGTGCCCGAGTTCTACGATTTCTCGCAGCCGCTGCCGCGCCATCAACTAATATTCAACGCCATCGGCGATGCAGATTTGAATGTTGAAGCGCTCAAGGCCGCGCAATCCGTGGCAGCGCTCAGTGGCGCGCCCGTGTTGAACAATCCCTCGGCGGTGCTGGCCACCGGGCGATCCGACAACGCGCGGCGGCTGGCGAGCCTGGCGGGAGTGATCGCGCCCGAAACGGTCACATTGTCGCGCGAAGTGTTGATCTCGCACGATGCCGAAACTACTCTGGCGCGCCATGGTCTAAAATTTCCGTTGTTGCTGCGCACGCCGGGCTTCCACACGGGACGCCATTTTGTGCGAGTGGACCGCGCCGGTGCGCTTCAAGAAGCAGTGGCAGGACTGCCTGGCGCGGAATTAACCGCCATTCAATATCTGGATTCGCGAGGACCCGATGGTAAGGTCCGCAAATACCGCGTCATGATGATCGACGGCGCTCTTTATCCCCTGCATGTCGCAATTTCGAGCCACTGGAAGATCCACTATTTCACAGCCGAGATGGCGGAGCGGGCCGAACATCGCGCCGAGGACGCGGAGTTTCTCGAAAACATGCCCGCGGTGCTGGGATCGCGTGCGATGGCCGCGCTGGAACAGATTCAAGGCGCGCTCGGTCTGGACTATGCGGGCATCGATTTCGGTCTGAGCCCGGACGGCGGCGTGCTGCTGTTCGAAGCCAACGCCACCATGGTTGTGAATCCGCCGGAGCCCGATGAGCGATGGGCCTACCGGCGTCCAGCGGTGGAACGGATTTTCGGAGCGGTCCGGCGGATGTTGTTGGGTAAAGCAATAAGTCACGGATGAACACGGATAAGAAACTACTTGTCTTGCTCCTGGATTAGCTTCTCGGCTAGCGCGATCTTCTGGGCTGTGTCACGGATCACGATGGCGCTGGGGGCGCTGTTGCCGAAGGCTCTTCTCATATTGAAGGTTTGGCGAATTCGTGCAGCAGTTTCATGCAAATTTTCTAGCATAGAAGTGGATGCCAGGTAAAACACTTTCACGAAGTCGTCGCTGGTGGGCGAGAAGCGATATTCGTTGGCGCTGGGGGGTGAGGTGGTTGTCGAGGCCGCGTCCAAATTCTCGAAGAGCCATTTGGCCAAGGCAATCTGATCGTCGGTGCCACGGACCCCGACGGCTCGCGCCGCGTTGTAAGTGAACGCGTAACGCAAATCTGTAATGCTGCGGACCAGCGTCACGACCTCCTGAAAATTCTGAACGGTCTTTGTGTTCGGTATGTAGATTACGCGCACCAGGGTAGGCGGCGATTCGTTCATGCGAAATTCGGCAGAGTCAGAGCTTTCCAGTTTTTGCGAAGTAGCCTGCTGGATAGCGGGTTTGTCCATTGCGGCGAAGAGAAATTCCGCTACGCTAACCTGCTCCGCTGTACCGCGGACCACAACGGCCCGGAGATCGTTGTAGGTTAACATCTGGCGAATGTTCGCAAGGGAACGGACCGCCGTCGCGATTTGCTGCACGCCTTGTGGCACTTCCGGATTGGTCAGATAAAACACGCGAACGGTGTCGTCGGAGGTGTCGGATAACCGATATTCATGTTTGGCGCTGCTCTGGGGGACGTTGGTGGGCTTGTCCAGATTAGTAAACAGCCATTCGGCGAGCGCGACTTGGCTGGATGTTCCCTGAAGCGAAAGGAATTTTTCCGTGGCGTCGACATCGTCCTGAGGAATATCCGTGATGTAATGGATTACAGTCGCGATTTCCTGGAAGTTTTGCGGGGAGCTGGTTGCGGTGAAGTGGAGCAATCGATTGGTCGGTTGAGCCAGAGCGGAGCTGGCGTAGAGGACGGCGACGGTTAGCGAAGAAGCAACAGCAGTAGTCTGCACGGTGGACCCTCCCTGCCTAGCTTGACGCATCCACCCCGCTGGGCGTGGAATCAAATGTAAATAATTTCCAGGACTTGCCGTCTTTTTCGAAGGGAGTTGGCCTTATCGGCTGACCCGTGAATTCCGAAATGGCGCGTTCCCAAAAATGGAGCGCCGAATGATTTGCCTGCATTACGCGGACCTCCCACAACCCCGGAAACCGCCGCCACACGTCGTGCGCTATCGCGGTCCCAATTCCTCGCCGCCGGTATCCACGAACGACAAAGAATTCCGCCATATCCCAAACACTCGACGTCCTCGTCACCAAAACGAAACCTGCCAGCTTGTCATCCACTCTGACCAGAAACGGATGACGGTTCGGATCGCTCCAATAGAGCGGTAGCGGCGCGATGCCGAACTTGCCATCCGCGCCTAACTCCAAATGGTGAAACTCGCTGAAATCGTGCGCGTACAGCTCGATCAGATTGGCAAGGATCGGTATTTGTTCCGCGGTCGCGCGGATAACTTCGATTTGCGCAGATCGAGACATATCACCGTTAGGATAGCTCATGTTGACATCCGACCCAAGAGGGTGTACGCTCATGTCGGATGCCTTCCCAAAGGACTGAATTACTGCAAGGGACATTGGACCTGCTGATTTTGCGAACGCTGGTATTGGGATCGCGCCACGGCCAGGGAATCGCCCGCTCCATCCAGCAACAATCCGAGGATGTTTTTTTGGTGGATCACGGCTCGCTATACCTCGCGCTGCAACGTTTGGAAACGAAGGGCTGGGTCAAGGCCGAGCGGGGAATTTCAGAAAACAATCGCAGGGCGCGATTCTACACCTTGACTGCGAAGGGCCGGAATCAACTCACTCAGAAGACTGACCAATGGCGCCGCGTGGCCAATGCGATCGCGCGGATTCTCGCGCCGGGTGAGGGGGAGGGATAAAAGATGTTCTGGTGCAAGAGACGTCCGTGGAGCGATTTCGCTGAAGAGGTCCAGTCACATTTAGCGCATGAAGCCGACGAGCTTGAGGCACGTGGCGTCCCGCCCGCGAATGCCGGGAGCGGCGCACGCCGCGCTTTCGGAAACGCCACGTCGATACAGGAAGAGGTTTACAAGCGCAGCCGGATTTGGCTGTGGGATCAGCTCTCGCGCGATTTTCGCCATGCGTTGCGCCTATTCGTGCGCCGGCCCGGCTTCAGCGCCGTCGTGGTGCTAACGCTGGCGCTAGGTATCGGAGCGAACACTGCCATCTTCAGCGTGATTAACGCCGTGCTGCTCCGGCCGCTTCCCTACCTCGCGCCGGAGCGCCTGGCGATGCTGTGGTCGGAAGATTCCGCGCATGGCCTAAGGGAGGGCCACGTCTCGCTGCTCAACTTCGCCGATTGGAAAAGCCGCAGCCACACTTTTGAAGACATGACGGTTTTCATCGGACAGACTTTTCTCCTGGGCAATAATGACGGACCTCCCGAGCGGATGCGGTCAGCGCGCGTTCCCGCGAATTTCTTTCCGCTGCTCGGCGTTGAGCCGACAGTCGGACGCGTTTTCACGGCAGATGAGGAACGGCGCCGCGAAGCCGTTGCTGTTCTGAGCTACGGGCTATGGCAGCGCCGTTTTGGAGGCTCGCCCAGCGTGCTCGGTTCCGACATCGTCAAGGACGGGCGCAAGTCCCACATCATCGGCGTCATGCCTGCATCGTTTCGCTTTCCTTTCCCGGACACTGAGGTGTGGGAGCCGATCACCACGCATCCGTATTGGGCCGCGCGCGATCGCACCAACCCGCGCTCGGCTTCGGACTGGTACGTTCTGGGCCGTATCCGCGCGGGCGTTACGTGGAAAGAGGTCCAGTCCGAAGTGAGCGGCATCGCTCACCAACTTGAGGCTGAGTATCCCGAGAACAGGACTCGACCGGAGATCAGCGTAGTTCCGCTTCCCACGCAGACGACTGGGCGGGTGCGGCTATCGCTGGCCGTTCTGTTCGGTTCCGTATTCCTGATGCTTTTGATTGCCTGCATCAACGTCGCGAATCTGTTGCTGGCGCGCGGATCGGCACGGGAGCGCGAGCTCTCCGTCCGAAGGGCACTGGGCGCGGGCCGTGGGCGGCTCGCGGCGCAACTTCTAACAGAGAGCCTGGTGCTTTCGGCAGCCGGTGGGGCTTTGGGATTGGCGCTGGCCGCTGCCGCATTGAAAGCTCTAATCGCGTTCGCACCGCCCGGCATTCCACGCTTGGCGGAGGCGCGGATGGATCCACAAGTACTGCTATTCACGCTGGCTGTGTCGCTGTTTTCCGCGATCGTTTCTGGCCTGTGGCCGGCCATGCGCAACGGCACCATGCTGGCGCGAAGCAGGCAATGGACCACAGTGGCAAATCGCGGTGTCCGGAATATGTTAGTGGTCGGCGAATTTTCGATCGCCCTGGTTTTGTTGGCCGGCGCAGGTCTCATGCTGCGCAGTTTTTTGCTGCTCCAGACGGTGGATCCCGGATTCAATCCGGAAAAGCTGCTCATCATGCGGATCGATCTCCACGTGGGAAGAACCGCGGCGCAGGAGGTTGCATATTTCCGCGATGCCATCGAACGCGTCCGGGCCATTCCTGGTGTTTCATCCGCCGCCGCGATTTCCGGTTTTCTGTGGTCCGATCCAGAAGACAGGGTCCAGATTGAAGGACGCGCCCCGCAGCAACCTGGTCCGTGCGACGACCTGATTGCCGGTCCATTTTTTGAAACCGCCGGCATCCCGCTCGATAAAGGCCGCTTCTTTTCGGATCAAGACGGACCCAACGCACCTGCCGTTGCGATCATCAACGAGACGATGGCCAAGACTTACTGGCCGGGCGAAGATGCAATCGGCAAGCGATTCCGTTTCCCCGGAGGAGAATTGAGCCCTTGGACGACGGTGGTGGGCGTCACCGGCGACATGCACCGGCAAGGCCTCGAAAAGCAAGTAGTGCCGCAAGTCTTCCGTCCGGATGCGCAGCAATCGGAGGATATGCTGGAGGTGATCGTGCGTACGTCAGGGGATCCTCGCGCGGTCGCGGCGACGGTTGAGAGCGAGATCCAAACGCTAGACAAAAGCGTCGCCAAGTTCCGAGTGACTACTGTGGAGCAGCAGCTTGGCCAACAAACGGCGGAGCGGCGCTTTCAAACATCATTGATTGGGTTGTTTTCGCTGGTTGCTTTGCTATTGTCCGCGATCGGCATCTACGGCTTGATGCACTATTTCGTCGTACAGCGCACCAACGAAATCGGTGTGCGAATGGCGTTGGGAGCCCGCTACGGAAATGTACTGGCGCTAGTTTTGCGGCAAGGCATGTTACTGGCGGGCGTCGGTATCGTGGCAGGAATCCTCGGCGCGTTTGCACTCACGCGCCTGCTTTCCAGCCTGCTCTTTGGAGTGACGCCCACCGATCCAGTTACATTCGCCACCGCGCCAGCCATCTTGCTCGGAGTAGCAGTTTTGGCTTGTTGGATACCGGCGCGCCGGGCCGCGGGAATTGATCCCGTACGTGCCCTGCGGCAAGAGTGATTGGCCGCGAATGAACGCGGATGAACGCAAATAAAAAACATCTTATTCGCGTTAATTTGCGTTTATTCGCGGCTAAGAAACCAATGCCGGCTCGTTGACCTCGCTGGCGGTGAAGTACGCACAGTCCGGGTGATGGAACACCAGGGCGCTTACGCTGGCTTCTGGGTCCATCATCATGCCTTCGGTAAGATGCACGCCGATTTCGTCCGGGTTGATCAGCTTCCAGATGCCTTGCTGATCGTCCAGGTTCGGGCACGCCGGATATCCGAAGCTGTAGCGCTTGCCGCGATAGCGGGAGGTGAAACGCTCATGCATGGTCATTGTGGGAGGATCGGGGAAACCCCAGTCCTCGCGCAGCCGGCGATGCAACCACTCAGAGCAGCCTTCGGCGGTTTCGATGGCGAGCGCCTGAAGCGCGTGCGCTTTGAAGAATTCACCCGCCTGCTTCGCCTGCTCGGACCGCTCGCGTACCTGAGAACCCGCCGTGACGACGAACAGCGCCAGGTGATCGCGGCGGCCCTCATCGGCGTCGAGAATATAGTCGCTGAGGCACAGTCCGTCAGGACGCGGCTGCCGTCCGAACTGAAACGTGTGGATCGGGCTCTCGCCGCCGGGTGAAAACAGGTGAATGGCATTGCCTGCGCGCTCGGCTTCGAAAAATTGCCAGACCGCTTTGGCTTTCATGAATCGCGCGGCTTCCGCTTTTACTTCCTCGACATCGTGGAAAAGCTTCAACGCTTTCTGGTCGCGCTCGGCCAGCAATTTTTCGAAATTGCCCTTGAATCCAAGATGGCGTCCATAGAGCATGAACGGATTGATGTAGCTCCAGACTTCGGCCAGATTCGGGACGTCACGGAGGCGCCGGTCTAAATACGGCGCGGCGGGCGTGGCGATATCGGACCGGACCTTCGTGCTCCGCGCCTCGGGGCTGGGGGCTTGGGGCTGGGGGCTGGGGGCGACCGTCGGTTCGCCTTCGCCGAAGATGTGGGACGCCAGGACTTGTTCTCTAGTCGCTGGGTCCATGATTTCGTTTAGGAGGCGCAGGCCGGTCATGGCATCCTTGGCGTAGAAGGTAGGCGCGGAATAACTGGGTCCGATTTTCGTTTTTGTGAATTTTTCCGATAGTGCCGCGCCGCCTACCAACAGCGGGACGCTCACGCCATTGTCTTTCAAATCGCCGCCGGTGATCACCATCTGATGCGCGCTCTTCACTAGCAAACCCGAGAGTCCGATGGCGTCCGGATGATGTTCACGGAAGGCCTTGATCAGGTCTTCCGGAGGAACCTTGATTCCCAGGTTGATCACCGTGTAGCCGTTGTTGCTGAGGATGATCTCGACCAGGTTTTTTCCGATGTCGTGAACGTCGCCCTTCACCGTCGCAAGAATAATTTTGCCGCGCGCCGAGGTTTCCGACTTCTCCATGAACTGCTCGAGATGCCCCACACCCGTTTTCATTGCCTCGGCGGACTGCAGCACTTCAGCGACAATCAGCTCGTTGTTGTTGAACAATCGGCCGACCTCGGACATTCCGGCCATCAGCGGGCCGTTGATGATGTCGAGCGGCGCTGCGCCTGCCGCGCGTTTGAGATCCAGGTCGCGAACCAGACCGTCCTTGGTGCCTTCGATGATGTAGTTGGCCAGGCGCTCGTCCAGCGGAAGATCGGCGGCCTTTTTCTTTTCCTTTTTGCCGGCTCTGCGGAAATACTCGGCGATGGCGGCGATGTGGAACTGATTCACTGCCATCTTTTGTTCGCGGGATTGCTGGCGCCAATCTTCCGGAGCGGTCTTCAAATCGTCCGCGTTCGGATGATCGGCGGGGACCTCGGCGGGCGGCGTGCTGAACAGCAGGCTCTCCGCCAGGCGGCGCTCCTCCACTGGGATGGACGCGAAGCGCTCCAGTTTCTCGGCGTTGACGATGGCGAGATCGAGCCCGGCCTTGGTGGAGTAATACAGGAAAACAGAGTTGACAACTTCGCGCGCCGACGCTGGCAGGCCGAACGAGATATTGGAGACACCCAAAATGGTCTTGACGAACGGGATCTTTTCCTTGATCAGCCGAATCGCTTCGATGGTCTCCACCGCACCGCCGATATAGTTTTCGTCGCCCGTGGCGCAAGGGAAAACCAGCGGATCGATGATGATGTCTTCGGGCGGGATGCCGTATTTTTCAGACAGCAGCTTCACCGAACGCTCGGCTACCGCCAGCTTCCGTTCGCGAGTGAAGGCCTGTGCTTGGAGCTTGTCCTCATCGATGGTTCCACAGATCACTGCGGCGCCATAGGCCCTGGCTAGAGGGCAGATCAGCTCGAATTTTTCCTCGCCGTCTTCGAGATTGATGGAATTGATGATTGATTTACCCTGACAATAAGTGAGCGCCAGCTCGATACCCTTCGGATCGGTAGTGTCGATCATGATGGGCGCTTTGATCTTACGGATCAGCTTTTCGTAGAAGGGAGGGATGTCCTTCATCTCCTCGCGATCGCTGGATTGCAGGCACACATCCACGATGTGCGCGCCGTTCTTGATCTGCCAGCGCGCGATTTCCGTCGCCTCTTCCCACTTCTCTTCGGCGATCATGTTTTTGAAGAGACGCGAGCCGATGACATTGGTTCGCTCGCCGACGATGAGCGGGCGATTGCTGTCCTCGGCCTCCACCAGTTCCTTGTTCGAATAGTAGGCGCGATGCGAGGGTGCCTGGATGGCCCGTGGCCGTTTTCCCGACGCCATCTCCGCGATGGCTTTGATGTGCGCCGGCGTAGTGCCGCAACAACCGCCCACCAGGTTCAGCCAGCCATGATCGATGAACTTCTCAAGTTGCGCCGCGAGCGAATCCGGCGTTTCCCCGAACTTACCGTCCGCGTTTGGAAGCCCGGCATTCGGATAGCAAGAGACGCGGAACCTCGACATTTCGTGCAGGCTGCGAATGTGATCCGTCATCAGGTCCGGACCAGTGGCGCAATTCATGCCCACTGAGAGGAGTTCGTTATTCGCGATGGAGGCATACAGCGCGTCAATCGGCTGGCCGCCCAACATGGTGCCGTTGCGCTCAATGGTCACCGAAGCGACTACGGGAATCGGTACGCCCAGATCGCGGCGAAGCTTCTGCACGGCCAGCAGCGCGGCCTTGAGGCTTCCGGTATCGAAACAAGTCTCGATCAGCAGGAAATCGGAGCCCCCTTCGACCAGCCCCTTGGCCTGCTCGTAATACGCATCGTGCAACTTCGGGAAGGTGACGGTCGCGGTGATGTTCAGGTCCTTGTTGGTGGGGCCCATCGAACCCGCGACGAACCGCGGCTTGGCTGGCGTGGAAAACTGGTCGGCCACCTGGCGCGCGATTTTGGCGGCGGCGAAATTCAGTTCGTAAGCCCGATCTTCCAGTTTGTTGTCGGCTAGCGCGATGCTTGTGCCGCCGAATGAGTTCGTCTCGACGATATCAGCGCCCGCTTCCAGATAGGCGCGATGAATATCGTTGATGACATCCGGCCGCGTAACACACAGAATCTCTGGACAGTTTTCACGCCCGAGGTAATCCGCTTCAATGCTGAGAGGCACCTGGTGGATCATGGTGCCCATGGCGCCGTCCAGGACTAGAATACGGTCCTCTAACGCGTCGGTTAGTAATTGGGCTCGGTCGGACATTCCGTTTCTGGTTTCTGGTTTCTGGTTTCTAATTAGCTGCCATGATCGTTCGGCAACCAGAAACTAGAAACGAGAAACCAGAAACGTCTTATCTACTAGTTTACCTTGAACTGGGCCAACAGCTCTGCGTAGCCGCTATTGTGGCAGGTGGAAGACCACCTCGATCATCACCATGACCGCCACTGGCTTGCCGTCTTTTTCGCCAGGCTTGAACCGCCATTGCCGAACAGCCTCGATCGCCTTTTCGTCCAGGCCAAATCCCAGCGGTTGAAGAATCCCGTGAATATCGCTCGCTACACCATCACGTGTCACTACAACCTGAAGATCCACATTTCCCTCACGGCGGGCTCGCAGCGCCTCCTGGGTGTATTCGGGCACTACCTTGGAAATAGTGCGGGGACGGCTGACGGATCCGCCGACTTTGTACACCTTCTCGTCCTCGGGCGGTTGCGCTTGGAGCATCGTTGCCGCGAGCATGGTCAAAAGTAGGAGACACGAGCGCATCTGTAGGCAGAGTACCAATATTCTCGGCAAATGAAGATCGGCTAAATGCCTTAGGGTTGTTTTGTACAACCTCCGGGTTCGCAGGCGGAAGCGCCTGCGCCACATTGGTTTAAGCAGTTAAGGAGGTGTTGGAAACCGGCTCAACCGCGTTCTCATTGAAGCTGTAGCCGAAGCCTCGAACGGCGCGGATCAGGCCCGGATTGGTGGGGTCGGGCTCAATCTTCTGACGGAGGCGCAGAATGTACACGTCCACCGTGCGATCGGTTACCGCGCGATCGTGGCCCCATACGGCGTCCAAAAGCTGCTCGCGGCTGTACACCACACCCGGGCGGCTCATCAGAAAATCCAGCAGCCGGAATTCTGTGGCTGTCAGGGCAATTTCGCTGCCATGCCGCAATACGCGGCAACTGGCGCGGTCCAGCTCCAGGGCTCCCGCGCGAACAGTTCGAACGGGCACGGTCTGGCTACGAAACTGATTCTTGATGCGAGCAATCAGCTCGCGGATGAAGAAAGGCTTCACGATATAATCGTTGGCGCCGAGCTCCAGGCCCAATATCCGGTCAGTTTCAGAGACTTTAGCGGTTAGAAACAGGATGGGAACGTGGGCGAGCTCGGAATGGTTGCGAAGGCCTTTGCAGATGTCCAGCCCA
>Ga0182024_10026390_pt1 | contig 10207 bp, 22 predicted proteins | sample P32metaG_FD_120480 | JGI IMG/M metagenome (GOLD analysis project Ga0182024, IMG submission 120480) | Permafrost microbial communities from Stordalen Mire, Sweden - P3-2 metaG (Illumina Assembly) | ecosystem: Environmental > Terrestrial > Soil > Wetlands > Permafrost | place: Sweden: Stordalen...
ATGGATTGGTTGGAAACGTACGCTAAGAAAATAAAGTAAGGAGGAGCAATGAAGAAGAAGCTTGTGTTCGTAGTCCAGGTGGATGTCGATAAGCATCTAGATGGGAACGTCGTCAAGGCTATGGATGCTTGGCGATGGGAGATGTTAAAGAAGTATGGAGCGATCGTTCGAGTCGATGAAGTTAAACTGGAGGACTAATGAAGAAGATAGAGAAGAAGATTAAGAAGAAGATCAGTAAGATCTACACTCAAGACAACTTGAATGCGTTGGAGTATCTGTCCGACACGTTCAAGACTGTCAACTCGTTGGTGCTCAAAGTGAGACAGGAGGTAAAGAAAGACACAACGAAGTCGCGCACTCAGGTCGCTGCCATGATTGGATTGAAGCTGGAGGATACGTCGTTCATCCTTCTAGATTCATTCGTCAGCAACGGTCAGAGAGATTACTTCCTGAAGATGCTCCACGAGAAGAAGAAAGGTGAGACGCTGGAGGGCGCTCACATTCAGGTGTTCAACGGAAAGGAACTCCGACAAGGATACGGAGATGAGACGGTCAAGATCAGGGGGAAGGCGATACCAGTTAAGCCTATCCCAATCAGAATCAAGCAACAAGAGGGAGACTTCTTGCTGCTTCCACAAGACACATCATGGCACGGCAACAGGATGGTTGCAGGGGGATTGTACATCTGCTGTGCTACCTTGCACGCGACTAAGGTAGCAGAGGAGGTAGAGAAGCTAAGGATCGAGTGCGATCCTATTAAGAACTCGATGGTGACTATAGGAACGTTCCTAGAGATCATCGAGCTAAAGGAGAAGTTCGATACGGAACACATCGTCATCACGGACTACGTGAGACAGGAGTTGGACCTTGTAGCGAGCATGTTCAAGAACTACAAGATACTTAAGGACGCCGGGATACCTTTCAAGAGAGGTATCTTGTTCTCCGGCGATCCCGGAACAGGGAAGACGACGACTGTGAATGCCCTGGCGAAGAGAGTACTTGCGAATGGAGGTACTGTGTTCGTAGCCTCGTCTATCAATCCACAAGACACACGAGGCTATTCGTTAGAGGGGTTGTATAAGTTCGCCAATCAGTTCCAGCCATCACTGGTGGTCTTGGAGGACTTCGACATCCTCGCCGGCCAGAGAAGGACGGAAGGAGGTACCTCAAGCGAGCTGTTGAACGTGCTGGAAGGTAACTTGGGAGTGGAAGGAGTCATCACCGTGGCGACTACCAACCGCTTAGAGGTACTCGACGATGCTGCAAAGAGACATGGGAGGATCGATAAGATCTACGCTATGGATCTTCCCAACGCAGAGATGAAAGAGAAGCTCCTTGAACTTCACATGGCGTTCTATAAGGTGGGACTCAAGGATGTCTCCGCGACGGAGGCCCTGAAGGACTTCTTAGGGCAGCCGATAAGCGGAGCGGCCATCTCTTCTATCGTGCTGTGCGCCAGACAAAGGGCAACAGTCGAGAGCAGGGATGTAACGGCTGCGGACTTAATATGGGCCGCAGACGGAGTTCGCATGAAGGGTGACTTGGGCTTCATAGCTAAGTAACCTTACGGAACGGCTAGAGCGCTTGTATGGGCTCTAGCCGTTTAACTAAGGCTACTGGTGCACCTGTAGCCAAGACGTAAATGTCGCAAGGAGAGTACATGACCAAGAAGAATGTCGTTCCGAAGAAGGCTAGCAATCAGCACAAGCGCCCTACGCAGGTGGCGAAGTTCAAGGCTGCCATGCTGAAGGCGGGAGCGACGAAGGAGTTCGTTAGCAAAGCGATCGAAGCCTTGAAGCCGAAGCTCGTTAAGGTTCCGACGCTGACCCGTAAGGAGGTGGCCCGCATCGCACAAGCGTTGCAGCTTCACACCAGGATCGTCCTCGCAAGAGGGAGCAGCGTCAAGTGCTATACGCTCGATGGGTATAAGGCTTCTTGCGCCGCGACCAAGAGGAACAAGCCCTGGATGAAGAAGCTCGCCAAGAAGGCCTAAGAGCCAGCGGCCTGAAATTGGATTAGCCTCGGCAGAGGACAAGAGCCTCTGCCGAGGCACTTCGTTAACGCCGTACAAGATAGTAAGGAGTCCACCATGCCTGACGAGATGCTGAAGCCGACGACGTCGAGACTCATCCTGGTTCGTGAGCTGGCCGAGGGACCTAAGACGCACAAGGCCCTTCGGGTGGCGTTCTTCGGTGAGGCTCGCGCTGCCGGCAACAGTGCGAACACGAGCTTCCGCAACAAGCTCGTGGACGGGATCAGCGAGAGGCTGATCAAGAAGGACTCCGTGGGCATCTACGCCTTGGATGTGGAAGGTCACATCCTGTTGGCGTACGCCAGGGAGAAGGGGTTGGACCTCGCGTCGTTGAAGTCCGAGGCTCAGATCCGGTGGGAGTTAGATCATCCCACTAAGTAAGACGTTGTAGCATTCGGCTCATCCATCTATACGGTGGGTGAGCCGTCTTGCTATAATGTCTTACGACCTAGTAGCCGTTGATGTGTTATAGCAGACCGTTGGGTCTCTCTAGAGAAGGAGACCGGGACGCCGTGTTAGAGTCGTAGGGACTAGCATAAGCGCCCACCCGTGGTCCACAAGGCAAAGTGGGGATAGCTCTAGCCGCCGAGGTAAGTACGGAGCTGTCTGGCCTACGGAAGGAACGTTCGTTAGATTGCCTGCTGTAGGCATCCGTAAACACGAGTAACAAGTATGGAGACATAACGTTATGGTGATATGAACAAACATACCCAAGACGTCGAGTGCGCGTTGGGTTGGATAGTCTTGCTAAAGGAGAGCGCTAATGGAATATAATATCGAAGAGGACGAAGACGTAGTTGAGACGGAGGAAGAGTTGGTAGGTGATCCTTTGCAGGTAAGCCATAGGTGCACGGCTTGCTATGACGAGTTCATGCTTCAAGAGCTGAACGGTAATCTAAACGATTGCCCTTCATGCGGTGAGAAAGAAGTCATCACGGAGAAATAAGATGAAGATAACCTACGAGAAGCTTAAGATCCTTAACGCGTTGGCGTCCGGGCCGAAGACTCACGGCTTCCTCCGGAGACAGTATTACGGGGACGAGAGATTCAAGAACCCTTCGAACACGTCCTTCTATAATCAACTTCAGAGGTTGATGGACAGGGCGTTGATCGTTAAGCCGGCGGAAGGAGTCTACCAGATCACAGACGCTGGCTTAAAGATACAGGAGGAGGCCAATGCAGCGAACTGGAAAGCCTTCGAGGAAGACCTTAAGGAGAAGGGCGTTATCTAAACGAAGCGCCCCACTGGGCCCGGGGGTCAGGCACACCCCAATCCCGGCCTATAGGCTACAGTCCTCACAAAATCTAATAGGGCTATATAGTAAAATATATCATGCCCCTATTGGCGACCATGATCATATATCCTAACAAAATGATATATGGTCACTTAGTAAAATAGATTAACCACTTCACGGAGACATATAATATGTTGACCCATGAACGCAATAAGAATCCGGCGACCAAGAGAGGGTGCATCGCTTGCTACCAGATCGGTTCGACCGCCAAGCCTTACGGGTACATCGAGCTTTCCTTCATGCCCATGTACGTTAAGCCGACTACCGGTACCATCAAGATGGATGACGGGCGGACCTTGTTCCTCGAGGTGCCGGGTCACGGAGTCGTTCAGCCCGTGGTCAAAGAGATGGGGTTGTGCTATAAGCACACCATCGAATTTTGCGATACCAAAGTTGGCCCGTGGCGCAAGACCCAGTTCGGGTTGATCCCTGTTCGGGATGGGAACTACGTACTCCGGACGGAATCAAAGGACGTGAAGAGCCCGTACAGTTCCAAGGACGATCCTAAGACCTATCGGTCGGCGGCCCCGACAACGAACTGGAAGGTTCCGAAGTGGTGGTAGGTCTTAATAACCTAACAAATTTCTTGATGGTCTTTTAGTAAAATAGATCATCGACGTAACATCGTAACATATATAAGTCCTACGGCTAAGCCTAGGCAGGAGACAACATGACGAGCGAAGTCAAGCCGGTGGCGTTGAAGAACGGGGCGATCGTGATCCTCCGGTCCCTGGAGCAGGGGCCGATGAAGTTCGCCAAGCTCCGGGTGCAGTACTTCGGGGAGGGCCGCGCCAAGCAGCCCGCGACCACGTCGTTCTACACCCAGACCAAGACCCTGATCGGGAAGGGCCTGGTCGAGAAGACCGCGGACGGCTACACGATCACGGAGCTGGGTCTCGTCTCGATCCAGGCGGTCGAGGCCTCGGTGAAGGCCGCGGCCAAGTCGGAAGCGCAGGTCGAGTTCGAGGCCTCCGCGGTGGGCCAGGCGTACCAGAAGGCGAAGGACCTGGCCGCGTCGGATAAGGTCGCGGCTTAAGTTCGGACCCTGCCGAGGTGAGTGCCCCAGCCATCCAAGCGATGGCTGGGGCCTCTATACAGGGGCATCGGTTATGAGACGGTGCCCCTCTGTAGAGGTGACCTATGGCAACAGACGGTTGTGTCTTCTGGTCTCGTAGGACTACCTCCATCGCCGCCCGGCGGTGCCAAGCCGTGGACCTCATCGTCGTCCTGACGCCCCGAGGTCTGAAGAAGATGTGTCGCGTTCATAGGACTGACTTTCAAAAGACAGGTCGCATCCGGGGTAAAGCCGGTGCGGACAAATTCTATTCCACGAGGCACTACCGACCATGATAGCCCTGATCTGCTTTGCCCTTGTCACTGCCTGGGAGTACCATCGCCACGGTCTCCAAGGTGCCTTGTCGTACGTCGTCGGCATCTCCTTGGTCATAGCCTGCCTCGCCGCGGGACTGCCCGCCTGGATCTGTTTCATCTTCGTGATCGGGTTATGCCTGATCCTGAACAAGCTGCCCAGAAAGGATCTGCCGACTCCTCCAGAAGTTAAGTAAGCCACGTAAGAGAAGGAGACAACTCCAACATGCCACTTCTGATTCTAGTAGGAGTAGAAACCTTACTCTACTTTGTCGCCCGAGCGGTCGGCTGGTTACCCTAACATTCCGTACCCGCAAATCGTAAACCAAATCCAGCGGCAGCTGAGACGCGCGTACCGTTTTTGATAGGATGCGACAATCTAACGATAAGATATGGCTACTAAAAGGATATGTATCTGTCAACGTATTCCATCTATAGGATGGCATCTAGACAACTGTCCTAAGCATGTCGCGATAGAGTTGTCGGAGATGGAGAACCATTTTCTTGTGGGGTTGTTGGAGTATTGGATTAAGAACGAAGTCCAATCCACGTCAGGAGTTAGTAACATGATCCTGGAGAAGCTACGACAATGAAGAGCCTAATCCGGCTTAACGCGGAGAAGGATCCTTCCTATTGTCCCTACTGTCTTCGATGTAGCGGACTTGTTAGGATGAAGATCGTCGAGCCTTACTACTGGAAGTGTTCTTGTGGGGCTAGCTGTGACGAACGTATCGATATCGACGAAGTGATGTCACGGTTTGAATCTCCGACCGCGAAAGAACTATTAGGTTTAATGAACCATCTCTCCACGAAGCTTAGCCAGTGTGGGGAGAACAAACGCGACAGGGATGCGTATAACAAACTCTTTGGTGCGTATAAGATTTTGGTCGGAGAGTAGATGAACTACTATCTCTGGTTGTTCCTTATGGTTGTCAGGTGGGGAACGATGGCGATAGGGATGTTCTGGATCTTCGTACGACTAACTAATTTTGTCCACGATCGTATCGGTTGGATGAGGTAACATGTTCGACAAAACCTGTACGCGTAAGGACTTCTTTAAGGTGTTAGGGGCTGGCGTAGGATCCTTATTCGTAGCCGCTCCTTCGATCGTAACATCGGTTGTCGCGGTAGTAGCTCCTGGCTTGATACCAGAGGCTGCTCCTATCGAACAAACGATGTTAGAGGCGTTGGCTACTAAGGCCGACGGCGTAGAGGCTGCCCTCGACTTCAAAGATCCTATCGCTCAGATCCTTGTTCAGATGCCCGACTTCGAACTATTTGCCACGTTGAAAGGTTCAACCAATTCTGATCTGTCGTACTTAGGAACAAGGTATCCGTGGCTGTGCAATCGAATAGCGGAGCTCGCAGGTCACTGGGATGAGATGTATCCCGGTGGGGCGTTCAACAAGATGCTGACAGTCGCTGGAGACGATTAATGTTACGACCGATCGGTGCGGGCTTACTAAGACGCATAGCCGGGCTTGTCGACTTCGTTAACATAGAGATAGGTATCGTGAGATGCCCTCTATGTAACTGTATGGATATCCCTTGGGTGACAGAGGACTTCACTCTCCAACTTAAGGGAGGTCCTATTGTCGTTCCTCGTCTTAGATTCCAGAGGTGCGAGCAGTGTCACGAAGCGTTCCTTGATCACGTGGCTATGAAGAAGATTGACGCCGCGGCCAAGACTCCCATTGCCAGAGCGAGGGCTGTATGATGAAGTGGCTTTGTACGATGATCGTTACGACGAATGCTACCCTGGTTACTTTAGGGATATTCGCGTTCACGTTAGGGATGTTGGTTCGAGGATTCTTCTAGACCTCACAAAATTTCGAGAGGTCGTCTAGTAAAATAAAGAGTACAACAACCACTATGACAATCAAAGACCTTCCGGATCTCGTCGTATGTAAGTGCGGAGTTCGGTATCGGTCGTCGACTGTCTGTGAGGTCGTCGATGGAGCGAAGGTCATCTTGACAGTTCATCCTTGCACCGGCTGCGGTCGGAAGGACAACTGGCAGCTCCTGACCTCTACCAAGGCTGAGCGAGTGCCTGCCAAGGAGACGTTGGAAGAGCAGATGGCTTGGGCGCGACTTGAGTCCGAACATGAAACGCGACCGCACTATCCGAAGGATTGTTTTGACGCCGACTGTAAGGAGTGCAAGGCGTTGGGCTACCGCACGTGGACAGGCAAGTAGATTGGGTTGACGACAGGCAGTTAGAGCTGCCGCTGTTCACCCACATCACGTCGCCAGTCCTGTCCAAGGCCGAAAGTGCGGTCGCCTGGTGGATTTATCTGTGGCTGTTCGTATAGTAGTAGAGAGTCGTACCCGACATGATTCATAACATTGTCGTATGATATGTACACGTTTGAGGTCAAATGTGATATGTATCTCCGGGTATCTTTTAGGTCTAGGGATACGACACCAAATCTATTACTAGTAGGAACCATAAAATGTCCATCACCGAAACGCTCAAGGAAGGAGAACGATACCCAGGCGATCCGATGGCGATCCCTATCAACCAAGAGTGGTACAAGTTCATCACCGAGTTGATGCCGCTCATGGATACGGTCGCTAGTTATCACCCTCGTATTAAGAACCTCACCTTGAAGGAAGAGTGGAGGATGGGTGCGGGCTACAATCCCTTTGACGCCGACGAAGACGGCGACATGTGGAAGAACAGTTACGACGCCTTGGACGACAACGACTGGCTTCTCATGATGTATAAAGACTACGCTCGCAAGTGCGGCCTCGACCAAGGCGTAATGGATTTGAAATATCCACGAATCGCGGAACGATTCAGGGTAATCGGACCGGATACCTCACCTGGTGTTTGACCAGATTGCTCGGGCTAAAGACCGTACGACCTTCGAATTTGTCGTCCACCCCAACCACGTAAGGAGACAATCGTGCCCACGCAGACCATCGAACGACCCCGCCGCAACACGAAAGAGACGGCCGAGCAGACCATTAAACGCATTCGCACCTCCGGCAACCGCGTCCGCCAGACGTTCACCAAGAACGGCGACGCGTCCTTTCAGGCCGACGACCTCGGCGTGACCGTCGAGCTGTACGGTCAGGGATGCGGTCGCTCCGAGTACTTCAAGGGCGACCGGATGGCCGAAGCCGTGACGAAGGCCTACGCTTGGGCCGACGCCAAGAAGATCAAGCTGCACTGGATCGACCGCAGCACGGGTCACGCTCTATCGATCTAACGGAAGGAGCGTTGGGGCTAAGGACACCAAACTAGTCCCCATGACCAACGCTCCCTCTGTACAGCGATATCGGGAGAATGTGGTAGCCTTATAACGTTACCGAGCTACCTTAAGCCTAACGGGAATAGGTATCGCTGTACAGAGGTAGGTATAAAGAAACCTGTCTCTGTGGTGGTGGGATGGCCTCCAGGCCTCCTCCGGTGTAGGCCGAACCGTGATATCGGCCATCTCTATACAAGGACAAGCGGATGTAGGTTCGGTTCCTAGTGGGTGCGGAGAGAAGCCAATCCTGCGTTACGATTCTAGTGACCAGCCGATGTGCTGGGCTAGGGAGTCCTCCGCTGTCCTTATATAGAGGTGACTCAATGACCAAAGAGAAGTTGGCCAAGTTGGTTCTTAAGACCGGCGGACGAGAGTTCGGAGTCAACGAGTGGGGCAGCTGTCAGTACACGACGGCTATCAACATGTTCGACACCCTCGAGGCGACCTTCGATAAGTTCAACAAGCGCGACACTCCCGCCGTGGCGCGAGAGAAGACCTTGAAGAAGTTGATGATCAAGGTCACGGATGACGGCGTCGAGGACACCGAGATGGCCTGGAAGAAGTTCAAGAAAGAACTCACCAAGGCTATGAGAGGGGTCGACGACAAAGAGTGGGTGGCGAAGTTCAAGAAGGAGTTGAAGGAAGCCACACCCTCCGTCGATGCGATGTTCGAGATCGCCAGGCATCAGTCTTGGGACCTTTGGTCGGCGGCTCCCTTCATCGCGGGCTTGATGTTTCGGAATCTCCAAGTCGAGCAGCTTCCGGAAGCTCCGGGAGTCGGACCGGCGTGGAACCTGATCGTGCAGGGAGAGAACTTCAGCACGGGCCTTCACTGCTGGCTCCTCTGGTCTTACGGACTCGTGAAGGATCAAAAGTCGTTCGCGGAGTTCGATACCTGATCGTACAAGTGAACAGCCTTACCTAGTAGACTAGGCTGAGTGAATCACGGGAGTATTAGACCCAGGAGGAAGAGAACTCTTCCAGTCAGTACCTGCGATGGGATAATCAAGTCCGTGTCGGGAATACGGGATGACATTTATCCACCCGCGAACGTAAGTGAGACGAGGCCAACGCAACCCGTTGTTACCTCAGTAGGGAAGGTGCCGCCCTGGCTCTAGGATCTGAAAACAGAACTGGAGAGGCGGCACCACCAATTTATGTTCAAGACAGGCGACTTCGTAATCCCTACTCCCTACCAAAAGGAATGGAAGGAGATCTTTCCTACATATCCTCCAGAGATGACCGGGAGTTGTGGAAGTGTAGGAGTAGTAGGCCAGACGCCCGACAAGCAGGATGACAAGCTAGATGGGTGCTTGTACGTAGAATTTAATCTGGACAAAGATCCGGAAGAGTATATAAGCTGGTACTATCGTCCGGAGTGGCTGCGACTTGCGACCCAAGAAGAAGCGCGAGAGTACAAATTTCTAATCGAGGTTAAAAGGATATAATGTACACACTCATCTACTTGATGGTCGGATTTATCTTCATCGCCTACAGGATGTTCCATCTAAACCAACGAGGCTGGCTGCAACCGAAGGACTGGGAGATGGCTCCAACGGCTATCCTCTTCTGGCCCGCACTTGTACTGATGGCGATCGATACTGTCGTCGATAAGATCGTCGAGGAAAGGAAAGACAAGTTTGCCCATGACGCTCTCAATGGATGACATCACCGCGATCGAAGTCTATGCTGCCGCAGACGCAACGTATGCCAACTGTATAATCTGTTCGGTTAACCCGACAGGTCGATGCGAGATCTGTGACGATCGCATCTGCCCCCAGCACACGAAGAGACTCCTAGAGAGACAGTGCCCTCTCTGTTACGCAATCAATTTAGTCTGGCAGCGACGAAGAATCATCAGCGTCCTTAGAGAGCTTAGTCTAGGGAATGGCAAGAGCGGGTAACTATGAAAGTACTTATCGATTCACTCATCGGAACACTCATGATCCTCGCTATGGGAGGCTACGTTGGTCTCGGCGGATGGATACTTATGTTGATCGATGATCGCGCTAAGTACAAGAAGACCCTAACAGGGTTAACGATTTTCCTTTGGCTTTGGGGCGTCATGATGGTTGTCGCCTACGGTTCTAAGTAAGCCAATCCCTAAAGGATTAGTGCTGAACGGGGACGCGATGATGGGGAGCCGAAAGGCTGGTGTGTACATCGTCGTCAACGTGCCACCCGACACGAAGCGTTTCGGGTATCAATATGAAGATCAAAGAACTTCTTACGACCGAAGACAAGTGGGCGAAGAC
>Ga0182024_10026391_pt1 | contig 10207 bp, 12 predicted proteins | sample P32metaG_FD_120480 | JGI IMG/M metagenome (GOLD analysis project Ga0182024, IMG submission 120480) | Permafrost microbial communities from Stordalen Mire, Sweden - P3-2 metaG (Illumina Assembly) | ecosystem: Environmental > Terrestrial > Soil > Wetlands > Permafrost | place: Sweden: Stordalen...
CATCATGGCGAGGGGCTCAGAGGTGTTCGAGAAGGGCGAGATGGCAACCGTCATCCGCTGGATCTCCGAAGTCCCAGAGTCGGCCCGAGCAGACAGGCACGACGTCAGTCTCCTCCTCGGCATCCTCATGGGAATTGAAGGTCTGCCGGCAGGTTCGGAAGACCTTCTGGGACGGGTGGCAACGCATTCCGGCTCATCAGCGGGTGAACGAGCGTGTGCCCAAGTTTTCCTTGCTTCTCTGGTCCAATGGCGGCCGCGCCCCGATGTCTCCATCGACATGGCCAATCGTGCACTGGACCTGCTCGATCATATCGGTAACGCCCCCCTCCCGGCCATCATGAATCTGACGCATTCGGCTTCGCTCGAGACCATGGCGGTCGTGTCGGGTGGTCGGGCACACTTCCAGGCGGGAGACCTCGAGCAGGCCAAGCACTGGCTCGACCGGGGACTGGCGACCCGGGGAGCTACCTATCCGATCTGGAAGGTCAGCTGCCTGGGCACACTTGGACTGCTCGAGGCGTCTCGCGGCAACACGCATCGAGCCCTCGCGTTCGCTGATGAGGCGTTGGCAATTGCCAAACAGGTCGGCCTGTTGGCGCATCCGTCCGTCGCCGAGGCGTACCTGACCTCCACGCTCGTGGCCTTGGAACGAGGCGAGCCCGGCCGCGCCTCGCTCTCCTTGCACGAGGGCGTGCTGAGGGCTGACGCAAATCGACGTAGTCAGCTCTCATGGTTCGGCCACCTCGAGACAGCGCTCCTCCAGGAGGCGGATGGCAAGCGAGAGCAGGCCATGACAACGGCTCTCTCGTCCAGAAGCGACCTGGGGGCGCCGCCACCACCATTTGTGGCTGATCGACTGCTCGCCCTCCAAAGCCGTCTGTTCCGCCTCGGCGGAGCGCCCGAGGAGGGGCAGCGGACTCTGGCCACCACCACTTCGCACTCAGCGCTCTTGGTCTACGAACGTGGGGTGACGGCACTCACACTCGGCCAGAACGACTTGGCTCGCAAGCTCCTCGAGACATTCTCAGATACCCCTGACTTGGAGGAACCGATCGCGATGGTGGAAGCGCTGCTCCTGGCCGCGTGGTTGGCAGACAGCGAGGGGTCTGTGGCTGTCTCCCGCAGGCATCTCGGCGACGCGATGGCGGTCGCCGAGGGCAACTCCTTGGTCGAGACCTTCGTGCGAGCCGGGTCCACGATTATCCGAATGGTTGCTGAGCTGCCCAATGTCCGTTCCGCATTTCGATCGTCGATCCTGCGTCGGGCAGAAACGATGGCTTCGCCCTCTTTGGGGGGTGCACTCGTCGAGCCGTTGACCGACCGGGAGCTCGAGATTCTTTCGTACCTGCCCAGTCGACTCACCAATACCGAACTTGCCGATCATTTCTACGTATCGGTCAATACCATCAAGACCCATACGGCTCACATCTACCGAAAGCTCGGTGTCGCGAACCGCAATGGTGCCATCTCGCGTGCCAGGACGCTTGGGCTTGTCTAGGCGTCTGCCGCACTGCGGGCGTCGATTTTCCTGAAATCGCTCTCAACGAGGATCGGCCCTGTTCAAAGTCACCCCTGGAGGGTGATGCCATGAGGGAGGCTCGCATGGTTCGATCCTCTTGCAGGTATCCGTCCGATCGGTGACCCGAGTTGCTCCGTGAAGTCGGGCGGCGGATACGCATGCAGTGAGATACCAAACTTGAGGAGATATCGATGCTCGCCTACACCTACCCGCTTGCCGACCTCTTCGGGACGATGCTGGGGTTCTTCCTGTTGATCATCTGGTTGTGGCTTCTCATTATCGTGTTCTCGGACATTTTCCGCAGCCATGATCTCGGGGGCGGAGCCAAGATGCTCTGGGTCCTCTTCGTCATCATCCTGCCTTTCCTCGGTATCTTCGTCTATCTGATCGCCCGCGGCGGCAAGATGCAGGAACGTGCGGCGACGCAGGCGGCACAGCAACAGGAGGCCTTCGACGCCCGAGTGAAGCAGGCAGCGGGAGCTGGAAACGATTCAACCGAACAGCTGGCCAAACTCGCCGACCTCAAGGGGCAGGGGGTCATTACCGAAGCCGAGTTCGAATCACAGAAGGCGAAGATCCTGGCTTGAGTTGTTTGAACGAATCGTCTCGATATGACGAAGTGAGCTTGGATCTGCTGCCGTGATCTTGGACCTACTGCTCATCGGCCTGGTAATCACGCTTGAGCCGATCCCCCTGACCGCCTTCATCCTCATCCTGTTGTCCAAGGGCGGCACGCGCAAGGGCGCCGCCTTCATCTTCGGATGGCTGCTGTCGCTCGCCATCGTGGTCGCGTTGACCGTACTGGTCACCGGGAACAAGCCACCAAAGCCGAACACGGCACCTTCGCTTGCGGCTCTGGCCGTAAAGATCGCCATCGGCGTGGCGCTGGTGCTCATCGCGGTGCGGCAACGCCGGAGAATGGGAAAGCCGAGGCCGCCAAAGAAACCACCAAAGTGGCAAACGGGCCTCGACAACATGTCACCGTGGTTCGCCATGGGCCTTGCTCCCCTCACCCAACCCTGGGGACTCGTTGCCGCGGGCGTCGCCGTGATCGTCGAGGCCAAACTCACGTCCTGGGAGAGCTACGTCGCCCTCTTCCTGTTCTGCGTGGTCTCTACGGGCGTCTACATCGTCTTGGAGCTCTATGCCGGTTTCCGACCAGAGAAGGCGCAAGCGTTCCTCACCAGCATCCGCTCGTGGATCGACACCCACAAGGATCAGGTGATCATCGTCGTATCACTGGTGCTCGGCCTCTGGCTCGTTGGGAAGAGCATCTACCTCATCGTGACGTAACGGCCGGAAGGCGGCTGTAATAACCCAAAACATATTTATCTGGCAGGCGGCACCGTTTGCTGGAACACAAACCTGGAGGTGTTGAGGTTCTGATGACTGCACTCCAAGAAGTCCCACAGCTCGGGCCGATCGCTCGGTACGAACAAGAGGTCGTCGATCGGATCACCGACTTCAACGATCCCCGTCAGGAGTGGCGGCGCCTCTTCTCGGAACTGTTGGGGACCTTCTTCCTCGTCTTGGTGGCCGCCGGTGGGGGCATGATGGGTCACGCCTTTCCCAATACGATCAGTCGCACCGCGGCAGTCGTCGCACCCGCCCTTATGGTCATGGCCATCATCCTGTTCATGGGCAAGGTTTCTGGCGCCCACCTGAATCCCGCCGTGTCCATCGCGTTCGCCTTGCGCCGTGACTTCCCGTGGTGGCGGGTGCCCGGTTATGTCGTCACGCAACTCATCGGAGCCACACTTGCTGCGCTCTTCCTCCACTCCGTTATCAACGTCTCGGCCATGTACGGGTCCAACTACCCCGCCCACGGCTACTCCAACATGGCGGCGTTCTGGATGGAGCTGATCTTGACCATGGGCCTGGTCAGCGTGATCCTCGGCACGGCGTCGGGCGCACAGAACATCGGCATCATCGGCGCCTTCGGTGTCGGTGGCTACATCGCCCTGGCAGGGCTCTGGGGAAGTCCGATCTCGGGCGCGTCGATGAACCCAGCTCGTACTTTCGGGCCTGACCTGGTCTCGACCACCTTCACCGGTTACTGGGTCTATGTCGCTGGTCCTATTGCCGGGGCTGCTCTGGCCGTCATCATCGCCTTCATTCTGCGGGGTCGGGGCGGCGGGAAGGCCGGATCGGGGGCGGCCCAGGGCGGGATTCTCACTGAGGTCTATGAGGAAGGCCAGTCCTGAGCGGATGATGGGACTGGTCACGTTCGCGGTTGCGATCGATGGAAGCAACCGATTCTGCAAGAGGAACCCGTGAACGGCAGCGAGCTAAGGAAAGACCAACGAAGACATCTGGGCTTCATGAAGAGGTCGACCAGCGAAGGTACTGACCTCATCCCGCCCCAAGACCGCATCGCCACATTCGACAATCTCGGCACTCTCTTCACTCGATCAAACTCGCTTCGGATGCATTCCGGACTTGAAGCGCACTGCTGACTGGAGATGAACATGGAGAGTGCCGGTCCTCAAGGAGAAAAACGTTGGCCGATGGCCCTGACCTTGGTGGTTGCCATGGCGTTACCGTTTCTGCTCCCTCCGAAGTACAGCCTGGGGCCGAAATGGATCATCCCGGCCGTCGAGGCGCTCCTTTTGGTAGCGCTGGTTGTAGCTGATCCCGGGCGCATAGATAGACGATCGTCTTTCGTGCGGGCGCTCTCCGTTGGGCTTGTGACCATTCTCGTCCTCGGCGCAGCGACAGTGACAGCGCGGCTGGTAGTCGATCTCATTAGGGGCGGGCCAGAGACGAATTCGCCGGGGCAGCTCATCCGGATCGGTTCGGTTGTGTTGATCTACATAATCATCACGTTCGCCTTCCTCTACTGGGAGATTGATGGCGGGGGTCCAGAGTCCCGTGCACGGGTGACTCCTGAGTTCCCCGACTTCGCATTTCCGCAGCACCTCAACTCTCAGGTATCCAAGCCTGGGTGGCGACCCGCGTTCTTCGACTATCTGTACCTGGGATTCACCAACGCCACTGCATTCAGTCCTACGGATGTGATGCCGCTTGCTCGTTGGGCCAAACTCGCCATGGCCCTTCAGGCAACCGCCTGTCTCGCCGTTATGGGTCTGGTGATTGCGCGAGCTGTCAACATCTTGAAGTAAGTTGACGTTGGATCAGGGGCCCGACCCTCCTCGTAGGCCTTGGCATGCTGAGCAAAATTTGAGCATGACGTTGTTTGCCGAGTAGTCGTGCAAGGCAGCTTGAAAGTCAAGGAACTGCCGCCACTCGTCACCCGTGACCATTGCCCCCTAGACCCTCGCCCACCGGCGACCACGAGCAGCCCAGGAAGCCGGTCGAAACGGACGAGAGGACAAAGAGGTGTGACGACCCCTCGTCAGGGACGCACAATCGGAACTGATGACTGGCGCACTGCAATCATTGGTTGGGGGCCCATGGACGGCTCGGCCTCAGGTTCGTAACTTGCAGGGAACCAGTCGTAGGTGACCACCGTCCCACACGCTACGTCTTCGAGACCTCGATTTCGGCGGTTCACCAAGGCCAGCAGAAGCGCCGGAAAGAACGAGGCGCAGAGGAGCGCTCGAAGCAGCGCCCGCCAGAACCGAAGAGGTTTCCCATCCGAACGGCCGACTCGTAAGCCCAACATCTGCTTCCCCGGAGTGCGTCCGGTGGACCACCAACCGGCTGTCAAGTACACGACGAGAAGGATCCACACCAACAGTTCGTTCAACCAGTGCGCGGGAGCCGCAACCGAGATCGAATTCGAAAAAAACAGATCCCATGCAATGCTCACCAGGACCACTCCAACGACATAGGTGCAGAGAACGAGAACAACATCAGTCCCACTCGCCACTGCCCGAGAAATGAAGCCTGCCCGAAGGCCCTGAAGCTGCTGCCCTCCTTCACTGCGGATCTCGCGATGCCGACTCACGGGATCGCCTCAGGTTTCGCACCCTCCGGTCGACCAGTGCCACTCGACCGGACAGCCAAGTCCCGGGGTTCCTTGCGTCGGAGGATCCTGTCGACCAGTCGGGCGCTCCACAGATCCATAGCCATGAACCCGGCACGGCTCGCGTCGAGTGTTTCCGCACCCAGTCCGGTCGTGGACTCACGGATGACCCCAACGAGGTCGATCTCATCGATTACTCCTGGGAGATCGACTCTGGCGACAACCCTGTTGATCGGCACATGATCGATCAACTGCTCCATGTCCAGCATGTCGACCACCCCGACGACGACCCAATTGAGCACGGACTCCGCAGCTTCGGCCACGTTCTCTCGATTCTCCCTTTCGCTCTTGCGGGCATCGTCCTGACGCCGTCCGAGGTGACGCTCAACTGCGTCAAGAGGACCCTCGGCGATCGAAGCGGGTACGACGATTCTGGCGATCCCTACGGATCTGCTCGTGATCTCGCCAGCCACGAGGGTAGCCGCGCCGATCCCCACCTTGACAGTACCTGTAATCAGGTCGACGATCCGCGAACCCGCGTTCAACGTAGACCCTTGCGGTTCTATCACGACTCCCTGCGCTGGTAATTGGGGAACTGTCGCATCCGGAGTAAGCGCACTTGGTGACTGCATTGGCTCAGCGGACTCAGGCACGATGTGTTGATCCATCAACAGTTACGTGGCTCCACCGCCACGGAGAATGGGACGTCGGACAAACGTTGCCGGTACGGGAGTGCTCCGAGAACATAGAAGGAACGTATTGCACCACGGCCCCTTATCTCAATGCGTCGTTGGTGAGCCAATGAGAACAAATAGAACGGTCGTCACGACGATCCTCTCGCCGGTCCTCGCGGCGATCACGTTATGCAGACCACTGCGGCGTTCCCTATTACGGCTCCGGGTTCTGCTCATCGACGACGTTGAGAGGTCACGAAGGTCAAATGGGCGTGGCAGTAGCGCGACGGTGGGAAGTGCATTGCCCTCTCTCCACAATCAGGAGCAAGACAGCCATCCGCCTTGTGCCACGTTTCTCGAAGCGCCTGCAGATTACGGCGAATCCATCCTCCAGCAAAAATGAGCCGGCCCTCACTTCGCTCTTCCATGGTTTCCATCCCATTCGAATCCGCGCCCCCTAAGGGCCGTCGGCAACTCCAACCCAGAGTGCCATTGATGCAGCAGGACCTCATCACCCGACAGGGATGATTCCTGTCCCTCTGGGTGCGGAGCCGAGGGGTGCCCCCGAGGATTCGGGAGGAGTGGATTAGCTGGCAGCTAATTTCGGGGCGGGGCATCCATGGAGCCGGTTTGGCCCTATCCCACGCCCGTCCATTTGTGCCCGAAGGGAGCGAGCACCCTGTCTGGCCAGCTCAGGGTGTTGACGCGTCCAACCCTTCCGCCAGTTTGAACGCGTGTGGCCCAATGATTGGGCAATTGGATGGGCCGTGACGGCAGGCGCGTGGTCTTCTTGGGTGTACCCGAACCTAGGAGCCCAGGTCCGGCGCAGGATCCGCCTGGAACTTGCTACGGCGCCGGTGGTGGTGGATCGGATTTCCGAGTTGTGAGAAGCGTTGGGATCGATGTGGCCGGGAGCTTGGCCACGGTACCCGGATCGTTGTGCGAGCTCGCTGACGAGAGGACTTTGTTCGCTTGCTGATCCACCAAGCGAGTGAAGAGATACTGTGCGTAGCCGAAAATAATTGCCACGGCGAAGAGACTGCCATCAGAGTCCGTCTTAACGAAACTGATGATTCCGGCTTGGACGAACACGACTCCGAAGAGACCGGTAGCTGCTCCGGTTGTGCCCTTGAGAAACGCCTGCACGAATGGCAAACCATACGTGTATTGGAATCCGATATAGCTCTTGAGTGAAAGTACGGCGCCGGTCAATCCGGCTAAGGAAGCAACGAGTTCCAACTCGACGACATACCAACGACCAACCGAGCCGCTTGCAAAGACAGAGCGGAATCCGGCATCGAACAAGGAAATGACCGAAACGGCTACTAACACTGCTGCGATGAGTGAGCCAGCGAGAACCAGGGTATTTCGATAGGCCCTTGCGTCGGCATGTGCGCTGTCCGTCGCGCCGTCGCAAGCGTGCCGAATCGCTCGCAGTTGCGCTCGATCGTCGCTCGAGATCTTGTGGTCTGGGTCGGACAGGATCTCGAGTGTCCGCAGGTAGTCCGACGTTCGTAGATCGTCCGATGTGACCGTTGTCACAAGCGACGCGGCCATATCGCCTAGCTGTGACCGGACGCTCTCGGGTGATTCGATTCCAAGCAACGCCTCACCCGCAGTGTGAATCGCTGCCCAAGCTTGATCTACATCGCTTCCCGCCCACCAAGACCCAATTCGTCTCCAAAGACGGCGTAACGCGCGCCGCCGTAGTCCATCGGTGTCCGAGATATTTGGCCGCTCGGCGAGAAGACGGGCCTGAGCGACAGCTTTCTGCGCAACCACATAATCGGGCAAGGATTTGTCAGGAATGCGCTCAAGTTCGCCATCAAGACGATCTGCCGTGCTTTTGATTCCGGCCACCCACGGCGCTTCGAAAGATCGTCCTGTCCAGGATCCATCGACCGATCGACTCATGGAACCGTCCGGTGACAGGGAATCCACCGCAATCGGCGATTGCGGTGGGTCTGGGTTGGCGGCCGACTTCGATGGATCAGCCATGGCCATCAGAGGCTCAGTCGAAAGAGCAGGCATCTGCGTACTCTCATTCGACGAGTATTCGGCCCCGGAAGCACCTGCTCAGACTGGTGACGGGTTCGCCGCAGTAATGGTCCGGTCCTGAACGGCAGTCCTTACAATGTGATCTCTCCGCCCAGCGCCGACAGCGAATCCGGCGGGCAACGACTTCGGCGGAGGTGGAGTCATAGTGATTTGCAGACCGACCAGATCCGCATAGGCGTCGGCCTGGATCCGAGCCACAAGCGACTGGGCTGCATTTTTTAGCTTGGCGGAAAGGGTCGTGGCCGATAGCCCGATTGCACTGGCCAGACCGACCACGGTCTTTTGGAACCCACTGTGACTGTTGCTCGAGAGGAGGAAGAGAAAGTAGGCCCCGCCCGCGAGACTGATCAGCCCTAGGGACAGTTGAATCCAAAAGCCCTTGATGCCGTTCCACAGGGCACGGAAATTCCTAAGGATGGCATAGGGCCGAATCAGGGTCGACGGGTCTTGACCGAGGACGACCAACCCGTACCACCGGCGAATTTGGCGATAGAGGCACTCGTCCCGCACGTACGTTGGGCCGGCGTCTGGCTCAGGCCCGGGTTCGTTCCTCCAATCAGGGACCGAGGCGACCTTTTGCCAAGCCGAAAGTGAGCCAGCAACAGCTGGTGGGGTAAAGACATGGAAGTAAGCCGAGAGCCGACCGACGAGGCGCGATAGCTCGTCACACCGAGGTTTGCCGAGAAGGAATGTCCAGCTGTTCCAGGTGGGCTGTACGGCTTGTAGCGGGGAGGTGGGGGCTGTTGGTGGAGCAGGAGCAGGGTCGAGATCCAGCTCCCAATACGCCTCGGCCAGTCCTCTTCCTAGCTGATAGCCACAGGCCTGGGTGTCAGAAAAGGACGTCAGCATGTCCTGGAGGGTCTTATCGAGGTTGAAGATGTCGTCCCGTAGCTTCTCCCAGTCTTGATTTGCTAGCGCAGCATCAGTGGAATTACGCGACCTCCACAAATCCCGAGTGTGGGTATCGATGGTTTCGCACAGCGGCACGATCGTGTCGACTTTGCCCAGATTGGCTTTGGCCAGCTTCTTGGCAAGTTGGAACATCACTGATTGCGCTTCCAACCGCAACTCGGTCGGACTGCGTTCCATGCGGAGCGGCAATTGATCGGCGTTTCGAGGCGGGGGAACGGTGTCTCTGGGCCGAGGACCATCAGGCCTGTTCCAACCGCGAACTTCGGCGACGTACCAGCCAAGCCGAAGGGCCGAAACGACGAGGTCTGAATCTGGCGGTGCTGCCATGGGTCCGAAGCAACCCTTGAATCAGACGCTCGTGTGCTGAACGACCCAGAAGTCTGATGCAAGGGAGCCCGAGGTCACATACAGATACGGCATTTCGAAGTAGCCGTTCTGCCCCCACCCGGTTCCCCAAGAGTTACGCACCCGGAAACGATCCTCGGCATCGTTGTAGCCGACGAGCACAACCGCGTGGCCTCCAACAACCTTCTCGCTGGGAGCCGGCATCGGGACTACCCCACTAGCCGCCACGGCCGGGCTCTCGAAGGATTCGTAGACGGTAAAACCGAAGACGATCGGCAGGCTTGTAGCCAAGACGCTCTTCAAGGCGAAGAGGTCCTGAGTAACCGCTTCGTAGGTGAGGGCTCGATCCTTGAAGGCGTCGGTGTAGTCCTTTTGCGGTGGGGTCTGGGCGAAGGTGGTGATGACGTAGGGCCAGTCGGTCTCGGGACAGACACCAAGTTGGGCGACAGCCTTCATGCCGTCACGAATCTGACCCCCGGAGTCCTGGGAGACCGTACCCTCGATCACCCGTTCTTGGTAGTAGACCCACAGCCGACTGGGCGTCAGAAAGTCTCCCGTGATCTTGTGATTGTCGTAGTCCACCGCGCCGGCGATGGCGTTGCCGGTACAGCTGCCGAGTTGGCCCTGGTCATAGATCGGGGGCATGTCGGCCGCAGTGCTGAGATCAACCGAACTTGGCAGCGACGTGACGGCGTCGATTTTCAGTTGTGCGTCTCGAAGGTCGGGAAGTTGAGGGATCCAGCCGTAGTGTTGGATCTTGCGCTCGGTCGG
>Ga0182024_10026392_pt1 | contig 10206 bp, 11 predicted proteins | sample P32metaG_FD_120480 | JGI IMG/M metagenome (GOLD analysis project Ga0182024, IMG submission 120480) | Permafrost microbial communities from Stordalen Mire, Sweden - P3-2 metaG (Illumina Assembly) | ecosystem: Environmental > Terrestrial > Soil > Wetlands > Permafrost | place: Sweden: Stordalen...
GCCAGTGCCGCTGGCTAACGGCGCGGTGCAGATCGAGAATCAAGGTCCCCGGTCGGTGAGGGTCATCAAGATTGTCGATAGCAGCGTCCCGGCGAGCGCTCCGACGGTGATCGCCAACGTCCCCTCCACCGCTAATGCCGGTCAAACGTTCGACTTGTGGGCGCAGGCGGATGCCAGCGGAGTGGCTTCGATCGGCTGCGCCTGGGATTTCGGAGACGGAATCACTGCCGACGGCGCCAGGGTGTCGCACACCTACACGCGAGAGGGCACATTCACGGTTCGCTTGACCGTGCCGGGCATCGACGGAGCGGTTGCAACCGAGACCTTCTCTATAAAGGTTACTGGCGACCTGCACGCGTTTCCGAACTTACTGGACAATCGCCGATTCCGAGATCCCGCAGACCACTGAAAAGTCCCAACGGCCCGCAATATCAATGACTTACGAACAGTCAAGGCTCTATCCTCGATGCATGCCGTGAGAGAGAGAACCGGACTAGCCACGGAGGCACAGAGGAAAGAAGCAGGGCGATGGCCTGTACAGTCTAGAGGACGCCTACCGCACCTGTTATTCCGAACCCACGCCTTTCGCTATTGTTCGGGCGTCCTAATCCTCTTTCTTTCCCTCCATGCCTTCGTGGCTACGCCCGTTTTTTCCCATGTTTCCGCGCTTTGTCAGCCTGCTGACACCTCAACCCGAGGATAAGCGCCTCGGCACCACCGGGCGCTTATTCATTTTGAGCCCGACGGGCAGCGCCAGCACGGCTTTTAACCGGTAAAGTCTTAAGGGAGTTTCAGCTTCTGTGCAGCCGAGCAAAGGTTCCAATTTGGGAAACGTTACCCCGCCAGAAACGATTTGCGATGCCCAGCTTCGCGAAACGCTTCGGTGCCGCCGCTCCTGGTGGTCGAGAGCGCACCAGTCAGATTTCCGTATCGCAAACAATCTTCGATCTTTGCGCCGCGGATGAATTGATGGAGGAAGCCCGCATCGAAGCTGTCGCCCGCGCCAATGGTATCTACAGCGGCGATTTTGGTCGGCGGGGCTTCAAAGGCTTCCGATCCGTGGCGAGCGACGGCTCCTTTATCGCCGCGCTTCATCACCACCAAAGAAACTCTCGCCGCCAGAAAGTCCAGCGCCTGCATCGGATCGTCGACTCGCGCGAGACGGCAGGCTTCGTCCTCATTGGGCAAGAGCACATCGAGCCAGGGAAGTACATCCAGGACGTCGCGTTCCCAGCGATTATCAGGATCGTCGTTGGTGTCCATAGAGGTGGAAAGCCCCGCTTGTTTTGCCAGGCGAAAGAGATCGGGCACGCGCGGGCGAAGGGCTTTTTGCAGAAAGTAAGAAGAAAGATGGAGGTGCTGCGCGTTGCATACGAGCCCGAGATCGAGATCCTCGAAACGCATGTCGGCCATCACACCCGGATAGGTGAGAATAAACCGCTTTTCGGGCTGCGGGAGAATGACGCTGAGACCAGTCTTTTTGCCAGGAAATGTTCCAACGGCCGAGACGTCCACGCCGCTTTCCGTCAGGCGTTCGAGGCACATTTTGCCGAGAGGATCATCACCGACGGCAGAATGAAACCCGACACGGGTTCCAAGAAGCGCCAAGTTGTGGGCAAAAATCGCCGAAGAGCTGCCGAGCGTGAGGGTCAAATTTGAGGCGAGGTATTCGCGATCGAGATCAAAATGGCCCGGCAACCCATAGAGAACGAGGTCCAAATTGAGCTCGCCGACCACACTGATATCGAATTTGTCTTGGCTGGTCATCGGATCTGGTGCCCTCAACTGTAGTCGGCTCAATCGAGAGTTCGCACGGAAATCTTTTGCTGAAGATCTCGAATATTCTTGAGCCTGGCGGCACCCGGAGAATCGGCCGAGCAGTTTGCCACACCGCAGGCTGCCGCAAGTCGTACCGTATCTTCGGGCGAAAATCGAGATGCGATGCCGAACACAAATCCGGCCATGGCGGAATCTCCGCAGCCCACCGTCGAGCGCGGCTGGAGTGGAACCACCGGGGCGAAGAGCACTGGCGCATCCGTGCTGGCACAAAAAAGAAGCCCTTCCGAACCGAGGCTCAGCGCCGCGCTCTGTGCGCCCAGACTCAGCAGCTTACGAAGCGCGCCGACCGCATCCGAAAGGGAAGAGACCGGCTTCCCGAGAAGCTGAGCCGCTTCCTCGCGATTTGGCTTCACAAAGTGGGGTTTTTCGGCGAGCGCCAGCCGGAGAGGCTCGCCACTGGTGTCCAGGAACGTCTTGCAGCCGAATTCCCGCGCGCTCGCGACGAGACCTCCGTACAGTTCCGGTGCGGCACTCGGGGGCAGGCTCCCGGAGAAAATAACGAAGGCATCCTCGGAGCCCTCCGCGAAGAGTTTTCTACACGCGCTTCCGAATTCCTCCCATTCTGCAGAACTGGGCGCCGAGCCCGGCTCAAGGATTTCCGTAACGGTGGCGTCGTCTTCCAGGATTTCGAGATTCGTGCGCGTCGGCTGCTGCGTGGTAGACGCAGTGGCCGGAATCCCCAGGGCCGAAAGCCCGGCCAGGAGTTCCTGGCCGCTCGCACCGCCGCATGGACCTATCCAGTGTGGTCTTCCACCGAGCGTATGCAGCACCATGGCCACGTGTACGGATTTCCCACCCGGAAAGCCTTGGGCCGCGCGCGCGCGATTTACGTGGCCACGCATAAGCGACGACACCGTGAGATGTCTATCGATCGCCGGATTGGGGCTGACGCAAAGAAACATGGTGCGATTCGGTGGTTACTCCTTGGCGCCGGAAGCGGCACCGGTGCGTTCAAACCACGGCCGCGCAGCAGTGAGGTGGGCATTCACATTCTGAATGTTCCGCACACCATGCTGCTGCAGCCATTCATCCACCGCCTGGGCGCCTTGATGAACGAAAATCGGGACGCCGTCTTGCCAGGTCGCGCGTCCGCAGAGCACGCCAGAAAACTTCGAGCCGGCCTCCGTCGCGAGCGTCAGCGCGTCCGCGAAGGTCTGATTGGCGACGCCTTCGGACAAATAGATGAAAGGAAGCGAGGACGCTTGCGAGGCGCGCGTGAAGTGAGCCTTCGCTTCCGACCGCGAATAAATCGCCTGCGATCGCGGCAAGCTGGCCGACTCGACGAAATTCATATTCACAGGCACGCCGATTTTCAGTACATCCACGGCGTAGCTTGCCTTGCAGAACTCTTCAATCGAACGAGTCACCACGCCGGGCTTTATGCGCGCGAACTCGGCTCCTTTTTCATCCATTTGATCGTGGTAGCTGACGATCTCGAGGAAAAAGGGAACATCGGCCTCGCGGCACTCGCCGCCAACGCGCGTAACCCAAGCCTGTTTGTGCGTGTTAACCGCGGCATCGCTGAACGGAGAGTAGTACAGGAGCACTTTCACCGCGTCGGCGCCAGAATCCTTCAAACTCATCGCGGTGAGATTATCCAGCAGTCGCGGCAGCCGCCCAGGAACGGACTTGTCGTATCCACTTTGTTCATACGCAAGAAGGAGCCCTGCATTCTTCGCTCGCCGGCCGGCGGCGGGCAGCCCGTATTCGGGATCGAGCAAAATGGCGCTGGCATAGGGTGTAAGAAACTGGCTGACTTTCTCCTTGAACTGCACGAGCCACTCGGTGGGAACTTCGTCAGCGTCGCGGCCGCTGGCCTTCGCGAAAAGCTTGAGCAGAGCGCTGCGCTGGTCAATCGCGAGCGCCGCGATGACGCCGCGCTCGTCCGCCAAAGCTTGTAATCCCTTTTGTTTTCCAGGTGAAAGTGGCAGAACAGGCTCCGTAAGAAATGGCAAAGTCTAATGAGTGTCTTCAAGCCAGGCAAACGCGGCGCGATCGACCAGGTGCTTCCGAGACCGTCGGGGGTGTCCCGAAAGGTAGCTCTTACGATTTACTTCGCTTTATGTCTTTTACTTACTATCATTCCGTAAGTCAAGCGGAGAAATGCGCCTGCAAAGCGCTGGCCCGCCGGGAGTTTTATACCAGGGTGACTTCGACTTCCGCTTCGCGCAGAGCCTTAAGGTCCTGTTTGGGTATTCCCCGGTCGGTAATCGTTTCATGCACGGCGGAAACATCCATGATCAGCGACAGGCTTCTCTTTCCAAATTTAGAGGAATCACATACCACAATCGTTCGCCGCGCCGATTCGGACATCGCCCGGTTCACGCGCGCCTCCTGTTGATTCGGCGTCGAGAGCCCGTAGCCCACGTCGAAGCCATCCACGGCCAGAAACAGCATGTCCGCGCTAAGTTTACGCAGCGACTCTTCGGCAAGCGGACCAACCAGCGAGAAGGAACGCTTTCGTAGCGACCCGCCCGTAAGAATCACCTCGACATTGCTATCCGCCAGTTCGGCCGCGATATTTGTTGCGTTGGTAATGACCGTAAGACTGCGCACATGGCGGCACCCTCGCGCAATCGCCGTTGTCGTGGTGCCCGAATCAAGAATGATCACCTGTCCGGGGCGCACCATGCGCAACGCCGCGGCGGCGATACGCAGTTTTTCCTGCCGATGCAACCGCTCCTTTTCACGCAGAGTTTGATCCTGAAGCGCCCCCGTCCGAATCGGTAATGCTCCACCGTGCGTGCGTTCGAGCGTGCCCTGGTGATGCAGATACTCCAAGTCTTTGCGGATAGTGATGAGCGATGTCCGAAAACGCTTGGACAGATCGCGGACGAGGACTCGGCCGTCGTTTCGCAACAATTCCAGAATTTCGCGGCGGCGTTCCTCGTTGAGCATCGAGATGTCTCCGATCGACAAAGTGTCGTTTTGTTTCTTTTCGACTTTCTCAAGCTTTTCAACGAAAGTCTACTGAAGAGGTCGCTCTCTTTGTCCTGCGCAAAGAGGAGATTTCGACGTTGCGTCAGAAGGACGTTGCTGCGCCAGAAGGTAGTAGGAATTGCGGACGGAATGGGATGCGGCTAGAATTACCTCTGCGGTTCCTGAACTCATCGCTCACCACCTCCGACGCAACGGTGCCCGGAACATGCGGCGAACCGGAGTGGACCTTATCGTCAGCATGAAGATCGCCAGTCAAGGGCCAGGAACTCGTAAGACGTTGATAAGCAGAGGCATCTCCGGTAGAGCAGCTGATTCGTAAAGTGATCGGCCCATCCTAAGTACCGCTTGTTTTCAATCACTTATGATTTTTCTGAGGCTTGTAACTCTTTGACTTGTGTTTAGGGTGTCCCGAATGGGCCGCCAAATGGGACTCCAGTGTTTGAGCAGCCGATAACGCGCTGGCTAGTCCCGCTTGAATCTACAGCCTTACTTCTGGGACTTCCTTCTGCCGTGGACGTAGCTTCATATTCCTGGTCTCATCCAAACAAACCCGGACAATAAACAACACCGTGAAAAGGACCGCTCCCACTTGAATGATCGCTAGATGCAACTCGTTCAGGTGTAGGTTCATTTGCGTTCACGTGTCTTTGCTATCGCGGCGATTCGGTCAGCGAAGGCTTTCTTATTGTCTTCCTTCGGTGCGCCGGGGACTAGGTCCCCGGGAGTTACGTTTGCGGTCAGGACACCCTTGTTTTGCGCCTCCTGGAACAACCTTCCGATGGTTTCCAAAGTTATCGCCAGGCCGGGCACGGCTTTGTCGGAAATCGCCTTCAACTCGTTCCTGAGCGCACGCCGGACGATCTGGCTTACGGATAGGTCTTCTGCTTCTGCGGCACGGCGCACTTCCTCCAGGAGATCGGTAGGGAGCAAGATTATGAGGCGTTCACCAGGCTTATTCGCCATATCAGAAGTATGCCATGAACGCATACTTCATGTCAATGTTTGAAAAATGCCGCCGGACAGGTCAATTTACGAGCCGAGTTCATTGCTGTCTTGCCTACAGGTCTGTCGGAGGGTAAGGCCAATCCGTTTAGAATACGGAGTAGCAATTTTCGACGACTCGTTCAGAACGATAATTAAATCGAAGGCTTGCATTTTGAAGCGTCCTGCAAGCAAGAAGGCCGAGGCTGTTCGTCGGGTAAGGAACGCTAGAAGGAATTGTGTGAACAGGCCTCTACGGAACAAGACCCAGTTACGTTGCATCAACTCGTCAAAGAGATAAACGATCTGTTGGAAGGGAAGGAAGCCCGCCTGAAGGGCAATCCGCCTAAGACGTAACGTGCTATCCTGCTCTCGTTTCCTCTCTACTAGGAGAGGCCATGCTCGACCCTCATTCTCATGACCAAAGCAGAGCAATTGGTCGCAGCCATCAAGCTTTCAGAACCCGACAGAACCGAAGACGAGATTCTCGCGGACCTACTTAATCGCGGCCTGATTTGCAAGGGCTACCTGCTCGACGAATCTATGGAACTGGAATCGAACATCGGAAAACCCGGGGCGGCCAGACTAGTTAAGAAATGGGTTGTTTTGAAGGACGGTAGACCCGAATACCGTGCCGACACCGAGTTCGAAGCCATGCAGTATCGGGACAAGCGCCTACAGGAGGACGAGAAAAAAGAATAGCGATGAACTGAATAGGACCAAGAAGCGATTGCTCGTTCGGCATTTGCATGGTACGGTAACGTACAGAAGGTGCTCTCCAGCTCCCTGGCTATCACCCAAGTTGAGCTGACAATGTCCCGCATTGCAGAAAACCCAAAACGCTGGCGTCGCCAGAATTTCGACGTGCCCTCATGCCGTAGCTGACGGGCCGCCTTCAATGCGACGTCCGCCCCACAGCACACTCGCGTAGCTGGTACCGCGGCTGCATGCATTTCCCTTACAGGAAGAGCAAGCTCGACGCGAACCATCCCCTATGAATGATGACGCCGCCGACTTCAGCAACCTCGCTTTGATTGGCCATATCTAATCGTGCTTGGATGTGGGGTGCCCAGATATTCCGTTTCCGAAGTCCACCTCGGAGTGGAGATAGTTTGGGTAGAGAAGTAGGTAACGAAAACGCACACGCATCCGATACATAGCGCAGTAAACATAAAAGCCTCTAAGGTCAGGGTACGACTGCAGTTATTGGACGCAAGAATTGTCCTCTCGGGCTCCGACCTTCAGAATTCTTCCCGCAACCGCTCCTATGGCCAGCATGAATGGAGTTAGCGGCGTCGTGTTTGGGTCGGGGTGAGTAGCATTTGGTCTGGATTGGCTGGGACTTGAGCGTAGCCCGCCGGGATTTCGAACAGACTTGCGTCGAGCAGCGAGTCTGAAAACGACGACACTTGGGTGGTCATTTCCATCAGGGCGTTGGGATCGGGATTTGGGTTTGGCGGCGGGGCGGGAGTGCCTGCTTTCGCGTTGTCGTCTTGTTGTTGTTTCTTCTTTTTGTTGCCGAAGAGGGAGCCAAGGCCTTTGACAACCGCGTCGGAGCTACTGGTTGGGATGGAACTGCCGGAATCGGTTGACCTGGAGCTGTCGTTTGACGATGTGTTCGAAGAAGCCTGCGACGCGTTCGGATTGGCGCCGGGCTGCGGCGGAATTCCCATGCTGATGTAGGAAAGCAGCGGTAGACCTTTTAGCGCAGCGGAATTTTTCTGCAGTTCGCTCATTCCCTGCGTCATGCGCGGATCGACATGGATGTTGGAGGGCGGAACCCAGTTCACTTCTTTGGCCATTTTTTTGTAGAATTCACCGATTTCCTGATAGCCGGCGACGTTGGGAGCGACATAAGTGTCCATGGTCATGGTGAAAGTCACGCTGTTGGGCTGACCGGACGTCGTCGTCGGCGGCGCTTGTCCGTTGTTCTGCGCTTGTCCGTTGTTCTGCGCTTGCATCTCCATATCCATTTTGACTTTGGTTTCGTTGGTGGGTTGCCCGAGGATGACGCGAGTGTCGCTGCCGGGCAGGACGGTGATTTTCGGAGTCACCTGAAGTTGAGCGTCCTGAGCCTGGGCGGTGGGTTTTCCGGACTTTTCTTCCTGCATTTTTGCCTCGGCGTCCCGGCGGGCTTTTTCCATCGCGGCTTTGATTTCTTCGAAGGTGGCGACGGAGTACGTTTTTTTCTGATTGTCGATAGATATTATCCGCTGGCCGTCGAGGTCGATAATCTGGATGGAGCCGTCGGAGCCGTCGGTGCGGAGGCGATTGCCTTTGATATAATGCGTGGTGGTGATGGGCTGCATGGCAGCGCGGGAGTCCTTGCTGAACTTTGCGGCGAAGTTGGCCATGCCCATCAACGCGCCGCCGGTGATTTGGGAACTGTCGGTGTATTTGAAGTCGGCTAGGGCGGGAACGGAAACCAGAGGGAGCAAGAGCAGGATTGACAGTGATCTGCGGACTAGGTTCATGGGGTGGTTCTCCTGTGATTCGCCTGGATTATTGTTGATCTCGGCTGGCGGTTGGGGGCTGGCTGAGTTGGTGGTCGATATTATGTTGTAGGCGGTGTTGGGGGCAAGAGGGAGAATGCGGTGGGAGTAGTGCTGCGAATTGCGTTGAGAATATTGATTTGGCGATGGCAGCGCCGTCCGCTTTCATGTACGCAAGGCAGTTCCTATCAAACGCCGACGCATGAGCGCTGCTGGTAAAGCGAGGATCGCCGCCGCACAGAAGAAGCGTTGGGCGAAGGTTCGGGCGGCGAAGAAGAAAGCCGCTTAATTTTTACCGAAATAATTCGGCCCCCATTCTCGTGAGAGTGTGGGGGCTTTTTATTTTTAGAGGTGCCTGGCTAACGACCCTTGGGTTTCTCGAAACAGACTGCATCGAGATTTTAGTTTCTGAAGTGAATTCCACCAGCGAGCGGCGGGCCGCTTTGCGATGAAAACGTACTCGCCTGGGTGGAGGAGATCGGAGGAAGTAGGAACGCGGCGGACTTCAAGCGCTTGGATTCCTTGCATGGAGGGGTTGACTTCAGTTTAGCCGTTTAACAGGTTTACGCCATGTGTATAGCGGGGTATTCTGGGGCTACCAGTCCCTAGCTCGGAGCCACATGGAAAAGATCAGAGCAATGGCGAAGCAAGACATGCTGGAAGACTTGTGCGCGGTTTACGGGGATTCCGCCGCCGAGGAGCTGAAATCTTCCGGCACGGTCACTTTGGTCGAAATGATGGTCACCGACGAACGCGGCGACGAGCACCTCCTCGACCCGATCTGCATCCGTAAATATTAAGTTCTACGTCTTAATCCAATGGATCTTCGGCAGCAAAGTAAGGGGGCGGCGGACTGGCCGCCCCTTGGGGATGACTTCGAGGTTACAATGGCCTTACAACTGATCGAAATCGTTCCGGGCAAATTCCTGTACCGCTGCGATGCGTGCTCGTTCGAGTATCCGAAAGACCCGGTCGCGAAGGATGAGATTCGCATACCGCCTCGGCACAACTGTCCGAACGGAAATCGGTTAGATGTCGATGAAATTATGGAACGGCAGGATTAAAACTAAGACGGTGAACAAGATGGTGAAAAGGAAACTCGACCCTATGCGAATCGTGGAAATTGCAAATAGGCGGTACTTCTATCGTTGTGAAGCGTGCGGGGCGGAGAGCCCGGCGACCCTGTGTTGCTCGATAAACGGGGTCACGCGCCGGAGCACGATTGCCCGCACGCAGATCGGCTCGGTATTGCGGAGATTCTTGAAGCGCAAGGATGAGAACGTGGCCAGCGACCCCGGCCTGAGTACCGTCGACAGATGCACCCCTATCCCACCAATACCCGTTGGTTCGTGCCGCCCTTCCTCGGATCGTCGGGGTCATGCTTTCGGATCGCGGCTCTCGAAGCGACTGCGGCCCGCCTCAAATTCGTGTCGCGGGAACGCCGCTGGGCATCACTTAGCGTGGGATCGTCACGCAATTTGTCGAGATGCTTCTGTTCGGCTTCGCTTGGAGCCGCAACTGCCGGGGCTGCTACCACAGGCCGCGGAAGAGCCCGCAACGGTTCCGGGAAGGATTCGATGGGCGTCAGCTTGCCAAGGTCCAATGCTGCCCAAGCGAGCTCAAGATTTCGCCGTGAATATGGAAGATCTCGTAGCCATTCGTGCAGAGCGTTCGCAGCGTATTCGCTGAACGGAAATTCGGGATGACTAGATCCGAAGGCATGGCATCCCTCAGCGTTGAACTGCTCCTGAAACTCCTTCGCCTTTGGGACCTCTTTGTAACTGCTCAGTCTTGATTTGTCGCCCGTGCCGCTATAAATATAGCGCTTGCCATCATCCATGCTGATGTCTGGTTTAGTCTGAGTGTCAGCCCATCCTTCGATATCGCACCAGCGGTCGAGTTGTGATTGAGGTTTCATTTTAATAATGGACCTCGCTGGCTTGCTGACGGTTGA
>Ga0182024_10026393_pt1 | contig 10206 bp, 10 predicted proteins | sample P32metaG_FD_120480 | JGI IMG/M metagenome (GOLD analysis project Ga0182024, IMG submission 120480) | Permafrost microbial communities from Stordalen Mire, Sweden - P3-2 metaG (Illumina Assembly) | ecosystem: Environmental > Terrestrial > Soil > Wetlands > Permafrost | place: Sweden: Stordalen...
CGCGCTCAGTATCTGAACCGGCACAACCACTACAGCCGCCAGTCCGATCAGGGTACGAACGTTCTTCAGGTAGACCTTCACGCTTGCGTCGAGTATCTCCCCGACCCGCAGTGGCCGCAGCGCTGGTGCGCTCATGCGCGAGACCGTAGCAAGCGGGCCGGCGGTCGCTATGTGTTCCTCTTGCCCTTCTTCGCCTTGCGCGCGCCGTAGCTGTCCCCACAGCCGGCGGCAAGGATCGCGGTTGTGGCGATGGTGAGCATGCTGGCAATGGTCCGATGCATCAAGGAGATCATGCCAAGGGTACCTATGAGAGCTTGTGTGCCTCGGCGCGGCTGTGCAGCAGTGTAAGTAGCTGGATTTCGGTCGCCGACGGGAAGCGGGTAGCGCCGAGCGCAAAAAAGGCAATGTCGGCAGGACCCACACGAAAGAACGCTGCGTCGACGTTGATGTATCTCGCCTCCGTCGCCTCCGGCTTCACCCCTTCGATCAGAGACAGCTTCGCAAGGACGTGGATATCGAGGTGCACGCCGGCGACATACTTGCCAATCGGGACCACGGTGACCTTCACGGTGTGCGACGACTCAGTTTTATGATGCCGTTCGAAGCTCAGGGCGCGGCCAAGAGCGCGCGCGAGGCACGTGCGACCGCCCCTCGACTGGAGCCCGGCGATCTCGACTTCGGCGTAGTAGTTGCTGGGTGCAACCACAACGAGGGAGCCGACCCCCGCAACGACGGAGTCAGCCAGCGCGCGCCTATTGGCTAGCCACGATTCCCCGCCCCCGGCCGGAACGATGCCCGGTCTGCCCTGCAGACCACACCTCAGCGCTTCGTATTGGACGGCTTCCGGTCCGAAGATGGCGCCTTTGACGGAAGTGGCTCCCGGAAGATCACTCGCGCGTAGATTTACCGCCTTGGCGTAGGCGACCGCCTGCGCTTTCGTGATCGGTGTGCTCGAGCTGCCAGACCCAGCCAATGCGATCGTCACGCCGCCGGCGACGAGAACTACCAAGACCAACGACAGGGCGGCGATCCGACGTCTCATTCCTTCGCCTTGTCACGGGCCTTCGCGGGGATGACCGGCGGTACGGGCGGCGGCGATTCTTCGTAGGGAACATCCTGTTCGCCAGCGGGAACACGCGAAGCTTCGCCAAAGAGTTCCCGCCTATCGCAGCGCGTTTTTTTACAGCGGTATTGGAGTCCCCAGTCAATGCGGCGGCCGCACGACTTCCAGCCTCGGGCGAGCACGCATGTCAAGCTCGCCTCACGACCGCTCAGCAGGAACCAGTCGCCTTTACCCGGCACCAGGCCAACGAGGATTTCTTCGCCCTTCGTTGCTTCGAATCGCCCTTCGAAATCCTGCATCCAGCTTGCTTCGCAAAGCGCTTCGATGTCGTGCTCCGCGGGAGCTGGCCGTCTGCAGTGCACTACGCCAAAAGCTAGTAGCGGATGGCCCGCTCCCCAATAGAGATGAATCCCCTGTGCCACGTTGCTCGAGGCGCGCTTAAGCGTGATCGACCAAGAGCGATGTCCAACCTTAGCCAACGCTGCGGCCGGCAGCAGCATCGCGGTGGCGGAGAGGACAAGCCAGGTCGCGGTGATCCGAAGCACTCTGACGGTCACGGGGGCGATGACCTAGAGCTTTTGAGGGTGGTGCTGGCTTCGAGGGGAGCGTCGAGGTTGCCGACCGAGGTCGCGGAGTTGCTTTCAGCAGTAGGAGGGCTGAGGGCGCGCACCAGCCTGCCAGCGCTGTCGAGCCATTCGATTTTTGTAGGGCCGGTTTCATTTACGGTCTGGTTCCACTTCAACGTGACGCGGCGCCGCTGGGCGGGGGTGAGGTGCGGCGCAAAGAGCTTGGGCTCTAAGCGTTTCAGCTCAGTGGCGACGTGAGGCGCGAGCGGTGGTGGCGTGAACGAGAACGCGTTTTCGCTGACCGGCACGACGATCGCGGGCGTTTCCCGGTAGGCGATCCGCACCGAGGCGACACCATCGGGCACAAGTTCGACGATCAGTTCCTTGGTCAAGGCGTCCGCCTGGAACACCCGGCCGCCTTCGTCGATCGCAGCGAAGGGTTCACACCCGGGAGGAGATGCGTTTTCACCGCCTCCCACCTCGATGATGCAGTCGACCGGCTCGACCAGGCGCCGGTGCTGCTCTTCGACCAGTGCGCTTCGCTCACGCTCCCCGCCCGCCAGACAATGGGCCGGGACGACTGCTTCAGAGCGCCCGTACGCCGGGATCACGAAATAGCGCCGGCCGTCGGGGAGCCTGATCAGATGCCGCACATAGGCGGGGTAGTAGCTCGAGAGCTCGTAGAGCTTGGAGAGTTCGCGGTCCAGCCCGTCGCCCCCCGGTTTTAGCCCAGACAGCTCGTCGCTCGGCAACACCGATCTGCGAAAGATGGCAAAGCTGGACAGGATTGTGGCGTCCAACGGGGTCGAGAGCTCCTTGGGGAGCGGCGGCCGGGGTGCAGAGAAACTGAATGCGGGCGGGATGCAGGAGGACGACCCATTGGCCATCCTTGTGATCGGCGCAGTCGCGCCGCCAGACCTGGCCAGGGCGATAGTCACGCCACCCGCGATAAGGACCACCAAGACGAACGAGATGGTGGCGATCCGACGTCTCATTTCTTTGCGTTGCCATGCGCTTTCTGTTGCATGAGTTGCACCTTCTCGGTGTGCGTCTGCGTCGGGGTTGGGGAGGACTTCAAGATCGTCAGCGTCGCGTTCAGTCGTCCGTGCTCGGCGCTGAGCAGCGCGCGGCCGGCAGCATTCAGCTTGACGTCGATAGTCGTCGTCTTACCTGGCGAGATGGAGAAGCTCGCGGTCCCAATCGTGGTTGTCTTGGAGCGCTTCTGCCCGCCTTTTCCGCTCCTCCCGCGCTTCTCGAACATGCCCTGCATCCTGACGGTCAGGGTCAACTTCCCGCTGCATTTGCCGGTGCCAGTGCACCTCAACTCGACCGCCCCGCGGCCGCCCCTGCTCGCCGCGATACGCGTGCCCGCGAGCGACACGCTGCCGGTCACGCCGCCCGCTCCCGTGATGACGGCCGGCGGAATGATCGCCTGTGGCGGGCACGGCGAGGACGCCGCACCAAACGGTTCGGTTGCGGTCGTGACAACAGCGCCCTGCGCACCGGTGATCGTGCCTGTGACCGTAGGTGGTTCGCAGCCGTCCGGGCTGACGCGAAACTCTCGATCGAGCTGTACCACGAGCGCTTTGAACTGCAGCGGGACGCCGTCCGCGAAAGTCGGGAGCGGACCGCTTGCGATGCTCAACCGTCCCGTACCGGGTTCGATCTGCGCGCTCGCGCGCATGACCACCGTGCCCAGCTCGAACGGGCCGGGATCGACAGGCAGGACGATCTCCAGGCCCTGCGCAGCGCCGTCGTAGGGACCGGTGAGATAGACAGTGCCGCTCAGATCAGCCGGGTCGTAGTCGAGACCGGCCTGCGCGGTGACGGTCCCGACCTCGCTGGCCGTGGGACACGCGCCTTCCGAGGCTTGCAGTTCTTCGCACGACGGCACCCCCGCGAACATCTGCGCGACAGCGGGCGGGGCCTGTATCGCGATCGCACCCAGCTGCTGTTCGCGATCGGCGCGCGAGACGAACAGGCTCAGCGAGCCGTATGTGTTCGTTTCGCCCGCCGCCGTGGTTTGCGTCTCGAAGACCGGACTGAAGGGCTGGGAGGCAGAGCACGGCGTGCCTTCGACGCCAGAGTTGAGTTCAAAGGCGCTGGAAGCCGTGACACCGGCGGTCCCGCTCCACGGCGTCAGTTCGCTCGTGCTCGTCGCCAGGCCGCATGTCGGAGGGTTGGCGAGCAGCGCCCTAGGACCGCCAAAGAGCTCGAGTTCGATGTCGCCGATCGGCATCTGCGGCAATTCGTCAAACGTCAGCGTCGGCTGCCCTGTGACCGGATTCAGGTCGATCTGTCCCGCGAGCTTGACGAGTACACCTGATACCGGCTCTTCAGCGACGACGTACAACGCGACCAGCGCCCCGAGCGGGTTGGCGTTCGGGGTCGCAAGAAATACCGCGCCTTCGAGCGGGTGGGCCAGCAACGGCGTGGCGATCTTGACCAGCCCCACCTTGGAACTGTTCGCGCACGCGGCCGGTTCGCTGGAATCGAGCGCGACCTGCGCCTCTTCACAACCGGTCAATCCATCCGTGGCCGACAGCGACAGCGACGTGCCTGCGGGCAGCATTACACTCGCGTCCCGCAACTGTGCCGCGGACAGCCCGTCCGGACTCTCGTTCTGGGGCACGTTCAGCTGCATCTGATAGCCCGATGGCTCGTCCGCCTCCGTGATATCCGATACAACGCTCAGCGTGGACTGAAACGGAAGCCTGTTGCAGCCGGCCAGTTGAGGGAAGGAAGCCGTCAGAGACGCGGTTCCTCCTCCCCAGGATTCGCCTTGGACCGTCGTCTGCAGCGACCCGGCGCATGAGGTGGGCAACGTGAGGAACGGGCCGATCGACGGCCCTCCCAGCGTCAGCTTCACCGATTCGATCTCCCCCTCCACTCGAGGAAGGTCTTGGATGCTCAACGTCATCCCATAGTCGCCCCCAGTGCGGACTGAGACATCCGCGATCACCGAGACGCCTTCGAGGGTGAAGCCCAACCGCGCAAACTCCCCTGGCGCCGGAGCCAGGTTGTATATGGTGGCGGACGCGATTTTCCCCGCGACGCTCACTTGCACCATCCCGACGGGATTATTCTGAGGAACAGCAGCGGCTGGATTGATAATCAGCCCCGGCGGCAGTTCGAAATCCAGGTTCTTGACTTCATCTACACTCGTGCTGTGCGCATTTGGCTCGAGCACCGCTTCAGCGGTCAGTTCGTAGGGATGCGAGCCGGCCTGAGTGTCCGCTGAGCCGTTTTCTTCGGTCGCGCTCAGTGTGTAGCGTTCGATCCCGAAGCTCGACGAGGCGTACGCGCTCGACGTGACGACTGACCCCACGAGCAGCGCGCAGGCCAACGCAATGCCGGAGCGCCGCGTCACGCCCAGCATCCTACTTCTTCCTGTGCAGCCGCTGGCCGTACGCTCGCCGCGCTTGGCGTTCGCAAACCACCCGCTACTTGCGGCCTTTCATGCGGCACGCCTTGAGCGCCGCCGCGAGCCGTTGCGTGCGGGTCAGCGACTTTATCTAGGCGCATGTGCTCAAAGGCGGGGTGATCAGGCTTCACGATGTCCTCGGCACCTGCATCTTGGCCTACAGAGATGCCTGCACGTGACCGCAGTCCGTGACGGCGTACATTGGGTCGCAGTAGGTCTGGGCTTCCCACTTGAGCTTGAAGTCTTGAACAAAACGTTTCAGGGCACGCTGCTGGCTGTGTGCCCCGCGATGACCCGCGAGCACATGCTTTTGGATTCGCGTCGAATTGAGGTTCAGGCGCACACGGAACAGCAGATCAGTGACGGTCTGTCCGGATTGCTTCAGCCACGCCTTGAATTCTTTTTTCTTCGGAAATTGTTGAGTACGTATATGGTCAAACGTATGACGAACTTCGCCTTCTGAGACGTGAATGTTCAGATCGGTTGCTTCGCCGAGCACCCAGTCGGAGGAGATCAGGAAGCTCATGGCCTGCTTGATCACTTCGCTCGCTGAGAGACGGTGCTTTGCGGAGCCTTCCGATTTCTGCGCGACGACCGCCCAATGCGAGAACGTCGCGCCCGTGATCGATTGGGAGCCGATGCACGCCACGATCTGTTCCGGAGATGGACTCAGCGGGTTGGCCAACGGCAATGTGGTCGGCGGGGTGCTTTCAGTGGGAGCCGACGGTGGCGGACATCCGCCGGTCGGCGCTTGGGCACCGGCCGGTACGGCGAACATCGTGAGGGAACAGAAGACGGCTGCGCCGACCGGCGCGCGCAAACGCGAGCTGGCTTGCGCACATAGTCGTCGCATCGACTGCACTCTAACCGATGCGATTACTCCTGTTTAGGTTTGCACGACGCCCAGCCAAGCCACACGCTGGCTCCGACTCCGAAGACCATGATCGCGAGGAAGGCTATAGCTTGACGATCGTCTGAGTCATGCCGAGACAGTCGGGTCGCACTTGTAGAACGCGAATTCGATTCCGCGCGGTGCGTGTGGCTTCTGCAAAACGGCGCAGTGCGTTTGTACCCAGATCATGCGGGGATCGTTGCTGGCCGGCTTGATCGGGATCAGGACCACGCGAAGGCTGCCGTTGGCGATGTAGTGGCGTAGTTGCTGGAGGGTCGGTGACGGTATACCGCCGGCGTAGCCACCGATGGGCAGAATCTCCTTGCCGGTGTAGTAGATCGTCAGCGACGCGAGCAGCGAGGTATCGGTGGCGAACGCGATCGGCGTGTGATAACTGGACTGGAAGTGGTGGACGATGCTCTGCTCCGCGGCTACGTATAGTCGCGGGCTGATTTTCGATCTGCCAAAGGCGGAGGTAGGCGCATACGGCGTGTCGAACGGGTCGAGCCCCCGGACGACGGAGAGCGCTGACGTGCTCGCGGCAAGTAGAAGCGCACAGCCAACGACACCTGCGATGCGCAGAGCCGCTGTGCGCGGGTGACCAGAGAAGACCATGAGCAGAGCGGCGCCGGAAGCGACGACTCCAAGGAGCAGCTCGAGCAGCAGCCATGTCGGCACGTGACTTCCACCGCGCAAGAGGTAGGCGCCGTAAACGGCTGACGCGAGCACCGTGACCGCAAGCCAGTTACGGGCAGCCGGCCGATGTCGTTCTCGCCACAGCAACTCGACGCCGGCCCCGCAGAGCGCCGCGGTCGCGGGAGAGAGCGCAGCGACGTAGTAGGAGTTCAGATAGCGGCCGACGCTGAAGACGATCGCAAGCACCAACAGCCAGGTCCCCCACAAGACGACGCTGGCGCGCAGCCGATCGCGGCGACTTGCGCGCCTGCGCCTGAGCAGCACAGCGGCAGCGGACAGAACGGCCGCAGGCAGAAGCCACCCGTCGTCGCGCCCCAACGGCCCTGTCAGCAGCCGGTGCCAGCTCGACCCGATCCGAGAGGTCTGGCTGTTGATGCCTTCTCCCTGCTCGATCTGCTTGACCAGAAACGGGGCCCGCGGCCCGGCGCCACGGTACTGGCCGTGTTCGAGCCTGGAGATTCCGTTGTAATCGAACACCTGGCTGAAGACCGAATCGTTTGTCGTACCGTCCACATAGGGCCGCTGGTCCTTGGGCACGAGCGACACGACGCTCATCCAACTCAGCGACACCGCGAACGTGACCAGTCCGGCAAGCGCCACATGACCCGTACGACGCCGAAGCGGCGCAGGCCCAGACAGCACATACGCGAATGCCAGCGCGGGCAACACCAACCACGCCTGCATCATCTTCGCCTGAAAGGCCAGGCCCACCCACACACCGGCCAACAACAGAGTGCGAAGGCGCCCATTCACGATCGCCGCCGAGATCGCGTCAGCGGCTAGCACCGTCAGCAAGATCAGCAGCGAGTCGGATACGTTGCCGCGCCCCAACGCAATCGTGACCGGGCTGGCAGCCAGAACCACCGCTGCGACCAAGCCGGCCACCGGGTCTGCCAGCCGCCGTACAGCCCGGTAGAGAACCAAGATCGTCAAGACCCCCTCGATGATCTGTGGCAGCACCACCGCCCACACGTGAAACCCGAGAATCCGCAGCGACAGCGCCTGCATCCAAAGTGCGCCCGGCAGCTTGTCCACGGTCACGGTGCCACGAGGGTCGAACGCGCCGAACAGGAAGTCATGCCAGCTCTCCGACATGCTCCGAGCAGCCGCGCCGTAAAACGGCTCGAGGTTCGCGCTGTTCGCTCCCCACGCATAGGCAAGCCCAGCCAAACCGGCTATCACCAGCAAAGCAGGACGCGCGAACGACGGCTGGCCAGGCGGTGACAACCACTCCCGCAGTCGTCCCGGCAGCCGTGGCAGCGAAAAGTCACGCGGCGTATACCCCAGCGCCGCCTTCTCCTCGATTGTGCGCATCAGCCCCCTGACGAAGCCCTAGGCTGTACGCCCACGAAGCCCATGGAACGCACGGTCGATCGCGATCAAGCGCAGCACGATCTTCTCGCGCAACGGCTTGCCCCGCAGCGGCAGCTCGATCTCGCCCAGCTCCGGCGGGTAGGGGCGCACGGGATGCTCGGCCATCGCGCAACCCTATCCGGAGTGCTTCGTATGCACTTTGTGAAGGTTTCCTTTGTCGATAGTGCGCGAGCGAACGGGTGAGGGGACGATCTCATGCTATCTTAGGCGTACGAGAAGTCGTACGACTCGAGGACAGGTATGCATAGCGGAACGGGACTTCCATCGGAGCGCCAGTTGGGGACGGACCAGGCACGGACCAGGCTGCCGAAGCTGGTGGACGCGATGCGCCGCCGGCGTAAGCCGTCCAAGGGTCTGCTCGATAATGCCTACGGCATCGGGCCTCGCCGCCAGGGCGGAGCGCTGCTGATCCCCGAGGTCGACGCGATCGCGGCCGTTGAGCGCATTGACGAGCTCGAGACGGAAACCGAGGATCTCGCGATCGCGCTGCTACTGCGCGAGCGCGCCGGAGAGTCAAGCGCCCAGGGCACACCACTCGACGACGTCATCCACGAGCTCGGCTTCACCCACGCGGAGCTCCAGCGCGGAGCATGAGCTATGAGGTCGTCGTCCTGCCGAGCGCGCACGGCGACTTCAAGGAGCTGGCCGAACTGGACCGGGAGGTCACCCGCGTCGCGTTGCGATTGGCCAACGACCTGAAAGAGAACCCATGGCTCGGGGATGAGATGCGCGCACGCCGAGGCCTCGAAGAGCTTCACGACTGCCGGAAAATCCGGTTCGACCGCGACGACTGGACCGACAAGCCCCGCTTCCGGCTCGTCTACCGCAACGAGCCCTCCGACGGCGCGCCCCACATCATCGCGATCCTCGCCGTGGCGCAGCGCACGAACCTCGGCGCCTACCGTCGCGCCAAGGGACGTCTCGTCGACCGGCTGCGAGCCCAGGGTGAGACGCAATCCTGAGAGAGCGGCGCACCTGGGTTTCAGGTCGATGGTTATGTCGTCACCCTAGCCCAGGTCTTGCAGTAAGCGCGCTGGAGTGACTTCGGTCGTGTCGTCGGGGTGAGTGAGGGTGTCAGCATCGAGGTGTGGGCGGAGAGGGGCTTCACTGAGCGGTTTTGACGCTTTGATTTGGGCTGGTTTCTGTCGTGTGGGGGCGATTCGCGCAGGGGTGAGCAGCGCGGTGGTGGCGCGCGTTCAGGACCCTGGTGCAGCAGTTCATCGCCGGCGGAGTGCCCGAGCGTGTCGTTGATGTCCTTGAAGTTTTGTCCAGGTCGAGGAACAGCACCGCCAACGGTGTCTGGCTGCGAACGGAGCGGGCGAGTATCTGCTCGACACGGTCCAGGATCAACGTCCGGTTCGGCAACCCCGTCAACGGGTCGCGCGTAGAGGTCATAACCCGCCGCGGAGGGCGATGCCACCAGTCGCGAGCGGCGTGGTTATCGTTGTGTCTGGCCGGTCAGTATGGAGGGCGAGGTAGCTGCCTGGGCGGCGGTTTGGGTGGGGATCGTGGGCAGCGTGAAGCACACGCGTGTGCCGTGGTGGGTGGGGGCGAGCCAGATCTCGCCATCGTGTGCGTCGATGATCGCGCGGGCGATGGCTAGGCCGAGGCCGGCGCCGTCGCCTGAGCGGGATGCGTGCTCGCCTCCTCTGTAGAACGCCTCGAAGACGTGCTCGCGCTCGTCGGGGTCGATGCCCGTGCCTTCGTCGGCGATTTCGACCTCGATCTTCGCTGCGCGGCGTGTTGTGCGCGCGATGACGTTGCTGGCGGGTGGTGTGTGGCGGATGGCGTTCTCCAGGAGGTTTAGCAGCACGCGCCGGATCTGCTCTGGGTCCGCGCTGGCGGCCAGCCTCGTGCCGGGGGCGTGACCGGTTGGCGGCTCGGCGCGGAGCGTCACTTCGCGCTCGCGGGCGACGGCGTGCATCGCGGCGACAGTCTCGCTGACGAGCTCGCCGATCTCGACCGGCCCCGTCGCCAGGGTGATCTCGCCGGCCTGGGCGCGCTGGAGATCGAACAGGTCATCGATCAGCGCCGAGAGGACGGCTACGTGGGTTTGCATGTCCCGTAGGTACCGCTCGCGTGTGGTTCCGGTGACGATTTCATCCTGGACTGCCTCGGTCAGGACACGCAGTGAGGCGACTGGGGTGCGCAGGTCGTGGGATACCGCGATCATCAGTCGTCGTCGGGCGTC
>Ga0182024_10026394_pt1 | contig 10206 bp, 7 predicted proteins | sample P32metaG_FD_120480 | JGI IMG/M metagenome (GOLD analysis project Ga0182024, IMG submission 120480) | Permafrost microbial communities from Stordalen Mire, Sweden - P3-2 metaG (Illumina Assembly) | ecosystem: Environmental > Terrestrial > Soil > Wetlands > Permafrost | place: Sweden: Stordalen...
CACCGCAGCAACCCCAACGACGTGGCCCGCACCGAGCAACTGACTTTTATCTGCACGCGCCAGAAGGAGGACGCCGGGCCGAGCAACAACTGGATGGCGCCCTCGGAGGCGAAGGCAAAACTCCGGCCTCTGTTCGACGGTGCGATGAAAGGCCGCACCATGTACGTGGTGCCCTACATTCTCGGGCCCGCGCAGTCGCCCTACAGCAAGGTCGGGGTTGAAATCACCGACAGCGCCTACGTTGCTGCCAACATGCGCGTCATGTCCCGGATGGGCCGGCCCGCGCTTGATCGGCTGGGCTCGTCCGCCGATTTCGTTCCCGGACTTCATTCCCTGGGTGATCTGGACCCCGGCCGGCGCTTCATCATGCACTTCCCGGAGGAAAAGTTGATCTGGAGCGTCGGCTCCGGCTACGGCGGCAACGCACTGCTTGGAAAGAAATGCTTCGCCCTGCGGATCGCCAGCTGGATGGCGCGCGACCAGGGCTGGATGGCCGAACACATGCTGATTCTTGGCCTGGAAGACCCGTCGGGGAAAGTGACGTACATGGCCGCGGCATTCCCCAGCGCTTGCGGCAAGACGAACCTCGCCATGATGGTTTCGGCGCTGGAGTCCGAGGGCTACCGGGTGTGGACCGTCGGCGACGACATTGCCTGGATGCACATAGCATCGGACGGGACGCTGCGAGCTATCAATCCCGAAGCTGGCTTTTTCGGCGTCGCGCCCGGCACCAATGCGAAAACCAATCCTAACGTCATGACTGCGGCGAATCGCAACACGATCTTCACCAACGTTGCCATGACACACTCCCGCGAACCCTGGTGGGAAGGAATTGACGGCGCACCTTCGGACGGGCTGACCAACTGGAAGGGGGAGCCGTGGGCGGCGGGATCGGGCCCCGCGGCGCATCCCAACGCGCGCTACACAGTCCCAGCCTCCCAATCGCCTTCGCTTTCCAAGCATTGGGACGACCCCGAAGGTCTGCCCATCTCGGCGTTGATTTTCGGGGGCCGTCGCGCCCGTCTTGCGCCTCTGGTGTATGAATCGCGGAACTGGCAGCATGGGGTTTTCGTCGGCGCGACCATGGCATCGGAAACAACGGCGGCCGCAACCGGGACGGTCGGCGTCTCGCGACGCGATCCAATGGCCATGCTTCCGTTCTGCGGCTACAACATGGGCGACTATTTCGGACACTGGCTCGCCATGGGCGCCAAACTGAAAAATCCGCCGAGGATTTTCCACGTCAACTGGTTTCGCAAGGGCGGGGACGGCAAATTCCTGTGGCCCGGCTACGGGGAAAACGTGCGCGTGCTGAAATGGATGCTCGACCGCATCGAAGGCCGCGCCGCCGCCACGGAAACGCCTATTGGCAACGTGCCCACGCCTGGGTCGTTAACGCTCGACGGCCTGTCGGTTTCGCGCGACACGCTCAATGATCTGCTGAGCGTGGATTCAGGCGATTGGCTCGCGGAGTCTCAGGCCGTGGGCGAATTTCTCGCCAAGTTTGGCAGCCATATTCCCCCGGCTATCGCTCAGGAACAAAAAGCCCTCGCAGATCGCCTCACGCGTTCCACCGTCGCAACGAAATAATCTGATCCGAATTCTCCCGCAGCGGCACCGCGATCCGCGCCCGGTCGGTCGCGCTACTCCCCGTTTATTTTCGTGTACGCCAACTGCTGCTTCACCAGGTCACGCGGATAGCTGATCGTGACTTCCATCTTGCCGCCCGCGCCCCTGCGGAGCTCAAGATCAGGATTGATACCCGCCCAGTCGGTGGGGATGTCGAGCGACTTGCAGCGCCTGATCACCTGATCGCGCCATGCCGTGTTGAAATGGATGCCGTATTGCGTGATCAGCGCCTTGGCTGCGTCGTAGTCGCCTTCCGCTTTGATACGCATCAGTTCTGCGAGCAGCATTCCCACGCCCTGGCGCATTTTCGCGTAGTCGGTGACCACCAGATAGACCTTGCCGTCGTGTTCGACGGGCTGGATCGCTCCGGTCTTGTCACGAATATAATTGACGATCAGCTGTGTCCCGCGACGGTGATCTTCCTCGATTGTGTCGCCGGTAGGTACCTCGCGGAGCTGAGCGAGCGCGGCGCGCGCTTCGGTGTCGTAGGCCGCTTTGGCGACATCGGTATTCGGCATCACACCCATCTCAATGAGTTTCGGATCCCAGAAATTCCACAAGGCCATTAGGTCGGCGCGCGACTCTTCCAGCGTCGAGTAGTATTCCTTGATGTAGTACGCCGGCTCGTGGGTGATTTTCGGGCCAACTTTGCCGGAACCATGACCGATCACTTCGTGCATGGCAGTCATCAGATTCTCAGCGAGGGCGTCGTACTGGCTGGCGCGGTCCCGTTCTTCCTGCGTGGACGAAAACTCGCCGGAAGAGACGTTTCCGCTTGCGCTGTCAAACGCGCGGATCGAAGCGGTGAGCACGAAACTTTTCGATCCGTACTTGGCGTGAATCTCCTCTTCGTTCGGCAGGTTGTCGCCGATGGTGCTCACGCCGAAATTGCCGGTCTCCGCCAGCATTTCCACCGCGTTCACGATCGGCGGTCGGGGATTGGGATTCTTGTATCGATCGTCCCACGGCGCGCGCTGCTCGAAGTAATCGGCGTTGGCGGCGAATCCGGTCATCAACTGGTTCAGCTTTGCATCCACAATGCTGACGAAACCTTGTATGGCTCCCTTGGTTCCCCGGGGATCCTTGTAAACCTCGACGAAGCCGTTGGAAAAATCGGGGTTGGTTTTGTCCTGCACCCAGTCCACTCCACACCGAATCCAATCCGCACGCTCGCCGGTCTGGTAGTAGCGGATCAGATCGTTGATCACCTTGGTTTGCTGCGCAGGCGAGTAACGCAGCGCCTGCTGCAGGTTTCGAATCGCGAGCCCCAGCTCTCGCGCGTACCGGCCCGGCGGAACGGTTTGGTCCGGCGTGCCCATGCGATACACATCCTCCACAAGTTTGCCGTCCTGCTTTGTTAGCCGCGAATTCAACCCGTAGTGCTCGGTAAAACCGACCAGATCCTTGAGCGTGACTCCTGAATAGTAATTGTTGCTGCTGGCCGCGAGCGGGTCCTCGCCGTTTGGCGGATTTTTATCGGTCAGCATCGGCTCAAAGGCCGGATCAAACAGAGCCTTGTCGAGCTCCTGGAGTTCCCGGTCGAGCCCTGTCGCTGAACCGAGCACCGCGCCGTTCTTGCTCGCCTGCTGGGCCGCGGCGCGCAGCTCGGCGGAGGTAAAGTCGGGTAGAAATTTAACGGAGGTGTGGGCGTTGTGATTCCCCCGATTCGCCCAGAAAAGCATGGTGTAATCGGTAATTTTCTTCAGCACCGAAGGGTCAATGCCGTTTGGGTGCGTCAGGATGGATTCCAGCAGGTGCTTCTCGCGCAGGCCGTCGGCGGAATTCTGGTCGTATGTGATCGGATCAACCGCGATCGCTGCCCGATAGAGCCAGTACGCGTCCATCTTCTGGTCCTGAGTGAGATCGCCAAAGCTATCCGCGGTCAACTGGATGAAGCCAGTGTCGCGCACGCGCGCGACAAGGCTCGATTGCGGCGATTGAGGATCACTAGCCTGTGCGGCAGTGTCTGCGTGTGGCCAGAAAACGAACGCGAGACTCGACAGCGCAAACGACAGCAATACCCTTCGCAAGTGGAATTCCTCCCTAGCTATCTGTTGGACGGCGCACGCCTGGATTCGTCACCTGTGCGATGAGCGTTTTTCGTCCCGGCTCCCGGCCCTTCGGAAATATACACTGTGCCGCGTGCAAATAGAACGCGGTCTCTGGTTCGCGTCGACAACCTCTGGGCATCGTCTCCGGGCTCGCTTGAGACCATTGCCGAGAAGGCGCACGAGCCGGCCGCGTTGCAACAGATCTGGTTCCCCAACGCCCCGCGGCAGAGGCCGCTCCACAGAACTCCGCGCTTGCACTTCGGCTGTTCTGCTCTAAGATGGGCCGGTGATGAACTCACGCACAATCGCGGCGCGGTTTCGCGGCCCCGCAACGCGGCGGATATTCGACCTCGCTTCACGAGGGCCGCTCGACGCAGCTCGCCGAAATGAAACGGCGCTGGATTGTTCAGCGCGAACGACGGCGCCTGGTTCAGATCGACACTCAACGCGAGGGGGCGTCGGGCGGACTTCGGTCGCCTTCCTGCTGCTTTCCGCCGTCGTCGTGATCGCAGGCGCCACTGCGTTCTCGCAATCATCCGAGAAGCCTGTCATCGCCCGGGACGTTGCCGCGCGCCTTGCAAAATTCAAGCCTGTTAAGATGCCGTTTGACTCGACTCGTCTGAGTGCGCGCGAAAAACAGATGGTAGCGAAACTCGTGGACGCGGCAGGCCTGCTCGATTGTATCTATTGGCGGCAAAGCGATCCGGAAGGACTGAAGCTGTTTCTATCGCTTACAAATAGCAAGAACCCGCAAGATCAGACGGTGCGCGAACTGTTGAAAATCAACGGCGGACGCTTCGACCAGATTGACGATAACAAGCCATTCGTCGGCAGCGAACCCGCCCCGCCCGGACGCGGATTCTTTCCCTGGGGCATGACGCAGAAGGATTTCGACGCCCTTGTCGCGCACCATCCCGGCATGAAGGCCAGCTACGAGAGCCCCTACACCGTCATACGTGACCCGCACCCGGATCGCGAGCGGGATACTGCGCCCGGTTTTTCAGACGCAGTCCCGGTGCCCTACCACGTGGCATTCCAGGAATTCGTCGTTCCGATGGCGAAGGATCTCTACGAAGCAGCCGACCTGAGCGACGATCCCGCATTCGCAAAATTCCTTCGCCTCCGCGCGGGCGCTCTGCTTTCCGACGATTACTTTCCAAGCGATCTTGCGTGGCTGGATCTCGATAACCCGAAATTCGACGTGATTTTCGCCCCCTACGAGGTCTATCGCGACGGGCTGCTGGGCGTGAAGACTTCCTACGGCGCATCCATTATGATTCGCGACGACGCGGAAAGCCAAAAACTCGCCGAATTTCAGAAGTACGTTCCCGATCTGCAGGAATCGCTGCCCCTGTCGGCCGAGGATTTACCTTCTGCACGCGGGAAGCGCACGCCGATGGAAGTCGTGGAGGCCATCTATCGCTCAGGCGACCTGCTGCACGGCTATCAGGCCGTTGCGGATAATCTTCCGAACGATCCACGCATCATTGAGGAAAAAGGTACCAAGAAGATCTTCTGGAAGAATTGCATGGACGCCCGAGTGAACTTCATCATCCTGCCTCTGGCGGGTCGCCTGATGCCCGCGGACCAGGCCAAGATGGTCACCGGCGAGGGCACGCTTGACTTCATTATCCTGCACGAAATTTCCCACGGACTCGGACCCACCTTCGTCCACGGTTCGAACAACAAGACCGGCATTGGCGAGGCCATCGGCCCGCGATATTCGGCGCTCGAGGAATCCAAGGCCGACATCACCGGCATGACCTGCGTGAAGTGGCTGGTGGACCATGGCGTGATTCCACAGGAAAAACTCGACGGAATCTACGCGTCATTCTTGGGTGAATCGTTCCGTACCATTCGCTTTGGGATTGGCGAATCGCACGGCGCAGGCGCCATGATGGAGATCAGTTACCTGAGCGAACAGGGCGCCGTCCGCCGTGACCCCGTGACCGGACTCTACGCCGCGGACTTTCAGAAAATGCCAGCAGCGATGGCCTCTCTTGCGAAGGAACTGCTCGAACAGGAAGCGACCGGCGACCGCAAGCGCGCTGAGGACTGGTTCAAGAAATACGCGGTGATGCCGCCGGAACTCGCCGCGGCTCTAGCGAAGGGCTCCGACATCCCCGTGGACGTGGATCCGGATTTCGACTTTCACCCCTCGGTTCGCTAGCCCGGGTCCCTCAATCCATTACAGAACGGTTTGAATTTCCGGGTCGATCGAGATGTGCGTTTGTGGAAATCCGTTGATTGCGAAATTCGCGCCGGCCGCGCACTGCAGGTGAATGAAGCGGCTGATGTGGTAGTCCTCGTCGAACTGGCCGAAGGTGCGCTCGATTTCCTCACGCGATAGCCCAAGCGAGGAAAGCGCGGCAGGTTTTCCCCAGCCGCCGGCGGCCACCAGATACTTGTCCACTACCTCGCGCAAGGTCATCGACCCACCTCCCGCTCATCCCGCTCATCCCGCTGGAACAGCCTGATCGTAACAGATCGGATGCCAGATTTCGGCCCGTAGGGCTTTTCAGTACCAACTCAGCTTCAGTCCCGTTTTACCGCGACCACAAGAGCGAAACCAGAAACAGCACAAAGGCTGCGGCGCCCAGGATGCTGCGGACCGCGTGAAGGCAGGCCCAGCGTCGCAGCAGAGAGCCCGCTTCTTCCGATCGCACGTCGAGCTCCCGGCTTTCGAGTTTTTTGTTGGTCGGCAGGATGACCACCAGTGTGAACGGAATAATGAATAACAAAAGCAACCCACCGACAAGCCACTCCAAACGCCGATTGATCCAGAACGACAGCAGTGCGGCCAGGCAGCCGATCAGTGCAAGCGGTGCCTGCATCAGGGTGCCTGGCTTGTAGCTGCGCCTCCACTGCGTCACCGCGAGCTCGATGCCACAGGAAAGCCGTGCCGGCTGCTCGACAAGGTTGATGTACAGCGCCGCGCCGGCAAAGATGCCCGAGGCGACGGTTGCAACTAGTTCTGGAATCACGGGTCATTATATGTCCGAGTACGCACCGTCCGGGCCGACGTTCGCCGTCGATCAGCGCGACCAGGCGACGGATTTCTACAGACCACGACCGGACATTCAATTTCGATCCCTCAAGGCTTCTCCGGCGTGCTTAGTACACGGTCTTGCGTTCCCGGGGCCTCGAAGCTTATACTGGGGCGCTTCCAGATAGGTCGCACAAACCAGTGGGCGCGAGCCCACTTTTTTGTTGGCTAGGCGATGTGGAAAGGGCGCAGGAGTCTCAGGCGGGGATAAATGCCGCCCTTAGAAGAGCATGGACCTCGACCGGATTCGAGAGGCGTCGGATCGGGTGGCCCGTTCGTTGGGGCTGGAGATCTTTGACGTCGAGTGGAAGGTAGGAAAAGGGCGTTTGCTGCGGGTCTACATAGACCGCCCGCCCGACGCGGCCAACCCCGGGATTTTGGGCAATGGTCCGGGTGTCACTCATAAGGACTGCGAGCGGGTCAGCGAGCAGTTGAGTGTGATTCTGGATGTAGAGGACCTGGTACCGGGACCAAGCTACACGCTCGAAATAAGTTCGCCGGGTTTGGATCGGAAGCTGATCAGGCCGGGCGACTACGAGCGGTTTACCGGACGGCTGGCGAATATTTGGTTGAACGAACCACTCGAGAACGAAAAGTATTTTCAGGGCCGGCTGGCAGGTTACGCGGACGGGATCGTGAAGGTGACGGTGCGCGATCGGGAAATCGCGGTTCCGTTTACGGAGATTCGCAAGGCGAATTTGGTGGTAGAGCTGTGACGGGTGGGGGCGAGGAGAAACAGGGATGGCGAGTCTGCTGTACCAGACAATCGAGCAGATCAGCCGGGAGAAGCACATCGAACCGGAGATCATCGTTGCGGCCATTGAGGACGCGATGGTGGTGGCGGCGCGGAAATACTATCGCACCGAGGAAGATATCCGTTCGAAGTTCAATGCGGAGAGCGGCCAGATAGACGTGTTTTCGGTGCACACGGTGGTGGAAGACGTCGCGGACCCATTGCGCGAGATTTCGCTCGTCGAGGCTCGCAAGCAGAATCCGAACATCGAACTGGGCGGCGAAATCCTGGCGGTGAAGCCGACCGACGTGCTGGGACGAATCGCGGCGCAAACCGCCAAGCAAGTGATCCTGCAGAAGGTGCGCGAGGCGGAGCGGGACACGATCTACAACGAATTCCACACACGCGTAGGCGAGCTGATCAACAGCGTGGTGAAGCGCATGGAGGGCCCGGACCTGATCGTAGACCTGGGACGCACCGAAGCGCGCCTGCCGAAGCGCGAGCAATCGCGCCTGGAAGCCTATAACGTGGGCGACCGCCTGCGCGTGACGATTCGTGCGGTCGAGCGCGCAGCCAAAGGGCCGCAGGTTATCGTTTCGCGCGCCGACCCCGCTTTGGTGCAGCGCTTGTTCGAAATGGAAGTGCCGGAGATTTACGACGGGACGGTGCAGATTCGCGCCGTGGCTCGCGAGGCCGGCGAGCGAACCAAGATCGGTGTTGAAAGCCGCGACAAGGATGTCGACCCGGTGGGCGCCTGCGTGGGCATGAAGGGCATGCGCGTGCAGTCCATCATTCGCGAGCTGCGAGGCGAGAAAATCGACATCATTCCCTGGAGCGAAGAGACGATCGTGTTTGCCCAGAAGGCCCTGAGTCCCGCGAAAGTGACTCGCGTGCAGATCATTGACGCCGAAGAGAAACGTCTGGAGGTGATCGTCGAGGATACGCAGCTGTCGCTTGCCATCGGCAAAAAGGGCCAGAACGTCCGGCTGGCGAGCAAGTTGATCGGCTGGAACGTGGATATCAAGAGCGAAGAGGAAAAGCGCCGCGAGATCGAGGCCCAGATGGCCGCTCTTACCGCGCCCGGCACACCTCTTTCGGAACTGGCGGGTGTGGGACCGAAAACGATTGAAAAACTCGAAGCGGCGGGGATCACCTCGGTCGAGAAACTCGCGGATATGACTCCGGAACAGCTGGTCGAGATTCCGGGCATCGGCGAGAAAATGGTCGAGAAGATTCACCAGTCCGTTGCGGCGTACTTCGAGGCGCTGGAATCCCAGGCCATGGCGCCCATCGAGCCGTCGGCCGAAGACGAGGCGGCGGCCGAGAGCGTGGCGGCAGATCCCGAGGCCGAGGCGAGCGTCACCGCGGAGGCGGCCGAGCCGAGTGCTACTGAATCGAGCGACGCATCGACCGCGGATGCGTTGTCAAGCGGAGCAGAGACGACCAGCGCCGAAGAAACCCCGGAGGATGAAGAGACGACTCCGGAGGACAAGGCCGCAGCGGCCGCCGTGGATGAAAATGCGGAGAACCAGGAAAAGTCTGAGTAGGCGAACACGTGCGGAAAGATAGAGGCTGATGTCTGATTCCAAACAAGTCCGACTGAACGAGTTGGCGCGCGAGCTTGAGATCAAGGCCAAGGTGCTGATCGACTACCTGCCTGAGATCGGTGTCCAGGAGAAGAAGACACACTCGAGCTCGATTGATATCGAGCACGCCGAGCTGGCACGGAAACATTTCCTGGGCGTGGCGGCGGCAGAGGTTGCGGCCGAAGCAGCGAAAACCGCGGCAGCTAAAGCGAAGACTGCGCGCCCGGCACCTGCTCCGGCACCGGCTCCCGCGGGAGCCGCGCCGAAACCTGCTGGCCCGGCACCAGTGTCTATGCGCACGGCTCCTGCGGCCCCGGCTGCTCCCTTGCGGGCCCCGGCGGGAACGACCGCAGTGCCGGCCGGTGCAGCCCCCGGTGGCGTACCAGCGCGCGCCGCGTCAGTTCCGCCCGCGACGCCGTCGTCAACAGGACATCCGACAGCACATCCTACAGCAGCGAGACCGGGAGCGAGCCCGACAACGGCGGCTCCGAGGCCTGGTGCGGCGCCTGCGCAGCGTCCGGCGGCTGCCAGTCCAGCCGCAACGACAGCGGGTACTTCGACAGGAACTCCGGGCGCGCTGCGTCCGGCAGGCGCGCCGCCAACCGGCCAAAGATTTCCTGTGCGTCCTGGACAGTCCGGCCCTTACCAAAATCGTCCCGGTGCTCCTCAGGGAATGCGGCCTGCAGCTGCTCCGGGTCAAGTCCGGCCTAGCGGTCCACCAAGACCCGGTGGTCCGTCTCGTCCCGGAGGTCCACCGTCGAGATTTCCGCAGCGACCCGGAGGACGTCCCGGTTCGACAGAACCCATCGGCAGCCAGCGGCCTGGGGCCACCGGTGGAGTTCCCAAGGCGGAACCTGGAAAACCTCTGTACGCACGCAAGCCTCCGGCGTCCCGCGGGCGGCCGACGATCGAGAAACGATATGCGGAAGGTGAGCGCAGGCTTCATCCGGTGCGAACGCGCGCAGGCGTTGGGGCGGGCCGTGCCGCGCACGTGGAGCCAGTCGCGCCGGTACAGCGGGAGCCGCGCGCTGTGACGGTCACCGAGGGAATCACAGTTCGCGAACTCGCAGAGAAACTCGATATCCGCGCCAAGGAATTGCTGAAGACACTGCTCGATCGCGGTATTTTCGCCAGCATCAACCAGGCGCTCGACGTGCAGAC
>Ga0182024_10026395_pt1 | contig 10206 bp, 8 predicted proteins | sample P32metaG_FD_120480 | JGI IMG/M metagenome (GOLD analysis project Ga0182024, IMG submission 120480) | Permafrost microbial communities from Stordalen Mire, Sweden - P3-2 metaG (Illumina Assembly) | ecosystem: Environmental > Terrestrial > Soil > Wetlands > Permafrost | place: Sweden: Stordalen...
CCGAGTAGAGGTCCGAGCGCTGGTCCGAGGGCTCGCCCCTGGCCGATTCGGGGCTCATGTAGGCCGGGGTCCCGCCGGTCGTCCTTTCACCCACACGGGCCACTTGTCCGAAGTCGACGAGCTTGGAGACTCCTGACCTGTCCACCAAGATGTTCTCGGGCTTGATGTCCCCGTGGAGGATCTGCCTCTCGTGGGCGTAGCCCAATCCTCCGAGCGCGCCGTCGAGCACTCCGAGGGCCTGCTCGGGCTCGAGCCTCCTCGAGATCTCCATCACCTTGCGTAGCGACGCCCCGTCGACATAGCCCATCGCGATCCAGCCCCGGCCCTGGTGGGAGAAGAAGTCGTAGAGCTCCACCAGGTTGGGGTGTGCCATCGACTCGAGTGCCCTGGCCTCGTCTGCGAAGCGCTGTTGGAACCCCGAAGAGGAGCTGAGCTCAGGGTCGAGTGCCTTTAGGGCGACTAGGCGACCGGGTTCGGCCTGCCACGCCAGGTAGACCACGCCCGACGCCCCTCGCCCGAGGATGCCTCTGATCTCGTAGCCATCGGGCGCGCCGGCATCGGTGCTTGAACCCTCGGGGGGGAGCGCCGCTCCACAGCTCTCGCAAAAACGGGCAGCGTCTTGAGCCTCAGCCCCGCAGTGATCGCAGTAAGGCACACCCGTCCCCTTGCCTGGAGCTCAGCCTCGGTTCATTGTGATGCAACCGAGGCAGCGTTTCCAAGGCGCTGAGGCTAGAACGTGCCTACCGAGGAGACAGGGAACGCTCGCTTTGGGGAGAGGTAGCAAAATGTCATTGCACCACGACGAACAAACGCCAGGTGTTTGACAGGCCTTTCAATTCGTGCTCCCCACGATCTTCGAAATGGAACCCCGCGCCGGTAGCCAGCTCGACCACCGTTCGGGAAACGAGGATCTCCCCCGGTCCTGCTCGCGATGCCACTCGTGAAGCGACGTGCACCGCGATCCCGGCAATGTCCCTTCCACGTAGCTCCACTTCCCCCGTGTGGATACCTGCTCGTATCTCGACCCCGATTCGGAGCATGGATGCTTGGATTGCCGCCGCGCAGTGGATGGCGCGCATCGGGGCGTCGAAGGTCATGAGGGCGCCATCCCCAGTGGATTGGATCTTGGAACCTTGGTAGCGATCGAGCTCGAGGTCGATGATCGCGTCGTGCTGATCAAGCACGCTTCGCCATTCGCCGTCTCCCACTCTTGATAGTTGAGTAGTAGATCCGACGATGTCGGTGAACATCACGGTCGCCAACGATCGCTTTGACCTTGTTGTCGGCGATGTGAGGTCTTGATCGGTGATCGTCGCAGTTGGGTCGGCGACCGGCACGAAGACAAACGTACTCTTGCCTAACCGGATGCGATCTCCATCGCGCAATGTGTGCGTTGTTATTCGTCGGCCATTGACGTACGTTCCGTTAGCGCTCTCATGGTCGACGATCAACCAATCTCCATCACCGTATTCAAAGGTCGCGTGTTGCCGAGAGACTCGCATATCAGATTCCAGAGCGATGTCATTGCTCGGTTCGCGCCCAACAGTCAGGTGGGGCTCAAGGAGTTGGAAGTGAACATTGGGGTCATCGTCGCTACGGAGATAAGCCATTGTCGTTGCCGGTCAACTCATTGCCCTGGGATCAGCTCTCTTGGCCAAACTTGATCCCACGCGCGCAGATTAGACGGTAAGCCGCTTTCCTGCATTTGGACGAGCACGTGACTCACGTGTTGCGGCACGCCCGTGAAGGAGAGAAGCAGCGTGCTTGTGACCCAGCTGGTCGAATTGGAAGGTGGCCAGACTGTGGACGTGGACCGGGAGGGGCGCCAACAGCATCCCTACTGAGATGCATCAGCGAGGAGACCTTGGCGCCGATAGATCCCATGCGGCCACCAGTGGGCCTTCGGACATCATGACCAAGGCGATCGTCGCGGTCAACCCGCGTTCGCATCAGACCATCGGAGCAGGCAAGGTAGCTATGCGGTAGCGGCTAAAGGTGGGTGAAGGCGAGGATCAGTCCCGAGGCCAGCAGCCCCCCCAACAGGGCCAGCGCTACCAGCATCCACCACCGCATCCGCTTCTTCGGACGGTAGACGGGTGGGTCGATCAATGGCTCCGTCTCGATGGTGCTCAGCGTGACAGTAGCGCGGTCGGGTGAACGTGGACCTCCTATCGAAGCAATCGGGATCTCCGACACCACTGCCGACAGTTTGGTCAAACTTCTCCACTCTGGCCATGATTCACCGGCGGCCAGATCAAGCTGCTCCCAGAACACATTGACACCCCGTTGGCGATCCCTGGGTCGCTTCGAGAGAGCTTGCAAGAGGACCTCCTCAACGCCCTTCGGAAACCCTTGCACCAACGAGGTCGGGGCAGGAACGGGTTGTGATATGTGTGCTTCAAGCACGGCTAGTTGATCCCCCTCCGAAAACGGCGGTCGTCCGACGAGCATCTCGTAAGTCAGTACACCGAGACTGTAGAGATCAGCCCTGTCGTCCAGCTGCGCGGATCCCGATGCCGCCTCAGGTGACATGTAGGTGGGAGTTCCCAACACCGCACCTGTGCGGGTGCGGAACGAAAGGATGGAGGACCCGTGACCATCGATGAGGCTTGCCATACCGAAGTCCGAGAGTTTGCAGCATCCATCCAAGGTCAGGAGAACGTTGGCCGGGCTCAAGTCCCGGTGTACTACTCCGTGCGCATGGATGTACGTGAGAGCGGCAGAGAGCTGCGAGATAACGTTGAGCGCATCCGAAGATTTCAATTGCCTAGATCCCAGGACCCGATTGAGGTTGGGACCGGCTACGTATTCAAGGACTAAAAACAGCTCGTCCCTCTCGTCGAATGCATCGTAGACGCGGACGATATTCGGGTGGTCCAGTCGTGTCAGTATCCGTCCTTCCCGACGGAAGCGGCCAGACGAGGCGCCGTCATCTCTTCGACGCAGCTGCTTGATAGCTACCTGGCGATCGGAACGCAGCTCTCTGGCCCGATAGACTGTGCCTGAGGCCCCCTGTCCAAGTCGGACGAATTCTCCGAAGGCAGCGAGTCCGGAATCAGCCGAGCCGCCGGCCCCGTCGGTACTCTTCCTGCTGAACCGTTGAACCAACTCGTCGACTCGCTTGTGTCACTCGAGACGGGCTGGCGCCTCGAGGTCAGCACGGGTCACGGCGCCGCGTCGAACGGCCTCGTTGGCCAATCGGGCGCGCCGGGAAGGCCCCCTGTCAGAGATCTCGAACTTGTCATACAGGTTCGCTACGTGGAACTTGATCGCAGCCTCACTCACCACAAACTCTGCTGCCATCTCGGCGATGGTGGCCGGCTGGGCGAATGGCTCGGGACCGACAAGAGGGCGGCAGAGCGCCACCAGGACCTCATGCTCGCGAGTCGTGAGTCTCGGGAGCTTCTCCTCGTCCCGTAGCGTCCTTGAAGCGCTGGGCTGGCCATGAGCGCGAAACACAAGGTGAGTGGAGCCCACCCGAATCTCATCGCCGCTCTGAAGCTGGCGTTCGCTGGTGAGGCGCGCCCCGTTCAGGAGAGTGCCGTTCAGGGAACCCAGGTCTCGTGCGCACCATCCCGACCCGTAGCGCTCGACCACCGCGTGGAGGCGTGACACCGCCTCGTCGGTCGGGAGGGCCAGATCACAGGTCAGGTCCCGTCCGATCGAGGTGCGCTCTGTGTCGAGCGTGACCACCTCGGGGGTAGTGCCACCCGCCCAGATTTCGAGATGCGCGTCGGCCATCCCGTCAGAGCATAGATCGGCTTACTGCCGCCGGCGATAGGAAAATCTCTCTGTTCGGAGAGGCGATCCCACACTCGGGGCTCTTCATCCGGCCCGGCTGCTAATTGGATAATGGCCTGGTGGTCGAATGCTCCTTGACCCTGTGCGGACTCCGCCGGGGCGGTCTATTGGAGACCCTCTAATCGGACGAGTAGCGACTCGGCCTGGCGTGGCGGACGGGATTCTTCTATCGGTTATGGACAGGTGACAAAGGAACGACCCATGTATCGCTTGACCGGGGACCTTTGAGAAACGATAGTGGCCGGGCTTCGCGGAGCAAGGAGTCTTGACAATGTTTTGCGCCCAATGCGGTGCCGTCAGCGATCCAGATGACCGATTCTGTTCTTCCTGTGGTGCACCAAATACCTCGCCACCCCCGCCACCATCGATGGCAGCTCCCGGTCAGTCAGTGCCCGTGCCTCCACTCCGGCCTCCGGAAACATCCGCATCTGGATTTGGATCGGTGCCGCCCCCACCCTCAAAACCACCAACGTCACCGGTCCAACCAGCACCGTTATCTTCGGAAGCGACTAGCAACATTGGGACAACCCAGACGAAGAGATCGATTTACAAAAATCCGATTGCGTTAGTGGCAGCTGCAGGTATCTTATTGAGCATCATTGGCGTAATTGTCTTGGGTGGTTCGTCTAACTCAGCACAATCAACTGCCTCTGCTATGGTCGCCGCCATCCAAACTGGCGACTGGGCCAAGTGGTGCTCATTGACTCTTCCTTCTCAGCGATCGACCTGTAGCACTGAGCTGGGATCCTTGAGGGAAAGCGTCCCGAACATCAGGCTCTCGTACGTAACGGTCAACGGAGACCACGCAACAGCTGTAACGTCTTGTTCCGGCGCGTCTCAATATTGCAACCTCTTTGCCGGGCCCAAGGGCGCGCAAGACCTTGTCAAGCAAAGTGGGACGTGGTACGTCCTCTATGACAACTCCGGCATCCCCCGCATCTCCGGCGACTCGGGGAACTCGGGGAACTCGGGGAACTCGGGGAACTCGGGGAACTCGGGGAACTCTTAAGAATGGAAGTCGCGCTGTCCTAATCGCGTCGTCGATTGATCGAGAGTGGGACGCAGTCGGATTCGATTGAACGTGTTGATCCCTTGAAGTCCTCCGCCTTTGTTCGATGGGCCAAGGGACATGGTGCACCGTGGTCAGTTGTGAGTGTCATGGGTGCCTGGTCCATGTGGAGTCTCCGGGCGACCCTTTTGCCGGTGTCCTACCTCGATGACGCATCTGTGCACCAACAGATGGTCCGCGTCGCGACCCAATTGATCCGATCTGGGAAAGACCCGCTCACCAGCTGGTTTCCCTATCTTGGCGAAGGGTCTCCCCAGTTCCTTCACTATCAGAGTCTCGGAGCCATGGTGACTGGATTGGCCGGGACGGTGATCGGTGCCAACGCCGCGTTCCGTTGGTCGCTGTTCCTACTCGTAGCGCTTTGGCCCGTCGTCATCTACGTCTCCGCCAGATTTTTGGGACTGAGTTCATGGACGGCGGTCACTTCTGCGGTACTGGCACCGTTCATCATGAGCGTCCCCAGTGTGGGTTACGAGCGTGGTGCCTACCTGTGGGTGGGGTTCGGACTATGGGCCCAGTTATGGGCTTCTTGGACCCTGCCGCTGGCATGGGCGTTCACCTGGCGAGCCATGGACGATCGAAGGTTTCTGTGCCCAGCCGCCATCGCGGCGGCATTGACCATCGGTTTTCACTTCGAAACGGGGTATCTCGCGCTCCTCCCCATCCTGGTGTTTCCCTTCATCGTGCCTTCGAGGTTGGCAGCCCGAATTCGAAAAGCACTCGTTCTTCTCGGAGCATCGCTTCTTGCCTCAGCGTGGGTACTAGTTCCCCTGATTGAGTTTGGAAAATGGGCGGCGATCAATCAGGTGCTCCGAAATACACCGTTAGAAAACGGGTATGGAGCCAGACGAATCCTCTCTTGGTTGGTTACCGGACGGGTCTATGACGCCGGGCGCTTCCCGATCATCACACTGCTCGTCGCCGTTGGCATGGCAGTCGTCATTGGACGATGGCGCAAGTGTGCGCTGGGCCGGGCGATCGTGGTGATGTGGATTTTGTGCCTTCTCTTGACATTCGGACGCACCACATTCGGCGACCTAGTCGATATCATCCCGGGGTCGACCGACATTTTCTTCCGCCGGTTCCTCATGGGCAGTCAGTTGGCGGGCCTGGTCCTTGCCGGGATTGGATTCGTGGAGGGAGCCAAGCTCGTCGCAACGGCGATCCGATGGTTGTCCGAACGAATGTCGAACTCCGATCGGAACCAGAAGATCGCCACGAGCCTATTGTTCGGAGTTGCGGCCATCCTGGCTGCAGTTTCGATCGCTCCGGCTTTCACTCAAGCCACCCGTTTCGACTCTCGCAATTCGGCGGCGATTCACGCTCAGCGAGATGGCGAGGCAATCGACATCCCGCTGATTGCTCCGCTGATCGCCTTTATCAAGAACCATGGGGGCGGAAGAACCTATGCCGGACTCCCCACCAATTGGGGAATGCAGTTCACCGTTGGTGCTGTACCAGTCTTCAAGTATCTCGAGAGTACTGATGTCGATGAGGTTGGTTACACGCTGCGAACCGCTTCACTCATGACGGACCCGGAGTTCTACTTCGATGAGGCCAACCCAAGCGACTACATCCTTTTTGGAGTGAGGTACCTGATCCTTCCGTCCACGCGCAGACCATCTGTGGCCGCAAGAGAAGTAATGCGACGTGGACCCTACAGTCTCTGGACGATCAAGTCCGATGGATACTTTGACGTCGTAGAAACGGTTGGTTCCGTGGCAGCGGACCAAGCCGACATCGCTACTCGGACGATCGAAGTTCTACATACCAACCTGATTGCTGACCATCAGGACTTGATTGTCGACTACGCCGGATCTCGTGTTCGGGGGCAAGAGGATCTTAGGGGTGCGTCCGCTACTGCCGCCCTGAAGGCGCCGGGTGCAATTGTCTCCGAGCGAGTTGATTTGGCGAATGGCGCTGCCCGATGCACCGTGGATCTTCGGCGACCCGGGATTGTCACGCTGTCGGCTTCCTTCGACCCGGGCTGGCAGGTCAGCGTCGATGGTCGAATGGAGGCAACTGAGATGCTTGCGCCTGCGGTGGTCGGGGTGAAGGTAGGCGCCGGGGTACATCGCGTGGTCATTATGTACCGGGGGTTCGTTTACTACCCAGAGTTGGTCTTGCTTGGAGTTGTAGCGTTAATTGCCCTGTTCCTGATTGGACGATGGCGCACCGATCCCCAACCCCGATCACTTGAACCCGGCGGTCGGAGATGAGACCGAGAACGTCATTGGGATCGTCCGTCAAATGGGTGGGTTTCGTCGACACAGCCTTGGCCTCGACTCCCGTCGATCCGGCCGGTGACCTCGGCTTGCTAAGGCAGCAGACGGTGTCGACGACGGTACCCCGGAAAGCCGTGCCACTTCTGCTACCGAGTGGTCATCTTATTAGCGCGCCTCGTCTGTAAACACGGTGACTGGGTACCCATGAGCTACTCATGTCGCTCCGCAAACGGGATCCGATCAACGGCCCGCAACCCGCCGCCGCTCACTGTCAGTCCTGCAGGTCTTCATTTGGCAGGCCGGAGTTTTGCAACGCCACCGACGTTCCCATGCGACAAAGCAACGTCGGATCCCCAACGATCTTAAGTTCATGGACAAGCTCAGACGTCCCCTGAGAGGCTAATGAGTTCGTGGGGCAGGTGGTATGGCCTTCAGTTCGAGACAGGTGCACTACAAGACTGGCAAAACTTCGCACTCGGCCTGAGGGCGCTGCCGCACGCCCCGCAAAAAAGGCTCCCTCCCGAGTCAGGCAGCGGAGATGGTGATGCCGGATAGTCGACGCCTGGTGGAGGTGAAATGTTGACGCCTGACGGAGGTGGCGATGCAGGATAGTCGACGCCTGGTGGAGGTGAAATGTTGACGCCTGCTCCGGGCCTGTTCGCGATTTGGCGGACGTCTTCCCCGATGCCGAAGATGACGATAATGAACTCTAGGCCCATGCGGAAGAAGATCATGTACAACACCCACCCGATGGGTGCTCCGATGATTCCTGCAAGAACGTCCCCACCTCCCCTATTCAGCGCTTCCACCAAGAACCCGACGAAGACGAGGCTTATTACGATGGTGCCTATTACATAGACAATTTTGATAATCCTGGTCGTGATGAGGGAGGAGAAACTGAAATCGAGGAGAGATGCGAAGAAGCCCTTCTGATTCCCGGGCATTGAAGTTCCTTTCGATTGAGATGTACGAGATTGGCCGAACGACTCGTTGTCCAGCCAGTAACACTCCGGGGTTGGCCGAAATCCTATGGCCACCCCCGTTCGCTAACCGAACTCAAAATCAGAGGCTCACACCTCCCGGGTCGACACGGTGAGATTGTTCAGCGGAAGTCGGAGTCCACGGCTGCAAAAGAGTTGCGAGCTGTTCAAGGTGGGACCTCCCCAAGGTCAGCGAAGGTGGTGCTCGCTATCGCCTCGATCGTGGCGATGCCGTAGGCCTCCGTTGGACTACCGGTCGTTAAGATGGCGAGCACGTAATTGCGGCCGTCGCCGAGGATCCACCCGATGCTGTTGACCTGCCAATTGGTTGGGCCGAGCGGAAGCCAACCGTTCTTGAGGGCCACGGTGACACCAGCGGGTACACCGCCGGAAATTCCCCAGTTTTGATCGGCTTCCACGTTCTCCATCAAGGACAAACCGTATTCTCGCGAAGCATCGGACAAGATCGTGTTGGGATAAGCGAACTTCGATACCAGGGTGACCTGATCGAGTGCCGTAGTTATCGTGAGGCCCCAGCCAGGCAACGAAGTACCAGGAATGAAGACCAGGTTGGATGGGGTCGTGTCAGTCATGCCCGCGGACCGATCGAAATCTGCAAGTGCGCTGGCGCCACCCACGTCGTTGAACAATGTGGTCGCTGATTGATTATCGCTATTCTCGATCATTGAAGGCATCAAGGCGGCTGCTGATTCAGACAGTTGTTGATCTTTAGCTTGCGCTTGTTGCAACGCGGTACCCATAATCTCAACTTTTACGATGCTCGCCGTGTCCTGAAGCTGCCCTGGATGGAGTGACCAGGTTCTATTGTTTTGTCCGTCATATACCGCCGCAGTCACCTGGCCGGATCGACCAGCGAGGTAGGGACCAAGGGCTGCAAATGGAGAGGCCAACGTTCCTGACTTGGAGGTCGGCGCCGACGACGTCGTTCGTTGGGGACGGCTGGGCAGCGCGTCAACAGGTTGTGTAGCGCTGCGTGCCCCTCCACAGCCCACCAGGAGCGAAGCCATCACCGAGAGAACGGCGACACAGCAAGTTGCCTTCGTACGGCGTTTGGTGAATGGCACTCGATATCCGGACGATTTGGGCTTGGTCCACCTCACGAGATGGAACCCGACACGAGAGTGACATCACCTACAACTGGGACCTCGTGCTTCATCTGCATAGAAGCACGGCGGCTCTCGGGATTTCAGTTCCTGATTCGCACGTCACAGTGGTTCCGATCAAATCTGATTGGCGTTGTACTCGGGAAGCCCGTACGTCGCAGCAATGGGATTCCAGATTGTGATGAACTGATCCTTTGCCGTGGTCGCCTGGGTATCGGCATTCGCCGCAGCCTGCCAGTTTGCATCGTTTGTGGATGCTTGACCTACGCAACCCCCCTGCTCGAGATCGCTGGCCCAGGCCGCGTATGAGGTATCGGACTGCATCGACGCCTCCCAGGCTGCTGTTAGCGCCGAGACGAGTTGCGTGGAGTTCGCCAGCTGTGAAGTGTTCAGTTCGGATAACTGGTTGAGCAGCGTCTGCCTCGACTCAGCTGCCGAGGTAAGTGTTGCCTGGTCCTGGCTAAGGTTTCCGCAGTTACCGATGTCGGAGGTTGCGGCGACGATTTCATTTCGATCGCTCGAGCTCTGCACAAGCAACGAGTTGATGGATTGTGCTTCTGTACGTGCGAGATCGGGAGCGGTCGTGCTAGTCGGTTCTGATTTGCGCCTCGCAGGAGAATGAGTCGGCGCCGTTGCCAGTCGCTTGGCAGGAGCACCCGACGACGATTTTCCAATCGCGCCGAATGCATACGCGGCACCTGCGCCACCACCTAGCACGAACAGCGCGGCGACAACCCACAATGCCCACTTCGAGTCTCGCCTCCTTGGAATAGTCGCTTGACTGGTGGCTTGACGCCGTTGATCGCTCGAAGACCCAGAGCCGTCACCCCTCGAGGTGTCGATCCGAGGTGTAACTGGATAACCGGGCGCAACGGCTACTGAGCCGACCACGAGCGTGGCATCCGCTCCTTCAATGGCTGGGAGTGGCGAACCACAATGGCGACAGAACTTGACTCCCTCCGGAGCGGCCAGCCCACAGTTGGCACAAACCGGGCCCACGGGTTCGA
>Ga0182024_10026396_pt1 | contig 10206 bp, 6 predicted proteins | sample P32metaG_FD_120480 | JGI IMG/M metagenome (GOLD analysis project Ga0182024, IMG submission 120480) | Permafrost microbial communities from Stordalen Mire, Sweden - P3-2 metaG (Illumina Assembly) | ecosystem: Environmental > Terrestrial > Soil > Wetlands > Permafrost | place: Sweden: Stordalen...
CCACCGCGCGTGCCAAAACTCATCCGTTTGACGGCGCAGTCTGGGCGTTCCATTAACTCGTCTCGTCGCTCAGCCTGACACGCGCCCGGTTATTGGCCGCCAAATTGGTTCAGCAAACCAACCTTTTGTGGCTGTAAAATCACCGCTTCGCTATCATTTAGGTTATGTCCGATGTGACTCAACTTATCCAGGCCATTGACAGAGGCGATCCGCGTGCAAGCGCGGAATTGCTACCCTTGGTATATTCCGAGCTTCGCAAGTTGGCTGCACAAAAACTTGCCCAGGAAAAGTCAGGACAAACGCTTCAACCCACGGCGCTGGTGCACGAGGCTTACCTCCGGTTAGTAGATGGACAAGAGGTTCGACACTGGAACAGTCGCGGTCATTTTTTCGCGGCCGCGGCCGAAGCCATGCGGCGGATTATGGTCGAAAGCGCCAGGCGCAAGCAGTGCATCAAGCACGGCGGTGAACTGCGCCGGATACTGCTGGAAATTGTGGGGCCGGCAAAGGACGAAGCACCCGACGAATTGCTGCGGATTGACGAAGCGATTTCCAAGCTTGCAGGCGAGGACCCTGCTGCATCCGAACTGATCAAACTCCGGTATTTTGCTGGATTGTCGGTAGAAGAGGCTGCCGCCGCGCTGGGAATCTCTCGTTCCTGTGCCTATGAACATTGGACTTACGCTCGAGCCTGGCTGCATCGTGAGGTTTATGGCGATTCAAAAAATTCCTGAATTTTTTGGGATTGTTCCGGACAAATGCCCCGCCCACGTCGCACTGTTTTGGCGGACACAAACTGGCTGGAATACTGCACAAGGAAAGCGGATGATGAGCGTTGATTCAAAGAATCCCCGCCAAATCTTCCTGGTCGCTGTCAAACTGCCATCTGACCAACGCGAGTCCTACCTCGTCGAAGCCTGTGCCGGCGACGAGCCTCTTCGGCAACGGGTGGCAGAGCTACTCAAATCGCATGATGAAATCGGGAGTTTCCTCGATGCACCTCCGGCGGTAACGGACGCGTTTGAAACCCCTGGATCACCGCAATTCGGAGAAGGGACGCAGATCGGCCCGTACAAACTGCTGCAGCAGATCGGCGAAGGGGGCATGGGCGTGGTCTATATGGCCGAGCAGCAGAAGCCGGTCCGCCGCCGCGTGGCGCTCAAAATCATCAAGCCCGGCATGGACAGCCGGCAGGTGATTGCCCGCTTCGAGGCCGAGCGCCAGGCGCTGGCCATGATGGACCACCCGAATATTGCCCGAGTGCTCGATGCCGGCTGCACCGAAAGCGGCCGCCCCTACTTTGCCATGGAGTTGGTTCAGGGCATCCCCATCACTCAGTATTGCGACGATAAACAGCTCCCGCCCCAAGAGCGGCTGGAGTTGTTCGTCGAAGTCTGCCATGCGGTTCAGCACGCACATCAGAAGGGAATCATCCACCGTGATCTCAAACCGTCCAATGTGCTGGTGATGATCTACGACGGCAAGCCACTTCCCAAGATTATCGACTTTGGCGTCGCCAAGGCGCTGCATCAGCAGTTGACCGAAAAAACCATGTTCACGCAGTTCGGCGCTATAGTCGGCACGCTGGAATACATGAGCCCCGAACAGGCCGAGTCTGACGCCATGGGCACCGACACCCGCAGCGATATCTATTCGCTCGGCGTGCTGCTGTACGAACTCCTGACCGGCACAACGCCCATGGACGGCAAAAAGCTGCGCTCGCTGGGCTACGCCGAAATGCTCAAGACCATCCGCGAAGTCGACCCCCCCAAACCAAGCACACGGTTGTCGCAGTCGCAGCACGACTTGGCAACTATCTCTGCGAAGCGGCACACCGAACCGCGGCGCCTGCAAAAACTCATCGCCGGCGATCTGGATTGGATCGTTATGAAGTGCCTGGAGAAAGACCGCACGCGGCGCTACGAAACGGCCAACGGTTTGGCGCTGGATATCCAGCGCCACCTGCAAAACGAAGCGGTCAGCGCTTCGCCGCCGGGACAATTTTACAAACTGCAAAAGATGGCCCGGCGGAACAAGCTCGCATGCACGGCGGCCGCCTCCGTAATGCTGGCACTTGCTTTGGGATTGGCAGCGAGCCTGTGGCAGGCAGGCCGTGCGGAGCGCGAAGCGGTAAGGGCAACCGCAGCGTTAGCTGAGGCGCAGCAGCAAAAGGCGCTGGCGGACGAGAATTTTCGCGAGGCCCGGGGGGCCGTGGAGGATTTGCTGAGAATTTCCGATGAGCGCCTCAAGGACCAACCCGGACTGCAACCGCTGCGCATCGAGCTGATCAAAGCAGCCATCGACCGATACGAGCCATTTCTATCACAGCCCATTGCGGATCCGACTCCGCGCGAAGAACTAGCCCGACTTTACGCGGGCTACGGGCAATTGCTGCTGGAGCGCACCGAAGTTTTCGACCAAAGTGTCATGGACGAGTTTGAAAAAGCACGGAAGCTTCAGGAGCAATTACTGAGCGAACATCCGGGCGATCGGATGTTGCGTCAAAACTTGGGCTGGACGTATATCCTGGAGGAATGGCGACCGCACACTGTATCTCCGACGCCGGAGCAAGCCGGGAGGCAGGCTATCGACATTTTCCGCAAGCTGGTTGCGGAAAACCCCAGCGATCCGTTCGCGCGAGACGATCTGGTGTGGGCCTTGTGGCGGACCACTCGATACATCGATCCGGCTGAGGCCCTCCAGGATGTGAACGAATCTATCGCCCTCGGCGAGCAATTGGTGCAGGAGTATCCGGCGTCGGCGGAATTTCGACGTGAACTGGCAAACGCGCTGAATGTGAAATCGATCGTTTTGCTCGGGCCCAATCCGACACCACAGTCAGCGCTGGCAGCCATGCCTTTTCGTATCCGAGGTCTGGAACTGCATAAGGCAATATGGGCGGATATGAAGGCCGCCCGCCCTGCGATATTTCAACCGGAGCGTCCGCAGGGGGATGAAGCGAGAATGATCAGCATAAGTCCCATGTGGGCAGAATTCGACGTTGCCTTGCACTCCTATTTCCTCGCAAATCTTTATAAGGTGCAAGGCGATTGGCCGCATGCCGCCGAAATGGACGCCGGAGCGGCGCAATATTACGAGGATTTAGTGGAACATAATCCAACCGTGACGACATTTACCGGAGAACTTGTGGACGTGTTTAACGATGAGATCGAAGCGGCCGAGCATAAGAACGATCACCAGCAAGTCGCCGCCTGTTCAAAAGACGCCGTGGCATTCTGGAACCGCCAGTTGGATCTCCATCCGGACTTGCCAGACTTGAAGAAATACGCTGACGATGCAGCCAAGCAGGATGCGGAAGTCGCCCAGTGGCTGGCGACACGGTCCGCGCAGCCGTAGGTCCGGATGTATGCCGTGCAGTCCGTAGACCACTCACGATCTAAACCCGTTCAGAGGACGTGCGCGTGAGCCAAATCAAAAAATGACCCTTTAGACACGGCTAACCGTCTGTCTCTAAACCCATCCCTTTGTTGGCACAGCCAGGGCGTTCCGGAAACTCATCTCCGCGATGGGTTTGACACGGGTCGGTCGTTCCCGCCGAAGAAACGCTCCATTAAATCAAGGTTTCGGAAGGTCGTAACATTTGAGTGGACTTGGAGCCGGTTGGCCGATTCTCGAAGACCGAATCATCAAAGATGCAATCTTCCGGACTCTGAGGGACGAAGTGGTCCGCCGCGCGGTTCGCGTCGGTTCATTTCGGGGACTCGACTTTCCGAATCTCGCGCTCAGCCTCTAGCCAGTCTTGATCTGCCTGGCTAACGCCGTGGACTCGCTGCTGGAAGAGTTCATAGGCCCGTGTGGCGATTTGCGGCGTAAAATCGAGCGGCTTCTCGGACAATAATTGGGTTTTAGGAGGGTCAAAAAACCGATACGCGAGCAATTTCACACGGTCGTTAACGAAGAACCACACCAAGGAGTAGCCCCACACCACGACTGCCCAACCCCAGCCGATTGGCGGCATAAACAACCCATAAACCGCGATCAGGGTGGCCAACACTTGCGTGCCGAACACCGATACCAGCAGAATCTGTGAAGGCCGGATGGACCAGAACGGGCCGCGCGTGCGAGTCAGGAAAATCTTGAAATGTCCTGCCACGGAAAGTTTCAAATATATCAGCGTCTGGATAATCGCACGGTCAAGATGAAACACACGTTCACCGAGATAAAACAGGCCAAACGAGTCCATCACCCCAATGACGCTCACCACCGTGGCGATTCCTAGCACCAGGCGCATGTTCCACGTCTCGGGCTTGTTCGAGTAGTGAACATTGTCATACGCGATGGACAGGATGGCCCCGTCGTTGAGCAACGCCAGCATTACGATCATAACTGCGGTCACTGGGTAAAAGTTAAATACCAGGATTGATAATGTCATAAACAACAGGACGCCCAGCGTCTCGGCAATGCGGTAGATTGCGTAGCTGTTCATTCGTTGGAAGATTTTGCGACTCTCCTTGATCGCGTCAATAATTACCGATAGGCCAGGCGTCAGCAGCACGATGGACGCAGCCGCGCGCGCCGCGTCCGTCGCGCCAGACACGGCTATGCCGCAGTCGGCTTTCTTCAGTGCAGGGGCGTCGTTCACTCCGTCGCCCGTCATGCCGACGATGTGGCCGCGTTTTTGCAGGACATCCACAATGTGGAACTTGTGTTCGGGAAACACCTGGGCGAAACCATCGGCCTTTTCGATGGATTCGGACATTGCGCTTGTTTCCTGACGCTGGACATCGCCCAGGCTACTGGCATCGAGTATGTCTGTGCCCATTCCCAATGTCTTGGCGGTTTCGCGAGCGATGGCCAGTGCATCGCCCGTAACCATCTTGACCTTCACGCCCATCTGTCGCGCGGTCGCGATCGTTGCTTTGGCATCTTCCCGTGGTGGATCGAACAGGGGCAACACACCAAGAAGCTGCCACTTGCCTTCTTGATCTGCCCGGGCTACGCCCAATGAACGAAAGCCGCGCGCGGCAAATTCATTGACGGCCGTCTCGACGGCGGCCTTCACTTCATTGACGTTGGTCGACATCTGCAGAATCACCTGCGGCGCACCCTTTGCCACATAAAACTGTTTTCCATCCGCCCCTTTGACTGTGGCTTCGGTGCGCTTGTGCACCGGGTCGAACGGCTGGAAATGGACCACCTGATAGCTCTTCAAAGCTTTGTCATCCTTCGCGCCGCCGATCACAGCTACGTCGATCGTGTCGTTATTGTCTGCGCGCGACGCCAGTGCAGCATTGAGAATGACTTGCTCGGCCGGAACATTATTCACGCTGAAAGGATCGCCCAGTGTCAGCTTATTCTGGGTCAGCGTGCCGGTTTTGTCCGCGCACAGCACATCGACACCCGCCAATTCCTCGATGGCCACCAACTTGCTGACAATCGCCTCTTTCTTGGCGAGCAGGCGCGCGCCGACCGCCATGGTTACCGACAACACTGTCGGCATCGCCACGGGAATCGCAGCTACGGTCAGCACCAAAGCGAACTGCAACGTAGTGAGGATTGGGTCGCCGCGGAAGATTGCGACGGTAATAATCACTGCCACCAGAGCCACCGCGAGGATGATCAAGTAATTGCCAATCTTTAGTACGGCTTTTTGAAAATGGCTGACGGTGTGAGCGTCCTGCACCAGTTGCGCCGTCTTGCCGAAGTAGGTGTTGGCGCCTGTGGCGTAAACCAATGCATCGATTTCCCCCTGACGGATGATCGAACCGGAAAACACCGCTTCGCCAGGTTTGCGCGTGGCGGGCAACGACTCTCCGGTTAGCGCCGACTGATCCACTTCAATCGGGTCACCCTCCAGCAAGCGCGCATCCGCCGGCACAATGTCGCCCAGACGCATGCGGATGACGTCGCCCGGCACTAACTCCCGCGCCGCCGGGGTAGTCCACTTTCCATCACGTTTCACTCGGGCCTTGATCGCCAGCTTGGCCTTCAGAGCAGCGATGGCGTTGCCCGCCTCGCGCTCTTCCCAAAATCCGACCACGGAGTTGGCGACCAGCAACAGGAGGATGATAAAAAAATCCGGCCAATGCCGGGCTACTCCCGAAAGGATCACGGCGGCTTCGATCATCCACGGAATCGGGCCCCAAAAATAAGTGAGGAATTTTAGGAACAGATTGGTTTCTTTTTCTTCAATCTCGTTAGGGCCGTATTGCGTCAGCCGTTTCTGCGCCTCAGCTTGACTGAGACCGTCCGGCGACGACCCCAATTTCTTCTCCACATCCGACATGGGTAGCGTTTTCAAATCGTCTTTGGACGCGGATTTGGGCCCCGGCTTCGCCTCGGACTTATCGTCATTCGTATTCACGATGACAGTCCTCCTGTTCGTATTACCAATTCCGAATTTCGATCCAGGGTGGTTTGCAAAATCATTCGAAAGGCGCTGTCGAAGAAATTTCATTCGCAGTCTTGAAGTTCTATACTTGGGCGTTACACCTTTGCTTCCGGCGGGTCGGCGCCTCTTCCGGGTGGCAAACAATCGGGCACGTCCAGGCGCGCCACGCCAATCCGGTTGTCGGCCATCCCATAATAAACGTCGAAGCGGTCCGGCAATCCAAGATCGTTGCGGCGGTCGATGCCGGTGGGGAAAACGACGTTGGCGATGGTCCCCCAACGTTCTTGAGGCAGGATCGGTGTCAGCACCGGTTCCGGCGAGCGATAGAGAATTTCGCGTGGATGCTCCTTCGAGAGCACCATCACCCCGGCCGAGTAGCAAAGCTGGTGTGCGTCGTTGTCCGCATTGGCCATTTCGCTCACGCCGTGATAAATGATCAGCCAGCCGTGCCGGGTCAGAATGGGTGGGGTGCCGCTACCGATTTTGAGCCGCTCCCAGGGCGCCACGGGACTGGCCAACCGATTGTGTAAGGTAAAGTGGCTTAGGTAATAGGGCGCATCGCCAGCCTCGCCCAGTGGACAGTAGGAAATCCAGATGCTTTCCCGATTGAGATCCACCTCGCGGGATGCGGGGTGGCAGGCGGTTTCCTCCGGACGAGTGCCGGGAAAAAGCGGCCGATGGAGCATGGCCATTGCCGGTTCTCTGGATGGGTCAGGAATGGCAACGGGGAATATGGAGGCGTCTTTGTCGTCCACCCCGTCGAATTCGATGCCTTGATACGGACGGAAGGTCGCGAGCCCCAAACGCTCCCAGTGAAACAGGTCCTTTGATAGCGCCAGGGCAATCCGTGGGCCTTGGGGTGAAAACGCAGTGTAAGTCATCACATAACGCTTGATGTCTTCGCCGAAAGTAATCCGTGGATCCTCGCAGCCTCCGCTGCCGTCAGCCCGCAGTTCGTAATTCGCTTCGGGCTGCAGTGCGATGCCGAGTCGCTCGACGCCCACCGGGTCGCCGGCCTCATCGAACTTCACTCGTGCGATGCCGATGCGCGAGTAATTACCCTTCGCGACCAGACGCGGGAAGAGATAGAGTTCACCATCAGGCCCGCGAACAACAGCCGGGTTCAGGACGCCTTCAACCTCGTGGGGATTGCCCGGTTCCGGCTCCATCACTGTCCCCAGCCGCTGCAACTGAAATCCAGCCATTGTCCCTCCTCACAAGGTCACCCTCGCCTGACTCAACCTAAACAAGCGATGATTGTTTCGATAACACGTTTGGTCTCCTCCGGATCTCTGACTCGGATTGAAACGACTCCGGCTTGCTCGGCCGGATAGTCATTGCCGCCGGGAAACAAGGCGTCACCGATAAAGATCATCTCTTCAATGGCAATGCCAAGAATGTCGCGCAGCTTTCTGATCCCGTAGGCTTTGTCGATCCCGGGCCTCGTGACATCAATGGATGTCGCACCACCCAGCCGCACAGAAAATTCGGGGATCAACGTATCAAGGATCGCTTTCATCTTCTTCCGCTTGGTGAAATCAGGATCCCATTTGTTTTTTTCTTCTAACGGGGCCTGCTGACCTAATCCGGAAAATGTGATCTGGCTTCCCCGGTCTTGGATCACTTCTCCCCAGACCTTTTCGGCCTTCACGCCCGATTGCTCGATCGCCTTCTTCAATGAACTGATAATCTTCTCTTTCTGTCCGCTGGTAAAATCTTCGGAGTAAATCTTTTCCCAACCTGTATCGAATTTGTAAAACTGTGTTCCACAGGTCGGCAGTAGTGACAGATTCTGCAAACGGTCGTCACTTGCCAGGTGAGCGAGCACCTGCTTTTGAAATTGCAACCAATCGCCACCAGAGATCACCGCGACCTTGATAAAACCAAGCAGCTTATTAATCAGCGCCGCCATCTCGGCATCCAGCGCTGCCTTGCTTGGTGCAAGTGTTCCATCCAGGTCGAAAACTATGAGTTTTTTCATTCTTACTGTCTCCGTGCAGTTGCCCTGGTGACCAACCTGATCCTGCGCGCCTGGAACTATTCCGGCAGCGCGACTTCCAGCAAGCTGACTGCCTTGCGCGGCCGGTAGTAGCACGCGCCGACCGCCGCCGGCAAGAGTACAACATCGCCGCGGCCAACGAGATAATTGGCGCCGCCATGCTCGACCTCTCCCGCACCCTCGATGCAAACCAGCACGCGTGGCACATCGGCCGCGCCAACGGTGAACGGCAATTGTCCACTGTACCGCCACACCGAGAAATGTTCACACTGAAAGAGTCGCTCTCGCCGAACCTGCGTTGTCGCTTCCAGTACCGGCGCTACCGGACCGATCACACCCTCCGTAAAATCAATGCAGGCCAGCGCCTGTTCGACTTGCAAGGGTCGAGGCTTGTCTGTTTTGGGGTCGACGCGATCCCAGTCGTACAGGCGAAACGTAACGTCGCTGTTTTCCTGTACTTCGAACACTACCAGGCCACTCAGGGAGTGAACGGTACCAGCTCGGAGGAATACTGCATCGTCGACCCTCGGCGTAAAGCTTGTCAGCAGATCCGCCACCGACCCATTCGCGAGCGCCCGCTTAAGATCGTCTTGCGTGGTGCCAGGCTTCAGTCCCGCATAGATACGGCTTTCTGGCCCCGCCTCCAACACAACCCATGCTTCGGTCTTGCCAGTCTCGCCCTTAGGTAGATATTTTGTTTGCTGATCCGATGGATGCACTTGGACCGAGAGCTTATCGTGTGCGTCGAGGAACTTCAGGAGCACAGGAAATCGTCGGAAACGGGCCGCCAGTTTTCCTAGCAATTGCTTCGGATACTGCTCCCGCAATTGTTGGATCGTAAATCCTTTGAGCGGTCCGCAGGCGACCCTGCTCGGATGGTCATCGCGGTCACTCAATAGCCAGGCTTCGCCGACGGGGCCATCGCCGGGCAACGGCGCTGTAGTCAAATTGGCCAAACGCCGACCGCCCCAAAGTCGATACTGATAGATCGGTTCGAAGCGCAGGGGATAGAGAAGTGCTTGACTCACAGTGTTTTGTCTCTTTGACTGTCGTCAATTGCGAGCAACGGGTTCTTGTCGCCGACAACCAGCGCTTTCGGGGTGCCTTATAGATGTTCTTGCGCATTCATTTGGGGTTATTCCACTTCCAATTCCGGATTTCCGGCAAGTCTTGGCCATGTTCATCGATGTAATGCTTGTGCTCGATGAGCTTGTCACGCATCTGCTGCTTCAGATAGGCCCCCTTGGCGCCCAACTTCGGCAGGCGATCCACAACTTCTTGCACTAGATGAAAGCGATCCAGGTCATTCTGCACGCGCATATCGAAGGCCGTCGTGATGGTGCCCTCTTCTTTGTAGCCTCGGACATGGAGGTTGCGGTTGGTTCGGCGGTAGGTCAGCCGATGGACAAGCGTCGGGTATCCATGAAAACCAAAGATGATCTGTTTGTCCTTGGTGAAGAGCGAGTCATAATCCGCTTCGCTCAGCCCATGCGGGTGCTCGCTGGCAGACTGCAGCTTCATTAGATCGACGACATTAATTACCCGGATTTTCAAACTGGGCAGATGCTCGCGCAGAATGGTGACTGCGGCCAGAATCTCCAGCGTGGGCGTATCGCCACAACAGGCCATCACCACATCCGGCTCGTCGTCTTGGTCGTTGCTGGCCCATTGCCAGATGCCAATGCCTTCGGTGCAATGCACGACTGCGGCGTCCATACTCAGCCATTGTGGCAGGGCGTGTTTGCCGGCCACCACCACGTTCACATAGTGCCGGCTGCGCAGGCAATGATCAAAGACCGACAGCAGACAATTCGCGTCGGGCGGTAAGTAAACGCGCACGATATCCGCTTTCTTA
>Ga0182024_10026397_pt1 | contig 10205 bp, 9 predicted proteins | sample P32metaG_FD_120480 | JGI IMG/M metagenome (GOLD analysis project Ga0182024, IMG submission 120480) | Permafrost microbial communities from Stordalen Mire, Sweden - P3-2 metaG (Illumina Assembly) | ecosystem: Environmental > Terrestrial > Soil > Wetlands > Permafrost | place: Sweden: Stordalen...
CGCCCGCGCCGTATTGCCGAGCCGCTCGACGTTGAAGCCCGCCATTTGTTTCTTGAAACCCCCGGGACCGAGCAGCACGTTTTCCGCCGGGATACGGCAGTCGGCGAAGTGGAGCTCGCACCACTCCTCGCCGCTCATGAATTCGGACGGCGGCCCGATGGTGAAGCCCGCCGTGCCGCGCTCGACCAGCACCGAGCCGATGCCGCCGAGGCCGGGGCCATAGCGCACATAGATGAGAAAGATCTGCGCATCCGGGCTGAACGTGGAAAACACCTTGCTGCCGTCGATGACGTAGTGGGAGCCGTCCGGCCGCGCGCTGGTCTTCAGATCGGTCACGGCGGAGCCGGCGTCGGGCTCGGTCATGCCGAGGCTCATCACCATGCGGCCGGCGAGGAGATCGCCGAGCCAGCGCGCCTTCTGGGCCGGCGTGCCGTATTCGGCAAACACCCGGATCGGACCGAAATTGCCGAACTGCACCACGTCGGCGCTGCGCGGGCAGACGGCTGCGACCTGCTCGATGGCGATGACGGCGTCCATCAGCGTGCCGCCCTGCCCGCCGTCGCTTTGCGGCAGCGTGATGCCCAACAGGCCCTGCTTGGCCATGAGCTGCGCGACGTCATACGGAAAGCCCGGATCGTGGGCGCGCTTGAGCGCATCGGCCGCAAGGTGCTCGCGCGCGAAACGCGCCACCTGTTCGGCAAACAGTTTTTGCTCGTTCGTGAAATCGAAATTCATGATGGCACGGTTACTCCGCGGTCACGCCGGACTTCCTGATAATAGCCGACCATTTGGCTTCCTCGCTGGCAATATCGGCGGCGTAGGCGTCAGGCGTGCCGGGCAGCGTCTCGGTGCCGTCGGCAGCGAGCCGGCTGCGGATATCGTCGTCCTCCAGCGCGGTGTCGAGGGCAGCGTTGAGCCTGGCAACGACGCCCGCCGGGGTGCCGGCGGGCGCGACCAGGCCGTAGTGCAGTTCCGCCACATAGCCGGGCAGCGCCGCTTGCGCCACGGTCGGCAGATCCGGGAACAGCGGCGAGCGCTTGGCGCCGGTCACAGCGAGCGCCCGCAAGGTGCCGGCGCGGACCTGGCCCACGACGCTCGCCATCGGGCAGAACATCAGCGCCACCTGTCCGCCCATCAGGTCGGTGATGGCGGGAGCAACGCCCTTGTACGGGACCGCGGTCAGCTTGACGTCCGCCATCGTGGCGAACAGCTCGGCCGCAAGATGCGTACTGGTCCCGGTTCCGGTCGAGGCAAAATCGAGCTTGCCGGGGGTCCGTCGGGCGAGCGCGATCAGGTCCGTGACGGAACGCACCGGCAGCGACGGATGCACCAGGACGAAATTCGGACTGGTCGCGATCAGTCCGATGGGCGCGAAATCCTTCTTCGGGTCGTAGGCGACATCGGGATAGAGCGACGGATTGATCGCCAGCGAACTCGTGGCGATCAACAGCGTGTAGCCGTCCGGCGCGCTTCTGGCGACGTCGCGGGTGCCGATGGTGCTGCCGGCGCCGCCGCGATTTTCGATGACGATTTGCTGGCCGAGGTTCGCGCTCATCTTGGCGGCGACAAGGCGCGCGATCACGTCGTTGCCGCCGCCGGCCGGATAGGGAACGATCAGGGTGATCGGCCGGGCCGGATAACCGGCCGCTTGCGCCGGCGGCGCCGGCATCGCAAAAAGCCCGATCGCGACGGCCGCAGCCGCCGCGGCGACCATCCTGCGCGCGCTCATGAACTCATCCACCGGCATAAACCCGTTAGTCCTCCCGGGCCACATTTTCGCTCATTTCGACCAGCAAGGACACTGCGCCTGGGGCTAAATCCATCGACCGAAACGATACGGCTCGGCACGCTGAAGGTGGCACGATGACGCTGCTTGATACGATCGATCGCCTGTGCGGCCAGTTCGCAACTGCGTTGCACAATTCGGAATTGCAAATCTTCGCCACCCTGACGCTCATTCTGGTTCTGAGCTTTTTGCTGTTCCCGCCCAAGAACGATCCCGACCAAGTCTGAGCCGCCCAAGTCTGAGCCGACCAAGTCTGAGCCGCCCAAGTTTGAGCCGCCCAAGAACTCTGACGCGGCTGGACGCCGGGAACCGCTCCGAGGATCGAGAGTTTATCACTCGACCAACGATTTGGAGCGCGGACATGATAAGCTTGGTTGTGACGCTGCTGATCATCGCCTTGATCGCCGGCATTCTCGGATTCGGCGGCATCGCCGGTGCCGCCGTCGGTATCGCGAAGATCATCTTCTTCGTCGCCCTGGTGCTGTTCGTCATCTCGCTGTTGACGACAGGCTTCCGGGGTGGTTTCGGCCGGCGCTTGTAGAGCGCGCGGCCTTTTAGCCAGCAGTCTCGCCGCGCGGTGGCTATGACCCTCCGCGCGGCGAACTATTGCGCAATACCTAAAGCTTTTTGATGCCGGCCTGATCGATGATCTGCTTGAACTCGCCGATCTCCTTGGTGACGCGCGCCCAGGCGGCGGCGGCACCCTGCGCCCGCACCAGAAACCCGGCCTGGTACAGCTTGTCCTTCATGTCCTGCGTGGCCAGAACCTTGAGCGTTTCCGTCTCCAGCCATTTGACGTCGTCCGGCGGCGTCTTCGCCGGAGCCAGCAGCACGGTGTCGGTTGCAAACACGAAGTCCTTGTAACCCTCCTCCTGCATGGTCGGCACGTTCGGCATGTCCGGCCAGCGCGTTTCGCCGGTGACAGCCAGGCACCGCATCGTGCCCTGCTTGATGTGCGGCGCCGCCGGCGGCAGCGAGCCGGAGCTGAGCTGCACCGTGCCCGCAAGCAGCGCCTCGATGGCGTCACCGCCGCCTTTGAACACCACGTCCTCGAGCTTGGGCAGATTCTCGCGAATCTTCAGAACCTCCAACTGGATCTGCGGCGTCGTGCCGATCGGCGGTGTGGCGCCGTTGTATCGGTCGGGATTGGCGCGGGCCAGGGCGATGAAATCCTTGATGGTTTTGGCCGGCGATTCGGACTTCACCACGAATGTGTTCGGCGACGTCGCCAGCTCGCTGACGCCGACGAAATCCTTGTACGGATCGTAGGGCAGCGTGTTGTAAAGCCCGTAATTCACCGAAAAGGCGTTGGTCGCCAGCAGGATCGTGTAACCGTCGGGATCGGAATGGGCGACATATTCCATGCCGAGATTGCCGCCGGCGCCGCCGCGGTTCTCGACGATGAAGGTCTTGCCGGTCGACTGGCCAAGCGCAGCGGTCACGATGCGAGCGACGATGTCGGACGGCCCGCCCGGGGTGTTGGCGACGACGAACTTGATGGGCCGATCCGGATAGCCGGCATGGGCCGAACGGACGCGCAAGAACGCCGGGGCGGCAATGCCCGCGGCGAGTGCGGCCGCGGCCTTGACCAAGCTGCGGCGCGACGGCGCCGATAATGCGGTGAACTTTGTCATGGTCGTCTCCTACTTCAGGCTGGCGGCCGCCTCGTGGACCAGGCTCGCATCGATGACGTTGTCGAAGTTCAGTTGGCCCTGATAATTGAGCCGACCGTCCTCGCGGTGCACCGCTTCCTGTTGGCGCAAGCCGGTCTCGAACTTGGCGATGTCGAGATTGGGGTCGATGGCGTAGGGCACGCTGCGCGTGACCGCCGCGAGGTTCAGCCCGGTTTGCTTGGCGATCGAAGCGGCGATCTCGGGATCCTTGAGGTAAGGACCTTGGGCATCACGTGCGCCGCGCACCAGAGCGCGCAGGAAACCGAGCGCGACTTTGGGCCGGTCATGCATGAATTTCGTGCCAAAGAACACGAAGGTCGTGATGGTGCCCTCGCCGCTGCCGGCGTCTGCCGTGTCGAGCGTTGCGGTGCCCGCCAGCTGCGCCGTGCTGGACAGCGGCTCCGGCAGGAACCCCGCGTCGATGGCGCCATTCTTGAACGCGACCATTTGCTCGGCAAAGCCGAGCGGCACCACGTTGATGTCCTTCAGCGTCATGCCGTATGTCTTGGCCATCACGGCGAGGAAATACTCGGTGATGTCGCCCGGCGCGTTGACCGCCACCTTGCGGCCGCGCAAATCCTTGGCGCTGCGAACCGATTCATCGTCCCACAACGCCTTGCGGATGAGCGGCTGGGTCGCCATGAGCGGGCCCTGAATGCCCATGGCGGCGACGACGCGCAGGTCGAAACCCTGATGGGCGGCGTTGAAGAAGCCGGCGGTGGCGGCGCCGATGCTGACGTCGAGCTGCCCGGTCGCCAGCGGCGCAATGGTATCGAGCGCGCTGCGCACGTCGGCCGATTCGACGGTGATGTCCTCGTTGCCGAAATAGCCCTTGGCCACCGCGATGTAGTACGGCGCCTGCGCCAGCGCCCTGACCAGCTGGACTCTCACCGGCTGCGGCTCGGCCCGTGCCGCCGGAACGATAAGCGCCATCGCCATGGCGGCCGCCGCGCAATGCCTGAGCATATCGCCCTCCCCGCGTCGTTTTATTGCCGCGACCTTAGCGGACTGCGCGACCGCTGTCGGCGCGTAGAAAGCGCGCAGTCCTGCGGCCAAGGTCATCGATCATCCAAACGGTGATGGATCGCGGGCTCCGCGTCGTCGGGGCTCGCGCGGCGATGAAAAATAGCCGCCAAAGCGCTCCGGCGCGCGGTTCCCGTCCTTGACACTCCTCCCGGCGTAAATCACACTGCAGGCGTGGGAATTGGATCGGGAACGGGGGATTTGCGATGAAACAGCTCATTCTGACGTTACTGCTCGCCGCCAGTATCGGCGCAGCATTTGTCGTCACTTCCGGAATCACGGCGAGCGCCGGCGACAACTGCTACCGGGCGGACACGCCATCAAACCAGATTCCGTAAAGGACGGCAGCGGCGATGAAGCAGCTCATTCTGAGCCTCTTGCTGGCTGCGGCAATCGGCTTGGCGTTCGTCACCTACGGGTTCACCGGGCCGAACCCGCCCTGCATGCATGACGACGTACCGTCCAGCCAAAATCCGTAAGCCGACGCTTCGGCCGGGTCCGTCGGGTTAGTGGCCCGACGGCGCGCCGTCGCGAAGATAGACGACCGCGTACGAATCCGCGTAGATGCGCCGCCAACCTGGCAGGTTGTCGAGAAGCGGGACGTGGATGTTGTTCGGCGTGAGTACCGCCCAATCCATCTGGTACTCGTCGGCAAGTTTCGGAAACTCTCCCAGCAAGGCGTAACGTCTCAGGAAGGCATCGCCATACATGTCGATGCGGCCGTCGATGAACGGCGCCGCTGCGCCGGAATAAATCAGATAATCGCCGAAATTGATGTCGTTGAAGACGTGGCCGGTGGGGCGATGGGCCGCAGCGGCGGCGAGCGCCGTGCGCGGCGCAAACGTTCCCTCGTCATGGTTGAACCCGATGGCGACGGCCGCCGCGCCTAGAGTGAGGACGATAGCTGCGGCGAGTGCCGCGCCGCCGGCGCTTGAGCGTTTGGCAAGGCCGGCGAGCCAATGGTCGAGCCGCGGTATCGGACGGCCAATCAATTGCGGCGCGAGGGCCGGCGCAAACAACAAGGGGGTAACCGGGCCGAGCACTTCCGCGAGCCGCTGATGCTGCAGGGCCATGTGAAGCAGAACAAAGAACATGGCGATCCTGGTCACCGGAACGCGCAGGCCGAGCGTGAGCGCGCCGAGCAGAATCAGCATCAGCCACGGCTCCAAAGGATGTCCAAGCTGGAAGTTCGGGCTCTGCCATTCGGCGATAAAGGCGAGACCGAAATTCATGCGGACCAGATCGAACGGCAGTTCCAGTCCGGCGATGCCGTTCGGCGTGACCAGTGAAGCCAGCACGGCCAGCGCACCAAAAACCGCCCAGTCACGCGCAGCACGAAACGCGCCGTGACGGTCGGCCGCGTCGAACACGGCTTCGGCGCCGAACAGCGCCGCGATCACCAGGCCGATGATGAAGCCGCTGTGCAAATTGGCCCAAGCGACCATGACCAGGCAGCCGAGCAACGGCGGCGCCCGGCCGCGCGCCGCCGCGGCCACCAGCATCGCCACCCATATCACCATCAACGGCAGGCTAAATGCGTGCGGCCGCGCCAGCAGGTGGGGAAAGCACAGACCGGCGGCCAGCGCCGTCCCAATCAGCGCATGGCCCGGCGCCAGATAGCGCATGAGCGCTTGTTGCAGCAACGCCAGCATCGCGGCGAAGCAGCCCGCCGCCATCGCGACCAGTCCGGCCCACCCCAGCCAATCGTGCAGCAGCGCCATGATGACCTCGGCCAGCCATTCATGAGGAACCCAGGGCGCGCCGAGGAGCGAGTAGGAGAAAAGATCGTGATGCGGAACGGCGTGGTGCGCGATGATCCAGCGCCCGACCGCGATATGCAGATAGACGTCGGGATCGTTCAGCAGATAACGCGCCCAGCCGAATGTGGCGGCAAAGGCGATAATCCCGATGATCGCCGGCAACGAGACGGCCAACCGATTCGACGCCGTGGGCAGAAGATTTTCCGTCATGGTCGCCCGCATGCGTCACAGGATTTGAATTGCTAGTGGACGTCAAGCGTGCGCGCGATCCGCAGCCCGATATTGTCGATCCGGGAGTCGGCGGCGTCGGCGCTGCGGCTCGCGGCGCGGAGATATCGGGGAGCGTCCGCCCAGCTGCCGCCGCGCACCAGATGTCCGCTGCAATCTTGCGTGAGCCATGCCGATCCGTCGCTTGGCGCGCCGTCGTAGGTGCCGTGATAGCAATCCTCTACCCATTCCCAGACGTCGCCGGCCATGTCGTAGAGGCCGAATGCATTGGGTACGAACGATCCGACCGGTGAGGTCTGACGGTTGTCCCACTGGCTGCCGCAGCCGTTGCAGTCGGCGTTGTTGGCGCCGATGTCGTCGCCCCAGGAGTAGGCCGTCTGTTTGCCGGCGCGGGCCGCATATTCCCATTCGGCTTCGGTCAACAGCCGGTACGGCTGGCCGGTCATCGCCGAAAGCCAGGTCACGTATAGCTGGGCGTCTTCCCAGCTGACGTTGATCACGGGCTTATTGCCCCTCCCCATGCCGAACTCGAGAGCGCGCGGGCACGGGCCATAGGCGACGCAGGCGTCCCAGTCATCGAACGTCACATCGAATTCGGCCACGGCAAATCGTCTGGCGATGGTGACGGCGTGCGGCGGGCCTTCTCGCTCGTCGCGACGGCCCGCTTCATTGACGGGCGATCCCATCGTGAAGCTCCCCGGCGCCACCACGACCATCGGCGGACAGTCCTTGGCGCATTCGCGGAAAACCTGCTTCGGCTTGAGCGCCTGCTCGGCCGCTGCCGACAGCGCGAACGGCCGGAAGTTGCCGACCATGTAGGGCCGCACCACCGTGTACCAGGTCCACTGCTGCTCGAAATACGACCGATTGATCCAACCGAGCCCGGCGATGATGCCGGCCAGCATCGCGTAAACGAGCGCGCGCACGCGCCGCGCCCGCCGCTTCGCCCTGTTGTCGCGTTCCGCGCTTTGATCGATGAATTCGCGATCGACCGCCGCCAGATCGTCGCCGCGCTTGCTCATCCAGTTCGCGGCCTGGGTCAGCGCCGCGCCCATCAGCAGCGCGTCGTTCTTCTGCTCGTCCGAGGTCAGTTGCCATGATCGGCGCGCGGCTTCGAGCCCGTTTCGCCAAGCCAGGAACTCCCGCTCCGCGCCGATCCAGTTGCGCAGCTTGTCCCAGCGGCGAAAGATCGCCTCGTGGGCGACCTCGGCGTAGGTCTCGCCGCTCTCCGGGGCGACCACGACGAGCAGGCGGTTCGGATGGTTCGCCAGGTCGGAGACCAGCCGCCATTCCGGCTCCGAAAATTCCGAGCGCGGCGCGCGGCGGCGGGACGGCTCGCCGTCTTCGCGCACGGTGGCGAGCCGCAGCGTCAGCACCCGCCGCAGCGCCTCTTCGGCGCCGGGATGTGTCGTCAGAAAGCTGTTGGCGCGTTCCACCAGCACGCCGCCAAGCTCGAACGATTGAGCGGGCAGACGCAGCACGCCGTCGCCGCCCTTGATCATCTGCGTCCACATGTCGTCGAGCGTGTAGGACAACAGCGGCAAGGCGCCGACATCCTTGACCGAATCTTCCGCGGTGCGCCGCGTGATGATGTCGACCAGTCCGGCGCTCTCGAACCGCGCCCCCAGCAACTCGGCCGGGCGGCTGACGATCTTGCGCAGCTCGCTCTCGCGCAACGGCGGCACATCGATCTGCCGGCGCACCTTGAACAGCGGCTCGTCGTTTTGCAGGCCGCCGAGGAAATCGGAGCGCATGCTCATCATGGTGCGAAAGCGCGGATCAGGCAGCGCCTGCGCCAGGATTTCGGAGAAGCGGCGCGCCTGGTGTTCCTCGGCGCGCACATAGAGCTCCTCGCCCTGATCGACGTAGAGAAAGAAAACCGGCGGTTCGGGCTGGGCGAGTTGGCTGTGGCGCCGCTCGGTGGCATCGAGCAGATCGCGCAGCGTCGCCTTGCCGTCGCCGAGAAGCTCGATCCAGCCGTTCTGCCGCTTCGCGCGCTGGTGATCGGTGGGCTCGAATTGCCAGGTGTCGAGGAAGGAGTCGACCAGCGCCTTGAGCGGTTCGGTGCCGGGCCGGACGGTGAGAAAGCACCAGCGGCGGCTGTCTTCGAACGCCGACGGCCAGGCGGCGGTCGCGCTGGCGTCTTCCGGCCAGGCCTGGCGCTTGAGCGCGGCGAGCACGCCGGCCTGGGCGAGCGAGGATTTACCGACGCCGGAATTGCCGATCAGCACCGGCAGCAGATCCGGTTCGTCCAGCGCCGCAAGCACATCAATCGTCTCGCGGCCGCGGCCGAAGAAATAATCGCTGTCCTTCTCCTCCATCGCCTCGAGCCCCCGGTAGGGCGACGTATAACGCCACAGTTCGCCGGGGCTGTTGGTGTCGGTGCCCGGCGCCGCCTCGAACAGGCGGGCGACATCCTTTTCGGAGGCCGGGTCGGGCGTGATGATCCAGTGATGCCGGCGCAGGAACGGCAGGCCGGGCGCCGCCTGGCCTTCGAGCAGCATCATGACCAGGGGGAAGTCGGGAGCCTTGACCCGTTTGTCGAGCGCTTCGTCGTATTCGTAGACTTGCCAGCTACCGAGGCCTTGCTGCCCGATCAGCAGAATGAAGGCATTCGCCTCCTCGATTTCCCGGGCCAGTTGCGCCGACCACGAGCGCCCGGCGCGCAGATGCGTCGGCGCGAAAAATACGCGCGAGGCGGCATCCTTGCGCTCGATGGCGGTTTTGAGCCGGCTCGCCAGCGCTTCGTCGGGTGTGTGGTAGCTGAGAAACCAACGGCGCATTCAAGGCACCGGATCAAAGAAATCCCCCATGCCGATTGCTGTAGCAACGCATTTCACGGCAGGGAAGCCCCGGAAACATGCCCGAATGGTCAACCGTCGCGCCGCGCCGCCGGGCTCAAGCCTGCAGCGATCGCCACAGATCCGATCGTCACTGCGGCTCCAGGCCGGCGGCGCGGATGACCGCCGCCCATTTGGTCTCCTCGCGGTCGATCACCGCGGCATGCTGCTCGGGGCTCGTCGACGCCGGCTCGCCGCCTTCGTTGATGATGCGCTTGCGCACCTCGTCGCTGCCAAGCGCCGCGCGCAATTCCTTGTTGAGCCGGTCGATGATCGGCCGCGGCGTGCCGGCCGGCGCGACAAGGCCGTAGCTCAGCGTGGCGTCGAATCCGGGCAGACCGGACTCCGCCAATGTCGGCAGTTGCGGCATCAGCGTCGAATGGGTGGCCGAGGTCACCGCCAGCGCGCGCAGATAGCCGCCGTCCAGCGCCGCACGCGACACCGGAATCGGATTAAAGCCGACTTTGATGAAACCGCCGATCATGTCGGTGATCAGCGGGTTGGAGCCCTTCTCGGGGATTTGCTGGACCGCGACGCCGGCCTGCTGGGCGAACAGCACCGACGCCAGGTAATTCACCGTGCCGATGCCCGGAGTGCCGACCTGATAGGGCTCCTTCGCGCTCTTCATCAGCGCGATCAGTTCGCCGACCGTGTGGACCGGCAGATCCTTGTAGACGAGCAGCAGCGCCGGCGCCGTGGCAATCAGGCCGATCGGCGCAAAATCCTTGCGCGGATCGTAGCCGGCGTTCTTATAGAGGTTCGGCCCGGTGGCGAGCGTCGAGGTGTAGCCGAGCAGCAGCGTATAGCCGTCCGCAGCCGCATGGGCGATTTCGCGCGTGCCGACGGTGCCGCTGCCGCCGGCATTGCGGTTCTCGATGACGATCTGCTGGCCCAG
>Ga0182024_10026399_pt1 | contig 10205 bp, 5 predicted proteins | sample P32metaG_FD_120480 | JGI IMG/M metagenome (GOLD analysis project Ga0182024, IMG submission 120480) | Permafrost microbial communities from Stordalen Mire, Sweden - P3-2 metaG (Illumina Assembly) | ecosystem: Environmental > Terrestrial > Soil > Wetlands > Permafrost | place: Sweden: Stordalen...
AACGCCGTCTGTTTCATTCTGACGCTCCGATTGCCACACTATAGCCAAGCTAATCTGCTCGTGGTGTTTCTGCTCGTGGGACTTTACAACCCAATGCGTGGTGTATCAACAGAAATTTTTCCGCGCACTGGGCAGGACAGTCCGAAGGCTTCGGGACAAGCGGAGACTTAGCCAAGAGGATATGATCTCATTTGGATTTTCAGCACGGCATTGGCAGCAAATTGAAGCTGGAAGGCCAATCATAGTAACGACGCTGCTGAGGATTTGTGAAACATTTGAGATTTCCGTCACGAAGTTGGTGCGCCATATAGAAACGGAAGCCAAACGTTCCTAGAGCTGAATGCCGCAAATATTTTATTCCGGAATGTGAATCCGGTGAGCGCCGCGTTGACTTTGTGGAATTGCAATATCTGGCGGAGATTTATCAGAAGCCGCTATCGTTTTTTGTGGATCGGTGATTAAGGCACTTGAATGATGATTACTATTATTGGTATTCATATCTCTGGGTCCAACGCACGTGAAGATATTTTGAACGATTTCCGCGATTTTGGCCCTTTGATTCTGTTATGGAAATTCTTGAAAGATTTGGGCAGGCTGCAAGTGGGGGCGAACGGTGTCTCCGAGCGCGAGGGACGGCGCCCAGCATAGCTGGCGGATGCTCTTTTTGTAGACGAATACGAAAAGTTCGAGCTGAAATACAACATGGCCGTCGGAAAGTGACCTTTTCTGGACTTTAAGCTGCTGCGGTGCCCTATGCTAATGTCATAGGAATGTATATCTTGCGGGGCATCGCGATGAAATAACCCACACCCCTGCGGTTTTTTCGGAGATGTAACGCGCGAGTGCCACTGTTCGCCGATGCAGATCCAGCGGTACGTTTCGAGGATTTCCGGGCCGCTGCTCGATCGGATCGACATCCAGATCGAAGTCCCCGCGGTTAAGTACAAGGAGCTTCGCGGAAACGGCGAGATCGAAAGTTCCACCATCGTTCGGGAGCGCGTTCTGAGCACGCGAAAAATTCAACTCCAGCGGTATGGAGAGGAACGGAATGTTTACGCCAACGCCCAGATGCCGCCGAAACTGATTCGGAAATACTGCGCCATCTCGCCGGAAGGAGAAAAACTGCTCGAAAATGCAATTCAAAAGCTGGGTCTTTCCGCACGAGCGCACGATCGTATCCTCAAGGTTTCACGGACGATCGCGGACATCGAGGGCGTTCCTTCTATTACGCCGAAACATTTGAGCGAGGCGATTCAATATCGCACGCTCGATCGCTCCTATTGGGCGTAGGAAGCTGTACGACATCGCCGCTTCCAGCCGTCCGCCGAGGGTGCCGGACACCCGTCAATTGACTTGCACTTCGCCGCTATGGTACCCATAGTGGGCGTTTATAGGAGATTTCACTTTTCCACGATGTCGCCCGGAAGCCAGCGTCTCGACGTTACGCTCGAAACACTTCTTGAGAGTGTGGACCTTGCCGAGAACATCGCGATGCGCGTGGCCGAAGCCACCGGATTCAGCGAAGAGGATATTCACAAGATTGGGATGGCCGTGCGCGAAGGTGTAATCAATGCGTATAACTACGGCAACCAGCAGGACCCGAACAAGAAAATTTACATCACGGTGGAGTTCGAAACCGAAAAGATGATCGTGCACGTGATCGACGAGGGAAGCGGTTTTGATCTCCATGAAGTGCCGGACCCGCTCGCGGAAGAGAACCTCTTGCGTACGTCAGGACGGGGTATATTCCTGATGCGGGCATTTATGGATGAGTTTGCGGTGCAGCGCGGCCCTGGCGGCGGAACGGAGCTCGTGATGGCGAAAAGGCTTCCGCAGCGCTTTTGCGAGAACGAGCGATCACAACCAGAGTAGAATCGCTCTCCGAGGTCATCTTGCTATTACGCGGAACATGTCGACAAGCCGGCGACGTCGCCGTGGTGGATTTCAGCGGCAAGATCACGCTTGGCGAAGGCAGTTCCACCCTGCGGCGAATGGTTCGCGAGCTGGTTGAGAACGGGCAACGCAAAATCCTCCTCAATCTCTACGACGTGGACTACATCGACAGTTCCGGAATCGGCGAGCTCGTCGCGGCCTATACCACCGTGCGGAGCGCCAATGGCGAATTGAAAATTCTCAACCTCACGAAAAGAGTTCACGACATCCTTCAAATCACGCGGCTGTTCACGGTCTTCGACGTGCAATCCGATGAAGCATCCGCGCTCCGAAGCTTCCGCAGCGCCTGATAGCTCTTTCTCAAGCATATTCATGTTCTCATGAGCCCCGGATGTGGAATCCGCGGTAACGACCTTTCGTTGATTAAACAAGGGCTCACTCCTTGGCGCATTGCTCTTCCGTTGCGCCTTTCTCCGAGCGTCATGAGAGTAATAGAACTTCTGGTCTAACATTCTTTGTGACTTGCCTGTAAGAAGCCCCTCCCGCTAGTCTATGTGTCCCCGCGAGTAAATTACCGAGGCCGGACTGTGTCTGCTCGGAGGCTGAAAAAAGGCCGGTCCCAATCGGTTTCCACAATGCCACGAACACCAGTTCGCTTGCTGTGCCGTACCCTGCTCTTTCTCTCTCTCTTGAGTGGGTCCGCATGTAGTGTGCTTGCTCAATCGCCGGGGCAGACGCTATATAACGGCATCACGCTACCTGACCCGTGGCCGCCGAGTGGAACCGCTACTCAGGTGTATCCAACACCGTCCTACATCACGAATCCTCCGGCGGTGATTCCGATTGACGTCGGGCGGCAGCTGTTTGTGGACGATTTTCTGATTCAGCAGTCCAGCATGACGCGCACGCAGCATCAGCCCGTCATGTATCCGCTGAATCCCATCCTGTCGCCCAGCCCCTTCGATACTGCCGGCGAAGCAATCCCCTCGAGCGATGGCGTGTGGTTTGATCCTGCTGACAACACGTTCAAGATGTGGTTCCACTGCGGCTCAGGTGGAGTGATTTGCTACGCCTATTCGATGGACGGTAAGACTTGGACCCGCCCTTCGATTCCCGACGCCTTAGTGCCGAACACCGACGAGGTGTTATCCGAAGGAGTGACGGTCTGGATGGACCTGCAGGATCCTGACACTTCGCGCAAGTTCAAGGCTTTCGCCTACAATCAGGCAACCGTATACGGCATCGATTATTATTACTCCGCCGACGGCATTCATTGGACAGGAACTTACCAAAGCCAATATCCCATCGTCGCCGAGTTCGACCGGACCACTCTCTTCTGGAATGCTTTCCTGAATGACTGGGTGGACAGCATGAAGGATTATCTCGACCTGCCCGCCGCATCTTCCCGCCCGGAGTACCTGAGCAGGGCTCGCAGCTATGCGGAAAGCCCGGACCTGATGAACTGGACGCCAGCCGAACCCGCGAATTTCAACACCAGTTTCTGGACTGGTCCGGACGTGAACGATCCGCCCTATGTTCCCGGCGGAACTTATCCTCAGCTCTACAACCTGGACGCGGTGCCTTATGAAAGCGTGATGGTGGGCCTCTTCAGTTGGTTCTACCCCGGTCCGGGCGATAACGATCCCAATAATCTGCCGGGGCCGGATTTAGTCGAACTGGGAGTCGGCTTCAGCCGGGACGGCTTTCAGTGGGTGCGCCCGACACGCGGCAGCGGACCGGGGCCGAACGGGGCCTTCATCGCCGCTTCCAACGTGCCCGGCACGTGGAATATGGCAAACACGCAATCGGCCGGAGGATGTTTTCTGGTCGTCGGCGATGAACTTTGGTTTTATTTCAGCGGGCGCAACGAGCCGCATGCGATTCCCGCCATCGCATCGACCGGACTCGCCACGCTGCGGCGCGATGGCTTTTACTCGATGGATGCCGGGTCGACTGCGGAAACTCTCACGACCCGCACGGTACAGTTCTCGGGAAAATATCTGTTCGTGAACGTGGACGATTCGCAAGGATCGCTGACCGTACAGGTTCTGAACACCGGCGGCACCTTGCTGGCAACTTCTTTGCCGCTTACCGCGAACAAGACCCTTCAGCAGGTTTCCTGGACCAACGGCCTCACCGATTTGTCAGCGCTCGCGGGGCAGCCTGTTCAATTTCGATTCACGCTGACTAACGGCGAGATTTACTCATTCTGGGTTTCAGCGAGCACCTCGGGTGCCAGCAACGGATACGTCGCCGCGAATGGTCCCGGTTTCACGGGCCCCGTCGATACGCTCGGCTCTGTCTCCTATCCGACGACCGCAACTACGCCGGAAATTTCTCCGACCGGCGGCCTCATCTCAAGTTCCGGGACCGTTACGATCTTCACCGGAACGCTTGGCGCTACCATTAACTACACAATGGACGGAACTACCCCGACGGCTTCATCCCCGGTCTATACTGGACCATTCCCACTCACGAGCAGCGCTACCGTTCAAGCCATCGCCTCTGCTCCCGGGCTGAACAGCAGTTCCCTTGCCTCCGCCACCTTTATCGTCGACGGCACTCCCCCTTCCGTTTCCATTACTTCGCCTACGAATGGCCAAACGATTTCAGGGCAAGTCACTCTCACGGCGAATCCGTCGGACAACAACGGAGTGTCAAGCGTTACGTTCCTGATCGACGGAGCTTCCGTGGGCACGGTTACGAGCCCGCCCTATTCCCTGGCGTTCGAGGCCACGAGCCTTACAAACGCGAGTCACCAAATCACTGCTATAGCCTCCGATGTAGTGGGCAACCAAGGTATTTCGCTTCCTGTGACAATCAACGTCGAAAACATCAGCAGCGGCCCCGTAACGGGCCTTGTCGGCTACTGGAGCTTTGATTCTCCGTTTGTCAGCGGCAATACGCTCTTCGACCAATCCGGCAACAACAACAATGCAACAACTTTTTTCACTTCGGCCGTGGCTGGGGAAATCGGCCAGGCGATGCAATTCAACGGGGCTTCGAGCTATGTCCAAGTGCCCAGCGCGTCTGACGTGCAGGAAATCTATGACCTCCTGGGAGATCTGAGCTTATCGCTGTGGGTTCAGACCACCAATTCCATTCGCGATGAGGCCTTGATCAGCAAATTCGACGCCGGCGGCACAGGGTACGGATATTTGTTGCGCACCACACCGGCAGGTACTGCAGAACTTCTCCTGGGCAATCTCAATGTAGTGTCTGGAAATAACGTGGCGACCGACGTTACCAAAATCAATGACGGCAACTGGCATCACATCGCTGTTGTGATCAAGTTGGGGGTAAGCGTCACTTTTTACGTCGATGGAGCATTGAGTTCCAGCTTCAGCGTTGATTCCGCGGCGAACTCGGCCAACTCAGATCTCCAATTCGGGCTAAACCCCTACGCTCCCTACGGCACGTACTTCACGGGAAGCATGGACGAGGTGAGAATTTACGACCGGGCTCTGTCCGCCGGCGACGTAGCTTCGCTTTTTCATCCTGTCTCGATCACTCCCGCAAGTGCAGTGCTTTACGAAAGCCAATCACAGTCTTTTGCGGCCTCGGTGCAAAATTCAAACAACCAGAATGTGACATGGTCGATTAATCCCAGTGTGGGCAGCATTTCGCCGACCGGTTTTTACACTGCGCCCACAGCGATCACGAGCGCGCAGACCGTGACCGTAACGGCAACCAGCGTCGTCACTCCCAGTGGATCAGAAAGTGCCACCGTCACTCTAAATCCGCCGATCATGGTTTCGTTGTCGCCGCAAAGCGTGACTGTGTATCAAGGCCAGACACTTTCTCTCGCAGTGACTGTGCAAAATTCGACAAGCCAGAATGTGACATGGTCGATTAATCCCAGCGTCGGGAGCATTTCTGTCTCCGGCGCTTACACCGCCCCATTGTCGATTACGACGGATCAAATCGTAACCGTCACGGCAACAAGCGTTGCTACGCCGAGCGGATCAGGAAGCGCCACCATCGGCCTTTCACCGCCGATTTCTGTATCGATGATGCCGACCGGCGCAAGCTTGTATCCCGGCCAATCGCAGGCGTTCACAGCAACAGTACAGAACTCGGCGAACCCGGCAGTCACGTGGACAATCAACCCAAGCGTCGGCAGCGTTTCTGCAACAGGCGTTTACACGGCGCCGCTCGTCATCACCACAGCGCAAACGGTAACTGTGACGGCTACCAGCGTCGCTACGCCCAGTGGGTCGGCCGGCGCAACAATCAGTTTGTCGCCTCCGCCTTCCGTATCGCTGACGCCCGCGGGTGTCACGTTGTCGGAGGGGCAATCGCAAATTTTCACCGCTACGGTTCAGAATTCATCGAACCAGTCTCTCACTTGGTCAATCAGTCCCAACGTGGGCAGTATTTCTTTCTCCGGGACTTACACGGCGCCACTGGCGATCGCTACAGCGCAGACGGTGACGATCCAGGCAACACTCAGCGGCGGCACGTTCGGAACGGCGAGTGTCAATTTGATTCCGGCCGTGGGCCCTGTGGTTACTTACGTGAAGATGGACACCGCAACGCAAGGAAATTGGCAAGGTGCGTATGGCGCCGACGGCTACGCGCTCGGAGGTGTCTCGCCTCAAAACACTCCCAGCTACGCGGCGTTCCAGGTGCAAAATCAGCAGAATTGGACGTGGGCTTCCAGCGCCACTGACCCCCGAGCCCTCCAAACTGATAGCCAGGGCGATCGAATCGCGGCCACTTGGTATAGCGACGATTTCAGCAGTGCAACTTTCGACTTCGACGTGAATTTCACCGACGGAAATTCACACCAGGTCGCTCTTTACGCGCTTGATTGGGATTACCGGGGAAGAAACGAGACGATCCAGATTGTCGACGCAACCTCGGGCAATATCCTCAACCAGGAAACCATCAACAACTTCACGAATGGCGTTTACCTCGTTTGGAATATCTCCGGCCACGTAAAAGTCAACGTCATCCTGAACGCCGGCGATAATGCGGTGATCAGCGGGATCTTTTTCGGTGGAAATTCTCATCGCACCACGCCGACCATCACTTGGACGGCGCCTTCTCCGATCGCGTACGGAACGCCTCTCGGCAGCGCGCAGCTGAATGCCAGTTCGTCCGTGGGTGGAACCTTCACGTATTCACCCGCGGAGGGAACGGTATTGGCCGCGGGAACCCAGTCCCTTTCCGTGACGTTCACTCCGACAGACACGACAGACTACGCAACGGCAACCTCCAGCGTTGCACTTCAGGTGACCAAGACTCAACCTCTTATTTCCTGGACGCCTCCTTCCGCTATCACGTACGGAACCGCTCTTGGCGTTGCGCAGTTGAACGCCACTTCTCCCGTCGGCGGAAACTTCGCTTATACTCCGCCGGTCGGAACGGTCTTAGCGGCGGGCGCTCAAAACTTGTCGGTTACACTTAGCCCGAATGACACGACGGATTACACGACGGCAAGCGCTTCGGTCTCGTTCACCGTCAATCCAGCCGCGTCCGTGATTGCGTGGACGACGCCCGCATCGATCACCTCCGGGACGGCTCTTAGCAGTACGCAACTGGACGCCAGCTCTTCAGTTCCGGGCACCTTTTCGTATAACCCCGCAGCGGGGACAATTTTGAACGCTGGAAATCAAACACTGTCGGTCACGTTCACTCCTACCGACACGAAAGACTACTCAACGGCCACGGCTACCCTTACTCTCGGCGTCACAACGCAAACCATACCCACAATCACATGGGCTCAACCTGCTCCCATCACCTGCGGGATCCCTCTAAGCACCACCCAGCTGGACGCCGGCGCGTCGGTCGGCGGCAGTTTTGTTTACGCCCCGGCAGCTGGAATAGTCTTGGGAGCTGGAAGTCAGACATTGTCCGTCACGTTCACGCCAACAGACACGACTCACTACGCGACGACCACCGCTACGGTCACACTCGTCGTGAATCAAACGACTCCGGTGGTCACGTGGGCAACTCCAGCGCCCATCACATCAGGCACAGCTCTCGGCAGCCCCCAATTAAACGCGAGTGCCTCCGTAGGCGGCAGCTTTTCCTATACACCATCGGCCGGAACGGTTCTGACTGCGGGAACCCAAACTCTTTCGGTAAGATTCACGCCGACAGACACAGTTGATTACGCTGCGGCGATTGCGAGCGTTAGTCTGGTCGTCAATCAGGCCACTACCGTAACGAACCAGGCAAATTTCCTCAGCGTTGACACGACGACGCAGGGAAGCTGGCAAAGTGTCTACGGAAACGACGGTTACCTTCTGGCGAATGTTGCGAGCCAAAAAATCCCGTCCTATGCGACATTTGCGGTGCAGAACCAGTTAAATTACACCTGGAATCCATCGACGAGCGATCCTAGAGCGCTGCAAATTCCAGGCGGCTCTCGTGGCGTCGCGGCAACGTGGTATAGCCCCGCCCCATTCAACATCAACGTCAATTTCACGGATGGAGCTTCGCACGAGGTCGCACTCTACGCCCTTGATTGGGATAATCAAGGCAGGGTGGAAACTGTGCAGGTCCTGGATGGAAGCACAAGCGCGGTTCTGGACACTCGCACCATTTCCAGCTTCAGCAATGGCGTCTATCTCGTCTGGAATATTTCCGGAAATGTCAAAATCGTGGCTACGAACATTTCCGGCCCGAACGATGTCATTAGCGCCATCTTCTTCGGAAGCGCCGGCGGAAGTAGCGGAGGCGGGAGCGGCAGCGGTAGTGGTGGGACTGAAACTGTCACCGTAACTCCATCCACCGCGAGCCTCACGGCGGAAGGAACCCAACAGTTCACGGCCTCGGTTACCAATGGGACCAGCCAGGCGGTTACATGGACGATTAGTTCGGTGTCCCCGGTCGGGGCGGCCACCGGCTCTTTTTCAACAATGACTTCCGGTCTCTATCTGGCTCCCTCGACTATCACGGCTGCCGAAACCGTCACGGTTGAGGCGACCAGTTCTGACGGAAATGCGTCAGGAACCGCAACCGTTAGCTTGACGCCGACCGTGACGGCGGGCGCTTCCTCGGCCAGCTACGTGACCACGGATACGACTACGCAGGGGTTGTGGCCGAAATCCTATGGTGCTGATGGATATGCCCTGGCCAATGTTACTCCCCAGAACATTCCGAGTTACGCCACGTTCTCGATCCAGGATCAGGTGAACTACAACTGGAGTTCCGGCACAAGCGACCCGCGGGCTCTCCAAATACCCAGCGGAGGCGGTGGCATTGCAGCGGCTTGGTACAGCGCTCCCACGTTCAGTTTCGCCGTTAATTTCACCGATGGAGCTTCCCACGAGTTGGCGCTCTATGCTTTGGATTGGGATAGCCAGGGACGCGCGGAAACCATTCAAATTGTCGACGCAGCCTCGAACAACCAGCTCGACATCCGAACGCTTTCGAATTTCACGAACGGCGTCTACCTCGTCTGGAACGTCTCCGGGAACGTTAAGATCAACGTTACCGTCACGAGCGGGCCGAATGCTGTTGTAAGCGGCGTCTTCTTCGGCGGAGCGCACACGGTGGCTTTACTCTCAAAAGACACCACAACGCAGGGCGCCTGGCAGTCGAAATACGGAACGGATGGCTACGTTCTAGCCAACGTGGCAACCCAAATCATCCCGAGTTACGCCACGTTTGCGGTTCAAAATGAGCAGAACTGGACTTGGGCGGCGAGCACTAGCGATCCCAGAGCGCTTCGGATTCCTGGCGGTTCGGCAGGGATCGCCGCTACCTGGTATAACATCTCCAGCTTTAGCTTCGATGTGAACGTCGGCGCGGGATCGCATCAATTTGCGCTGTATGCCGTCGATTGGGATACTCAGGGAAGATCGGAAACGATATTGATTCAAGATGCAGTTACCGGCCTTACTCTGGATACGGAAAGCATCTCCAGTTTCAGCAATGGGATTTATCTTGTTTGGAGCATTTCCGGAAACCTCAAAATCACCGTCACTTCGACGAGCGGCCCCAACTGTGTGATAAACGGCGCATTTCTAAAATAATCTCGCGACGCCGTTCGTGCGATGAGATCATGTATTGATAGCTTATTTATGGATGACGGAGGGATCAACTTGAAGGCCGCGGTGGAATCTTTGCAGAAAGCATATATCGAAAATGGATACGCCATCGCAAAGCAGATGTTCAAGCCCGGCGATCTCGCAGTGTTGCGTGAAAGTCTCCGGTCCGTTCTCAATAAATCGGCAAAAAATGAAGCATCGGATGCGGATTGCTCGCTCGATAAGTTAATTCTGAAGAGAGAGGCTGAAGACCATAGCCTTATTTACAAAGCGGCACAGTCGGTCGGTTCGAGCGCGGCCACCTATCAG
>Ga0182024_10026400_pt1 | contig 10205 bp, 8 predicted proteins | sample P32metaG_FD_120480 | JGI IMG/M metagenome (GOLD analysis project Ga0182024, IMG submission 120480) | Permafrost microbial communities from Stordalen Mire, Sweden - P3-2 metaG (Illumina Assembly) | ecosystem: Environmental > Terrestrial > Soil > Wetlands > Permafrost | place: Sweden: Stordalen...
CGGAAATCCATTCGCCAGTTTTAAGTAGATCAGCACACTCTGCATTCGCAGCATCGATCTGCGCCTGTGTCGGCTCAGAATAGTCGATCTGATACTTACCAATCGTGGGAGCGGTTTCCTTTTTGGGCGCATGCACCCACTCGGAAATATCTGCAACTGTGGTTTGGAGAAAGGCCATCAGTCGGGTCATGACACATCTTCCCAGCGCAACTGCTTGTTTTTGATTCTGCGCATTCGAGTTAATGAATCCCTACGGTAAGTGTAGTCTCATGACGTTCCAACAGGGTTCATGGCTACCTATAGCCATATTATGGCTACCCTGTACCGCTTTCGCAACAGCACAAAAGGTTGATGGTTACCAGCAGTGGTTTTCCAGTTTCACCTTAGGTCGCGGTGCGGATCGACCGGCGGGCCGCTTGAATACGCGCCCGGCGAGCAACGCCGTGTCGTCTGCTGCCTCGCGTTGGCCCCATCGCGGGTCCTGCTTTCAGTCGCTTCGCGCGCCGTGCAGCTCTGCCTTGGTGCCATCGGTGTTTTCAAAATTGACGGTTACCTTGTCGCCCTCGAAGGTAAGGACCCAGCTCTGTGTTTCGCTGTGCCCCAGGATGCGACGCTCCAGCGCAAACGTATGCTCGTTGAGCCAGCGTCCCCTGGTGGCGTTGATCCCGTAGAAGGCTGGGGGGCTCTTTCGAAAAGTCCCGTCGAGCCCCATCAGCCCCGAAAAACGTTGTGTGGGCTGGACGGATTTGCCGGTGTCGGTCGTGATTTCCCAGGACGAATCTGAATCGAAAAAGTTCAACGCAAAGGTCTTTACGCGCAGCTCATTGTCGTTGAGCTGATAGGTTTTTCCCGATATGGCCTTGGCCAGTTCGGGGGTGCCACCGACCGCGGAAGGCTTTTCGGTCGCGGCCTCGCGAAGCGAGGCGGCAAGCAGCGAAGCCGCAATGGGATCGGCAGGCAATGGCTGGTCAGACCTGACCGCGTTGGCGATGTCGTCGATCAGCCTGGAGACCGAATAGAATTCGTCATCCCGCAAAATGCCGGTCATGGTGGCGACGATATCCAGCTTTGGAAGCACCAGAATAAGCTGCGAATGCCGACCGCGCGCCATGTAGGCGCCCTTTTCCGGAAGCGACCACCACAGGTTTGCATAATGAAATCCAAAGGTCGCCGCAACGCTTCCTTGCTTGGCCCGCTCGACCCATGACGGCGCAACGATCTGCCTGCCGTCCCACATCCCGTTGTGCAGGTAGAGATAGCCAATTCTGGCCATGTCATGCGGCGCCAGAGAAAGTCCGGCCTCGCCATCCGTGACGCCCTGGGCATCGACGCCACCCCATTTGGCACTCTTGATGCCAAGCGGTCCGAACAGCTCCTTCTTTGCAAAGTCGAATGCGCTTTGCCCGGTCTTTTTGGTAATCAAGGCCGAGAGGACATAGGGATTGCCGCTGTTATAATAAAACTTGGTGCCGGGCGCGCTGGACATTGGCTGGCTCAGCACGAACTCGGTGCGGTCGGGACTGACATACATCCGCATGATGGTCTCATCCGGCGTATAAGCCTTCTCCTTCCAATCGAGGCCCGAGGTCATATCCAGCAGGCTCTGAATCGTCATCGCCTTCTTGTCTTCGTCGACATGCAGAATGTGCTTGTCGGGAAATAGATCGATGATCGGATGGTCGGTGCTGTCCAGGATGCCATGTTGCAGCTCGATCGCCGTCAACGTGCTGACGATGCTTTTCGTCACCGATCTCAAATCATGGCTGATGCCTGCGACGTAGGGCGCATAATAGGCGTCAGCCACGATCTTTCCGTGCCGGATGATCGTCAGGCTGTCCTGCTTGTAGGTCCCGACGGATTCTATCAGCCGGGCGAGGCTGGCTGAATCCATGCCTTGCTCTTCGGGCGTCGAAACTTCCCGTGATTTCGTCGGCCATGGTGTCTCCGGCGCAGCTTGAACGTCAGACGTGCCCGCGGATGCATGGCATCCGGCGAAACACACGAGCCCCGCGACAAGTGCGGCCATGGTTATTCTGAGTGCTGGCAATCTCCCGATCGACGTTCGCGGCCCCGCGCTTCGGGTGTGGCGAGCTTACTATATTACCCGGAACCCAAATCCGGCAATCGAAAGCGCTTGTTCGACATCAAGCCCCCCGTGATCGGGCTTCGCAGTCGCGGCAACGCCATCGCACGAGGGGCGACCGCCGGGCATTCTTGGTTTGAGTGCTGATCTGTGAGGCGGTGCGGAAGGGCGCGACCCTGAACCGGCTTAACGCCGGCGCGCTACCGCGATGCCGAACAGGAATGCCACGAGCAGGCTTGCCAGCGGTGCTTCCCGGGTAATGGCGCTGACGGTGGAGAGCGGCTTGCCGGGCTGTCGCGCGGTTGCCACGGCCTCACTCAGCCGGTCGACGGCGGCCCTCAGCGTCGCGGACACCTCCGTGATTGTGCGCGATACGTCGGTCGCGGTATCGATCGCGCGCTCCGCCATGCCGGGCTGGGAGGAGGGCATTTCGATGTTCGAATTCCCGTTGCTCACGTGCCGATGCTTCCTGGGTTACGGCCTTGGTCCAGCGTTTCGCCGGATGCAAGGAAGTGAAATCATGAGGCCGTTACCTTTGGCTATCCGCGCGCGCGCTCGTTCTGAACAGCGGGTCAAAGACCTTTGGCTATCCGCGACTGGCGCCGTGTTGAACGGCGGGTAACGGCCTCACCTCCTGCCAATGCGACAGCGGGAAGTTTGTTCCGTCAGCACCGGCTCGCTCGGTGGGCCTAGGGGTGTGCCACGCCGGATTGAGCTGGATGGGAGCCGGCGCGCTGCGGCAACACCAGAACACACAACAGGATGAACACCGCGATGATCACGGAGGCCAGCGGCCGGCTCAAGGCAAGACCGCCGTCGCGCACCGGCTTGTCGAGGAAATCGCCGACGGTTGCGCCGAGCGGCCGGGTCAGAATGAACGCCGCCCAGAACACCGTCACCCGGGAAACCGACGTCCAGTAATAGACAGCTGCCACCACGGCCAGCGCGGCGCCGAATACCAGCGCACCGCCTTCATAGCCGAGGCCGGTCGAATCGGCCATCCAGTCGCCGAGCGCCGTGCCCAATGTCTGTGAAAACGTGATCGCGGCCCAGTAGAACGCCTCCACCTTCGGCGTGGCGACGGTGTCGACCGAGATCGAGCCCAGGGTCCAATACCAGAGGCCGAGCGTGGCCAGCAAACAGGCGAGCAATACAGACGAGCCGCCGGTGTAGCCGATGCCCAATGAGCGATCGGCAAAATCGGCCATGGTGGTGCCGAACGTCGTGGATGCGATGATGGTCGCCCAATAGAGATACGGATGGAACCTGCGGGCTGCGATCTGAAAGCCGACCAGCACCAGCAGCGCCACGACAAACAAGAGGGTGCCGGCGAGATAGCCCCATTGCAACGTCATGGTGACGGTATCGCCACCGGTCTCGCCCAATGTGGTGGCGGCGATCTTGATGACCCAGAACGCCAACGTGACCTCGGGAACTTTGCTGAAGGAGTTCGTCACTTCTTTTGGCATTCCACCTTCTCCGAGGCCAGTTCAGGACGTTCGAATCGTGCACCGCAATACTTCCGCTCCCCTTGGCGTCGGGGCGGCTGGCGGCGACGCCCGGCTTGAGGCTTTCGCCGGCGGTGCCAGGGCAACCGATCCGGCCGCGATCGGTTCAGCCGTGCGGACATGGCAAGGCCTGGGAACGTCACGCCGGCCGGACTTTTCCCGAGCCAGTAGCAGAAAAGCCCTGGCATTGAAATATTTTGAGATTGCCAATGACTTCATGGCGATGTTCCATGAAGCTCGTCCTGCCACGGAGATGCGCGATGACCAAGCCAACAAACCTCGACAATGACCTTGTCACGTCACGCCGGCGTTTTCTGCGGGAAGGCGGTGCGTTGATGGGCGGAGCCGTGGTGGCGGGTCTCGCCGGCAGCGAAGTTGTGGCGGCCACGGAAGGCGATAACCTGCCGCCCAACATTCCCGAGTGGATGAAGGCGCCCGGCGATCCCATGGGAAGCCAGCTCTACGGAATGCCTTCGCCGTTCGAAAAGGGCGTGGTCAAAAACATCCCGAAAAATCTGCCGCAATATATCTCGGCGTCCGGGCGGACGCCGTTGCAGGATCTCGACGGCATCATCACGCCGAACGGGCTGTTCTACGAGCGGCATCATGGCGGCGTGCCGACCATCGATCCGGACCAGCACCGGCTGATGCTGCATGGACTGGTGGAGCGTCCGCTGATCCTCACCATGGACGACATTCGCCGCTTCCCATCGCAGTCGCAGATCCACTTCCTCGAATGTTCCGGCAACCCGGTCTACACCAAGCCTTATGGCAAGACCGCCTCGGATCTGGTCGGGCTGTTGAGCTGCGCCGAGTGGACCGGGGTCAGCCTGAAGCTGGTCTTGCAGGAGGCCGGGCTTCGTCCCGAAGCCAAATGGCTGGTCGCGGAAGGCGCGGATGCGGCGGCGATGACGCGCAGCATTCCGATCGAGAAATGTCTCGACGACGCCATGCTAGTGTACAGCCAGAACGGTGAACGGCTGCGTCCGCAGCAGGGCTATCCGCTGCGGTTGCTGCTGCCGGGCTTCGAAGGCAACATGAACGTGAAATGGCTGCGCCGCCTGAAGGCGGTCGCCGAGCCGGCCTATTCGCGCGAGGAAACGTCGAAATACACCGACCTGATGCCCGACGGCAGCGCACGGGAATTCACCTTCTACATGGAGGCGAAATCCATCATCACCCGGCCGTCCGGTGGCCAGAAGCTGACGGCGCGCGGCTTCCACGAAATCACCGGCATCGCCTGGAGCGGGCATGGCAAGATCAAGCGGGTCGACGTTTCGGTCGATGGCGGCAAAGACTGGCAGGAAGCGCCGTTGCAGGAGCCGGTTCTGACCCGCGCGCTGACCCGGTTTCGGCTGCCATGGCAATGGGACGGTCAGCCGGCCGTGATCCAGAGCCGAGCGATCGATGAGACCGGCTATGTGCAGCCGACATTTGCGGAGTTGCTGGCGGTGCGTGGCGAGAACTCCTTTTACCACAACAATGCGATTCAGCCGTGGCGCATCGATGCGCAGGGACAGGTCACCAATGCGAACGCTTAAGCTCGGTCTGGCAGCCTGCGCTGCATGCGTGCTCGGCTTGGCCGCACAAGCCCACGCCCAAGGTCATTATGGCATCGGACGGCCGGCGACCGACGCGGAAATCGCCGGCTGGAATATCGACATCGGCCGCGACGGCTCCAACCTGCCGGCAGGCAGCGGCAGCGTTGCCCACGGCCATGAGGTGTTCGAGCAGCAATGCGCGGCCTGCCATGGCGCCAATGGCGAAGGTGGCGTGGGTGATCGCCTGGTCGGCGGCCAGGGCACGATCGCAACGCCGAAGCCGATCAAGACCGTCGGCAGCTACTGGCCCTATGCCCCGACGCTGTTCGACTATATCCGCCGCGCCATGCCGCTGAACGCGCCGCAGTCGCTCAGCAACGACGACGTCTATGCGGTCTCCGCCTATATTCTCAACCTGAACGGCCTGCTTCCGTCCGGTGCGACCCTCGACGCGAGGACGCTCAGCGCGATCAAGATGCCCAACCGCGACATGTTCACCGGCGATCCCAGGCCCGACGTCAAAAATCCGGCCTGCGAGAAAGGTTGCTGACGCCAGCCGCGAATCAGCCGTCGATCCGGCAGCGTCGGTTCGGCTACGTTGCGGGCAATGCAGGCCGGGACGGGACATCATTCATCGTGAGCAGGTCCGAAGCGATCGACCGGGTTCATCGCCACCTTGATTCCGGAGACTTTCTCGGCGAACTCGACCGCAGGGTGGCATATCCCACCGAAAGCCAGAATGGCGCCCGGCGCGATATTCTGCGGGCCTATCTCGAAGCCGAGATGCAGCCGGCGCTTTCCGAGCTCGGTTTCTCCACCCGATTGATCGAGTCCCCGAGCGGCAAGACGCCGTATCTGCTGGCGGCGTATCGCGAGAGCGTCTCGGCGCCGACCGTGCTGATGTACGGGCACGGCGATGTCGTCGACGGCATGGCTGGCGAATGGCGTGACAATCGCGATCCCTGGCGGCTTACGGCCGCGGGCAATCGCGTGTACGGTCGCGGTACCGCCGACAACAAGGGGCAGCACAGCATCAACCTGTCGGCGCTGCGCGCGGTCCGCGATGCGCGCGGCGGACGGCTCGGCTTCAATGCCAAGTTCATCATCGAGATGGGCGAGGAGATCGGATCGCCGGATCTGGCGCAAGTGTGCGGGTCGCTGCGTGACGAGCTCGCCGCCGACGTCTTCATCGCCTCCGACGGACCGCGGCTTTCGGCGGATCGTCCGACCATATTCCTGGGCTGCCGCGGAGGCCTGAGAATCCATCTCGATGTCGAGCTGCGCGACGGCGCCCATCACTCCGGCAATTGGGGCGGCGTTCTCGCCAATCCGGCGACGATACTCGCCAGCGCGATCGGCTCGCTGGTCGATGCCCGGGGTCACCTGCTGCTCGATGTCATGAAGCCGGCGCGGCTCTCGAACCAGATTCGTTCCATGCTTGCCGATGTCAGGGTCGAGCCGATGCCGGACGAGCCGGCGCTGTCGCCGAACTGGGGCGAGGAGGACCTGTCAGCGGCGGAGCGGCTCTATGCCTGGAATACGCTCGAGGTGCTGGCGATATCCTCGGGCCGGATCGACAAGCCTGCAAATGCCATTCCCGGTCACGCGCACGCGGTGCTCCAGCTTCGTTTCGTCGTCGGCACGCCAATCGACCAGGTCGTTCCCGCGATTCAGCGCCATCTCGACGACTGCGGACTTTCCATGGTGAAGGTGCGCGGCGCGCAGAGCTTTGCCGCTTCGCGGACCGATCTCGGCAGTCCCTGGATCAAGTGGGCGGCGAATTCGATCCGGCAAACCACCGGCAAGGAACCGGCGGTGCTGCCGAACTTCGGCGGCTCGCTGCCAAACGACGTGTTCTCCGACCTGCTCGGTCTGCCCACGATCTGGTTGCCGCATTCCTATCCCGGCTGCTCGCAGCACGCGCCCGATGAGCACATTCTTCTGCCGGTGACGGCAGAAGCCCTGTGCATCATGGCCGGCCTGTTCTGGGATCTCGGGGATCTGCCGCGCCCGCTTTAACTTGCTGTGACGCCTTCGACGACGCCGGTCGGCTCCTCGCTGAGCCAGCGATAGATCACGCCGCCCAATACGCCGCCGATCAGCGGGGCAACCCAGAACAGCCAGAGTTGCGACAGCGCCCAGCCGCCGACGAACAGCGCCGGGCCGGTGCTGCGCGCCGGATTGACCGACGTATTGGTAACGGGAATGCTGACCAGATGGATCATCACCAGCGTGAGGCCGATCGCCAGCGGCGCAAATCCGGCAGGCGCCTTGCCGTGGGTCGAACCCATGATGATGAACAGGAACATCATGGTCATCACCACAGAAATGCCCGGGGACGCAGGCCGGATCCGCAGCAGACCGGTCGCCTGAACGTCGCAATGCAAGGCGATAGTTTTGTACGGTCCGAGCCGCCGGCGGCTGGTCCGGCGTGATATCATGGGATTGTCCGGACGCCCGTTTCGGCAAGCGATCGATTTCTGCATTGGACGACAATTGAGCGATGACCAAACAGCGGCTGCGGGCCACGCACGCCGGACTCCACAGGGAAAACTGCCGGTGCTGGCCCTGTCGGCCCTTGGCATCGTGTTCGGCGATATCGGGACCAGCCCGCTTTACACGTTCAAGACCATCCTTGGCACCGCGGCAGCGCCTTCAGCGGCTGCCACCGTGCTCGGTGCGCTGTCGCTCGTGCTCTGGACTCTGTTCATCATCACCACCGTCAAATATGTCCTGTTCGCGATGCGCATCGACAATGACGGCGAGGGCGGCATCCTCGCCTTGATGGCGCTGCTCGGCGTCAAGAAGCACCGCCCGGCCATCGTGGCCGTCGGCCTGTTCGGGGCGGCGCTGATCTACGGCGACGGCGCGATCACGCCGGCGATTTCGGTGCTCTCGGCGCTGGAGGGCCTCAACATGGCAACTCCCGCGGTGCAGCCCTATGTGGTGCCTGCGGCGGTGGCGATCCTGGTTGCCCTGTTCGCCATCCAGTCGCAGGGCACGGCGAAGATCGGTCGCTTCTTCGGCCCGGTGATGTTGTTCTGGTTCGTCGCCATGGCGCTGATGGGAATCTCCGGTATCGCGCGCCATCCAGCCGTGCTGGCCGCGCTCAATCCGGTCTATGGCCTGTCCTATCTGTTTTCGAATGGCGTCACCGGCTTTCTGGTGCTGGGCGCGGTGTTTCTCTGCGTTACCGGCGCCGAGGCGCTCTACGCCGATATGGGGCATTTTGGCCGAGGACCGATCAAGCTGTCCTGGTTTGCGATCGTGTTTCCAAGCCTGATTCTGAATTATGCCGGCCAGGCGGCGCTCGTGCTCGAAGGCGCGCCGACCGACGGCAACATCTTCTTTCGGCTCTGCCCGCAAATTCTCCTGATCCCGCTGGTCGTGCTGGCGACCGTGGCGACCATCATTGCCAGTCAGTCGATCATCACCGGGGCCTTCTCGATGACGCGGCAGGCGATCCAGCTCGGCTGGTTGCCGCGGCTGCGGATCGTGCAGACCTCCTCGGAGGGCTACGGACAGATCTATGTCGGCGTGGTCAACTGGCTCTTGATGATCGCGACCGTCGGGCTGACGCTCGGCTTCGGCAAATCGGACAATCTGGCCGCGGCCTATGGCATCGCGGTTTCGCTGACCATGCTGATGACGTCGGCGCTGCTTTTCATCGCGATGCGCGAGATCTGGGGCTGGAGCCGCGTCACCGCCGGTTCGGTCGCCGCCTGCTTCCTGCTGATCGACAGCGCCTTCTTTCTGGCCAACCTCAGCAAGATCGCCGAGGGCGGATACGTGCCGCTGCTGCTGGCGATCGCCGTCTACGGCGTGATGTGGATCTGGCATCGCGGGTGGGCGGCGGTGATGGATCGGGTTGGAAAATCCCTGGATCCGGTGCCGCAGTTCATGCAGGACGTCAAGGCCAGGGGCATTCCGCGCGTTCCCGGCACCGCGGTGTTCCTGACCCGGACCGAGCAGGGCACGCCTCCGGTGATGCACTGGCATGTCAGACATAACCGGGCACTGCACCAGCATCTGTTGGTGCTGCGCGTCGAGATCCTGCCGGTACCATGGGTCGCATCGCGCAGCCGGATGGCCGTCGAGGAAGTCGCGCCGAATTTCTGGCGCGCGGAGGCACGCTTCGGCTTCATGGAGCGTCCGCATATTCCGGAACTGCTGGCCACCGGCAAATCGCTCGGCTGCACGGTCGATCTCGACGATGTCACCTACTATGTCGGCCACGAGACGGTGATCGGCCGCGAGGACGGCAAGGGCCTGCCGGCATGGCAGGAGGGGTTGTTCGCCGTGATGGAGCGCAACGCCATCCATGTCAGCGACTTCTTCAGCCTGCCCAACGATCAGGTCGTCGAGATCGGACGACAGGTCTCGATCTAGCCAATGGCGAACGACCCGATCAGGGCGAGCACCGCCAGGGCCATCAATCCGGTACCGATCCAGCCTAGCGCGATCAAAGAGGACCTTGCCCTGAACCGGCCCATCAGCGTCGTGTTGGCGACGATCACCATCATCATCGCCATGATCGGAACCGCGACAATGCCGTTCAGCACCGCGCTCCACACCAGCATGTGGATGGCGTCGATGCCGGTGAAGCCAAGTCCGAATCCGATCACGGTTGCCGCGGCGATGATGGTGTAGAATCCGACGGCGTCCGGGGCCTTGGCCTCCAGCGTCGCCGGCCATCCGAACGCTTCCGACACGCCATAGGCCGCCGAGCCCGCCAGCACCGGGATCGCCAGCATGCCGGTGCCGATAATGCCGAGCGCGAACAGGAAGAAGGTGAAACTACCCGCCAGCGGCCGCAACGCCTCGGCCGCCTGCGTCGCCGAATTGATGTTGGTCACTCCGCCGGCATTGAGCACGGCCGCGGTGGTGAGGATGATGGAAAACGCGATCACGTTGGAGAAGATCATTCCAACGGTCGTGTCGACCTTGATGCGGTCGAGCTCGGTTAGTCCGCCGCGGTTCAGATCGCGAAGCGGCCGGCGCACTTTGCCCTGGTTCATTTCCTCGACCTCCTGCGAAGCCTGCCAGAAAAACAGATATGGGCTGATGGTGGTA
>Ga0182024_10026401_pt1 | contig 10204 bp, 9 predicted proteins | sample P32metaG_FD_120480 | JGI IMG/M metagenome (GOLD analysis project Ga0182024, IMG submission 120480) | Permafrost microbial communities from Stordalen Mire, Sweden - P3-2 metaG (Illumina Assembly) | ecosystem: Environmental > Terrestrial > Soil > Wetlands > Permafrost | place: Sweden: Stordalen...
CAGCGCTACGCGGCGCGTTTCCGGACCGCGTCGTCGACGGGTTCCTTTCGACAAGCCCCGACGCTCGTCGCGTCCCGAACGCGCTCGCGACGATGCTGTACCACCCGGCGCTCGTCGGTCCGTGGCTCGCCTACAACCAGGTGCTGCTCAGCGACCCCGCGCTCGGACACCGCGCCCGCGAGCTGATGGTGCTGCGGGTGGCGTGGCGTACCCGCTCGCGCTACGAGTGGGTGCAACACGTGCAGCTCGCCCCCCGCTTCGGTGTCGGGCGCGAAGACATCGAGGCCGTCGCGGGCGGCACCGACGCAGCCGCGTGGACGCCGCTCGAACGGGATCTGGTCGCGGCGGTCGATCAGCTGATCGACCGTTTTCGCGTCGACGACGAGACGTGGGCGCGTCTGGCCGAACACCTCGACGAACGCCAGCTCGTCGAGGTCGCGTTCGTCGTCGGTACGTACACGTGCCTGGCCATGCTGTTCAACAGCCTCGGTCTCGAGATCGAACCCGAGATCGACGTCAGCGAGTTCCCGGCGATGCCTGACTGAGGTCACCAGGGCGGCGGGACGAGGACGCGCAGGGGGGCCAGCCATTGCGGAAATGGTCTTCTCGTTCTAGGAGATCGTTGCTATCATAGGGGTGACCCCAGCGTCGGAGGATCGAACGGATGCCGCATTTCACCAAGCCCGCCGAGGGGAGCTGGACCGAGCACTACCCCGAGCTCGGAACCGAGCCGGTGTCGTACGCCGATTCGACCTCGCCCGAGTTCTACGAGCGCGAGCGCGCCGCGATCTTCGGCCGGACGTGGCTCAACGTCGGCCGGGTCGAGCAGTTGGCGAGGGCTGGGAGCTACTTCACCAAGGAGCTCGACGCCGCCGGCACGTCGGTGGTCGTCGTGCGGGGCATGGACGGCGAGGTGCGCGCGTTCCACAACATCTGCCGTCACCGCGGCAACAAACTTGTCTGGACCGACTTCCCGAGCGAGGAGACCAGCGGCGCCTGCCGCCAGTTCACCTGCAAGTACCACGGCTGGCGCTACTCGCTCGAAGGCGAGCTGAACTTCGTCCAGCAAGAACAAGAATTCTTCGATCTCGACAAGGCCGACTACCCGCTCGCGTCGGTGCAGTGCGAGATCTGGGAAGGTTTCATCTTCGTGAACGTCGACGCGTCGAACGCGACCCCGTTGCGCGAGTACCTCGGCGAGCTCGGCAAAGGGCTGGAGGGCTACCCGTTCCACGAGATGACCCAGGTGCACAAGTACCGGGCGGAGATCGGCGCCAACTGGAAGCTGTTCATCGACGCTTTCACCGAGTTCTACCACGCACCGGTGCTCCACGCGAAGCAGTCCGTTTCGGCCGAATCGGCGAAAGTCCAAGAACATGGTTACGAGGCACTCGCGTACGGCATCGACGGTCCGCACGGGATGGTGTCGTCGTGGGGCGGTATGTCACCGCCCAAGGACCTGAACATGGTCAAGCCGATCGAACGGGTGTTGCGCAGCGGTCTGTTCGGTCCGTGGGACGCGCCCGACATCGGCCTCGACGAGCTGCCGCCCGGGCTCAACCCGTCGAGCCACAAGGCGTGGGGGCTCGACTCGTTCTTGTTCTTCCCGAATTTCATGCTGCTGATCTGGAAACCGAACTGGGTGCTCACCTACCACTACTGGCCGACGTCGTACAACACGCACATCTTCGAAGGTGCGTGCTATTTCGTGCCGCCCGAGACCGCGCGCGAACGCCTCGCGCAGGAGCTGGCGGTCGTCACGTTCAAGGAGTACGCACTGCAAGACGGCAACACGCTCGAAGCGACCCAGACGATGCTCGAGTCGCGCACGCCGGTCGAGACGTTCCCGCTGAACGACCAGGAAATCCTGCTGCGCCATCTTCACCACACCGCGCGCAGCTACGTCGCCACGTTCGAAGCCCAGACGCACCCAACGCCGGCGTCCGCCTGACCGAGGAGCATGCCCATGACCACGACGTCCGCCCGGCTTCCGGCCGACTTCGCCGACCTCGAGCCCTACGCCGGGTTCGCGCTCGCGTCCGAACGTGAGCGTTACGCCAAACGCATCGACAGCTCGATGGCGGAGCTGCAAGCGTTCTACGACGCTGCGATGCCGCGGCTGGAAGCAGCCATCGCCTACCTCGACCGGTTTTCGCTCGACGCGCTGGCCGACGACGCCAAGCACCTGCTGTGGCTGTACTGCGCGCTCGTCACCGTCTCGTTCCCGGTCGAGGTCTGGCGTCAGCCGCGCGTGCCCGACAGCGGCGCCGCGAGCTTCGACGCGGTCTTCGAGCCTGCGATCTGACGACGTTACGAGGTTGCGACGTCGTGGCGGAAGACGTCCCCGCCTTTCATGACGAACCGGACCTGCTCCGTGGCCGCGATGTCGGATGTCGGATCGCCGGCGACGCCGATCACGTCGGCGAGCAGACCGGGCGCGAGGCGGCCCCGGTCTTCGACGCCGATCAACTCCGCGGAGACGACGGTCGCGGCGCGGATCGCCTGCAGTGGCGTCATGCCGCGGTCGACGAGCGCGATCAGCTCCTTCGCGTTCCGGCCGTGGGGGATCGCGGGGGCGTCGGTACCGCACGCGACCCGCACGCCGCGTTCGATCGCCTTGCTGATCGTCGCCCGCGCCCGCGGGAACACCTCGGCTGCCTTGGCCTGCAGGGCCGGCGCGGCGTGGGAGACGTCCATGCCGTCGGCGAGATAGGTGGTCGCCACGAGGAACGTCCCGCGTTCGACCATGAGCTCGAGCGTCTCGTCGCTGGCGAGCGAGCCGTGCTCGATGCAATCGATGCCGGCTTCGATCGCGGCCCGGATGCCGTCGTCGCCGTGCGCGTGCGCGGCGACCTTGAGCCCGGCGCGGTGCGCTTCGTCGGCGATCGCGCGCAGCTCCTCGTCGGAGTACTGCTGCGCGCCGGCGGGACCGGTGTGCGACATGACACCTCCCGACGCGCACACCTTGATCAACTGCGCGCCGTACTTGATCTGGTAACGCACCGCTTTGCGTACCTCGCTGATCCCGTTGGCGATGCCCTCCTCGACGGTCAAGGGCATGATGTGCGGGGCGAACGCCTGGAACATGGTCGGGTCCAGATGCCCGCCGGTGGGCGTGATGGCGTGACCGGCCGGCACGACGCGCGGGCCGTCGATCCAGCCGAAGTCGATGGCCTTGCCCAACGCGACGTCGAGGAGCAGCCCACCGGTCTGGATGAACAGACCGAGGTTGCGGACGGTCGTGAAACCGGCGCGCAGCGTTCGACGCGCGTTGGCGACGGCGCGCAGGGTGCGCAACGCGGGGTCGTCCTGCACCGCGTTCAACGGGCTGGCATGGTCCGGGCCGCCGAGCAGCAGGTTGACCTCCATGTCCATGAGCCCGGGGAGCAGCGTGAGGTCGCCGACGTCGACCACGACCGCGTCGGTCGGCACCGAGCTCGGCGCCACGCCGACGATGTGCTCACCGTCGATCAGCAGCTCGCCGGGTTCCATGACCTCGCCGGTGTCGACGTCGAGCAGCCGGGCGCTGCGCAGCAAGGTGGGCGGCTGGGGGCTACGACGACGGGGCATTGGGCTCCTTGGCGCGAGGGGCAAAGACGTCTATACGGATGCGGACCCGGGCCCCGAGCCGGCCCCGAAGCTGTCGACCGTCCCTTCGCTTGCGATCCTGCGCCCGATCCGCGCTTCGACGGCGGCAGCGTCGGTCGGGCGGTGGCTGTCTGCCGACGGAATGCCGGCCTCAATGTAGGCCGTGTCGTCCATGGGCCGAGCGTAACGGAAAGCAGCTATGCAAGAAAGCGCAAAGATGACACCCGCGAATGAGAGCAATATTATCGTCAGGGACGCTCGTGTCGTGGATCCGGCAGCATCGACCGGGAGACTGCTCACGGCCGAGCCCGAGCGGAGGTTGCGCGGTGGGTCAGGGCAGCGTCGAGGTCGCGGGCGGCAGCGCCGTCGTGAAGACCGTACGGGTCGTGAAACTGGAGAACCGGCAGCATCAATCGTGGAAAATCCGTTCTCGCGCGAGTGCCCTGATACCGTTCAGAGAAAGTGAAAGCGGATTCCTGACATGGCGGACGTCCAGATCCCCGATGACGTGAACGAACCTGCTTGGCGCGAGCGGGCGGTTTCACGCAGCCTGAACGCGGCGCGGTCGCGCGCCGAGCAGCGCATCCAGCGATTCCTCGACGCGGCGTTCGAGCTGATCGACGAGAAGGGCACGACCGAGTTCACGATCCAAGAGGTCCTCGACCGCTCGAAGCAGTCGCTGCGCGGGTTCTACCAATACTTCAACGGCAAGGACGAGTTGCTCCTCGCGCTGTTCGAAGAGACCATTCGCGAAGCGACCGAGGACCTCGGAAGCGTGGTCGAGTCCGAATCCGACCCATTCGAGCGTCTGCGCGCCTTCAGCACTCGCCTGCACGAGTGGTGCGATCCCTCCGAGACTCCACGCAAGCGCGGCGCTCACAACCGCCGCCCGATCATGGAGTTCTCGGTGCAGCTCGTGGTCAACCATCCCGATCGCGTGAAAGCGGCCATGGCCCCGATCTCACGGATCATGCTCGACCTCGTCCACGCCGCAAACGCGGCCGGCGCGATCAACGTGGTCGACCCGCGGCGTGCCGCCGCGCTGATGCAACAGACCGTGATGTACAGCTGGTTCGGGAACCGTCTGGTCGAAAGCCCCCGCATGCGCGTCACGGCCGAGGAGACCTGGGCCTTTTGCCTCCACGGTCTCGGGGCCTGACCTCGACCGGCACCGAAGGTCCGGACCGAACGGACGAGGAGCGCCTCGGGCCGTACATTGGCTCTCAAAAAACGAGAATGCCATTGTCACTTTGGCTGACCGTCATTAGGGTGACCGGAGACGCCCCACCGCGGAAGGGGAACCCAGGTGCGGATCGGCCTCATGATCGGCCCCGAGCGGGGGCGATACACGGACAAGGTCGCGCGGCTCGTCGGCGACGCCGAAGCGGCCGAGACGGCCGGTTTCACGTCGATCTGGGTCCCCCAGGTTCCGAACGAGTTCGACGCTCTCACCGCGGTCGCGCTGATGGGTCGGGCGACGTCGCACGTCGAGCTCGGGACCGCGGTCATGCCCATACAGACCCGTCATCCGATCGCGATGGCGCAGCAGGCACTGTCGAACCAGGCGGTGTGCGAAGGCCGGTTCACCCTCGGCCTCGGCCCGTCGCACCACTGGATTGTCGCCGACATGCTCGGCCTTGCCTATGAGCGGCCCGCACACCAGGTCCGCAACTATCTCGAGGTCCTGAACGCGGCCTTCGCCGGCCCGGGTCCCGTCGACGTCGAAAACGACGAGTATCAGGTGCACAACCCGCTCGACGTCACCGACATCGTCCCGACCCCGATCCTTCTCGCGGCCCTCGCGCCGGTGATGCTTCGCATCGCAGGCGAAATGGCGTCCGGAACGATTCTGTGGATGGCTGACGAACGCGCGATCGGTGAGCATGTCCTCCCGCGCATCACGCGCGCCGCCGCCGCGGCTGGGAGGGCGGCGCCGCGGATCGTGGCGGGTGTCCCCGTCGCGCTGTGCCGAAACGATGACGTCGACGCCGCACGCGCACGCGCGAACAAGGTGCTCGGACACGCCGAGTACTCGCCGAACTACCAGCGTCTGATCGAACATGGCGACGCCACCGATGTCGGCGACATCTGCGCGGCGGGCGACGAGTCGGCGGTCGTCGCGCGGTTGTGCAGCTTCCGCGACGCGGGCGTCACCGATCTTTCGGTCCGGGTGCTGCCGCTCGGGACCGACCGGGACGCCCGCATCGAATCGTGGCAGCGAACGCACGACTTTGTTGCATCGCTGTGTCCCGAGCTCTGAACCCGGACTGCGAGCCCTGAACCCGGCCTGCGAGCTCTGAACCCGGACTGTTGGTGATGGGCGTTCGTTCGGGGCGCGCCCGCATCCGCTTGCTCGCGTCGGCCACGTCCGCGCCCGTGTTCGGATGCGCCTGATCCGAACCGTCGTTACCCGATGTCGGCGCACGCCGAGTCGAACGACTCCCAACGCGAGCGTCCGTTGCGTTTCGCCTGATACATCGCTTGATCGGCTCGACGCAGGAGGTCCGCGGCGTGTTCATGGCTGCCTTCGCACACGGAGACCCCGATGCTCACGGAAAGCGTGAGTTGGTGGCCGTCGACACACCAGGGGTGTGAGAGCTCTCTCGTGATCCGCTCCGCGATCTCGAACGCGCCATCGACCGCGCCCAGACCGTTGCACAAGACGGTGAACTCGTCGCCGCCGTAGCGGGCGACCACGTCATTGGGGCGTACAACGAGAGACAGGCGGTTGGCGACCGCGACGAGCACGTGGTCGCCGGTCTCGTGTCCCAACCGATCGTTGATCTCCTTGAAGTGGTCGACGTCGACGAAGAGCACCGCGACCACGTCGTCGGGTGACGTCGTGCGCAGCACGTCGTCGAGCCGTTCGAGAAAGAGCCGACGGTTCGGGAGGTGGGTGACAGCATCGTGCTGCGCGTCGTGCAGGAGCTGTTGGTGCGCAACCCGTCGTTCGCCGATGTCGCGCAGGTTGCACACGTGGCCGCGCACGGCAGGATTCCCGAGGAGGTTCGTGAGACGGACCTCCACCCATCGCGACGTGCCGTCGGTCCGGCGGATCGGGACGTCGGCGGCTTCGACGCCGCCCGGGCGCGTCCGCAGCCGGCGGAAGACCTCGCTGATCGCCTCCGCGTGGTCCGAATCGACGCACGTCAGATCGAAACGGACCAGTTCGCCAGGGTCGCAGCCGAAGAGGTGTCCGGCGGCCGGGCTCGCGTACATCACCGCGCCGGTATCGTCGATCACGACGATCGCATCCGACGCGTACTGCACCAGCGCTCGGAACCGCTCCTCCGACTCGCGTTCGCGCGCTTCGACCAGTTCTTTGTCTCGCTGACCGCGAGCGACGAGCGCGATCACGACGACGGTCACCGCCGCTTCGATCACCGCGAGGCCGTGACCGGTCGGCTCCGAGATCATCGACTGCACGACGCCGAATGCGACCGCGATCTCGCCGGCGAGAATCGTCGCCAACGCCGCGACGATCGCCGCGACCTTGTAACGCGAGCCGTCGGTCTGGATGACGACCGCAGCACTGGCGACGAACGACACCGCGAGGACCGCGCCCCATCCGATGATGTAGAAGAACGCGCCGCCGAGCCCGATCGTGAGGGCGAGGAAGACCTTGGGCTTGGCTCGCGGCGTTCCCGGAGCGAACCGCGCCGCGAACACGGTCGACGTCGCGTGCGCCAGCACCAACGAACCCCAGATCTCCCAAAGCGGTGCCGGAGCGATGACGTGGTGTCGACGCAGGATCACCACGAAGACCAGGTTCGGGATCAAGATGAGGTTGATCGGGTCCAGTATCCGATCGCGCGACAGCCGGCCTCGTTCGGCGTCCTCCAAGACCGTGTCGGTCGGTCGTGTCATGCCGGTCCCCACCTCCGACGGAGGCTTGTCCTTCGCGGCTATCGGCCGCCTCCCGTGGGGCCTTGACTGCGATAACGGAGGTCACAGCACGTCCCCGGCCGCCGTCACGCGTCGTGGTCGACGACCGTGTGCGGGTACCGTCGAACGGTCGAGTCGGCGGCCAGTTGCGTCCCGGGGTCCGGTGACGGCACCCTGAATGACGATGACGACCGACGGGGTCTACCGGACCATCAAAGTGTTGCCGCTCGCCGGTGCCGTCGGCGCCGAGATCACCGGCGTCGACCTCGCGACCGACCTGGTCGACGACACCGTTGGCGAGATCCGCCGGGCGTGGCTCAGCCACCTCGTCGTGTTCTTCCGCGACCAGTTCCTCGGACCGGTCGAGTTCCTCGCGTTCGCCCGTCGAATCGGCGAGCCGGTCGAGTATCCGTTCGTGAAGGGCCTCGACGGATATCCGGAGATCATCTCGGTCACGAAGCTTCCGCACGAGACCGTCAACTTCGGCGGCATCTGGCACAGCGACACGACGTACCTCGAACGTCCACCGATGGCCACCATGTTGATCGCCCGCGAAGTTCCCCCGTACGGCGGCGACACGATGTTTTCGAACATGTATGCCGCACACGACGCGCTCTCAGCCGGCATGCAACGCGTGCTCGGCGACGTGAAGGCCCTGAACAGCTCGGCGCTGGCCGACGTCTCCAAGACCAGAGAAGACCGGATTCGTGACCACGGCCACGGCGGCGACCAGGAGTACCTCGCCGAACACCCGGTGGTACGGACCCATCCGGAGACCGGACGCAAAGCGCTGTACGTCAACGAGGCCCACACGCTCCGGTTCGCCGACATGACCGAGGCAGAGAGCCGGCCGTTGTTGCGGTATCTGTTCGCGCACTCGGTACGGCCGGAGTTCACGTGCCGCTTCCAGTGGCGCGTCGGTTCCCTCGCGCTGTGGGACAACCGGTGCGCGATGCACCACCCGATCAACGACTACCACGGTCACACCCGAACCATGCATCGCATCACCCTCGCCGGCGACATGCCCCACTGAGCCGCGGGGCACACCGCGCTCCGGGACCAAGCTGCGAGAAGCACATATCCACTTGTAGAAAGCACACTCTCATATTACGTTAGTGTTGTTTTCGGGTTGGACGGGGAGACGGATGCGCAGCGAAGTGACGTGGCCGACCATTCCCGCCATGGTCCGGCACAACGCCAGTCGTTTCGCCGACGCGTCCGCAGTGGTGGACGGCACCCGGCGGGTCGACTTCACGACACTGCGGGGCATGGTCGACGACGCGGCGCGGGCGCTCATGGCGTCGGGCATCGAGCGCGGCGACCGGGTCGGCCTGTGGGCGCCGAACTCGCTCGAATGGATCGTCGCGGCGCTCGGCGTGACCACCGCGGGCGGTGTGCTCGTCCCCGTCAACACGCGCTTTCGCGGCGCCGAGGCGGCGTTCGTGCTCGCCCGCAGCGGCGCACGGCTCCTGTTCACGGTGCGCGGGTTCCTCGGCACCGACTACCCGGCGCTGCTGGCCAGCGCGGGGATCGACCTGCCTGCGCTCGAGGACACGATCCTGCTCTCCGGTGATGTCGACAGCCGATCGGTCCGCTGGGACGAGTTCCTCACCTGGGGACGTTCGGTGACCCAACTCGAACTTGACGTGCGCCTCGAGTCGATCGCCGCCGACGATCCCAGCGACGTCGTCTTCACGTCCGGCACGACCGGGAATCCCAAAGGCGTCGTGATGACGCACGCCCAGACGCTGCGCGCGTATCTCGACTGGTGCGACTGGGCCGACCTGCGTCCACGAGATCGATACCTCATCGTGAATCCGTTCTTCCACATCTTCGGTTACAAAGCCGGATGTCTGGCCTGCCTGATGCGCGGCGCGACCATCTTCCCGCTCCCGTCGTTCGACCCGGCCGTCGTGCTCGAAACCGTCGAACGCGAGCAGATCTCGGTCCTGCCGGGGCCGCCGACGATCTACCTCTCGCTCCTCGACCATCCCGACCGGGCGAGACGCGACCTGTCGAGTTTGCGGGTCGCGGTGACCGGCGCGGCCGAGATCCCCGTCGAACTCATCCGGCGCGTCCGCGAAGAGCTGCCGTTCGAACGGATCCTCACCGGATACGGACTCACCGAAGCCGGCACCGTCACCGGCAGCCGGCCCGACGACGACTTCGAACACATTGCGACGACGGTCGGTGTGCCGTGGCCCGGCTTCGAGGTCCGCACGATCACCGACGCGGGCGGCGACGCCCGCGCCGGCGAGCCGGGCGAGGTCGCGGTGCGCGGAGAGACGGTGATGCGCGCCTACCTCGACGATCCCGAAGCGACCTCCGCCGCGATCGACGCCGACGGATGGCTGCATACCGGCGACCTCGGCACCTTCGACGCCGACGGCTACCTGCGCATCGTCGGACGGATCAAAGACATGTTCATCGTCGGCGGATTCAACGCCTATCCCGCCGAGATCGAAAACCTCCTGCTCCGTCACCCGCGCGTCGCACAAGCCGCCGTGATCGGTGTCCCCGACCCGCGCCTCGGCGAGGTCGGCATGGCGTTCGTCGTCCTCAAACCCGGTCCCGCGTTGGAGCCGTCGGAAATCGTCGAATGGGCACGCCGGGAGATGGCCAATTTCAAGGCGCCACGCTTCGTGGAGTTCTGTGACGCGCTGCCGGTCAACGCCACCGGCAAAGTGGTCAAGGACGAACTCCGGGCGCGGGTGCAAACACGATGACGACG
>Ga0182024_10026402_pt1 | contig 10204 bp, 10 predicted proteins | sample P32metaG_FD_120480 | JGI IMG/M metagenome (GOLD analysis project Ga0182024, IMG submission 120480) | Permafrost microbial communities from Stordalen Mire, Sweden - P3-2 metaG (Illumina Assembly) | ecosystem: Environmental > Terrestrial > Soil > Wetlands > Permafrost | place: Sweden: Stordalen...
CGGCCTGTCCACCGAGTCAGGCATCCCGGACTACCGCGGGCCGACCGGGCTGACCCGGCGGGCGGAGCCGATGACGTACCAGGCGTTCACCGGCGCCCCCGCGGCCCGGCAGCGGTACTGGGCGCGCAGTCACCTGGGCTGGCGGCACATCGCCCGGGCTGCCCCTAACCAGGGCCACTACGCCGTGGCCGAACTGCAGCGGCGCGGGCTGCTCGGCGGGATCATCACCCAGAACGTGGACGGGCTGCACCAGGGGGCCGGCGCGCAGGACGTGATCGAGCTGCACGGCAGCCTCAGCCGGGTCATCTGCCTCGGCTGCGGTGAGCGGACCCCGCGTGACGAGCTGGATCAGCGGCTGCGCGCCGCGAACCCAGCCTGGGACGCCCAGGCGCGGCAGGTCAATCCGGACGGCGACGCGGTGCTGGACGAGGAGGCCACGGAGCACTTCCAGGTCGTGAACTGCCTGCGCTGCGCGGGGGCACTCAAGCCCGACGTGATCTTCTTCGGCGAGAACGTGCCACCGGGCCGGGTCGCTGACTGCTACGCGCTGGTCGGCGCCGCGCGGGCCTTGCTGGTCCTCGGTTCCTCGCTGACCGTGATGTCGGGTTACCGCTTTGTCCGGCACGCGGCGAAGCTCGGCATCCCCGTCGTGATCATCAACCAGGGCGCGACCCGCGGGGATGCGCAGGCCAGCCTGATCCTCAACGCCCCGCTTGGCCCGACCCTGACCGCCCTGGCCACCGGGTAGAGGTAGCCGGGCCAGGCTCAGTTCGGGTTGTAGGGCGTATTGCGCAGGTCCGGGGCGGGCGTGGCGGTCAGCGACCGCAGCATCGTGGTCTCCCGGGCCAGCAGCGTCCGCTCGGCACCCAGCCGCCGCTCCGCGTCCGGCTCGGCCAGCAGATGCTGGCGGACCGGCAGGTCCAAGATCATCGACGCGGCCACCAGGTAGGACAGCAGCAACGGCTCATCCGGCAGCTCAGGCACGGTGACCTCGATGCTTTCCCGGCCGGCCAGCGCCTCGACGTAGCCGCGGAAGCCGCGCCGTACCGCCTGCACCGCGAGCCCGGCGGCCGCCTCGTCGCCGACCTCCTCGTCGAGGAACTCCACCTCGCCCTGCAGGTACGGCTGCGAATCGTCCAGCGACGCCAGCCGGAACCGCTGGGCGCCCACGGTGACCAGGTGAAACCGCCCGTCGTCCTGTTCGGCGACCTCGCGCAGCGTCGCCGTGCAGCCGACTTCGTGCAGCGCGGAAACGCCGTCCACGCCGGTTTCCCGGCCCTTGCGGATCGCGATGACGCCGAACCGCCGGGGTTCCGGCCCGTCCAGCAGGTCACGGACGAGCTGCCGGTACCGCTCCTCGAAGATGTTCAGCGGGAGCAGCAGTCCCGGGTAGAGCACGGTACCGAGCGGGAACAGGGGCAGCGTCTCGCTCATTGCCTGAGCCTATGCGCCGCGTCATCCCCGGGCCAGCGTCGGAGCTGATCACCGTGCGGTCACCGCGGTCAGCAGGGCGAGCAGGATGGTGGCGCTGGCGGTCAGGCCGTGCACGACCGGGACGATGATGCGCAGGTCCCCCCGGCGGCCTCGCGGCGGCCCGGCCGCAGCACCAGGCGGCCGGGGGCGGCCGCCGGACGCCTGGGCCGTCCACACGGTCAGCGTGGCCATGCCGAGCCCGATAGCGGCCAGCAGCACGCCCACGGCCAGCCAGGCCAGGCCGGTCCAGCCGGTGACCAGGTAGGCGATCCAGGCCAGCAGCCCGGCGCCGGCCGCGGCGACATGCGCGAGAGTGACCCAGGGAGCGAGGCCCCTGCGGCCGCCGCGGCGGCGCAGGCCGCCGCGCCTGATCCAGCCGGTCAGCATGAACGCCCCGGCGGCCATGGTCAGGAGCCACGCCGCGAGCGCGGCCAGGCCCGTCCCCCAGCGGCCCGCCGGGGTACCGGGGGACGGCGGCGCGGGTCTGGCCCCGGGTGCCGGAGGAGCCCCGGGACGGGACGGGACCGCGTGCCGCTCGAGGGACTCGATCACCTGGGCCAGGCTTGCCCCGGCCACGGCCGCCCGCCGGCGCCACTCCGCTTTGTGCTGGCCGACCCCAGCCACCTCGAAGATGGCCCGGCCCACGGCCAGGTTGATCTCGGCCTGGCTCAGCCCCCGGCAGGCCGAGGTGACCGTGGCCAGCGGGACGTGATGGTCGACGGCCCGGACGACCGCGGCCGTGCAGGCCGGGACCGACCCGCGCGGGGCCGGGGCGCCGCCGGCCCCGAAAGCGGTCACCAGCACGCCGATAGCCAGGAGCACGGCGGCCGGCCTCACGTGCGTCAGCGTATCCGCCCCGGGCGGGAGGGCGACGGCGGGTCCGGGTTGTGCAACGATGAATGCGAGGTTCGCGTCGCGCGGTTCCGAGGACAAGGCGGTCGCCCGTGCCCCCAGTTGACGTGCCCGGAGTTGACCTGTCCGCGTCGGAGTTCTGGGGTCTCCCGCTTCCCCGGCGGCGGGATGCGTTCGCTGGGCTGCGCAGCCTCCCCCAGCCGCCCTTCTTCGCCGAGCCGGACGTGCCGTTCGCGGCGTCCGGGGCGGGTTATTACGCGCTGGTCCGGCACGCGGACGTGGCGGAGGCGAGCCGGAATCCGGATGTGTTCTGCTCCGGGAAGGGCGCGACGTCCATCGTTGACCTGCCCGTCGAGTTCAACGAGTACTTCGGGTCCATGATCAACATGGATGACCCGCGGCATGCCCGGCTGCGCCGGATCGTGTCCCGGGCCTTCACCCCCCGGATGATCCGCAAGTTCGAGGACGACGTGCAGCAGGCGGCGGCCCGCATCGTGGACGATCTGCTGGAGACCGGGCCGTGCGACTTCGTGGAGCGGGTGGCCGCGCGCCTGCCGCTCACGATCATCTGCCAGATGATGGGCATCCCGGACAGCAGTTACGCCATGGTGCTGCACGACACGAACGTGATCCTGTCCGGCAACGACCCCGACCTCATCAGCGACAACGCGGACGAGGCGGTGGGCCAGATCCTGGCTGCGGGCGGGGAACTCGCCGCCCTGGTCACCGAGCTGTGCGCCGCGCGGCTGGCGGAGCCGAAAGACGACCTGATCACCGCCCTGGCCACGGCGAACATCGACGGCGAGCAGCTGACCAGCGCCGAACTGGCGTCGTTCTTCATCCTGCTCGTGGTGGCCGGCAACGAGACCACCCGGAACGCCATCTCGCACGCGCTCATCCTCCTGACCGACCACCCCGAGCAGCGCGCGCTGCTCACCGGGGACCTGGAGGCCAGGCTGGGCGGCGCGGTGGAAGAGATCGTCCGGTACGTGTCGCCGGTGATGTTCATGCGGCGGACCCTCACCCGGGACTACGCGATGAATGGCCAGGACTACCGGGAGGGCGACAAGGTAGCTCTCTTCTACTGGTCGGCCAACTACGACGAGGCCGTGTTCGCCGACCCGGCCCGGTTCGACATCACCCGCTCCCCCAACCCGCACGTCGGGTTCGGGGCGGCCGGGCCGCACTTCTGCCTGGGTGCCCACCTGGCCCGGCGGGAGATCACCGTCGCGCTCCGCGAACTGCTCGGCCGGGTCCCCGGCATCCGCGCCGCGGGGCCGCCCGACCGGCTGCTGTCCAGCTTCATCAACGGCATCAAGCATCTGGACTGCGACTTCGGCCGCTGACGTAACCGGGCAGACTCCCGCGCACTCAGGCACCGTGCATCTCACACCCGCGAGCCGGCTTCAATCTGGTAACGAACTGTGATTACATGAACGCAGAGTGTATAACTAGAACTCCTCTGGCTTACGGGGACCGCGCGTCAACGGTGGGGGTCGTCTCCCCGCCGTGCCTGGCCGGCCGCTCCGCCCTGAAGGGCGGCGGCCGCGGGCACGGACCGGGAGGCGGAGAGGCGCGAGAGCCGAGGGGGACCTTCGTCCACTGGGCGGCGCTTCCCGGGGGCGTAGCGCCGCCCGGGACGAAGGTGCCGGGCCCGGACGCCCGCCTGGGCCCGCCCGCCCCGGGCCCGCCGCCCCGGGCCCGCCGCCCCGGGCTCGCTGCCCGGGTCAGGGCGCGCCGGGCGTCAGAGCGGCAGGAAGATCAGGGCAGCGAGCTGACCTGCCGGGCCAGGGCGAAGTCGGCTCCGGTCAGGCCGCCCGCCGAGTGCGTGGACAAGGTCAACGTCACCTTGTTCCACTGGATCAGCACGTCGGGATGGTGGTTGGCCTGCTCGGCCAGGTAGGCCACAGCCCCCACGTAGAGCATGGCGGCCTTGAAGTCAGCCCGGGTGACCGTGCAGGTGATGCTGTCTCCCGCGCGGGCCCAGTCCGGCAGGCTGGCGAGCTCGGTGCCGATGTCATCCTCAGAGAGCAGTCCCATGTTCCGCGAGCCTAATCCGTGCCGCTGGACGCCGCACGGCCGGCAGCAGAGCGTGCCGCTGGACGCCGCACGGCCGGCAGCAGAGCGTGCCGCTGGACGCGGCACGGCGGACGATTGGCCGTGCCACTGGATGTGGCACGGCCAGCGGCTGGGCTGCTTACGGCAGCCACCACATGCGGGACACGGTCAGCACACACGAGCCCACGTTGACCGGGGTACCGGGGGCGACGCTGCTGCCCGGGTCGCGCAGGCACCGGCTGCTCAGGGAGTTGCGCAGCAGGCCGTTGCCCAGGGCGGTCCACTGCTGGTAGCTGCTCCCGTTGCACCGCCGGAGATGGACCGCCGCCGTGCTGGCCGCCGACGTGACCGCGAGGCAGTAGGAGCCGTCGCGGATCGCCCGGCCGGCGACGCGCCACTGCTGCCGGCCGGCGCCACTGCCGCAGGTGCTGGTGATCGCCGCGGCGTTCGGCGTGTACCCCACCCGGGACAGGCAGACGCCGGCCACGCCGCTGGGCAGCGTCCCGCCATGCAGTGCCCTGACGGCGGACTGGGCAGAGGTCAGGTAGTTGGAGTAGACCCCGCTGGTGTAGGTGGCCCAGGGAGAGAAGCTCGTGCCGCGCTGGCTGATGGTGTACGCGCCGTCCGCGTTGCACTTGGCCGCGAACGCGCACGTATCGGTGATCGAGGTCCAGGCCTGGTTGTCGATCTGCCAGAGCCCCCGGTCGTACATCCCCGAGCAGTTCACCGGCGGGTAGTAGCCGTCCTGGCCGGTCGGGTTGCAGTAGTACACGGTGGGCTGGCCGCCCGATTCGGCGACGCAGATGGCGCTGGCCGTGACGAGCTGGTTGCTGGTGGCGTTGTCCGCGAACCCTGCGTAGGTGGCGTACCCGGCACAGGCCTGGGCGGCCGACGCCGCCTGCCGCGCACTGAGGATCCGGTTGAACGCCCCGCGCGGGGCCACCGACGCGGGGCGCATCGCTGCCGGCCCGGGCTGCGCTGCACTGCCGGATGCCTTCCCGGTGGGCCCGGAGGCCGCCCGGACCGGGTGCTGTGACGCTGAGTGACCAGCGGGGTGGGCTATGGACGCCGCAGCGACGATGCTGGCCGGCAGGACAATGGCCGCTGCGGCGGCGAGCACGTACCGGCCTGCCGCCTTGGCGCTGAGCGCCATGATCGAATCCCCTCGGTTCCGGACGGGATACTGGTCCCGCCAACATGGACCCGACCTGCTAAGGAAGGGTTCTGAGGGGCTCGTTAGCCGACTACTGAGCCGGCGCCGTGATACTCCGAAATATGCATACCCGGCCGGAAGCGCAGCGGAAACGTACTTGACGAGACATCCGTGCCGATATCGGATTCTCGTCACCGTAAGTGACAGACTTGCCCGCAACTGGGCAGTATTCACTCCCTGGCCGCCCCCGGATCAGCACCCTGGGACTGACTGGCCGTTCAGCATTTCGGAGGCCACGGCGGGCCACCCACCCGCCGGGGCGGCACGCTCGTGGCCGGCGCCGGGGTCAGCCGGTATGCTGACCCCGCCCGCTTCACCTCAAGTAAGCGGCGCAGCCGTGCGGCCTGCCGGCTGCGTCCCGCCCGGAGCCCGGCCTCCCGCACCGGCCACCCGCCCGGCAGCCCCTGGAGAGCCTCGGATGACCAAGCCTGACGCTGCGAAGCCGCGGCAGACTCCGCTGCGTGCCGTGCACGAGCAGCTGGGTGCCTCGATGACCGAGTTCGCCGGGTGGCTGATGCCGCTGCGGTACCGCAGCGAGACCGCGGAGCACCAGGCCGTGCGGGGCCGCGCGGGCCTCTTCGACCTGTCACACATGGGCGAGATCCTGGTCGCCGGCCCCGGCGCCGCCGCCGCCCTCGATTACGCCCTGGTCGGCCAGCCGTCGTCGATGGCGCCCGGCCGCGCCCGCTACACGATGATCTGCGCGCCGGACGGCGGCGTGCTCGACGACCTGATCGTTTACCGGCTGGGCGACGAGGAGTTCCTGGTCGTCGCCAACGCGGCCAACACCGGCGTCGTCGATGCGGCCCTGCGCGAGCGGGCGGACGGGTATGACGCACGGCTCACCGACCAGACCGATGACTACGCGCTGATCGCCATCCAGGGCCCGGCTGCGGCCGGCATCCTCGGACCGCTCACCGATGTGGCCCTGGACGGGGTGAAGTACTACACCAGCCACCGGGGCACCGTGGCCGGCCGCGAGGTCCTGCTCGCCCGGACCGGGTACACGGGCGAAGACGGGTTCGAGCTGTTCAGCCGGCCCGCGGACGCGGAGCACATCTGGCTGACACTGTCCGGGGCCGGCACCGCGGCGGGCCTGGTGCCCGCGGGTCTGGCCGCCCGGGACACGCTCCGGCTGGAGGCGGGGATGCCGCTGTACGGCAACGAGCTCGGGCCGGACACGACCCCGTTCGACGCCGGCCTCGGCCGGGTGGTCAAGCTGGACAAGCCGGGTGATTTCGTCGGCCGGGCCGCCCTCGCGGCCGCGGCGCAGGCGCCCCCGCGCCAGGTCCTGGTCGGCCTGCGCAGCGGGACCCGCCGCGTCCCCCGGCACGGGTACCCGGTCCTGTGGGACGGGCAGCCGGCCGGCACCGTCACCAGCGGCGCCCCCTCCCCCACCCTGGGCGTGCCCATCGCCATGGCGTACGTCGAGCCCGACGTGGCCGCCGCCGCCGGGACCGCGGGCGGGCGGCTCGCCGTGGACATCCGGGGCCGCGCCGAGCCGGCCCTGATGACGCCACTGCCCTTCTACCATCGGACCCAAGATCAGCCACGATGACTTCCGCCCGGGCGGCCTGGCCCGGCGGGGCAGCAGATCCCAGGAGAGCGACCAGATGACTGTTCCGGAAAACCTGAGCTACACCGCGGAGCACGAGTGGGTGGCCATCGACGACACCGTCGCGTCGGTCGGCATCACCGACTTTGCCCAGCAGGCTCTCGGCGACGTCGTATACGTATCTGTTCCCGCTCCGGGAACGGCGGTGACCGCCGGTGAGCCCTTCGGCGAGGTCGAGTCCACGAAATCGGTCTCCGACCTGTACTCGCCGGTGGACGGCGAGGTGATCGAGGCCAACCCGGAGATCGACGACGACCCGGGGCTGGTCAATACCGACCCGTACGGGGCGGGCTGGCTGGTCCGGATCCGGATGGCTGATGACCCGGCGGGCCTGCTGACCCCCGAGGAGTACACCGCGCTGACCAAAGAGGCTGAATGAGCCCAGCCGGCGGCCCCGGGGAGCCGCCTGGTCCGGCGGACCTGGCCCGCTACAACACGGCCACGGCCGGCCTCGAGCCCCCGTTCGCAGTGCTCGACCTGGCGGCCCTGCGGGCCAACGCCGCCGGCATGACCCGGCGGGCGGCGGGCAAGCCGATCCGGGTGGCCAGCAAGTCGGTGCGGTGCCGCGCGGTGCTCGAGCAGGTCCTGGGCACGACCGGGTTCCGCGGGATCCTGGCCTTCACCCTGCCGGAGGCGCTGTGGCTGGCCGGGCTGGGCATCAGCGACGACATCGTGGTCGCCTATCCCAGCGCCGACCGTGCGGCGCTCACCCGGCTGGCCAGTTACCCGGCCGCGGCCGCCGCGATCACCGTGATGATCGACTCCCCGGACCAGCTCGACATCATCGAGAAGGCCGCCGCGGCCGTGGCCGACCCCGCGCCGGTCCAGGTCTGCCTGGACATTGACACGTCCTTCGTCGGCCTGGGCGGCATGATCCGCGCGGGCGCGCGCCGCTCCCCGGTCCGCACCCCGGCCGAGGCCTCGGCCCTGGCCCGGGACATCGCCGCCCGGCCGGGGCTCCGGCTGACCGGACTGATGGCGTACGAGGCGCAGATCGCCGGGGTCGGGGACAAGCCGCCCGGGCGCCCTCTCTACGCCCTGGCCGTCCGGCAGATGCAGCGCCGGTCCGCGGCGGAACTGGCCCGCCGGCGCGCGGCCATCGTGGCCGCGGTGCAGGAGGTGGCACCGCTCCGCTTCGTCAACGGGGGCGGCACCGGCTCGATCGCGGGGACCGCCGCCGAGGAGGCGGTGACCGAGATCGGCGCCGGCTCGGGCCTGTACCAGCCCAGCCTGTTCGACAGCTACCGGGCCTTCTCCGGCCGGCCGGCGGCCTTGTTCGCGCTGTCCGTGGTCCGGCGGCCGGCCCCCGGCGTGGTCACCGTGGCCGGGGGCGGGTACGTGGCGTCGGGGCCCGCCCACGGCAGCCGCCTGCCCCAGCCTTACCTCCCGGCCGGCCTGCGGCTGGACAAGCAGGAAGGCGCCGGTGAGGTACAGACGCCACTGCTCGGGAAGGCCGCGGGCGGGCTGCGGGTCGGCGACCGGGTCTGGTTCCGCCACGCCAAGGCGGGTGAGCTGTGCGAGCGGTTCGGCGAGCTGCACCTGATCGACGGGGACACGGTCACCGCCACCGTCCCGACCTACCGGGGCGAGGGACAGACCTTCGGCTGAGCCGGGGCCACAGCCCTTCGGCTGAGCAGGGTCAGCGGTGGCGGCGGCGGATCAGGTAGGCGGCGATGCCCAGGACAGCCACCGCGGCGAGGGCCCCGCCGGCCATCCGCACCTCGGGCCGCTGGAGCTGCTCCCGGGCCTGGTCCAGGGCCCGCTGCGTCAGGTTCGCCGGGCTGACCCGGTCGGTCAGCTCGTCGATGGTGCGCGCGAGGCTCTCGCGGGTGCGCTCGATCTGGTTGACCAGCGCATCCGGGTCGCTGGTTGCGACCGTGCCATTCGCCTCGGCCATCGCGTGCATCCCTTCTAGGGCGGATCTTTGCCGGTAAGTGTGGCAGGCGGGGCAGTGATGCGCACGGCCGGCACGGTGACGCGCGGGAAATGCGGGGCCCAGGAGGCAGGAAACGGGTCTGGGCGCGGCCAGGACGGCCACGTAGGGTCGAGCGTGTCGGCGGAAGGACCCTGCCCATGTCAGCCACGAACGAGGCCCCGGCATCGAGCCCGGCCGGGCCAGGTGACCCATCTCCCGGGATCCCGTCCCCTGGCCCCGCGGCTCCCGGCCGGGCGACGGTCAACGATCTCGAGCTGCCGGTGTTCGACTACACCGAGCCGGGGCTGGCCGGGGAGGCGTACCACCAGCGGCTGGCGGACGTCCGGCAGCAGGGCTGGCTGGCCCGCTCGCCGCTCACCTACGTGGTGCTGGACCGGGAGTCGGGCGAGTTCTTCCTGCGGGCCCGGCAGACCGCCTTTCCCGGCCGGGAGATCGCCGACATCTTCGGCGTGACCGGCGGCCGCCTGCGGGAGCAGATCGACGCCAACATCCTGAACGCCACCGGCGACCGGCACCGGCGGCTGCGGGCCCTGATCGGGCCCGCGTTCACGCCGCATGCGGCCGACCGGTGGCGGCCCGCGATGCGCGGCTTCCTGGATGAGCTCTGGCGCAGCCTGGGGGGCGCGGCGCCCGGCGGGCCAGCCAGGTGCGAGTTCGTGGCCGCGTTCGCGAAGCCGTACCCCTCGCTCACCATCGCCACCGTGCTGGGCGCCCCGCCCCAGGACGCGGCGCAGCTGCACGAATGGTCCGGCTGGGTGCAGAAGCAATTCGATATCCGCGCCCTGGCCAGCGAGCCGGCCCGGATCGAGCGAGCGGTCGGGGAACTCTATGAGTACGTCGAGACGCTGCTGGAACGCCGCCGCCGTGACCCCTCCGACGATCTGATCAGCGCGCTGCTCGCGGCCGAGGATGACGACGGGCGGCTGACCCACGGCGAATGCGTCAACCTGGTCGCCAACGTCGTGGCGGGCGGCATCGACACCACCCAGGCCCAGCTGTCCCACGCGATGCGGCTGTTCGCCGCCCACCCCGGGCAGTGGGCGGCGCTGGCCCGCGA
>Ga0182024_10026403_pt1 | contig 10204 bp, 14 predicted proteins | sample P32metaG_FD_120480 | JGI IMG/M metagenome (GOLD analysis project Ga0182024, IMG submission 120480) | Permafrost microbial communities from Stordalen Mire, Sweden - P3-2 metaG (Illumina Assembly) | ecosystem: Environmental > Terrestrial > Soil > Wetlands > Permafrost | place: Sweden: Stordalen...
CCCATTCTTCATCGCTGACATCGCTTGGATAACTCTTTTGTCTTTGTTTCATCCCCAGCTTATCGCAGGGATGTATATACATTGTACAGACTATTTTTACAAAAAGTTAAGTACAGGCTCTAATGGTCACATAGCCAAGGTTGTTATTGGTGTTTTGGGAGAATCCGACTACATAAATGTTCCCATTGGAATCCAAAGCCATCTTAACGACCTGGTTCGTTCCGTTGGTGATGCCATTATTGTAGCGGGCGACCCACGCTTGCTGGACCTGAGCACTAGCGCAGTCGCAAACGAATAGGACAGTCGCAACAATGATCGTACGAACGTTCAAAATTCCAAGTTTAAAGTTCAAAGTCTTCATAAGTCAGTTAAATATATGGACGGCAGATGAAATTGGGTCCATAAATACAGAGTTGCTGTTGGAGTTAATATCCAAATAGATGTTGCTCCCAACAAACCAGCCAAAACTGTTCGTATAAGGTAGCTGAATGTGAAAATTCACCCCTTGCCCCAAAATGTTGCTGAAAATCTGGGCGCTATTTAAAGAATCACCGATATATTGATATCCAATGCCGCAATAAGTCACCGCTCCGAAGTCGTTGTTCATTATTTCGGCAGTTCCACAATTTGTCCCAAAGTAGACTCCGTAACCAGATGTGACTAATTTATTGCCAAAAATATTGGCCGTCTCACAGTTCTGAAGAGCGGCAACTTCCCCAGGATAATACGAACTACCGGGAATTGCCGGTGACAAGTTCATCCAATTCCCGGAACAATTCACCGTTGCGGACATCGAAACAAGGCCCCCTTCAACCATCGCCACACCCTCATGTTCCCCATAAACCCAATTGCCGACGAAAGTAACAGCGTTGTCCAGAATGTTGCCCACAGGAAGGCCATAACCCTCAATGTTCTCATTCAAAGCGTTAGGACCAAGGTTGACAAGGGTATAAAAGCTGTTTCCGACCACAGATGCGGGGCCGGCTTGCAGTTGAACGGCCTCCAAGCCGTTATTGGTAATGAAATTCAAGAGAAATAGACGTTGCCGGACAACGTCATTGCGGGTTGGTGTAGTAGAAGCGGGCGGGGAAACTGGGGGCGTTGGTGTCGTCGAATTGCATGAGGCCGTTGGTGTCGGCCAGCATGGTGCCGAGGTCTGTCCAATTGAGCAGGTCTCCGCTGGCTTGAATGTCAAAGGATTCGCCGGGTGAGCCTTGGACTTCCAGCAAGACCGTGCCGTCCGCGCGGTGTTGAAGGCTTACAGGGATGTATTTGATAGTCACGATTCCGGTGCCGCCGCCGGGCAGCGTTTCGTAGCCTGTGACATAAACGTTTCCATTTTTATCCACAACGATGGCGTTGCCGGCATCGTTGCCGGCGTTAAGCCCGTTGTACGATTGCAGCCAGAGCTGGTTCCCGTTAGGCCCGTACTTGATTGTGACAATATTGTTGGTGCCGGTCACCGCCGCCGAGTAGCCTGTGACGTATGAATTGTTGGCTGAGTCGAGTGCGAGCGCGAGGGCAGCGCTCTCAGGATAATCACCAGCAACACTTGGATACAGGTTCGTCCATATCCACGCCCCGCTGGAAGTCCCCTTAAAGGTTCCGTAAATGCCTGTTGCCCATTCGTAATCAGGTCCGACATAACCCCACTGGCCGGTTAACAGCAGATCCCCGGTGCTGTCTAACGCTAAACCCGAAATGGACGGCACTGTGGAGTTAGGGTCTGGTAAGTTAATCCCGGCCAGGCCCCCATCCGAGTTCGTGCATTTAAATATATAGAAATAGGAATTGAAACTAGCCGCCAAATATAGGTTATCCGCGGAATCCAGGCCCGAGGCAGTAACCTGCACCGAGACTACTGGACCCTCTGGACCGATGCTTTTCCACAGCTCATCGCCGTTGGAATCATACTTAATCGTCATAAGAGTTTCGTAATGATCGCCATACGCTCCCGGAGGCACATAATAGTATGTATCCAGGCCCGAAACATACACATTATTCTGATTGTCCACGAGGACGGTCTGCGACGCGGTTGGGCCTTCATCGCTATAAGTTCTAGTCCAAACATTGCTTCCCTGGGAATTTAATTTTACCGTCTCAAAATTCTGAAACCCTCCAATATACACGCTCGCGTTGGTGTCGACTGCTACCGTTGATCCAGCATTCGGGGCAGTCCAAAGTTGATTGCCATTGGAATCGTATTTGATCGTTAGAGCGCTTCCGGTAATGACTGCGTTATTGCTCACGTCAATAGCCATCGCCGCAGGCGTCGCTGTCGGATAATTAGTTGAATCGAAGCGCGCCACCCAAAGCTGTGCGCCGTTTGGTGCGTATTTGATCGTGACATAGCCCAAGTTGCCATTGGTGTTCTGCGAAAAACCGGTCACATAAATGTTGCCATTCGAATCCAAGGCCATTTTCACAGCTTGGTTGGTTCCGTTGGTGATACCGTTATTGTAACGGGCTACCCAGGCTTGCTGGATTTGGGCCGCAGCAGGGAAGGTCACAACGGCGGTCAGAACAAGGCACAGGATTATGCAGCGAACATTCCCAAGGAACCGAAGGAGCCTCGTATGATTGCTGCCCCGAATGCGTCTTATCTCCACCCTTCCAGCGTGACAGAAAGCCCGTCTTCCGTCAAGAAATTGCCTAAAAATCTCTCCTTGACGGTAGATGGGTGAGACTCTGTCGAACCCTGGCTCGGATTTACCCGGAATTAACGATGCGCCTGCTTCCAATCTTCCTTGCGGGACGCCAAAGACGGGCGAACTTGTTCAGGGGTGCGGAGTTGCCCAGCTTTTGCTTCGTCCCAGCCTTCGTCGATCTTTCGCCTCGTATCGGCTTTCCAAGCCTCCTGATCTTGCAACAACCGCAATGCTTCGCACACAACGTCATCAGCCGACTGAAATTCGCCACCCGCCACTTTTCGGCGGACAAAATCTTCGAGCGTCGTGGGCAGGCTCACATTCATAGTACAAGCTTCATAGAGGCGGCGGTTTAGACAAATTGTTAACGAGCGAATATGTCGTTAATCAGCAACCAAAAACGAGCTGGTCAATTTGGCGGTCGGTCAGCGGTTTTGCTACCTTGGTCGCCAGCCGATGAAAACGGTAAAGGGGGTCATCGGCGCGGGCGCCGTTTTTCGACTTCAATGGCCAGATGTTTGCGAGCTTGTGGCCGTGATAAGTGAGCGCCACAGGCGTTCCTTTTTCCAAGGTGCGCACAAGCGAGCGCGTCCGCGAACGAAGTTGTGAAGTTGAAATCGTTTTCATAGGCACAGTTTAACATGTGGAAAGCCAGTATGCCAAGCGCTTCACAGCGCACCCAAAACGGCCCGGACGGCGGTGGTCAGGGCGGCCACGCGCGTGAGCAACGGGAAGTCCGACGGCGCTTCGAAAGTGTAACTCAGACGGGTCTTGTTCATGATCAAATACAATGCTTCCGGCCATTGCGGCCGCTCGGCCGGATTGATATTGGGGCGAATGATGCCGTTTTGCGCGGGCCATTTCTCAATGATGTCCGATGTCTCCACCGGACAGATAGCGGACACGGCAGCGAGGATCTTTTCGGAGAAGGAAGGGCGGTTGTCGGGATTCACTTCATAGACGTAGAAGCCGTTGGATTCCCAATCCTCGTGCAGGCAAAGGGTAAGATCGAAGCGCGGTTGGCGTTGCAACCAGTCCACATGCGCGCGAACCTCGGCAGATTGCAACTGCCGATAATCGCGATTCAAATCGATCCCGCTTGCGTTCTCCCGGCGATTGAGCGGAAAGCCGGTCGGATTGAGACAGGGGCAAAGCCAGATCGCGATGTCATCGGGCCAGACATTCTCCTCGATCAATCTCAACGCCGCCAAAGGCCCGGCTGGTTCATCCCCGTGGATGCCGGTCGAGATGTAAAGGTTCGCGCGCGGCTGCGGACCGGCGCGGTGCAAGGCAAAAAAATCAGGGTCGCGCACCCAGTTTTTGCCGACGATGGCTTGATCGATTTGTCGCAGAAACCATGGGATGTCGATGGTTTCGCCAAGGTAGCGGCCAACATTCTTGCCGAGACGTTGCACAACCAACGCCTATTGATCATCGAAGCCATGGTCCCATCTGGGATCCAGGCCGAGGTCTTGAAGCATTTGCAGGTCTTTCTCGACCGGCTGGTTGAGCGTGGTGAGATAGTTGCCGACCATCAACGCGCTGGCCCCGGCAGTGAAGATCATGCTTTGCATGTCGCGCAAATTGACCGTGCGCCCGCCTGCGATCATGATTTCCCGGCGCGGCAAAATGAAACGAAAACAGGAAATGGTCTTCAAGATTTCCAGCGGCGGCAGCGGCGCCTGGTTCTCGAAAGGCGTGCCTTTGATGGGATTGAGGATGTTGATGGGCACGACATTGGCGCCGATTTCCCTTAGCGACAAAGCGAGGTCGCAACGGTCTTCGCGCGTTTCACCCATGCCGATGATGCCGCCGGAGCAAATTTTAATGCCCGCATTTTTCAAATAAGAAATGGTTTGCACACGATCTTCGTAAGTATGAGTCGTGCAATGTTTGGGGAAAAAGCTCTTCGAACTCTCGAGGTTATGCCCGTAACATTCGAGGCCGGCTTCCTTCAACTTGTCGGCCACGCGCTGGTCCTTGATGATGCCCAACGACGCATCGGGCCGGGTCTTGCCGCTATCGGCCAATTGGCGAATGCGGTCGCAAACCTCGTCAAGCATCGGCCCTTCATTGAGGCCGCGCCACGCCGCGACCAGGCCCACCGCCGTCACGCCATTGCGATGAGCTTCCTCCGCCGCATCATGAACCGGTTCCGGATCGACAAATCCATATTTGGGCGAGCCGGTTTGGTAAAAGGAAGACTGGGCGCAAAAACTGCAATTCTCCGAGCACGCCCCGGCCTTGGCGTTGACAATCGAACACAAATGAATCTTGTTCCCCTTGAAATGCTCGCGGAGACGATTGGCGCCGGCCATGAGGTCGAAAATATCGGCGGCGCTTTCGAGATTAAACAGCCACAGGGCGTCGTCGCGGGAAATCTCTTCGCCGCCCAACACGCGCAGGGTCAAATCGGAAATTCTGGTGTGATTACTTACGTCAACCAACTCAGCGATCATGGTTGACACAATATAGGCTCGACCGCCGCGGCGCAAGAGGCAAAACAGTCGGAGCGCATCATGTCGCTACTTTAATGGGTCAGCGATAAGCTTCGCGGCGATGTCGTACGCGGTTAATGCGGACGACGCGAATTTCATCCGCGATTTCGTAAATCACGCGATAGTCGCCTACGCGGATGCGCCAATCGTTCTTGCTGCCAGAAAGTTTGCGACAGCCCGGCGGGCGCGGGTCATTCCCCAATGTTTGAATCGCGTCAATAACTCGGTCATGATTCTCAGCCGAGAGCCGTGTCAGCTCTTTTTCCGCCACGCGCGCAAGCAGGACGCGATACATGGCTATCGTTGTTTGCGTTCAGCGAGATATTCCTCGAGGGGGCGGTATTGGAGAGGCTTACGGCGCGCCCGTTTCAGCCAGGCCAGATCATCCTGATCCTCCAATCGTTCCAGGAGTTCCTCGTAGTCCTTGATCGGTAGGATGATGGAGACCGGTTTGCCGTTACGGGTCACGATTTCAGGTTCGGATAATGTTCCTTTCACCGCGGTAATGTATCAGAGTAATCGTGTACGTAAACCACAGATTGCTCTTAAAGCCGGAGGCGTCGAGGGAACTTTTTGCAGAAACGGCAGCTTTGGATAAGTGGTTGGAATTGAATGTAAGCCAATCGTCGGCGTGAATGGAAAAAGATTATTGCCAACAACATGGTATTGTCGCAAATATGGGAAAAATTAAAATATTATGAATCGCACTGCATCCGCCGTCTGGAATGGCGACCTCAAAACTGGCAATGGTACGCTGACCGCTCCCGGAGGTGTCCTGAATAATACACCGTATTCGTTCTCGACACGGTTTGAAAATGCCGCCGGCACGAACCCGGAGGAATTGATCGCCGCCGCTCACGCCGGCTGTTTCACCATGGCGCTCTCGGCCTTTCTTGGCGGGGCGGGGTTCACTGCCAAGGAATTATCCACACGGGCCACGCTTACGCTGGAACAAGTTGCCGGGAATTGGACCATTACCACCATTCATCTTGACTTGACAGGGCGCGTGCCGGGAATCGACGCCGCTAAATTCGAGGAAATCGCCAAAAACGCCAAAGCCAACTGCCCTGTGTCGCGCGTCCTCAAAGCGGACATCACGCTGGCGATCCAGTTACTGCCGGGTTGATTTACGCTACTTCGAGCAAAACTTCGGGGTGCTTGGCGGCGATTTTCAGCAGCACCTTGGCTGGACCGCCGGGTGTTCGCCGGCCTTGCTCCCAATTCTGGAGCGTGTCGGCGCTGATGCCTAAGACGGCCGCGAATTTTGATTGCGATAACCCGAGCTTGCTTCGAACTTTCACAATGTCGTTCTTTGGGTCAATCTTAAAGACGCGCGACGGCTTCATCTCTCCGCGTTTGATTTGCGCCGCTTCGCGCAAGCTTTGTTTCAACTGTTCAAAAAGTTCCTTGTTCATGATTTTAATTGTTTGACCAACTGCTTCAACTGATTGATTTCGTCGCGAGTCAGATTCTCCTTCTCGTTCTTCGGATACGCCTGGAGCATCCAGATTTGCTCTTTGGCGACATCCCAAAAATAAACGACCCGCAGGCCGCCGCGTTTGCCGCGACCGCTTCCAGACCAGCGCACTTTGCGAATGCCGCCTCCCCCGGAAATGATTCTTCCCATGTCCGGCCTTTGAGCCAGGGCCGTTTGGAGTTTGGCATAATCATCGTCTTCCATCAGCGCCAGCACGAATCGGGTGAAAGTCGGCGTTTCGACAAATTCCATTACCTAATTATGCGCCATTGGCGGATATTGTCAATGGTGCTCAAACCCACAAAAAGCCGGGGAATTTCTTTTGCAGGGCGGGTTTGAGCTTCGGATAAGTGTTGGCTTTGAACGCGAGCCAATTAAAGGTCGATTCCAGGCGCTTGCCATCCGGCGTGCTGAGCCAAAGCTTGATTGGCAGCTTTCCTTCGCAAATGTGCGGGTGCTCCTTTAATCCAAAACACTCATGCAGTTTGACCTGCAACTCAGGAGAATTCGGCTCGCCGTCATCGTCGCCAGCTTCTTCAGGATAGAGCAATTTCAGCTTCCTTCCATCTGGCCAGACAACGGCCTGTGGCGCCAATTCATCGAGCCATTCCAGCCGTTCACGTCCGTAAAAATCGGTAAAAAGATCGCGCAACGGCGTGCCTTGAGCTTCCTTGGCCAACGTCAAGCCAGTGAAAGCGCGGGCTAGAAAGGACGTGATCAACGGCTTGTCGGCGGGCGGTAACTCCAACTCCGGCATCACGGCGGAAACCAAATTGATGCGGGCGATGGTTTGTTTCAATTCATGGGAGAACAGCGGCAATTCAAAATAAGGTCTAAGGGCGGCCTCGGCAAGGCAGCGGCCCGAGGCGGCAGGGTCAATCTCCCGCTGATGTTCATGGTGCATCACCAAATCGTGAAAACGCACCAGCTTGATGGCGCTGACCCGTTTGTGGACCGGATCAAACAGGTGTTCGACGCGCACCGTGACTTGTTCCGGAAACATTTCCTCGACCCATTCGTGCCGCACCGCCGTGGCCAACCCCAGCAGCATCATATTGCCCGTCCGGCCGGACACTTCGCGAATGCTCGCTGCAACAAATAGAGATGCGTTCTGCACCACACTTTCGCGCATCAACGTTCCTGACCGCCCATCCACCACGTCGCAATCCAATGTTCCCTGGTCGCGCCGTCGGCAAAGCTGATCAACGAAACCGGCAGCGATGCAGCGGGGCAGGGCGTCTTCGTTTTGTGGTGCGGATTCGGTGGCCGCGCGGGCGGATTTTAGAATTTGTTCAAATGTTTGCTGGACTTGACGCGCGATTTGCGCGTGGACGCCGTAACGCCGGCACCTCTCGACGTTGTAACCGTTGTTCCTGGCGAATTGATAGGCCCGCATCAGCGTGTAAAAATCCGATTCGGCGCTGGCTTCGAAAAGTTCGCGCGCCTCGGCGATATGTTTGTCATCGCGGCCCAGCCGGACCAGCAAGTCGCGGCCGCTGACAAGCGCGGCACACAGCGCAGCCGCAGGCAGGCAACGGTATTTGGCTGCTTCGACCATCATGCGCGAGTAGCGCGGGTGCATGGGCAGCCGCAACATTTCCCATCCGACGGGAGTGATGTCCGGCCCTTCGGTTTCAGAGGCCGGGCGAAGTGCGCCCAGAATGCGCAGCAGTTGCTCGGCCCGTTCGACTGCTTGTGGGTCTGGGTGATCCAGCCAATCGAAATGCACGGCATCCCGAATGCCAAGGGAATGCAACAGCAGCACGACTTCCGCCAGATCACTGCGCTGAATTTCCGGCGTATTGCGTTCGGGGCGATTGAGCTGGCCGCTCTCGGTCCACAGGCGATGACAGACGCCGGGCGCGGTTCTGCCCGCTCTTCCGGCTCGTTGTTCCGCGGAGGCCCGGCTAATCGGCTCGATAAAAAGCGTCCCGATGCCTCTTTCAGCGTCGTAGCGGGCGACGCGAGCCACGCCGCTGTCAATCACATGCACGATGCCATCGATCGTCACGGAAGTTTCGGCGACATTGGTGGCCACCACAACTTTGCGCAGACGATTAGGCGCGAAAGCCAGGTCCTGTTCCTCCGGCGGCAATTCGCCATGTAACGGAATCAGCGCCAGCGGTTCCTGGGCGCCGGCAGCACGGCAGGCACCGAGGGTGGCATTGATCTCGCCCATGCCGGGCATGAAAACCAAAATATCCCCCGGATCGCCTGATTGGACAATTTTCGCTACAACATCGGCCGCTTGCTCGGAAACAGGTCGCTCGTCCGGCAACGAGATGTATTCGATTTGGACTGGAAATGCTTTTCCCTCCGAAACCACCACGGGGCAATCGCCAAGGTACTTTGCCACCGGTTCAGCTTCCAAAGTGGCGGACATGACAACCATGCGCAGATCAGGCCGGCGCGTTTGCTGCAATCGTTTGACGAGGGCCAAAGCGACGTCGCTGAGCAGGTTGCGCTCATGAAACTCATCGAAAAGGACGGCGCTAATGTCTTGCAACGTTGGATCGTCTTGCAACCAGCGCAATAAGATGCCTTCGGTCACAAAACAAATTCGCGTGCCCAGGCTGGTTCGGTCTTCAAAACGAATCTGGTAACCGACTTCCGCGCCCAATTGGACTTCGCGTTCCCATGCCACTCGCGCTGCGACGGTGCGGGCCGCGACGCGGCGAGGTTGCAGAATCACGATGCGACCACTGCACAAGCCGCTTTCCAGAAGCATCTGCGGGACTTGCGTCGTCTTGCCCGAACCAGTGGGAGCCACGAGCACGAGGCGATGGCCGTCGCGAAGTGTCTGAAGAATTTGGCCGTGGATTTGCCAGATCGGAAGCGAAGTTTGCACGCGGGGAACGAAAGGAGGGCCGCCAGCTTAATGAATCAACAGCAGCACGGCCAACATGGCCGCGGACAATCCCAGCATTAAGCCCGAAGGCATGAATTTTTTTCCTTTGGCGAAACGAATTCCAAAAACAACGATAAGCAGGCCGACCAGAATGTCCGCAATATAAAATGGATGGATAATCCCAGTGGCGCACAACGCCAGCAGCACTGCGAAGATCGCCGACGTCACGAGCGAGATGGTGCTTTTGGCTTTAATGAAGCCCATTAAGCCTCCCGCAAAAAGCAGCACAATGTAAACCCATAAAATAATGATTGACGTGTTTCCAGTCATATTCCGAGAAAGATGGCCCAGACCGTCCAACTGTCCAAGCTCAGACTTTCTGTATCAAACCGATTTTCTGAAGCCATCATGCGTGATTTGCGCATGGCGCCATAGCATTTTCAGAAATCTTATGGCTACATTCCGGGGAGAATACGCGCCTCGCGTGTTTTAACCGGCGCCCACGCCGGTCAAGGCCTTTCCCTGTGGTCGGCGAGGGCGCAAACCACTGCACGCGGGGCGCGTGCGCTCCCCAGACAGATATTCGGACGTTACAGAAATTTTATCCTGCTTTAGCAGGCTTTTGAAAAACGGGTGATTTTGAATGTTTGGGGCATCCATGCTGTCAAATATACATGCGTGGAGCCATTAAGTCCCAGCCGGAGTTGGTTTGTTTGATTTCCCCTGATTCGGC
>Ga0182024_10026404_pt1 | contig 10204 bp, 7 predicted proteins | sample P32metaG_FD_120480 | JGI IMG/M metagenome (GOLD analysis project Ga0182024, IMG submission 120480) | Permafrost microbial communities from Stordalen Mire, Sweden - P3-2 metaG (Illumina Assembly) | ecosystem: Environmental > Terrestrial > Soil > Wetlands > Permafrost | place: Sweden: Stordalen...
AACCTCCTCACCGACGACGCCCGCAAGGTCTGGATGCTGTGGAAGGAAGGCAATTCGCAGATGGATTGGTGGGGCCCAGGCATGTCCAGCCCGCAGTGGAAGGATCCGTACGCCGGCCATCCGCCGCCGAAACCGACAATGGACCTCCACGGCCCGCAATCGCAGCTCAAGCCCGGCGCGATTCCCCGCCATCCCACGCCCGACTGGACCGAGACTATCCGCACGCGCGCCGCAAAACTCGCCCAGATGGCCGCCGATCTCGACATTCCCATCGCCAACCGCCAGTTCGCCGCCGAGCAGGTGCTGTGGCCGTCGACCGGAACGATTCACGTCTCCGCGCTCAATCCGAAAGGTGAGATCTCCGGCGCAACCACAACCTCCGGCCTCGCGTGGAAGTTGCCCGGCCGTCTCGGCGACTCGCCCATCATCGGCGCGGGCTGCTACACCGATCAGGACGTCGGATCGGCGGGCGCCACCGGTTCCGGAGAGGAGAACATCAAGGTCGCCGGCGCCCACAGCATCGTCGAACTCATGCGCCAGGGTCTCAGCCCGCGCGACGCCGGCATGGAAACGCTCCGCCGCATCGTGCGCAACTACAACGGCGACATGGTCAAAATTCGCCTGCTCGACATGGAGTATTACATCGTTCGCAAGGATGGCGCCTACGCCGGCTGCTCGCTGTGGAGCACCAGCCCAACCGGCAAACCGCGCGTCATCGCGGTCCACGACGGCGAGTATCGCGTGGAAAAATGCTCGTACCTCTTCGCAGGTCAGTCCGTCGAATGGCCGCCATTTTGAAGTCAGTGGCCGATGTGCACCGAACCGTCCGCGCGATGGCTCACTTTGCGGAAGAGCCAAACCACAACCGCCGACGCGAACGCCCGGAGAGGTTTGGGCGCGGTGTTGGCGATCACTGCTATTGCTTACGCGGTGCCGATAACGACGGTATGCGGACTCTTCGGGATGGGATGGCCGACGATGTCCTTGAAGCCTGCCTCGTTATACATCGCCGTCAGTTCACTGAGCGTGTACGCGTCGCCTGCCGCGGTGGTGACCAGCATAATCAGGCTGAAGGCCGCGGGCATGGGCGGCGAGACGCGGTCTTCGTTGGGCACGAACTCCAGCGTCGCGGCACGGCCACCTGGATTGAGAGACGCATGGACTTTTTTCAACAAACTGACGCAGGTCGGCTTATCGAAGTGGTGCAGGAAGTTGGTGAGCAGCACGGCGTCGTAAGGCCCGCCGAAGTCGACCTCGAAGGCGCTGCCGGGCAACATGTCGTAGCGGTCTTCAACCCCAGACTTGCGTGCGTTCTCGATCGCCACGCGAAGCACTGGCGCCCAGTCGAGCCCGGTAACGTGAGCCTGCGGGTTCTGCTTGGCGATCTCGATGCCGAACAGGCCGTGTCCGGCCGCGATGTCGAGCACGCGCATGGGTCCGTTATGTCCATTGAGCACAACCGCGCCCAGCGGAGCGGCCATCGGGCCCATCATTGGCGCCATCTTCTCGGCGAACTCGACCCAGAGCGGATTCTCCGGCTCGACCGTGCCGGTGCCGGGCAAAAGCGTGCGGCCGTTGCGCACGACCTCCGACAGATGCGCATAGGACTCGTGTACTTGGGGATTGCTCATGAACTGGGCGACGGAGGCCATGCACGCAGGCGAGCGCGGATCGAGAAACGCGGCGCTGCTCGGGGTGTGTTTGTAGTGTCCGTCCTCTTTGACGAGGATGCCGTTGATGACCAGGTAGTCGCACAGGATGCGGATACCTCGCTCCGACGACGCACTGTGCCTGGCAATCGAGGCTGTGTCTCCAGGACCTTCGCCCACGGCGCGGAAGACGTCGAGATCGATGGCGGCCATGAGAGCCGCGGTCCGCTGGTGCGCGTTCACCATGTCGAAGACGAGGCCGGGATTCAACGGAGCTTCAGTAGCGTTGTCGGCGGGCATGACAAATCTCCTCGATACCTAAAATTTGGGGGGAACTCGACGATCCAGGGGCCCGTGCTCACGGCAGCGTATCACACCGATGTTGCTTGTGTAACCTCGCTCTATTCCGTGGTTACGGCTTTGGAGAGATTGCGCGGGCAGTCGACGTCGACGCCATGGAGGACAGCCATGAAGTAGGCGAAGAGTTGCAGTGGGATAACTTCGGAGATGGGCAGCAACGCCTCGGAGGCCGGATCAATCGGGATCGTGTGCGAGGCGAGCGACGGAATCGTCGAATCACCGGCGTTCGCCAGCGCCAGCACGCGCGCTCCCTGCTCGCGCATGTCGTAAAGCAGCGAGACGGTCTTCTCATAGCGCAGCATCGACTCGGGATCGTCGGTGTCCACCGTGGCCAGCACCACGAGCGGGACTTCGGGCGAGACCAGGGCGTTGGGGCCATGCTTGAGTTCGCCGCTGGGATAGCCTTCGGCATGCAGGTAGGAGGATTCCTTGAGTTTCAGCGCGCCTTCGCGGGCGATGGCGTAGTGTACGCCGCGGCCGAGATAGAGGAAGGTCCGGGCGTCGGAGTAAGTCGGCGCGATTGTGGCGATGGTGCGCTCCCACGCGGGAAGCTGCGCGGCGATCGATATGGAGACTCCGGCGAGCGCGGCAAGACGTGCTTCGATTTCGGTGGGCGGCAGAGCGCGGCGCTCACGGGCGGCCAGCAGCGCGAGCACGACGATGAGCGCAAGCTGGGTGGTGAAGCTCTTGGTTGCGGGGATGGCGAGTTCGACGCCAGCGAGAGTGGCCAGGTCCACCGTTGCCTCGCGGGCCATGGTAGAGCCATGGACGTTGGTGACGGCGATGGTGGGATGGCCACGGCGTTTGGCTTCGCGCAGGGCGGCAAGCGTGTCCGCCGTCTCGCCCGACTGCGAGAGGACCAGCACGGGGCTGGGATTGTCGGGATGGCGGCGCACATGCACGGAGCGGCAGGCATACTCGCTGGCGTACTCCACGTCGACGAGCAGGCCGGCGAGGTCTTCGAGCAGTATCTCGGCGGCAAGACCGGCGTGACGGCTGGAGCCGCTGGCCGCGATGATGAGGTCGGGGTGCCGGCGGAAGAGCGCGGCTACGGCAGAGAGCGGCTCCTCGCGGAACGTGGGCGTGGCGGCGGAGAGGTCGAGATAGTATTCGAGCGTGCGTGCGATGGCCGCGGGCTGCTCGTAGATCTCCTGCAGCATGTGGTGGCGAAAGGTGCGGGGCAGCGACTGAGGCGACATTGCGAACGGACTCCTGCTAACGATGATTGCACATGCAATGAACTAGACTGGAGCGATGCGATTGACCCCGGTATTTCTGCTGTCTGCGACAGATGTGGCGCACTTCCCTGCCGAGGCGAAGACGTTCGGCGCACCGGAGATTGCGTTTCTGGGACGATCGAACGTGGGCAAGTCGTCGCTGATCAATGCGCTGCTGGGATCGAAGCAGGCGCACACGTCGTCGACGCCGGGACGGACGCGGGCGATCAACTTCTTTGCGCTGTATGAGGGTGTTGGCGAGAAGAAGAAGTCGCGGCCGGCAATGATCTTTGCCGATCTGCCGGGATATGGATACGCGAAAATCTCGAAGTCGATTTCGGCGGAGTGGCCAAAGTTCATTGAGCCGTACCTGGCCGAGCGGGAGACGCTGGCTCTGGGCGTTTGCCTGGTGGATACCAATATTCCGCCGCAGCCGAGCGACAAGCAGCTCATCGACTTCTTCAAGCAGACGCAGCGGCCGTTCCTGGTGGTGGGGACGAAGTCGGATCGGCTTGGCGGCAACGCCCTGGCCAAGAGCATCGCGGCGTTGAAACGGGAGCACGAGGTGGACGAGGTGCTGGCGGTGTCGGCGACCAAAGGCGAAGCGGGCGTGAAAGGGCTTTGGGCGCGGCTCATGGCTGTGGCGCAGGACTGAAGCCTTGCGCGGCGAGTGATGCGAGTTCTTCGTCGTTGAGCCACGTCCATCGCCCCACGGAACGCGCCTCCTTCAAGTACTTCGGAACGCGCTCCAACCAGCGGCGGCGGACCTTGTCTTCGGCAGGAAGTGCTGCGAGCAGGGCGGCGTCGATCTGGCGCAGTGCAGCGGCATCGGGCACGGGGAAGAAACGTTCACGGTGCCGCTTGCTTTCCTTGACGTCGAACGCCGACCGGCACAACATCCCACGCTCGTGGAGCGTATCCAGCTGCGGGTTAGCGGAATCGGGACAGCCCGGCGGCACGAATTGCAGGTTGGGCTGAAGACCGCGCCCGACCATTTCGGTAAGTGTGGTTTTGACGTCGAAGATGAGGCCTACGCTGAGTGGGCGCCTCTGGCGAATTTCGTTCTTCAGGGTGCGCAGTGCTTCGTCGAGCGTGTTGACAACGAAGTCGAGGTGGCCGGCGCGCATTGCCGACTTCATCGCGGCTGCGTCGGAGTCGATGGCGAGGGTCGTTCCTGCGGCGATGCTGACCGCAGTCGGCACTCCCGATTGGGCGCACTCGGCGCCGAGGCAGAGCACGAGTTTGCCGCCCCAATCTGCGCGCAGATCGATCAAGGTTTGGTAGATGTGCATAGTCTCGCGTTGAAGATCTCTCGATTGCATGACCCAGTTCTTTCCGCGGCTCAAAAAAAACGAAAGACCCTGCGGTTGGCAGCCGCAGAGTCTCCATATGGATTCCATCTGGTTATCCGCCGTAGTATTCGAGGCCGAGGTGGGTGATGAGGTCCTCGCCCATGATGTGGCGCAGCGTGTTCTTCATCTTCATCGACTGGATGAAGAGGTCGTGCTCGGGATAGACGCCTTTGGCGCTGTCGGGAGCCTTGAAGTAGAAGCTGAGCCATTCTTGAATTCCCAGGCCGCGCAGGCTTGGAGTGCGCGCGGCGAGGTCCATGAAGAGGCACAGGTCAAGCGCGAGCGGGGCGGCAAGGATGGAGTCGCGGCAGAGGAAATCGACCTTGAGCTGCATCGGGTAGCCGAGCCAGCCAAAGATGTCGATGTTATCCCAACCCTCTTTGTTATCACCACGTGGCGGATAATAATTAATGCGAACCTTGTGGTAAATATCCTTGTAAAGGTCGGGGTAAAGTTCGGGCTGCAGGATCATCTCCAACAGGCCGAGCTTGGATTCTTCCTTAGTCTTGAAGGACTCGGGATCGTCCAGCACTTCACCGTCGCGGTTGCCGAGGATGTTGGTGGAGTACCAGCCGGAGACGCCGAGCATGCGCGTCTTGAAGGCGGGGGCGAGGACGCTCTTCATGAAGGTCTGGCCGGTCTTGAAGTCCTTGCCGCAGATGGGCGCGTTCATCTTGCGCGAGAGCTCGTTGAGGGCGGGGATGTCGACCGTGAGATTGGGCGCGCCGTTGATGAACGGGATGCCTTCCTTGAGCGCTGCCCAGGCGTAGAGCTGTGACGGCGCGATGCCTGGGTCGTTGTCGGTAAGGCCCTTCTCGAAGGCGGCGAGCGACTGGTGGACGGCCGACTCCTGGAGGAAGATTTCGGTTGAGCCGGTCCAGATGAGCACCTGGCGGTCGGTCTTGCTCTTGAACTCAGCGATGTCGTTGCGGATCTGGCTGGCGAGGTCGCACTTGTTCTTTCCGGTCTTGGCTTTTTTGGCGGTGAGGCGCTTGACGTAGTGCTGGTCGAAGACGGCCGGCATGGGCTCGATCGACTCGAGGAACGGGCGAATCTGCTCAAGTTGGTCGCGGTCGAGCACTTGCGCGGTCTTGGCGGCGTCGTAGAGGTTGCCGCCGAAGATGTCCCAGCCGGTGAAGACGAGGTCGTCGAGTTTGGCGATGGGAATGAAGTCCTTGATAAGCGGGCTGTTGGCGTCGGTGCGTTTGCCGAGGCGGATGGTTCCCATCTGCGAGATGGAGCCGATGGGCTTGGCGAGTCCATGGCGGATGGCTTCAACGCCGGCGATGAGTGTCGTGCAGACCGCTCCCATTCCGGCGGTCATGATGCCTAATTTTCCTGTGGCAGGCTTGATGCTGGCCGCGTCTGGCGCAGCGGCTCCGGGAGTAGACATGCTTGATATGACCCTTCTGTGCTGCGACGTAAGTTATGCTTCATCCGATCAGACGGAAAGTTCAGTATAGACCCATGGTTCGAGACGCGAAGTGGCGAGTGCTCGGACAGGACGCTGGGCGCTGTATGGCTCCTCTTTAATTATATGGGCCGGGTCCAGGGGGCGAAACGTTGCTTGAGTTGATTGAGACTTGATGCGAGGCTACGAAGTGAAGGACCGGAACGCCCTCACAATGCTCATTGGCAGATTGTGACGATTCTGCTTGGTCAGGAGTTCGTGTCCCGCTGGCGTGATGGGCAGCAGTTCGGTTCGCGATGGGATGAGCTTCAATGCGGCAGTCATCTCGTCGATAGAGCCGAACGGGTCGCGCGTGCCGTGCACGAACATTGCCGGAGTTTCCAGGCGCGGGAAGTGCGTGGTTCGCGGTTCATCGGGGCGTCGCGGGGGATGGAGCGGGTAGGAGAGGAGCAGAAGGCGATCGACCAGGCCGGGTTCTGCCGCGGCGAGCATCGAGGCTTGCCTGCCTCCGTACGAATGGCCGCCGAGGAAGACGCGGTCGGAGGTTTGTTGGCGCATGGAGGCGAGGGCCGCTTTCAGCCCCTGCTGGTCGCGGTCCGCGCTGCCGCGAGGCGGTGGACCGTGCGGGCGCGATTGGCGGAAGGGCAGATCGCAGCGCAGGACGGTCCATCCGGAGTCGCAGAACGCGTCCGCCAAGGCAACGAGAAGCGGCGCATTGCAGTTGGCTCCTGCGCCGTGGGTCAGGACGAGGGCATCGCCAGACGGATCGGCCGGGAGATGGCGGAAGCCGCGAACGGGCACTTCGTCCAGCGCAGCACTCAGGAACTCTCGAACGTTGTTCATAGTTTTGGGACCAAACTGCTACGACCGATGACGTTGACCCGAAGTGGCGTGGCCAGTACACTCTAATAGTCAGTCAGCGAATGCGATGCGGTGCGTTCGCGACGCCGGCAAGTGACGCTTGCGCCGGTGCCCCCTCGTTCAATGGTAGGACAAGCGACTCTGACTCGCTCGATCGGGGTTCGAATCCCTGGGGGGCAACCAATAACACGCTTCCTCGCACTTCCCTGCACCTCCTCGTTCGTCACCATGTTGCAACATACCATTTAAACTAAGTAACTTAGGCTAATTTAGCGTGCCAGGAGGTGCAGGTTGGTGCGTCCAGAGCCAGCTGTTTTTGCGGCTACAGGTGCGGGTACTTTGGGTGTAACATGCGGGTACGGAGCAAATCCGACCTCCGGAGGTTACAAATTGCCCCTGACTGTCAGAGAGATCGACACCGCAAGGCCACGTACCAAGCCATACAAGCTTGCCGACGCCCATGGGCTGTGCTTGTTGATTACACCTTCCGGCGGGAAACTCTGGCGCTACCGCTACTACTTTGATGGCAAGGAGAAGATGATGGCGCTCGGGGAATACCCCCTCGTCACGCTCAGCGAAGCCCGTGAACGCCGCTTCGAAGCCCGCAAGACGCAAGCCGCTGGCACAGACCCGATGGCTAAACGCAAGGCGAAGGTGCAGGCCAGGCAGATGGCAGTCGTAGCAGTACAGCGGGCGGCCGAGGACAGCTTCGAGCGGGTAACCAGGAAATGGTGGGAGAGGTGGGCTAAAGGCACCTCCCCGCGCCACGCGGACACCGTCATGCGCCGCATGGAGGCGGACGTCTTCCCTGCTTACGGGCAGAAGGCGCTGGCAGAGATTACGCCTACCGACGTGCGGGAACTCATGCGCAAGGTCGAGAAGCGAGATGCACGCGACGTTGCAAAGCGTATCCACGAGACCACGTCGCAGGTCTACCGGTTTGCGATCGCTAACGGCCTCACTGATCGGAACCCGGCTGCCGACTTCAAACCGGGAGACATTCTGGCTGCTGCCGTGACCGAGAACCGGCGCCGCGTTGATGTCAAGGATCTGCCAGAGCTGCTGGTTGCGATCGACGAGTACAACGGTGACGCCATCACGGTCCTGGCGATGAAATTGATGGCGTATACCTTTGTCCGGACCAGTGAGCTGATCGAAGCGCCGTGGGAGGAAGTTGATCTGGAGGGGGCACGCTGGACGATTCCGAAGGAGCGGATGAAGATGGAGACTCCGCACATCGTGCCGTTGGCACGGCAGGCTGTGGGAGTACTTCGGGCACTTCGGCTGCTCAGCGGCAATCGCAAGCTCGTGTTCCCCGGGGCCCTAAACAAAGACCGTCCTATGAGCAACAACACGATCTTGTACGCGTTGTATCGGCTTGGGTACCGGGGCCGGATGACTGGCCACGGATTTCGGGGTCTGGCGTCAACTGTTCTGCACGAGCATGAATTCCCGGAAGCGCACATCGATATCCAGCTTGCCCATCAAAAGCGCGATAAGGTCGCGGCAGCCTACAACCATGCCAAGTATTGGGGGCAGCGCATGGAGATGATGCAGTGGTGGGCGGACTACCTGGATGCACAGCTTGCCAAGGGCCGGAGGGCTGCTGCGGCCTGAGTATCCCGCAGACGGACACGCTCAGCAGCCCACTGCTGGATCTCTGACTTCACCCAGCCGACGCTGCGCAGCCCAAGTGGGACGGGTGCGGGGAAGCTGTTTGCGCGGATCAGTCCGTAGAGGTTCGATTTCGAGAGGCCCGTAGCCAGTTTCACGTCCGGTAGACGCAGGAAACTGATGTCGTCGGGGGCACTGGGCGAAGCGGAGCTGCCCGCGAGGAAGTCGGACTGCGGTGCGGGTTGTGGACACGTGCTCATGCTTGGAGTTTCGCTGCCCGCGGGGCTGATTGGAATCCGGTGTTCACTGTAGATCGCACGATTTGCTCGTAGAAAGCCCCAGGTGCGATCGCCAGCCCCAGATGATCATCCTGCACCGGGAGGCAGGCGAGCGTAGCGGCAGCCTGGCACGGGCATTCGGGGCCGCGGGCCACAGTCTCTGTTGCTTGGAATACCCCTGGGCGCCTGGCCGGCTACCCCGCGGGATGCTTATGCCTTTACTCGAGCAGATGTCCCGTCGCGACGGCACTAGCTGTTGCTGAGTAGTCCCTGGGCGCTGCGCTCCCCAGTAGATGGCCTGCCCAAAACCTTAGTCGGTTGAAAGCTCGGCATGGCTGCATTGGCAATCCGAACGGAGTGCCAAGGATTGTCAATTTGAGATCTTGCCTGCTAAGGCTGTTGGACTGCGGGCTCATGATGCCGGTCGTCGCGTCGGTCGGGTCTGCGCCCTCCTCCTTCTCCCTGAATCTCTGGATGTGGAGAATGTCTTCCTGTGTACATACTTGCTCGGAGCGTCAGCCGGCCCCGCCCGGCGCGAGCGACGTATTGGCCATCGTCTCCACATTCAGGCAGTTGCAGGTCCTGGCTCAAGCGGCCAAGCTATTGAGTTTGATAGTACTTATGTGGAGAACACTAGCCGCTGATGCCCGGCCTGACCGGTCGCCGTGGGCGCCGGGGTGCGGCCTAGGTCCTGATGTTGGGGTGAAAGCCTTCCATCAAGTTCCAGATTCAGCGTCAGGGAATGGCTTCGCCAGTCCCGCAAAGCGACGTATAGGACCTAAATGCCTTACGCTCTTGCAGTTGCAGGTCCTGACTCAAACTGACAGCACTTTAGTTGTACGAGCTTGACTCGAGTCAATCCGCAGTGGTTGAGCAAACGGGCTATTACTAGACAGGGATATGCAGCGCATTAGCAGCTGCTGCGGCCGGGTCACCGGTCGCGGCGAGCGGATGTCCGCTCTCCTAACCACCAGACAGCAGGGTCACTGATAATACAGCACTTAATGTGATGTCTTTGGCACTTGCCTCGCGATCGGGACAATTGAGTTCATGAGCAATAACCAGAATCAAATCGAGTCATCGAACCCACAATTGATTCTGGCACTCTGATCTGGCCCAGTATGGCGGTTTAAGTTGGCCCACCCTTGGGCAGTGCGGACTCTACCCTGTTTCTCAGTGATGAGGGACGGAGGAACGAGTTGGATTGGAGAGCCAAGGTGGAGTTATACGAGCAGATACGTCGGGAGTATGAGTTTGGCGTTGGGTCGGTAATCGGTGTGGCGCGGAAGTTGGGCGTGCACCGGCGCATGGTGCGTGAGGCGGTGCGGAACGCAGTTCCGACGCAGCGCAAGAAGACGGAACGTCCGGCGGTGAAGATGACCGCGGCGGTGTCGTTGATCGATGCGATTCTGGAGTTGGACCGCAAGGCTCCGCGCAAGCAGCGCCATACGTCGCGGCGGAT
>Ga0182024_10026405_pt1 | contig 10204 bp, 7 predicted proteins | sample P32metaG_FD_120480 | JGI IMG/M metagenome (GOLD analysis project Ga0182024, IMG submission 120480) | Permafrost microbial communities from Stordalen Mire, Sweden - P3-2 metaG (Illumina Assembly) | ecosystem: Environmental > Terrestrial > Soil > Wetlands > Permafrost | place: Sweden: Stordalen...
ATACTCGACGCGGTGGCGAAATTTCGTGCCTCGGGAGATTTGAGAGACGCGCTCGGAGAGAATTTCGTCGTGCTTTACAGTGACGTGAAAGCTTCGGAACACGACGCCTATCAGCAGGTCATCAGCCCCTGGGAGCGCCAACACCTCCTTCTGAATGTGTGAGCACGGCGCAGCGGCGCTTACGCGCCGGCTCTTTTGTTGCGCTTTGCCGCCTGATAGGATCGCTGGCATGACGGTCAAGCTTGCCCTGCTCATTCTCTGCGCACGCATCGGATTCAATCCATAGACCGGTGCGCGTGCGCGCGGTCCCTCCCGCGCGAATGATTTTCTCATTTCAACGGCAGAGCACCCTCATGGCGCAGCAGAGCACGACCCACAATCTGACCAGGCATTGGCAGGCGCTGGACGCCGCCCATCACATTCATCCCTTTTCGGACGCGGCCGCGCTCATTCGCGAAGGCGTGCGGGTGATTACCCGCGCCGACGGCATCTATCTCTGGGATTCGGACGGCAACCGTCTGATAGACGCCATGTCAGGGCTTTGGTGCGTGCAGGTGGGTTACGGCAATCACGAACTGGCCGAGGCAGGCTATGAGGCGCTGAAGACGCTTCCTTACTACAATCATTTCTTCAAGACCACGAATCCCTGGACCGTCGAGCTCGCAGCAAAGCTTGCAGAAATTCTTCCGGAAGGCCACGAGCATGTTCTCTTCGCCAATTCCGGCTCGGAAGCGAACGATTCCGCACTCAAGCTGATCCGATACTATTGGAATCTCAAAGGCAGGCCGCAGAAGAAAATCCACATTTCCCGGGACTATGCCTATCACGGGGTCACCATGGCGGCCGCTTCGCTGTCGGGACTCTCCCCCATGCATCCGCAATGGGACCTGCCGCTGCCGGGATTTGAGAAAGTGCCGGCTCCCTATTGGTTCGGAGCCAAAGCGGCCGGTCATGGCGATGTCGGGCCGGAGGAGTTCGGTCTTTTGATCGCCGAACGACTCGAGGACAAGATTCGCCAGCTCGGACCGGATCGTGTCGCCTCGTTCTCCGCTGAACCAATCCAGGGAGCGGGCGGTCTCATTTTCCCATCGGCGAGCTACTGGCCGGCAGTACAACGCATCTGCCGCGAACACGATGTGCTCTTGCATCTCGATGAGGTGATTACGGGCTTTGGTCGCACCGGCGAATGGTTCGGCGCCGACACCTACGAAATCTCGCCGGACATCATGACGATGGCGAAGGGTTTGTCCTCCGGCTACCAGCCGATCTCGGCGGTATCGCTGGGCGCGCGAATGTCCGGGACGATCCTTTCGGCAAACGAAGAACTCGTGCACGGGTTCACCTATTCCGGTCATCCCGTGGCCGCGGCTGTCGCGCTGAAGAATCTCGAAGTGATCAAAAAGCAAGATCTCGTGGGCTGCGCGAAGCGCGGGATCGGGCCCTATTTGCAGCGGCGCCTGCGTGAAACTTTCGACTCGCATCCGCTGGTGGGAGAGGTGCGTGGGGAAGGTATGCTGGCCGCGATCGAACTCGTGCCGGACCGGTCCATCCGCAAATTCTTTCCAGCAGGGACCGAGGTGGGCATGCGCTGCCGCAACCATTGCTTCGAGAACGGACTCGTCATGCGCGCCATCCGCGACACGATGGTGCTCGCACCGCCCTTGGTGACCAGCGAGAACGAGATCGAGGAGATCCTGGGCCGGGCAAAGGATGCGCTCGATCGAACCGCGAATGAACTCGGGATTACGTGACGGCCATGTTCGACATTTGGCTTCAAGGCGCACGGCGCGAATTCGGAAATTTGCGGCGCCAAACACCCTATCGTTCCGTGCCAATTATGGCACTGTCACCGAGAAAAAAGGATTACGAATTATCACAAAAAAAATAGTTGCAAACTGTGGTATCGATGCATAGCTTCGAAAATGGAAGAACACTCGCTGTCCGGCAAGCACTGCCCCCCGCTCGCAAGTCGGATGGCGTTCTTCCAAAGGTGCCGGTCATCCCCTCCCGGCACCAGCGCGTAACGGCGCGTGACGCCCGATCAGCCCCCTGGTCGGGCGTCTTCCTTTCAGCTCTGAAATCCGTGCAGTGTCTGCCAGGCAGCGCGACGCACGCAGCCGGCGCAACTGTTATCGAATATTCTTAAGGAAACGCCGCCTCTTCATCGCCGTATGGCTTCCCGGAACGTCATAAAGCCCCCGAAAGGCATCCCCCTCTCCCCGCGCCCCCAGCCACGTCTTGAATTCCTGCGCGGAATAACCGTTCTCCACCCAGCTTCGCATCATTCGGCCGGCTGCGTTTTCCTGCGCGAAGTAAAGGAAGAGCTTGAGCCACCGCTGTTCTCTCCGGGGCCGGTGGAGGTAAGGCCAAAGGGCGAATTGGCTATCGGCCCGCGAGAATGCATGCCAGCCATGCAGATGCACCACATAAAGAGCGCCCGCGAAGCTTGTGCGGTCCTGACCTCCCGAACATTTCAGCAAAAAGGGCCGCGGCAGGGCATCGAACGCGTCGAACAGATCGACCAACATCGCCGAAGTCGGCAATTGGCGCGAATTGAGTTTCGCATCGCGGTGCATGACTCCATGCCTGGAGCATTCGCGCGTTTCATATCGCCACCAGAAGTGATCGGGATTCGACCCCCTCAGATTCAGGATTGCGCGAATGCCGTGCGCGCGCAGGAAAGGTCCAAGAAACCCCGCATAGGCTTGTGCCGAGCGCGCCGCGTCGCGCGGCTCGATCCAATGGAAGTTGTAGGGAACGTCCAGTATCACCGAACAAGTTTGCCAGAGCCGGTTCTCCCACGCGAGGGAGCGCGGGCCAGAGTTGCCCAGGCTGGCCGTTGCGGCAACCCGACCGGGTGAGGCGATATCAGACTGCGAACTCGCTTGCGATAGCCGTGAAATGCAAGATCACGGCAGCGAGAACGAATCCGTGCCAGATGGCCTTGTGAAAGGGGATTCGTTCCAAAACATAAAAAATGACGCCGGCAGAGTAGATGAGTCCTCCTGCAATCAGGAGCCAGAAATCCGCCGCAGCCATCGTGGCGGAGAGCGGCCTGATCACGGCCACCACCAGCCAGCCCATGCCGAGATAGAGGCCGAGGCTCGCGAACTCGAATCGCCGGGGGAAGAGCATCTTTGCGACCACGCCCGTCGTCGCGGCAAACCAGATGAGCCCGAGAATCACCCCGCCGGTCGGCTGCTGCATCCGGTTGACCGCGAAGGGCGTATAGGTCGCCGCGATCATGATGAAGATCGCTGCATGGTCGAAGCGGCGCAACCAATCCTTCGTGTTTCCCGAAGGCGCAAGATTGTAGAAGGCGGAAGCCGAAAGCATCGCAATGAGACCGGCGCAATAAACCGAAACGCTTGCCACCACGCTCAGCCCGGTCACGTGAAAGAGGAGCCAAAGGCCTCCATTGATGGCAAAAATCACACCGGCGACATGGATGATCGCGTCGACCCGGTGCTCGGCACGGCTGTAGGGGCGGTCTGTTCTGTCGAAGCTCATATGTCCGTTCCCGACATGGACGCCTCTCACATACGAGATCCGTCCGGCTCGGCTGGCTTCGCTTCGGCGAAGACGGACGCCTGCGTTGGCCGCGGCACCGCGAGCGGGCGGGCGTTCGTCAGTTGTCCAGGAAGCTTCTAAGCTTGCGCGAACGGCTTGGGTGTTTGAGCTTGCGCAGGGCTTTCGCTTCTATCTGGCGGATGCGCTCGCGGGTCACGGAGAATTGCTGACCCACCTCCTCGAGCGTGTGGTCGGTGTTCATGCCGATCCCGAATCGCATCCGGAGCACGCGCTCCTCGCGGGGCGTAAGCGTCGCCAGCACGCGGGTGGTGGTTTCGCGCAGATTTGCCTGGATTGCTGCGTCGATCGGCAGAATGGCGTTTTTGTCCTCAATGAAATCGCCGAGGTGACTGTCTTCCTCGTCGCCGATGGGAGTCTCAAGGCTGATCGGCTCCTTTGCGATCTTCAGAACCTTGCGTACCTTCTCGAGGGGCATTGCGAGGCGCTCGGCCAGCTCTTCCGGAGTGGGTTCGCGACCGATCTCATGCAGCATCTGCCGGGAGGTGCGCACGAGCTTGTTGATGGTCTCGATCATGTGAACGGGAATGCGGATGGTTCGTGCCTGGTCGGCGATCGAGCGCGTAATCGCCTGGCGGATCCACCACGTCGCATAAGTCGAGAACTTATAGCCCCGGCGGTATTCGAACTTGTCGACCGCCTTCATCAGACCAATGTTACCTTCCTGAATGAGATCCAGGAACTGCAAACCGCGGTTGGTGTATTTCTTCGCAATGGAGATCACCAACCGGAGGTTGGCTTCAATCATCTCTTTCTTCGCCTGGCCGCTTTCGCGCTCGCCTTTCTGCACGGTCTGTACGATGCGGCGGAATTCGCTGATCGACTGGCGCATTTCCTGTGCGAGCGTCTGGATGTCGTCGCGGTACTGCCTGATCCGCTCGCGCTCCTCCTGGACGAACTCATGCCATCCGGCGCCGCTCAAACGCCCCACGCGCCGGGCCCAGTTCGGATCAAGCTCGTTGCCGAAATGTTGCCGGAGGAAGTCGACGCGGTCGACGCCATGCGCCTCGGCGAGACGCAGGAGGCGCCCCTCGATCGACACGAGCCGGCGATTGATGCCGTACATCTGATCGACAAGAGCCTCGATGCGGTTGTTGTTGAGCTTGAGGCTCTTGACGAAATCGACCGTTTCCGCCCGGAGTTTCTTGAAGCGCCGCTCCTGTCCCGTGGACAGCTCATCAGAGGCTAGCGCTGCTTCGACCGAGGCATCCTGCAGCTTGCCGAGTTTTTTGTAGAGACTCGCAATCTGGTCCAAAGTCTCGAGTACCTGCGGCTTCAGCGATGCTTCCATCGCCGCCAGGGAAAGACTGCCCTCGTCGTCAAAGTCTTCGGCTTCGGCCGCGGCGTCTGCAGCGGCGGCAGCTTCTCCCGGGTCCAGCGGGATTTCGGACGTCTCGGCGGGCAGCGATCCGGGTTCGGAGAATGTGGGCGGTAGAGCGGGAGCCGCGTGTCCGTTGACCAGTACGGTTCTGGTATTGGCCGGGGCAAGTGCGGGCGCCACGACTGGAACCGGCGGGATGGCAGAAGGAGAAGCCGGCGGCACCGCGCCAGCGGGTACAGGCTGGGCGTCCGGCCCGGCTCCGTACATCGCCTCGAGATCGATAATGTCCCGAAGGAGCACCTTGCCTTCGTTGAGTTCGTCGCGCCAGACAGTGAGAGCCTCGAAGGTAAGCGGGCTTTCGCAAAGGGCGCCGATCATCAATTCACGGCCCGCTTCGATGCGCTTCGCAATCGCGATCTCGCCTTCGCGCGACAGGAGCTCCACCGATCCCATCTCGCGCAGATACATACGGACGGGGTCGTCCGTACGATCGTACGGCTCTTCCTCGTCGCCGGACTTGACCGTTACCGGCTTGGCCTGCGCGAGCGCGGGCAGCTCGCTTTGTTCGTCCTGCTCTTCGCTCTCGATGACGTTGAGGCCCATCTCGTTGAGCATCGCCATCGTATCTTCGATTTGTTCGGACGAGACTTTGTCCGACGGCAGCACCTTGTTCAGCTCGTCGTAGGTTACATAACCGCGCTGTTTTGCCCGGGTAATCATCTTGCGCACCGCCGCGTCGGACATGTCGAGGAGCGGCGAGTCGGCGTCCTCGCGCGGCGTTCCAGGTTCGGCCGTTTCTCCGGGCGTCTTCATACCGACCTTCGCCTCAGGAGGAACTTTCCCGGTGGACGTCTTCGGAACGATCGGCTGAACTTTTTTCTCTTCATGCAGCGCCGCGCTCTTCAATTGATGGCCAGCCGCCGGTTTGAAGTCCGATTTCAACGCGGGCGGCGGCGAGGCTGCCTTTGATGGTCTGGCAATCCTGGCCGACGGCCTGGCCGCAAGCTTGTCGATCGCTGCGCTCTTGAGGCGGACAGGTTTGGCCGTCTTTCCCTTGCCTGTTGCCCGTTTGAGGACCAATTTGGCCGGTCCTCTGGGCTTGCTATGTCGTTTCGTTGCCATTCCGTCGTTCGTCGCTGCGCCGCCCTGAAGGCGGCATCCTTGTCATTCCAACGCCCCAACCCTCGGATTGGTGGGCTCTATGCTTCGCCTGGCGGCAGATGGGCGCGAAGAAGGCGCCAACTTTCTTCGTCTGCTTCGGATTTGAAACGCTCCAAGGCCTGCCTCCGTTCAGGATCGGCGTGTGCCATCTCCCGCAACTGAGCGGCGGCATGCCACCAACGGGTCTCGATCGTGTCGGCATCGGACCCTTCCCGCTCCGCATGCCCCGGCGTCGCGTCCGAACCAAGGAAGTTTCGCGCCGGTCGCGTCCTCAGACGCTCGACAAGCGTTGCCATGCCTGCGCGGACGAGATGGTCCTCCAGCCTCCCAGTTTCAAGCCTGAAGCCGGAAGCGGCGAGGTTTAGGAGTTCATGACGCAAACTGTCAAGCGAACGGTCGGCCAACGGAAGGGCCGCAAGCACCTCGTGGCAATGCTCAAGCATTTCGGGCGCCTGGAGAAGCAGTGCCAGAACCTCGTTCTCCTTGAGGCGGCGGGAAGCCGAATGTGAATCCGACCCTGCCGGGCCGAAACCATCCGCAGCGCCTTCCCGAGGCGAAATCGGCGGAGGGGGTCTGGCAATTCGAATCCCGGCCAAGCCTGGGTCGGCGCTCGCTGCTTTCCGATTTGCGGCCTGCACCGACACGAGGCTGCTGCTCTTGACTGCCGCCGAGACCGCTACAAAACCACGCCGTGCCGTGGGTCCACGCCTGCCGCGGGCGTCCGCATCGCGGTTCCTTGAGGAGGCGCCCGACAAGCGGATCTGGTCGCCGTAGACGTACGCTCTTAGCCCGACGCCGCCAGAAATCTTCTCGGCGATCGCATCGAGATAGAACCTTCTGACATCCGAGTTTGGAATCAGCTGCAGCCTGGAGTTCAGCCCGGATACGAGCGCGGCTTTTCTTTCCGGCGTGTCCAATGTCCTTCCCTCGGTTTCGAGATGCCAGATCATGTCCGCCAGGGGGATGGCCTTCTCGAGGAGCGACTTCATCGGGCCGGCGCCCTGCGCACGGATCAGGCTGTCGGGGTCTTCGCCGGAGGGAAGGAGGGCGAAGCGCAGTGAATGGCCAGGCTTCAGCAACGGCAGGGCCAGTTCTGCCGCGCGATGGGCAGCGCGCAGGCCGGCTTCGTCGCCGTCGAAGGAAAAAATCGGTTCAGGCGTGGTGCGCCACAAAAGCGCAAGCTGATCCGCAGTGAGCGCCGTGCCGAGGGGAGCCACGGCTGCCTCAATCCCCGCGCCGACGAGCGCGATCACGTCCAGATAGCCTTCCGCTACGACGAGGGCGCCCGTCTTCAACGCGGCGATGCGCGCTGCGGCGAAATTGTAGAGAAGGTGGCCCTTGGAGAAGAGTGGCGTTTCGCCGGTATTGATGTATTTGGGCTTTGCATCGCTCTCGAGCGCACGCGCGCCGAAGGCCACGATCCGGCCCCTGGCATCGCCGATGGGAAACATCAGCCGATCAAAGAAAAAATCGCGGCTACGCCGATCGTCGCCATCCGCCCGCGACAGGCCGGCGGTGACAAGGTCTTCGATCTCCACGCCCTTCGCTTTCAATTCGTCGAGCAGGCCGGTGCGTCCGGGCGGTGCGTAACCGAGCCGGAAGCGCTCCCAAACGTCCTCGCCAAATCCGCGAGCGACGAGATAGCTGCGAGCGCGCGCGCCGGCGGCCGCGCGCAACTGCCGTTCGTAATAGACGCACGCGCTCTCGACGATCTCGTACAGCGATTTCCGCCGCTGTTCGCGGGCTTCGTCCTGTGGCGTCCATTTGGGAAGTTCAACCCCGGATTCGCCCGCCAGCCGTTCGACCGCCTCGGGAAAGGACAGGCCCTCGGTCTCCATCAACCATCTGAATGCGTCGCCGCCCGCGCCGCAGCCGAAGCACTTGTAGTTGCGCCGTTCGTTCTCCACCTTGAAAGAGGGCGATTTTTCCTTGTGAAAGGGACAGAGTCCCCAGAAGATGCGGCCGCGTCGCTCGAGTTTGATGCGACGGCCCACCAGTTGGACGAGCTCGGTCTTCCGCAGAATCTCCTCGAGCAAACCTTCGCCATAGCGCATGGCGCAGTCTATGCCGGCGCGCGGCAGAAGGCGCGGCCGTCCGGAATGTATTCCTGTGGGTTCATTGCGCGAGCCCCGCGGGATACGACGCCCAGACCGTTCTTTTCACAGCCGGATCGATGCGCGTTCCGTCATTTGCGGGACAGCAATTCCTTGACGGTAAGGTTGGCTCGCGCAAAGTCCATCTGGCCGGCATAGCGTTGTTTGAGCACCGCCATTACCCCGCCCATGTCCTTCATGGAGGTCGCGGCCAGCTCCGCAACGGCGGTGCTGGCCGCGTCGCGGGTCTCCGGTTCGCTCATCTGGCGCGGCTGAAACTCCCGGATGATCGCGATCTCCTCGCGTTCGATCGTCGCGAGTTCCGGCCGCCCGGCCGTTTCGTAGATCGCCGCCGATTCCTCTCGCTGCTTGATCATTTTGGCGAGCATCGAAAGGATCTCGTCGTCGCTCACGCCCCTTCGGTTCTCGTCGCTGCGACTGGCGATGTCACGCTCCTTCAGCGCGGCCAGCATCATTCGTACCGTCGAGACGCGCCGCGGCTCCCGCGCCTTCATCGCGGCCTTCAAAGCTTCGTCGAACTGCGTGCGTAGCGTCATGTCGTTTCTCCGTCGGAGCGCGAGACCGGCGTGCCCCGCTCTCCGTACCGCAATTCGGAAGGTTCGTCACACGATGACACCCCAAACGGGATCTCGCGCTTGACCGCAGGGCCGTGCATTTCTAATTTCCGCCAAATCTGAGGTCCCCTCAATGACGGACAACCGGACATCTTCCGCCGCGCGGGCGGCGGATCTGTCGGCACGCGCGAGCGCCTTGCTCGTTCTTGCGGATGGAACGGTGTTCGAGGGGCACGGCTTCGGTGCGCCCGGGCAGGTAATGGGCGAGGTCTGCTTCAACACGGCGATGACGGGCTACCAGGAAATTCTCACGGATCCATCCTACGCCGGGCAGATCGTGGCCTTCACCTTTCCCCATATCGGGATCGTCGGCACGAACGGCGAAGACATTGAATCGTTGACGCCCGCCGTCCGCGCGCTCGTGGTGCGCGCGGATGCGGAGCGCCCTTCGAACTGGCGCGCGCTTTCTGGGCTCGACCGCTGGCTCAGGTCGCACAACATTCCCGCGATCTCCGGCATCGATACGCGCGCCCTGACCGCCCGCATCCGCGGGGGTGGCATGCCGCATGGACTCGTGGCCCATGACCCTGCCGGACAGTTTGACATTGCTGCGTTGCGACGGAAGGCACAGGAATTTCCAGGACTCGAGGGGCTCGACCTCGCCAGCGAGGTCTCGTGCCGCCAAACCTATACCTGGCGCGAGACTCCCTGGAAGTGGGGACTGGGCTATGGCGAACAGACAAACCCCAGCTGGCGCGCCGTGGTTGTTGACTATGGCGTCAAGCGCAACATTCTCCGCCAGCTTGCGGCTCATGGCGCCGAGATCGTCGTTGTTCCCGCGAGTACGACCTTCGGCGAGGTGATGCGTCATGCGCCGCAGGGCGTTTTGCTGTCGAACGGTCCGGGAGATCCGGCCGCCACCGGCGAATATGCCGTCCCAACCATCGCGGCCCTCCTCGCACGCGGGGTTCCATTGTTCGGCGTTTGCCTTGGTCATCAGCTTCTGGGGCTCGCTCTTGGCGCAAAGACTCGCAAGATGGCCCAAGGCCATCACGGCGCCAACCACCCCGTGAAGGATATCGAAACCGGCAAAGTTGAAATCGTGTCCATGAATCACGGCTTTGCGGTAGATCGTGCCACGCTGCCCCGAGGCGTGAGAGAAACCCATATCTCGCTTTTCGACGGTACCAATTGCGGTCTTGCGGTCGAAGGCAAGCCTGCCTTCTCCGTGCAGTATCATCCGGAAGCCTCGCCCGGCCCCACGGACAGCCACTATCTGTTCGCGCGCTTTGCGGAAATGGCGACAGCAAGCGCGGTCTGAGCCCACGCTGAACGGAATGCTCTGCGAGTTCAAGGGATCGACGCAACACTTGAGCGAAGTTTAGTTGCCGGAGTTTGAAAGTCCAGGGTCTTTCGAGGTCTTTGGTTCAACCGCAGCGCAACCCGATTCAGTTCTGTCTGACTAT
>Ga0182024_10026406_pt1 | contig 10204 bp, 25 predicted proteins | sample P32metaG_FD_120480 | JGI IMG/M metagenome (GOLD analysis project Ga0182024, IMG submission 120480) | Permafrost microbial communities from Stordalen Mire, Sweden - P3-2 metaG (Illumina Assembly) | ecosystem: Environmental > Terrestrial > Soil > Wetlands > Permafrost | place: Sweden: Stordalen...
CGAAGACGGTATTTGTCGTGGATGCGGGGAAGATCGGAGGACGGGACATTGAAATTCACACGGCGCGGCTTTTTCGGATTATTGGGCGGGTTTGCGGCGGCTGAGGTTGCGCGGAAGATTTATATCCTGCCGCCTGCTAGTGGATGGAGATTTAAGGGTGGGGTTATTTCGCCGGGAGAGGCGCTGTTTTATTTGCCGTCAGACGGGTGGAATTATCGCTACACGTACAGGAATATCGTGACGGGCCATGTTTCGGACGCGACCCCGGAGATTGCGCGGTTGGTTCATACTTTCGCTTACCCTGAGTCGGATGTGGTAGATATTTACCGGCAGATGCAGGATGGAAGTTTTAATTACGCGGAGACGGTGGGAGCGTGGGGGACAAAGGGATGGGATGGTTTGAGAGCGACAGTGAACGCCTAGCGCGTTGGAATCGTGAGCAGCGAGAGAGAAACCAGCGACTTCATGAGTCCTTCCGCGCCGAGAGTTTGGCAAGGAGCGATATTGAACTTCGTCAGCGGTGGAACGAAATGGGCCTTGACGAAGAGAAGACGGAAGAATGGTTCAGGCAGGATAGATTGAGGCGGCGAAATGAGCAAAGGTAAGAGGCTTGCTGCGGGTAGCATGGGCTATGGCCGGACGTTCTATCCTGACGAGCCAGAGGACTTGGCTTATTTGAAACAACTCGCAAAGGACACGCGGGGCGATGAGAATAGGTGGCTTGAGTTGAACTTGAAGATTCACGGACGGCCTACGCTGCGCGACGGGGAGCCTTGTAGCCATCCGGGGTGCCTCAAGCACCTTACGCATCCCTGCGAGGGCTGTGGGCGCGTAGGAGGGGTAAGTAATGGGACGCGGGAGAACAGTTAAGGTAAAGTGTGCACAGTGCCGCAGGACTTTTCAGAAGTCTGTGGGTGCCTACAACCGCGCCATGAAAATCAACTCACCTTTATATTGCAGCCAAAAGTGCTGTGGGATTGCCCGCAAACTTCCTATTAAAGAAAAGAAGCGGCTTAAGGCAGAGTACGACAAGAATAGGAGAACAGAGAAAGCCGGGGAGTTGAAAGCGCAAAAGAAAGAGGCATATGCGATCTGGGGGCCGAAGCATCGGGACAAGGAACGTGAGATTCGCAAAAAAAACATGCCGAAACATATCGAGTATTGCCGACAACCGGAGTACAAGGAATGGAAAAAGAAATATGACCGTAGGTTACGGGTTGCGGAGTATGGTGAATATGCTGAGTCTTACGAACTTTTAGAGGAATTAGTAAAAGAAATCAAGCGCCAGATGCCAGACCGATTCGAGCGGTACGCTCAGGCTGGACGACAACAATGGAACCCAATTAACCAACAAAGGAGACGGTATGCAAGGGCAAGTAGGATTGACAGCGAATAGCCTCAGAGAAGCATTGTGGACAACCCTCAACCAAGTTAAGGCAAAGAAGATGTTGCCGGGACACGCAGACGCTATTGCGGCGCAGGCAAGGGAAATCCTTCGCACAGTCAAAGTGCAACTCCAGATCAGCGGCCAAACCAATCGTCCTGTGCCTGTTGAGGTTGTGGAGTTCTCGGAAGGAAAAGTCAAGCGGCTGGTTAAGAAGTGAACGACTTTCGCACAAGGTTCCGGGACTTTGACGATCCACGGCATCCATTCCAAAAGTGGTGGAAGGAGCATGGTCAGTACATGCGATCTGGAGGCGGCAGGAGTGAAATGATTTGGGCCTGTCGCGGCTGGATTGCGCGAGAGCAGATGACGGATGGAGTTGAGGTAACAGGAGATTCTCTAAACGAGAAAAGGCCGCATAGGAAATGGGGAGAGGGGAAATGACAAAGATAATCCTTGGCGCGTTAGGTCTCGCGTTAATTTGTGGAATAGCGATAGGGCAGCATATGCCGCGTTTTGAGTTCATCTATCGTCAGGATGTAGGCGACGACAGAAGTGGTCCAAATGTTTTCACGGTATTCCATGACACGGCAACGGGACAGGAAATCGTATGCATCGTGGCATCTAGTAGTATCAGTGGGTCATCTTCTTGCTATCTCACAGGCAGGAAGTGGGGCGGAGATAATAGATGAGCGATTGGATTAGAGTTAGTGATCGGTTGCCTAAAACGCCGGGGCGGTATCTTGCTTATCGGTGTGACGAGGTATTTATAGCCGAATTTGCGAAAACGTGGCCACAGGGTCCGTTACAGCCGATGGAGTTTAGAGACTCAGGCGTTACCTACTGGCAACATCTGCCTATAAAGCCAAAGGAGCCTGAATACAATCCTGATACGGGCGAGGAATTAGAAGAGGGATGCTACATGATGGCTCACAATACTCCTGACGGATTATGCGATCCGATTACAGGCTGTCCGGGTTGCGCTCAGGAGCGGAGACGAAGGGCGAGGGAGAAATAATGGGCGATTTTACTTCAGATAGTTTGTCGGATGCGCTGACGGAAAATAGAATCCTTCACCGCGAACTTAAAGCAACGCGGGAACAGTTGCAGGAGTGCAGAGATAAGCCCGCCAAGGCGCTCCCGAGGCTCGTGGTGTGCGCGATTCTCATTCGCAATGGGAAAGTATTGCTGGAGCGCCGTGCGCCCGCTGGCGTGGCAGGATTGGACGGGAAATGGGACTTGCCGGGTGGTAAGGTTGAGTGCGGAGAAGAACCACATGAGGCGATCACGCGGGAGATTAAGGAAGAGTTGGGGATTACAGTGTTCCCTGTAAAGATGATTCCTTACCTCCCTATTTCGACTTGGAAATATGCAGATGGCGAGCAACGGCACTGGATTCTTGTGGCCTACGTATGCACGATTATGAGCGGAGACGATCCAGTTCTTTCAGATACGCTTCAGTGGTTCTCGCTGGACGAAGTTAACAGGATTGATATTCTTGCCGCTGATTTGCAACTACTTAGGATGGTGTGACAATGACCGAATCAAACCTTGTGATGCAAGAGACGCCAATGATATTCACAGTTCCTACGGCGGGTAGGTATTGCATAGGAATGGACTACGGCGCGGCGTCGGATGAGTCTGTAGCGGCTTTAATGAGAATAGGTGAGGATGGGGAGCCTGACGAATTGATTTCTATACTTCGCCGCGATAAGGTAACAGGGAAATGGGAGCAGGAATGCCAAACGAAGTAACATGGCGTGTCAGTCCACAGGTATTCAGCGATCTGCGTACGATCATTGCCAAGCATGGGATGGACCCGCATATTGATCCTGAGTTGGAGATGGCTCTGCTTGGGGAGATTTGTCCACGCGGTCCAGACGCGGCGGCTCTGGAGATTCGTGAGAAATATAATCTGAATCACATTCCTTTTGGGACTCAGGTAAAGGTGATTGTGGACTACAAGATGGATGGGTACGACAAACCGGAGTATGAGGGAGAATGAGTGATGCCATTTTTTACGGATAATCGAACGGAAGCTGAGAAGTTTGTTAGGGCGCATTGCCTTTTCATCAACACGTATTTTGCTACCAGTCAGAAATCAGTATACTGTTCAGACTCAATTGATATGGAAAATGACCTTATCGCTTGTGGGAGAGGTGACACAAAGGAAAAGGCTTGGGAGCAAGCGGAAGATGCTGTTCGTCAACGCCTTGCTAGACTCGAAACATTAAATGGTTTCATAGGCGAAGTTGACAATTCCTCCATACCATCAAAGGAAATGATCGGAGCTATGCTTCGCGAGGAGTTTGAGAAACTTGGTAAAGGAGTTAAGACGTGAGGAAACTCATCTGCTGGTTCCTACACGGCCCCTACTGGGTATTCAGGCCGCTGTTTCATTCTCGGGATGTGCGATGTACGAAGTGCGGTAGGATGTGGAAAGTTTAGGGAGTTTAATTTATGACCACTTGGACACCAGCAGCGGTAGCTGATCTAATCAACGACATTGGTAACTGGACCGCAGGGATGATTATCCTGTGGGCGATTGTGAGCGGATTTAGAACGGCGTGGACTGGGAAGTAGTAACGGGAGGGGGAAGATGATTGACGAGATTGTAGTTCCAGAAGGGATGCGGAGGGCTGTTGGAAATGTGCCAGTGTTTAGCGGTGTGAGCGGAGAACAAACCACGGAAATCATTGACGGTATTCTCAATTCCGTTTTGCGCTATGGACAACGGAGCGACGTGGCCCGATGGACACATAGCAACTCTTTCTGTTAGTAAATGTCAAGTATGCGAACAGGAAAAAGGAACGTGTGATGTGAGCGATTGGAACTGGCCGAAGGGGAAGAAACCAGCAACATTTAGCATTTACCGGAGAGATTGAGCGATGGACGAAGAAACGAACGGCACTCACTGGTCACGGACGCCTGTATGTAGCTGCACCGGGGGAGGAAACCCTACGCTGCTTGACGGGAGGATGGTAATCTTTCGCAATCCATCCTGCCGCGTTCATGTTATGACACTGAGTTTTGCCAATATCCCGCTAAGCGCAGAGACACTGGTGGGAAACTGGGAACAAAGGGAGAGGATAACGTAACATGGGAGCTATCTGTTCGGTTTGCAAAGCGGAGCGGATAGATGGCAGAAAAAGGTGCAAGTGCGGGGCTATGAAGCACACTCATACGCGGCCAAACCTAAATCTTAGGTGTAGTTGGTGTAAACAGTTGTTCGTATGGGAACCATTCAACATAGCGCGTATTCCTGATGGGATACCACAGTGCTGTTCGAGAAAATGTCGAGCAAGTCTAGCGAGTTGGGAACACGAAAGGAAAAGGAAATGACAACCGAAACGATTTGTTTGCATCGCTACGAGTACGATGAGGAGAAGCACGCATTCTTCTGCGTCTATTGTGGTCAACCCATGCCCGCACAGGTTCTTGAGGTTCCGTTTTAGGAGATCGACAATGAAAGACAAGAATGCGGAACTTGAACTCGACTACTGGAAAGATTACCGGATCATCGAGGCTTACCAGTACATCGCCTACGAGTCCGAGCGCAAGAAGGTAATCCGAGAAATCGAAGCGTGTAGAACGGCTGAAGAGGCTAAGGCTGTGATTGATAGAGTGAGGGCGGCATGACTCCTGAGCAATTACACATCATCCAGCACTCGCTAGGCTGCGACAAGTATGGTTTGAATGACCATCCTGAAACCAATCCCGGTCCAGAGCACTACCCGTATTATCGCAATCATTTCTGCGGAGGCGTGAAGGACGAAGAGGATGCCACGCACGGCTCTCTCGATAACGATCTTGAATTACGTGATTCTCTTTGGCTGGTAGAAGCTTTCAAGTTCTGGCTGCAAGCTGGAGCATACGGTTTGCTAAGGGCTAAGGATGATGACAAGTAAATGGGGCGTGATAGACGTTCGTGATGAGCAAGGAAGGTTCATCGCCTACCACGTCATGCCTGTCATCCTTAGCGAAGGCGAGTGGGTTCCTACCGGCTCTCACGAAATGAGCGAAGATTGTCATTGCAATCCATTTTTGAGTCACGGAAACGGCGGTTGGCCGATGTGGAATCATTTTGATCCGTCCCATCCCGGTGGCATGAGCGCGGAGGGGTTTCATAAAGAGGCTGAGGAAGCGGAAAAAGAGCACGAAGCGATGCAGCGGTTAGAAATTGAAGCGGAAAAGGCACTTGACAAGGCGCAGTAAAAAGATTATCAACAAAGAGGAGATGCTTGCAAATGGCTAGGCCCAAAAGGGAACTGGACGCTGATTTAGAGAAAGAAATGCAGAGGACTGCTGCTGAATTTAAGCGGTTTAGGGATAAAAATAAGCTCTCACAGAAGTTCCTATCCGAAATCATCGGCGTCAGTAGGCGTACAATTCAATCTATCGAATCCGCTGGCATCATTCCGCAAGCAGCGACCATGCAAAAGTTTCGGGACTTGAGGGCCAAATACGAGTCCGAAGGAAAGCCAACCGGAAAGCGTAAATCCAAGAAAACAAAGGAATACGAAGGAGAGTTCTAAATGGCAGAAGAGATAATGGTTGAGGGTCTTTCAGGAACAGAGATTATCGAGGATTTTCTCGATCAGATTCGTCGGAAGTTGATGAAATCATGCGACTTAAGAGATACTGACTGCTGGAGCGAAGGATATTCGGCAACGGTTGACATCCACATGAAGTTGTATGATTCGGGCGAGACGCCTATAGAAATGAAGTTTGAACTTCCTGCCAAGGTAGAGCCGCCAGTATCGACTGAAACGACGATCATTACGCCTGTCGAGATCGTGGAAAAGGTCGAAATCCCGCAGGAACTGAATGTTGAGGAAGTCAGAGCGCGTTCCAAGCAAGATATTCCGCCGCCTCCTGAGCCTTTCGAGGTTGAAGGAAACGGAATTCCGCCAAGGATGAAACGGAAATACACACGCAGGACACCGCTTGAGAATGTTCCTCAATCTGAGGGCGGATCGGTTGAGATGGAGCAGCAATTCTGATGGACCCGTATGACCAGTGGAAGCTAGAGACGCCTGACGAGGAAGACGAGAGGATAAACGGTGCCTCTCGTCGCAGGATGGCGCGACAGGAATATCTAGCGGATCACGCTGATGAATTGTTGGAGTTGAGGCACGAACGGGAGAGGGAACGATCAGATGACGGAACCGAGTAAGCGTGGGCAGAACGGCGGTAACGCCCGTAAGGAAAAACTTTCTCCTGAGAGGCGTAAAGAGATCGCTAAGGAAGCCGCCAAGAAAAGATGGTCGAAAAAGGATAATCCTCAGCCTGTAGATGGTGCCTTGCATGAGGATGGAATCCACGCAGAGAACATGGGATTAGAACCTACGGTTTACCCAACCTACGGCGGCATAGAGCGTGGGTCCATGCCGATGAATGAACCGAATATTACCCCTCCAGTCGCCGCACAAGTTCCTCATGGACCACAACCGCCACAGGAAAATCATTGCCCTGCTTGCTTGAACGGTCAATCTCTGGAAAATGGAGAGGGAACTCACATCCTAGCAACGGTAGAGCATCCTGTAGCGGTTCCTGCGGTGATTCAGGACGCTGAGGCTATCGTAGCCTCTCCAGCGCCTCCTACACCCCCTGTAAAGCCATCCAAACGCCAAGCCAAGCCAAAGCCAAAGGCGTTTAAAGATGCCAGTTCCTACGCAGAGAAGCGGCTTCCCCAAGCGATTAAGGAAAAGTCTGACCATGTAGGAGCGGTGGCAAGACTAGACGCGGAAATAAACGATTTGGTGAGGGTTATTAAGGCATTAGGCGGAACAGTCGATCAACAAACAGGACCGCAATTATCCTACCCGACTCCATCATACGCGCCCCCACAACAGGCTCTTCTTGACGATCCATATCCGAATATGCCTGCGATAGACCCAGCATTATACCAAGCTAATAAAGGTCCAATACCGGCAATGTCTGGTCCGATTGCACCGCCAGAACTTGTTCCAGGGATGCCAACAGGGGGAGCGGAAGATTTAGACTATGCTCCTGGCGCGGATGTTAGATGGGTTTGATACGAAAATTGTCTGTAGTGGACAACTTTGCTCACCAAACCTTAACAGAACGGGTGTATGCTTCTTAATGAGGCGCTCATGGACCACGAAGAAAAAGAGATTCTGACTCGTCTGTCGCGGGATACAGAAGAAAATTCTCGTGAGATTGCCCGTATCCTGCACACTGTACGCAAGATCGAGCGCGAACTGCGCCCACACCCCCAACCCATTACCGTTTCAGTCGCAAACGTATTCACAGGAGAAACTATCATGGCAGACAATGTTCTTGTACTCAATGTTGGTCAGACAGCAATCGACACCCTCACCCCTCGCCTAGCGGATGGCATCACGCCTTCCGGTGGTGTGGTTAGCAACGTCGTTGTGACGTTTAGCGACCCCTCTGCGACAGCCGTTCTTCAGCCCGATAACACGATTCTGTTTACCGGCGTAGCGGCTTCGACAGGTCCGATCAGCGGATCGACTGCGCTGACGATCACGGACACGGACAGCGTTGTTTCGACATGGAATGTTCCTTTCACAGTCCAGACAAACGCTCCGATTCCTCCTGCTCAGCTTACACAGAGCGTGGCGAACGTGTTCTCGGTCCCAACGCCGTAAGCTGTTTCTAGCACGAAGGAACCCCTTGTTTGCCTTGTGGCTCCTGACGACTGCCCTTGAGAAGATAATTCTTGAGGGCAGTTGTGTTTGGTGGTATATATATTGAGGAGAGGGAATATGACACCCGATGAAAAGCAGAAGGAATGCGACCGCATCTGTGGTCCAGTGTTTAGCAAGCAGGGACGCGAGCACGGACTACATGCTTCCGCGCCTGAGCAATGCCCTTTCCTGAAAGACAAATGGCTGAGTCCTAAGCGGAGGCCGCAGTAATGAAGACAAGATTTGAACTCGATATGGAGTTAGAACACCTTATCCGCAAAGAGGCAGAGTCTCGCTTCCTAGACCCTGATTTGGTTGTCAAGCGTTTAGGGGATTTGAGATACGAGAACAGCAGGAAGACGGCGCAAGTTCTGATGGCGATGGTTCCTGAGATCATTCGGTCGCAGAGGATGACAAGAGGGGCGCGATGACTAAAGATCAAAATGACCGTCTTGTGTTAGCATTTGAGTTGATAGCAAAGTTTTTAGGTGGTCTACATGAAGAAATTGCAAGAGCAGGAAAGCGTTATTGGCCCGAACCGGGGCAGCAAAGAGAACCCATTGCCACTCGCGTCCTTACCGAAGAAGATAAAATCCGAGAGCGCCAAGGAATCAACATCCCAATCGAGCAGTGGCTCAGAAACCTTCCTGAGCCAGAAGAAGACCCAAGAATTATTGGAGAACGAAGCCGACAGTGGCTCAAAGATCATCCTCCCGAAAAAGAAAAAGTCGCTGATGCCAGTACCGAAGTTGCCAGTGAAGGACAAAAGGGTGGAACTAGCGTTAAAGAAGTTGAAGATAAAGCCTGAGACATTAGCGACGGCTCCCCCAATCACAATGCTGCTAAAAAAAGACCTCAAGGGTGGCCTAAAAACAGCTCTTGAGGCCATGTCTTTTGCGACGGAAGATCAGGAGATAAGTGCTTTCTTGAAGGCTTATAGTAAGATTCCTATCGGCGCTAGGCCAAAGGTTCCATGGGAGGCCATAGCGATTGCGGCCAAGGTAAATCCGAAGCATTTATATGGTGCAATTCGGTTAGCTGTCGAGGTCCACTGCATGAACAGGAGCAGGTTCATAGCCGTCACAAATCATCCATCTATTACGAAGGCTAGAGTAGGCTTCGGTCTAGCACACGTAGGAGCAGATAAAGACAGGATGGCTCTCGATATTCAAGTAGGAGCGATGCAAGGTCCGAAGGCTCCAACTATAAACGTTAATCAACAGGTTGCCTCATTCCCAGGTCGAGGAGGCAAGAGCAAGGGCGATGAGGATGACGGAAACGAAGTTGAGGCTCAGTACGACAGCAGCGATGGGTTTGACCGTCTGTTTCCAAGTCCTGATGTAATGCAGCAAAAACTAGTTCCGATACGGCAGAGGCTACTGGAGGGGTAATTGATCCGATTCATAGACCTTAGAAAACAGATCGCGGTGGACGAAAACGATCCTGATTGGCCTCGACAGTTCTGCTTCTACGATACCCTACAGGCATCGTTTCTATCTTTCTCTGGGCAGCAGATATTCGATAGTCGCGAGGATTTAATAGAATGGATGGATGACCACGACAAAGCCTATGGGAAGAGAATCCTAAACTTGATACCGGAGTGGGTTCCCGCAACGAAAAGGACGATGGTGAGGTAATCTTATCTATAGCCCGCGCATCGTCGAAAGGAATATATCTTTTTTCTCCGCCTCCGAAGGTTGGGAGCCATGTCGCCATTCGTTCGGAGAAGTTCAAGAGTTCACTAATTATATAAAATCCATCGTGACAATAGGAAGCAATTCCAAAGGTTCATGGATTGATAAGGTAGCACCGATTACCGAAAAAAGAAGAGCGGAAATTAAGCGGTGGATTGAGAACGAACAGGTTTTATGCAGCCTCGATTATGGCTACTGGCGCGATAATTACGCTTATATAACAGACGAAGGAGGACAGGTAGTAAAATACAAGAATCGCAGATCACAGGATGTATTCGATTCGATCATTGCATATTTAGAAGAACAGCAGGCGGGTATTCAGGTGCTCTGCTTGAAAGGCCGACAAGTCGGAATAACTTCTTTAGTATCATTGTATTTCAGCAACAAAATGCTATTTGTTCCGAACACGCTTGCGGTTATGGCGTCAGTGCAAAAATCAAAATCTGACGAAA
>Ga0182024_10026407_pt1 | contig 10203 bp, 8 predicted proteins | sample P32metaG_FD_120480 | JGI IMG/M metagenome (GOLD analysis project Ga0182024, IMG submission 120480) | Permafrost microbial communities from Stordalen Mire, Sweden - P3-2 metaG (Illumina Assembly) | ecosystem: Environmental > Terrestrial > Soil > Wetlands > Permafrost | place: Sweden: Stordalen...
TCCTCAAATTCAACGATCGCCACACGAGCGCCAGGCGGTGGCTTGAGCGCCGCGGGATCATGGACGGTGGTGGCCTGCGCGCCGGCAAACCGTGCGGTAAGAGCGCTGAGCAGCAGTATCGCCGCCATGGTTAGCTGCTTCGGGCGGGTTTTCAAGTTTGTAACCGGAGCTGGTGGGAGTGCCTGCATCATTCCTTTGACCTTCACTCCTATGAATTGTAATGGGTAGGCGGCTGATATGATGCAGGCTTCCGGTGGGGGATGCAACGAGCAACGCTTAAGATCGTGCTCAGCCTGGTGGGAGCGGGTGTGGTTGGGCTTTGCGTCTTTGTTTTGCTGGAAGCCGTACTCCCCGGTGCGCAGGGGCCTGCCGCCCGCACCGCGCTCTTTCGCTTTCAGCTAAGCTCAATGATCGCCATGGCGGTCTTTGCCGGGCTGGCTATCGTAATCTACGTGCGACTGTCACGTATAAGGAAGTGATATGAAGAATCGGGCGGAGTGGCTAACTTTCGGAGTATTCGTAATAGCCGTCCTGGGCGCATTGGGTTTTCTGTTACGCCGCGGAGTCCATGGGCAGTCGGTCGCCCTGGCAATAGCCCTGCTGGTGATCCTTTTGTTGCGGATTGGGATCTTCGTCTGGAACCTGCGCCGGCAACGCGCGGACCTAAATCGCCAGTAGATTGATCCAGCGGTGGACAAAAGAACGAAGCGGGAGCACTGTGCTACACTCGGTTCCCGCAAACGAAGCAGGCCGCTCGTCTGCACCGAAATTCGAGTCTGCGCTGTACTTCCTCTGAGATTCGCAGGCCTACGGCCTTCCGCTGCGTGCTTCCTAGTGCGCACGGATTGGAATTGGAGATACCCCGAATGAATCGTTCATTGAAACCCTATCAAGGACAGGACATTCGTAACGTCGCTCTGGTGGGTCATGCCCATTGCGGGAAGACCACCTTGATCTCCGCGATGCTGCAAGCCGCCAAAATGACCGAGAGGCTGGGGCGGGTGGACGACGGCAGTGCGGTGACCGCCTACGACGAAGAGGATGTGGCGCGCCGCACAACCATGCAGAATGCGCTGGCATTCGCCGAGTGGCACAACGTAAAAATCAATTTTCTCGACACGCCAGGCTTTCCCATGTTCGTGCACGAGGCGCGCGCGGCTCTGCTGCCGGTAGAAGCAGCCTTGCTGGTGGTGAACGCGGCGTGCGGCGTGGAGGCCATGACCCGGCGGGTGTGGAAGTTCGGTGAAGAGTTCAACTTGCCGCGGGCCATCGTGGTCAACCAGATGGATCACCCCCGCGCCGATCGGGAACGTACGATCAACGCGCTTACCGAGGCTTTTGGCCGGCAGGTGGTTCCGGTACAGTTGCCTATTGTCGAAGGCAATGGACAAAACCCCACTTTCCGTGGCGTGGTGGATCTGGTCACGATGGAAGCCTTCGTTTACGAGACTGACGGCAGCGGCTGCGGACGCCTATCCGAGATCCCTGTGCGCCTGCGCGAAGAAGCCACCGCCGCCCACCAGGCACTGGTGGAGTTGGTGGCCGAAGGCAAAGACGAGTTGATGGAAGAGTTTTTCCGCGAAGGGACCATCCCTACCGAGCACCTGATTGTTGCCCTGCATGAGGCCATCCGCGAAGACCGGATCTTCCCCGTGCTCTACGCGAGCGGGCTGAGAAACGTGGGCAGTGATCGTCTGCTGGATTTTCTTCAGGTCTATACGCCGGCGCCGGTGGAGCGGGTTCCAGTAGCTGCCAGGGGAGCCCTGGAAACTACCCGCCGGGTCAAGCCTACAGAGCAGACATCCGAGGGAGCCGAGACGGCGGCCAACGGGGACGGCGCCGCACCCAGTCCCGATTTGCTTGGGGAAATGGTGTTGCGCAAGGTGGATGATCGTGAGCCACTTGCGCTGTATGTTTTCAAGACCATGTCCGATCCTTTTGCGGGAAGGATTTCGTTTTTTAAGGTGTTTTCCGGAGTCGTCAAGGGCGATGCCACGGTAAACAATTACACCCACCGAGGCACGGAGCGTCTTGCCCACCTAACCGTCATGCAGGGACGTACGGCAATGCCGATCACTGAGCTGCATGCCGGCGATATCGGAGCGGTAGCCAAGCTGCGCGAGACCTTCACCGGTGACACCCTGGGGGACGCAGGCCATGAGATCTACTTCGACCCGGTGACTATGCCGGAGCCCGCGGTCACCTATGCCATCGAGCCCAAGACGCGGGCCGATGAGGACAAGCTGGCGCCGGCCGTGCACAAGCTGATGGAGGAGGACCTGATGGTCCGCTTCTATCGCGATGATGCGACTCACGAATTCCTGCTCGCCGGGTCCGGCCAGCCGCATATCGAGTCCGTGGTGCAAAAGCTGCGCCGCCGCTACCACACAGAAGTGACGCTCAAGGCGCCCAAGGTGCCTTATCGGGAGACGATCCGGGGCCGGGGCGACGCCCAGGGCAGGCATAAAAAGCAGAGCGGAGGCCACGGGCAGTTCGGTGACTGCTGGGTCCGCCTGGAGCCGCTGCCGCTGGGTTCTGGTTTCGAGTTCGTCAATGAGATCTTTGGGGGCGCAATTCCGCGGACCTTTATTCCGGCGGTGGAGAAGGGTATCCAGGAAGCGGCGGCACAAGGCTGGCTGGCCGGTTTTCCCATGGTCGATTTCCGGGCCGTACTTTATGACGGCAGCTACCACGATGTGGACTCCAATGAACTCTCCTTCCGATTGGCTGGACGGCGTGCCTTTCGCAACTGCATGGAGCAGTCGAGGCCGGTTCTGTTGGAGCCGGTGATGCGGGTGGAGATTGAGGCACCAGAGGGTTTCACTGGTGTTCTCATGGGCGACCTGACTGGGCGGCGCGGCCGTGTCCAGGGAATGGACGGGGGCCGGGGCACCACCGTCATCCGGGCTGAGGTTCCCATGGCCGAAATGCTTACCTATGGCGCCACGCTCACATCACTGACCCAGGGATTAGGCAGTTTCCACATGGAAATGGCCCGCTATGATGTGGTCCCCCAAGCGGCGGCGGATAAAGTCATTGCCGCGGCCCACAAGCACGTACACGCCGACGACGAATCGTAGCCGTCTGTGCTTACGCCTAAATAAACCCAACCATCCCCCGCATCCCACGGGTCTAGATGGCGCGCTCAATCGAAAGCGTTGAGCGCGCCGGGCCTGGTTGCGGTTGGACCGCGGGTGGAAGTGTGCGCCTTAAGCGCCCTATGCGCCCTTTGGGTGGAAGTTGCGCCTTAAGCGCCTTATGCCCCCTTTGGGTGGAAGTGTGCGCCTTAAGCGCCCTATGCGCCCTTTGGGTCCTTTGCCCCAAAGCGTGATCGCCCTGGGAGGTTTATAGTGTTCGCAGGAGACTGCACATGCACACGACCGCCGTCGCCATCGCCATTTTTGCAGGCACGTTCTTGGCCATTTTCCTAAGTTTTCTCCCTCTATTTCTGTCGGGAGAGAGAGGGAGAGCAGCGCAGGAGAGGGCGCTCGCGCGCCGTATGGCTGAGCACAGGATGAATGCAAGACTCCTGAGGCTCAACCTTTGATGCGTTCCTAAGGCTCTCCTGGACGTCTCGCAAAGGGTCGGTTTCGGGGCTGTTGGTGCGCGTTTCCGGCTTTTTGTTCGCGGAGCGTACCGCAGCAGATCTTGTTCTCGGGCTTCGGTGGTCGAAAAAGGTACGAGCAGCATGGGTAAGATAAGCACCGCCGGGGTCCTTCGACTCCGCGCCACAAGCGCTGTGTCACGCGATAAATCTGTGAGCGCTTCGCTCAGGATGACGATTTTGTGGGAATTTTGACGAGAAACAATCCCAAATAACCTAGCGGTTATTGGCGTAGTGCGGGGCTAAGTTCAGCCGGACTGCCTTCCTGAGGTATTTTCAGAGGGGTCTCCGAGACGAGTACGATGGAAGAGGTCCGCACTCGGATACGGCCAAAATTAGGCAACCTGGAGCCCCCGATTCGATCTAAAGGATTGAAGGGAAAGGAAGAGACCCTCAATAATGACGATTCCAGCCCGGAGCCTTAGGGCAGCGTGTGTGGCAGTGTTTTTGTCCGCCGGAATGCTGCCGGCGCAAACGGCCAATCAGAGCTCCGCGCAGAGCCCCTACTACGGCAGCGTCACCGTCGTGAAACCGACCGACGGCGTCAAACCCCTGACGATCGATGAGGCCATCGGCATGGGTATCGAGCACAACCTGGCGCTGGTCGAGGCGCGGGAACAAGAGCAGAGCGCCAAGGCCCAGTCGCTCGAAAACCTGCAGTCTCTGCTGCCGACCGTAACGGCCCAGGCGGATTCAGGCGCCCACCAGATCAACCTGGCCGCCCTCGGATTTTCCCCTAGTCTCCTTGGAAAATCCGCGGCCCTGTTCCCTGGCGTGGACTTCTCCTCCTTCCACACTGTGGTGAAGGTGAACGTCACCGACGCGATGGTGAATTACTCCCAAACCCTCTTCAGCCTGGCCAATATCGACCGCTACCGGGCGGCGAAGCAAAACGAGGTGGCCGCCTACTTTAGTAAGCAGTCCTCGCGCGGGCTGGTCGTTCTCACCGTGGGCGATGCCTACCTGCAGGCATTGGCTCTGGGGGCGCAGGTGGATACTGCGCAGGCGCTGCTGCAGGCCGACCAGGTGCTTCTGAATCAAGCCGTCGCCGAACATCAGGCGGGGACAGCGGCCAATTTGGATGAGTTGCGAGCCCGGGTGCAGTTCCAGACGCAGCAGCAAGCCGTGATCTCGGCTGAGGTGAATTTCAAGAAGACAAAGATTGCGCTCAACCGGGAGATAGGGCTTCCAGCAGAACAGGAAATCCAGCTCACGGATACGTCACCCTATGCCGACCTTGCGACCATGAATATCGATCAGGCCAAGGAAATTGCCTACCGCAGCAGGCAGGACTACCAAGGACTGCAGGCACAAATCCGGGCTGCGCAATGGCAACGGAAAGCGGCCAAATGGGAGCGCCTCCCTACCCTGGATTTTCGAGGTAATTATGGTGTGACCGGGGTGACGGGCGGCCTCTACCACGGGACATTTGTGGCTGCAGGAACGTTGAACGTCCCCATTTTCCAGGAAGCAAAGTTTCGTGGGGACAGTGGGGTCGCCACGGCCAACCTGACCAATCTCATGCAGCAGATGGCCAGCCTGAAAGAACAAATCAACCAGCAATTGAGGGACAGCATCCTGGATTTACAGTCCACAACCGAGCTGGTGCGTGTGGCCCAAAGCAACGTAGCGCTGTCGCGCACGGAACTGGAACAAACTACAGAGCGTTTCCAGGCCGGGGTGGACGATAATCTGCCCGTGGTGCAGGCGCAGGCTACCCTGGCCAACGCTGAGAGCACCCTGATCAATACGACCAGTCAACATAACCAGGCGAAACTAGGGCTGGCGCGCAACCTGGGCATCGTCGATACCCAATACGCAACCTACCTGCACGGCAATTAATTGCTCTAGCGTTCTGGTTGGTCCAGCAACGTCACTGCTCCGGTGCGGAGATCGAAGTATCCGGCGGCTACGATCAGCTTGCCCTCTTCGATCATCGCCGCCAGCAGCGGGGATTCCCGCAGACGGGCAGCCTGGAGCAATGCATTGGCGCGGACGGTGGGCTCCAGATCAGGGCCGGCTTGCTTCACAGCAGGCTCAATATGGGGGAACAGCGCGCTGATCTGTCCCGGAACCACTTGACCGTTATATGTGGCTTGGATGGCCGCCGTAACCGCGCCACACCGGCTGTGGCCCATCACCAGGATGGTGTGTGTCCCCAGAACCGCAACCGCATACTCGAGGCTGGCCATGATCTCCGCAGTCACCATGTTGCCGGCGACGCGGGTGACAAAGAGCTGTCCAATGGTCTGGTCGAAAACCACTTCCACCGGCACCCGTGAATCGGCGCAGGAAAGAACTGCGGCGAAGGGTTCCTGCTTCTCCATCATCTGTTGCAGCATGGCGAGGTCGCGTCTGTGGGAAGAGGTGCGGCCACTGGTAAATCGGCGATTGCCCGCGAGCAGCTCATCCAAGGCCGCCTCGGGGCTACTCTTTTTCTCGCTCTCGTTGGGGGTGACGAGGGGCTGAGAGTCGTCCATCTCCACCTTAGCCGGAGTTCCTGATGCCATGAGTGCATCGTATCCCACTACTTGGGGTGCGATATCCTTTTGAGGGGCGGTCCACTCTACTTGGTCAAATATTAAAGAAGCAGCCTATGGCCCCACCCACAACAGGTACAGCCGCATTTGCCTATCGAGACTTTCGCCGCTACCAGTTGGCCCGGGTGATGGTCATTATGGGTGCAGAAGCGCAGGCGGTGGCGGTAGCCTGGCAGGTATATGAGATCACCCATCGGGCGATCGATCTGGGCTATACCGGGCTGGTGCTCTTCCTGCCCGGGCTTTTGTTCCTGCTGCCGGCCGGACATGTCGCCGACCGTTATGACCGCCGCCAGGTGATCCTGGTCTGCTACGTACTCCAGATCCTTTGCACCCTTACGCTGCTGATCTTCGCCCTGCGGGGACTCCACAGGGTCGCGCCTATCTTCGCGGTGCTGTTCCTGATCGGATCCGGACGTGCGTTCAGCGGCCCGGCAAGTTCGGCCCTGTTGCCCCACCTGGTTTCCACCGAACACTTTGTGAACGCCATCACCTGGGGAGCCACGGTCTTCCAGATTGCCAACATTGCGGGCCCGGCCGTGGGGGGTCTGCTCTACACGCTGCCGATCAAAGGGGGACTCAATGGGGGGGGATTCTATGGGGGCAGATTCTATGGGGCCCCCATCGTGTTTCTTTTTACGCTGGTCACCGGCATCAGCTTCGTGTTTCTGATCGGTTCTCTGCATGTGCGGCCGGGGCGCATGGAGCATAGAGCTATTTCGGCGGATGTGATCCTGGCGGGATTTCGTTATGTCTGGAAATCGCGGTTGTTGTTGGGATCGATATCTCTGGATCTTTTCGTGGTGTTGTTAGGCGGCGCTACTGCGCTGCTGCCCATTTTTGCCCACGATATATTGCGTACCGGCCCGCAGGGGCTGGGCGCGCTTCGCTCCGCCCCGGCGCTCGGTGCGCTGGCCGTTTCCATCTGGCTGACCTTCCGGCCGGTGTTGTGGCGTCCCGGCGTGCTCATGTTCATGGGGGTGGCTATCTATGGGTTGGCCACCATCACTTTCGGCCTCTCGCGGAGCTTGCCCCTCTCTCTGGCAGCTTTGATGGTGGTAGGAGCCTCAGACATGGTCAGTGTCGTGATCCGGTCGTCCATGCTGCAACTGGCAACGCCCGCTTCCATGCGGGGCAGAGTGAGCGCGGTGAATTCCCTCTTTGTCGGCGCTTCGAATGAGCTGGGCGAGTTTGAAAGTGGAGTGACTGCCCAGTGGTGGGGAGCGGTGCGCGCCGTGGTTGCCGGCGGCCTGGGAGCGCTGGCCATTACCGGAATTTGGAGCACACTGTTCCCCGGACTGAGAGACATCGCTCAGCTGACGGAGGAATCCCTCAGGCAGGTCGAAGAAGAACCGTCCAGCGCGAAGTTTTAGTTGACAGGCACATTCCCGAATTGCACAATCCGTTAAGCTTCAGTAAACACTGCCGGTACACATCCTCCCCTGGGTCCGGATTTTGATTCTCCGTCAAAGCGTGAACCCGGGCCCGCCGGCCTGACCGCCCAGAAACGGAATAGGGGTTTGTCCACAAATGAAAAGTTCAGTTTTGCTGCAGGGTCTTGCGGCCGTCTGCATTGCCACCGCCTCGGCCGCTTCCGGCCAGAATGCCATCCAGCTCTTCAGCCCGGCTAACGTCAGGGTGTCGACCCAAGGCACCGGCCATGGGGACGACGCAAAGACCTTTAACAGCACGATCCTGAACCTGAACTGTGCCGTGTCGCCTGTCCATGCCGTCATTTCGTCTTCGCCCGACGGCAACGGCAATGTGCTGGTCGACAACTTCATCTCGCTCGGCATCAACGGAAAGACTGCAGTCGACATCTGCAAACACGGCACGAGCGAAGATGACTACCAACAGCAGAACTGCTTCAACACCACTTACGAATCCGAGGCGCAAAAGGGGGGCTTGATTGGGCAGGATCCGGACGGCCTGGCCAGTTCCGGAGGAGTGCCGCCCATCGATATCAGCAGCCACCTCTGGCCAGGCGCAGTTCAGGCGCAGATTACAACGGTGGATACGGGGGGCTATCTCACCAGCTCTACTCTCTACCTGGTGACCAACTGCGCCAATGAGGGAATAAGCGGGCCGGGCAACATCACGGGCAACCCGATTCCGAGTAGCAATCCGACCAGCCAGCAGTTGGCGCAGAATTATGCGTTCAATTCCTCGGATAATCAGCAGGTTCAGTTCACCTACGATCTCTCCCAGGCAAAGGATGCCGGGACGTTATCGATCCCGGACGGCTCCACGCCTTCGACTGCGGATACACCCATCGACCCGACAACCTTCACCACCCACTATCTGCACGGCACGTCGTTTGCGACTGCGAATTGCCTGCTGCACGACGGTGAGTTGATCAACGGTTCGCCTGCGTGCAAGCTCTACACACTCACCTGCCAGGTGGGTACCGATCCCACCCAAAAAGGTGCTTTGTGCCCGGCGTCGCAGGAACGCAACGAATTCTTTCAGGAAAACTTCGACGGCCCCAGCTTTACCCTTCCCGATATTGCCGGCACGAATGGCTTGACGTTCCATCAAGGGGTAGGTTTCCTCGAAGCGGTAGACGGATGGGGCGGAGGGACTTGCGTTTTCGATTCCTCGTCGAGCATCCACAATCAGCTTTGCCCGCAAAATGTGCTCACGAACTTTTCGGGTCCTGGAGCTTACAGGAGCGGTGGACCGGGACAAAGTCCGAACTCCGGATTCATCACCGTAGCCCCAGTACCCGAGGATCTGACCACCATCACGGTGAGCCCTCAACTCCAACCGGGTAACTGGATCAACAAGCAGAACGCTGTTGTAAGTTTTGTCAGCACACCGCCTGCCGTGGCATCGAACAATAACTTTGTCGCCGCGCCGATTCAGAGCCTTACGTATGGCGTCTCCACTACCTCCAACGTGCCTCGGCCCGGGTCGCCCATACCGGGTGACATCACCGTGCCAAACACTGCCTGCCCGGGTCCCGGGAGCTCCAATCCACCGCCGGCGACAGTCTTTACGCCCTCCCCACAACCCATCAGCGTCAATGCAGACGGCACATACCTCCTGCATTACTTTGCCCAGGACTGTGCGGGCACGGAAGAGCTGCAGTTCACCCAGACTGGGGAAAGCTGGTCAACATCCTTCTATACGTTCCCGATCAACGTGGACACACACCCTCCAGTAGTTGCGTCGGGACCGACACTATCACCCGCGCCATCTACCAACGGCGGGGTTCCGAACTCCTATTTGATCGGTCAGACAGTCAACGCCAGCTACAGCTGCACCGATGATCGTTCCGGGATCGTCAAGTGTGGCACATTCACCTATGCACCCGGGACCACGCTGAATACCGGCAACCTTTCCAGTGCCGTCGATACATCGAAGGCCGGCCCGCAAACGTTTACGGTGAACGCCGTGGACGCGGCTGGAAACACCACCACGTCCTCGGTCAATTACCAGGTGGTCGCCGCCCCGCAGGTAAACCTGGTAATCCTGAATTTGGCTCCCCTGGTGGTTAAGCAGAACAGCCAGCTGACCTACACTGTTGCCGTGGGCAACCTGAGCAATCAGGCGGCCTCGACGGTAACCGTGACGGATCCGCTTCCTGCGGGCGTGACGTTTGTCAATACTCAGCCTGTTTGCATCAACGGTAAATGTTCAACAGCACCCACTTGCACATTCGCCAACAACACGGTGAATTGCAAGGCTCCTTCCGTTACTCTGACAACCCCGCTGCTGTTCAACATTGTTGTCCAGGTGCAAGCCGCCGTTGGGACAAAGATCAAGAACACAACGACGGTAGGCAGCGCAAACCCTGAAGGAAAGTTGGCGGTCCTCCAGTCCACTGCAACAACGCTGGTTACAAAATAATAGTTGGAGGGTGCCGGCATCTGCGAGATGCCGGCACCCCTGCCTTGTATCAGGGCACGACTTTAGACGGACTCGATTAGCCTCTCCTAGGAGGATCCCAGGTCTCAAAAGCGAGACCTGGGGCACCCTTCGCGTTTCCAAGGCTGAATTGGTTTGGGCCGCCCAGGGGCTAGGGATTCAGGTTTCGAGTTTTTCCGCAGCCTGTAA
>Ga0182024_10026408_pt1 | contig 10203 bp, 7 predicted proteins | sample P32metaG_FD_120480 | JGI IMG/M metagenome (GOLD analysis project Ga0182024, IMG submission 120480) | Permafrost microbial communities from Stordalen Mire, Sweden - P3-2 metaG (Illumina Assembly) | ecosystem: Environmental > Terrestrial > Soil > Wetlands > Permafrost | place: Sweden: Stordalen...
GCGCTTCTCGACGGGAGCGTCCAGCCGGCGCAGCTCACCCCCGAGCGTATTGCGAAACCGGACGTCCAGAGGCTGCTGCGAAAGGTCAAAGTGAGGCCAGACGAACGTTTCACCGCTCGTTATCCGAGTGAGACGCCGAGTCGCGTGACCGTCCGACTCACCACCGGCGCGTCGTACACACATGAAGTGAAGGACTACCCCGGGTTCATGACGCGGCCGTTTACCTGGGGCGAAATCGTGGCGAAGCTTGACGATCTCGCGACCGACCACGCGGATGAAGGGCTTTGCAAGGAAATCGCGGGGGCCGTGCGCTCACTCGAGAGCATTCGCGTTAAGGACCTGATGAACCTGCTCGCGCGCGTCGACGTACACTCGCGCCAAGCGCGGTGAGAGTGTGCGCCACATTTGCGGATCACGACGAGGCTGTGGTGGGCCAGAAAACGCAAAGGGGACAATGAAACGGGGACGAAGCTAGTTGTTGTCTCCGAATACGCGACCGGTTCACCGACCCGAAACGCATCCACCGCTTTGGACTGTTAATTTACCTCTTGCCGAGTGGAGCTTCCGGCCGCCGAGCGAACATGCTGCGGTGTTAAACAACTGGGGAACTAGGATTCGAACCTAGACAAGCAGATCCAGAGTCTGCTGTGCTACCGTTACACCATTCCCCAAAATCCCCCGGGAGATCTACGCCATTCCGAGGGGGGTTTGGATTTTACATGCCGGATGTGCTCTCTGCCAGACATCAAGGCGAGGATCATGGCGATCTCGTCTGTCAAACGGAGCGGCGCAGGCAGATTTAAACCAAGCATCCGGCAACGGATGATTAAGTAGTGCTCCGTATGCACCGAAGTTAATCGATGTGAAACGGTGGGTAAGAATGCTTGGAGGAACATTTGTGACGCTGGCCTGGGCCGGCGCGGTTTTCTTGGGCATGTGGGGGATGGTCCGATATCAAATGACGCCGGCGGCGTCTGCTGCCAGCCTCCAGGTTCCCAAGCGATGGCCCGATGGATGCGGCATTTCGCGTGATGCGGGGCGGTTCACATTAGTCATGGCGCTGCACCCTCAGTGCCCCTGCTCACAGGCCAGTGTACATGAACTTGCAGAATTGAAGGCGCGGGCTGCGCAATTGTCGGTGGTGGTGATGTTCATAGTTCCGATCGGTGCGCCAGCGGACTGGCTGAACACCGTTCTGTGGCGGCAGGCCAACGCGATTCCCGGAGTAAGCGTGATCGCCGACCGGGGCGGCGCCAATGCACGGGCATTCGGCGCCGGCACGTCGGGCCAGGTGGCCTTGTACGATCGGCGGGGAAATCTTCTTTTCAGTGGAGGAATCACCGACGGCCGCGGACAACAGGGGGACAACGCCGGCCTGGACGCGATCCTGGAACTGGTCCACGACCGCAAAACACCCGTTGCCACGACCCCGGTTTACGGATGCCCGTTGGGCGTGTGCCCGATCGGCCGAGATGGAAAGAGACTTTAATGCACACAGCCAGGGGCGGATCAATTCTGGATCAGAATGTCAGGGAGCGCGCCGAGGCGCTGCTGCAACAGCAACAGTTTCGATTGTGGAAACAGACGGACCAGCTTTTTGCTCTGCTGCTGGCGATGCAATGGGTGGCGGGGATTTGCATGGCGTTGTGGGTCTCGCCCCGGGCGTGGGAGGGTCTGGACAGTCACATCCATCCGCACGTGTGGGAGGCCATTTTTTTGGGCGGGGTGATCGCCGCTTTTCCGATAGCGCTGGTCTTCTTGCGGCCGGCCAGGACGTCCACGCGAATGGTCATCTCCGCCGCTCAGGCGTGCCATTCGGCAATGCTGATCCACCTATCCGGTGGACGGATTGAGACTCATTTCCACGTCTTCGGCTCGCTGGCATTTCTCAGCTTCTATCGTGACTGGCGCGCCCTAATACCGGCGACGGTGGTGGTGGCGCTGGATCATGCCCTGCGAGGAATGTTCTGGCCGCAATCTGTCTTTGGCGTTCTGGCGGCCAGCCCGTGGCGCTGGCTCGAGCACGCGGGCTGGGTGATTTTCGAGGACATCTGCCTGATCTGGGCCTGCGTGCGCGGCGCCCACGAGATGAGAGTGCTGGCTCTGCGCCAGGCAGAGCTTGAAGTCTCCAATAATCGGGTCGAAGCTGAAGTGGCACGCCAAACGCAGCGCCTTGAATCGGTCACACAGGAATTGGTCAGCACCGCCCGGCGTGCGGGAATGGCGGAAGTGGCCACTGGCGTTTTGCACAACGTCGGCAATGTGCTCAACAGTGTGAACGTATCGGCTGCCCTCGTCGTGCAGAAACTGAAGAATTCCGAGATGCCCAACCTGGTCAAAGCGGGGGAAATGCTGCGGAGCAACAACGATCGCCTGGCACAGTTCCTGACAAATGACGAGCGCGGCAAGCATCTCTCGAGCTATCTGATTGAAGCCGCGCAATGCCTGGGTCAGGAGCAGACGGAGTTGCTGGGCGAGCTTGAGGGGATCACCAATGGTTTGAGCCATCTCAAGCAAATCGTCGGCGCCCAGCAGCAGCATGCCAAGAATGAAACACTGCGAGAAAGAGTGACGCCCGTGGATCTATTCGAGCAAGCCATCGCCATGGACCTGGGCACTGCTTCGGGAGAACAACTCCAGATCGTGCGTGATTTTGAGGACATTGGTCCGAGTGCACTGGATAAGCACAAAGGCCTTCAGATTCTGATCAACCTGCTGAGCAATGCCCGCAAGTCGGTCATCGCTCATCAAGCGGCGGCAAAACAAATCGTGGTCTGCACACGGATCATCCAGAGCCCTCAGGGCCAGATGCTGCGGTTCCAGGTGCGCGATAATGGGGTGGGCATCGCCGCCGCTAACCTGGCCAGGATATTTTCCCATGGCTTTACGACTGACCGCAACGGTCACGGATTCGGACTGCACAGCGCCGCCAACGCGGCCAGGGAGATGGGAGGGGATCTTTCCGTGACCAGCGACGGGATCGGCCAGGGCGCGACATTCAACCTGGACTTGCCGCTGAGCAACGTAACCGCCGCCGAAGAAATGATGATGCAACGCGGGAGAACCGAAGCATGGCAATAGAACTAACAGAAGATCGGCGCCGCATCCTGGTGATCGATGATAATGGCGCAATTCACGAGGATTTCCGCAAGACGTTGGAGCAATGCGGCGAATCTTCGCAGACGCTGGCCAACGCCAGGGCCGCATTGTTCGGCGAGCCCGCGGCGGCCGCGCCCCGCGCCAAACTTCCCCGATTCGAGGTTGAGACGGCGCTGCAAGGCGAAGAAGGGCTCAGCAAGATACAGGCGGGCTTGCGCGAGGGGAGGCCGTTCAGTGTTGCGTTTGTCGACATGCGTATGCCGCCGGGCTGGGACGGAATGCAGACCATCCAGCGGCTCTGGGAGGTCGACCCGAGCCTTCAGGTGGTGATCTGCACGGCCTACTCCGATTATTCGTGGGAGGAGATTTCGCACAAATTCGGGCTCACCGACCGTCTGCTGATTCTCAAGAAACCATTTGATCCGGCAGAGGTGTCGCAACTGGCGGCATCGTTAAGCGAAAAATGGGCGCAGACGCGCACAGCGCAGCTTAAAATGGACGAGCTGGAGCGCATCGTTGAAAGGCGAACCGCCGACCTGACCCACGCGGCGATGCATGACATGCTGACAGGGCTACCCAATCGCACGCTGCTTTTAGATCGGCTTGGCCAGGCCATCGCACGGCGCGGCCGGAATCCCAATTACGATTTCGCCGTCTATTTTATCGACTTCGACCGCTTCAAGACCATCAACGACAGCCTTGGCCACGACATTGGCGACGAGCTGTTGATGGCGATGGCCACTCGGCTGAACAATTCGCTGCGGACGAGCGATTCGGTCTGCCGGCCCGACGTCACCACCGCGGCGCGCCTGGGCGGAGACGAATTCGTCATCCTGGCCGACGATCTGAAGAACCCGGCAGATACCACGCTGGTCGCCGACCGATTGCTTACCGTGCTGTGTGCGCCTTATGAGGTGAATAATCACCGCATCACCTGCACGGCCAGCATTGGCATTACCACCAGCGCGATGGGATACCAGCGGGCCGAGGACATGCTGCGCGACGCGGACACGGCGATGTACCATGCCAAGTCCGTGGGCCGGGCGCGATATGCCATTTTCGACCAGGACATGCACGACCTGGTCGTCTCGCGCCTGGAACTGGAGACGGAATTACGCGAAGTACTTGCGCGCGACGAATTGTTGCTTAACTACCAGCCGATCATGTCGCTGACCAGCCGAAAGCTGCGCGGGTTCGAAGCACTGCTGCGATGGAAACATCCGCGCCGTGGCCTGATCCCGCCCAGCGAGTTCATCCCATGTTGCGAGGAGACCGATCTGATTGTCCCCATCGGCTATTGGGTGCTGGCCCAAGCGTGCCGGCAATTGCGGGTGTGGCAATTGAACTATCCGGGCCTGGGCGAGATTTCCATGAGCGTGAATCTTTCCGCCAAACAACTGATCGCGCCCGGCCTGGTCGCGCAGGTAGAGCAAATCATCCGCGAGGCCGGCGTGAGTCCCCAATCCATCATTCTGGAGATCACCGAAAGCGTCATGATGCGCAGCCCGGAAATATCCATTCCTGTGCTCCAGCAGTTGCGGGCCTTGGGAATGCAGCTTGAAATGGACGATTTCGGCACCGGTTACTCGTCATTAAACTGCCTGCACCGCTTTCCCCTGTCGGGATTGAAGATCGACAAGAGCTTTATCCAGGCCATGGGCCAGCGGCAGGATTACGCAACGCTGATCCAAAGCATGATCAACCTGGCCAACCAGCTGGGGATCACACCGGTAGCCGAGGGAATTGAAACCGCCGAGCAATTGAAAACCCTGCAATCCATGGGTTGCGACAAGGCGCAGGGGTTTTTCTTCAACCGCCCTCTGACCGCGTCGGCAGCGCAGGATCTCCTGCAGCAGCTGCAGTTGGGCGATCTGCCGCCCGTCGTAGCCGCATAGAAGGTCTACTAGACTAGTCCAGCCAATCCTTCTTCTTCAATCGCTCGGGCACGTATTCCTCGGAGACGTAGGAAATGCTTTTCTGAATGAGTGATTCGACTTCCATCTTGAACCCGTTGCGGATCATTCGGTCGATTTCCTTCTGCCATTCCTTTTTGTCTTTGAACCATTCATAGTTGGCGATCTGCTGGGCGCGCTTGCGGTCGCCCTCGTCCAGCAGAACTTTCACATCGTCGCTCAGCGAGCAGCGATCATAATCAATGCTGCGCAGTCCCAGGTACTTGGCGTCCGGAATGGCCATGCGTTGGGATTCGTAGGCGAGGTTGATCGAGCCGGTTTTGATAACGCTGTAGATGTAATATCCCCACGGATCGTTATCGAGCAGGCAATAGATGGGAAGCTTCAGCTCGTTGTGAAGCCGCTGCAGCAGCCGCCGCACGCCGCGTGGGGGCTGGCCGCTCCCCTCGGTCAGGATGCAATTGTGCTTCTCCCAGAACCGATCCTCGTTGAAGCGGTTCCAGACCGTGTCTTTCTCGACGTGCAGGACGAATTTCCCCTCGCATTTCTTGAACTTGATGACATCTGATTCCACGATCGATGGGATCGCATATCCCCCCGTGCCCATGTGGCGACAATCAATCGTGTCGCCGTTGTCCTCGATGGTGATGTTCCCCACCATCGTTCCTCTTTTCTTGGCGAACAGATGCAGCTCTTCGCGCAGGCTGCCTAGCGCCACCTCCAGGTCCTCGATCACCGTATCTGATTCGTCCTGGTTTACAAACGTCTTTTCGCTGGTGCCGCGGATCGTGTGCAGGCTCTTGTAGAACATGCCGCGCAGGCTGGTCGTCTTGCCTTCGCCGATCAGCTCGTGCGCTCCCTGGGCAAGCAGGACCGTCTGCATGAATTTCTTCGCCTGGCTCAGGTTGAAAAAATTCCGCGTCTGCTTGTTCTGGCCCATCTGGATAATGCGGCGCTTCTGGTTAAAGCTGACGTTGGACAGATTCCGCGTGGGAATATCCAGGGCTGGGTCATCGTGAGCGGCGGCGACTTTGATGACGGTGTCGGAGAAGCTCTCGATTTTTTTCGCGGTAGCCTTGCCGCGGGTGACGGCCCTGCCGCCGCTGTTGGTGATGCCGTTGACTGGTTTTGAGGATTTCTTTGCCATGAGAGATTTCTTTCACGCTCGCGGTTTCAGGCCGCATCCGATTCGAACAGTTTGGGCTGTTTCTTGGCCGAATCCGCGCCCGGCTGCGCTTCCGTGATCGGCCCCGGCCCTGCCGATTCGATGATCACCACGTTCTGATCCCCCTTCAATTTCCCCGCCGATGGCGGCGGCTTATCCGGATCGATCGGATTGCCATCCTCATCCAGCTCCACGTCCGCCTGGAATGTGCGGGCCTTTGCCGTCTCCATCATCGCCTTGTAAATCTCCTTCTGCTTACGTTCCCCCAGGCCGCTGATCTTGGTGACGGCCCCGACCACCTCGCCGACATATCTTTCGAAAATCCCGCGACGCGCCTGCTCCCGCGCAATCCGCTGCCGCTTGCGGACATAGGTCATCAGCTTTCTTCCACATTCCTGGATGGCAAGCTTGATCTCCTTGCGGATTTCATCGTAGTCGGCGATCGCCTCCTTGGATTCGCTGGTAAAGGGAACCCAGACCGAGGCCATGTGCACAAAGATCACCAGCGGACCCTCGGGCAGGCCGTTGCGCGGCTGGGAAATTCCGTAATTCCGCCAGTTGGTGTCGATGACGCTCTTGGTCACGCAGCAGGAGGAAGGCTGGTACAGCAGCGGCACGCGGTTGGCGAAACGTATGACCCGCGCCGAATCATCCGCCGGCAATTGTCCACCGAACGCCACCCCTACTTCGATCTGGAATGGGTTCCCACGATAGACCGCCGGCTCGCGGGTCTCGGCGGTGTAGAACTCGGCTTTGATCTCCTTGAGCAGCCCCTTCAAAATCTGCTGTGCGCCGATCGGGACAAGGCAATCGGTCGGCGGCGCGATGATCCTGGTATTGGAGATGGCGTGATGCAGGCGGTCGGCCTCGTCGCGCGCCACCTGCGTGCACCAGGTGTCGGTGGTCAGCCCCGCTTTCCGGCAGATTTCCACCGCGACCTTGTGGCTCACACGGCTGAATTCCTGTTGCAGAAATGCGCCCAGGTGCTTGTGCGATGTTTCCTTGAGCATCCGAATCAAGACCCCCAGCTCCACGCCGTAGGGATGCGGCTTGATCGACTTGGGTGATTCGGGAATTATCTCAACCTCGCGCGGGAAATCGCGACGCAGACCATCGGGCGCGATCCAATGTATGGCGGCGTGAGGATTGGCGATGGCGGTTTGTTCCAGATATTCGTCCACGCTGGCCCGCCCGCGCTGAAAACGCGCTTCCAGCGTGATGCTCACCTCCGTGCCGGTATCCAGATCCCAGTTGGGCAGCTCGGTGTCGGAAATGATCTCGGGGCGATTCTTCTTGGTGTCCATCTGCAGCTCGAAGCGATGGACGGGCTTCTTGCGCCCCGTTCGGCTGATGATCTGCACCGACTGACCGGTTGTCAGCAGCCCATACATGCCCGCCGCGCTGATGCCGATCCCCTGTTGGCCGCGACTCATGCGCAGGCGATGAAATTTGCTGCCGTAGAGAAGGCGGCCGAAGACGTTGGGAATCTGCGCTTTGACAATCCCCGGCCCGTTGTCGCGCACGGTGACGCGGAAGCGCGTCGCGTTGCCGATTGCCGGCGAAACGGGTTGGGCAAGTTCCGGGTTGGTTGCTTCGATCAACGCGGGCTGAGTCTCTTCCTTCTTCGATCTGGACGTCTTTGCCTCCGGCGGCGCCGCGCGCGATCCCGCATTGAGCGCCTCGATGATTACCCAGATTTCCGGCAGGATTTGCCCTTCTTCGCAGGCATCCAGCGAATTGTCGACCGCTTCCTTGACGGTCGTCAGCAGCGCTTTGCGCGGATTGTCGAAACCCAGCAGGTGACGGTTCTTGGCGAAGAATTCGCTGACGGCAATTTCCTTCTGCTGCGTGGCCATGCTCTCAGCCGTCTCGCGTTTGGGCAGCCGTTTCGGAGCACTCTTTTCCATCGTCTTAGCCGGCTTGGCGGAATCCTTTTCCATGAAAAGACCACTCTGTTCCTGAGGCGGAGATTTACGTTTCTGGTTTGATTTAGCCACGATACCGTCCTCCATGACCGGTCGTTCGAGCAAAGTCCGATTGTTCGAAAATCGTATTGTATGAGTTGCCCGATGTCCACCGTCTTGGAACGACATGTTTGTTATAGAACCATTGCCGACAACCACTTCACCTTGGAATTGTCACATCCCCAAAAATCGGCAGGATATGGTTTAAATGATCCGCAACGTCACTGTCTACTGTTCGGCCAGAGGGGAAGTTGCCAATGTCTACAAAACGGCCGCCGCGGATCTGGGCCGCGCCATTGCACAATGCGGATGGGGATTGGTGTATGGCGGAAATCGCGTTGGACTGATGCAGATCCTTTCCGATGCCTGCCGCGCCGCCGGGGGCAAGGTTGTTGGTATCACACCGCAGTGGTTCATCGATAAAGGGATCAGCGACGATCGCTGCGACGAATTGATCGTCTCCGCCGGCATGCGCGATCGCAAAGAGATGATGGAAAACCGCGGCGATGCGCTACTGGCGCTGCCCGGTGGTCTTGGCACCCTGGAAGAAATTTTCGAAGTCATCGTCGCCAAGCAACTGGGCCGTCATGGCAAGCCGATCGTTCTGCTTAATATTGCCAACTATTACGCCCCGCTTTTGGCGATGATCGAGCACGGCATCGAGCACAAGTTCATCAAGCCGGTCGCCAGGGGCTACTTTTTCGTGGCCGATTCGGTCGATGCAGCGATCAACCATCTACGGGATCAGCCCCCCACCGCGCCGGCCAATGGCGATCCGCTCAGCTCGGCCGGCGAATAGCAACTTATTTATTCCAATGCACTTACATCGTGGGTAACCCTGCTTCGGTGGTGATGCATCTCTCAATTGCGCGTACATTGTAGAAAAATTATACGACTTTGCGGCCCGGGCCGAATTAGCATGGAAGGGTGAGCACAATAATGATGAGACGCCGCGATCCGACCATCCTCCTGGCGCTGTGCATCGCGCTGCTGGCGCATGTGCTGCTGCTGCGCATCGGCGAGCGGGCGGCGCGACGCGACCTGGGGTGGTGGCTATGGGGATCGCAGGCCAATGCCCAGGCCGTCACCCCGCTGGCGACGGCGCCCAAGGAGCCACTCGATCAGATCGGCGAGCACAATCAGACGGGCACTTCCATCAATAGCGCCCCGGGCGTGGCCGCGATGGAATCGGTCTTCGCCGATCCCCGCCAGGAACAGGCGCTCATGACGCGCGATCCGCCGGGATTCAAGGGACACTCGGGCAAGACGCTGGCGCAGGTGCTCTCGGGCGAAAACGGCGATGGCTCGCCCAAAAATCCCTCCGATCCCGCCGCCGATCAGTCGGCCCAGATGTTTGCCTCGGCCGAGAACGCCTTAAACGCCGCGCCGGCGCATAAGCCGTTGCAGGTGGATCCTCTCTCAAACGGCCCGCTCAAACCCAAGGAGGATGCGACGGCCAACCAGACCGCCAAACAGGCCAACAAAGGCGATTCCGCGCAACCGCGACAGTCCAAGCCCACCCCGTCCGGCGGGGGCAAGGCAGGGCCATCCTCCGATGCCGCCCCTGGTTCGCCGCTGCCGTCCAGCAATTTCGAATCGTTTCCGGTGACGCACATCTCCAGCCGATTCGTGGCCGGCAAAATCGTGGCCCGCGAGGGCCGCAAGCTGCTGACGCGCGAGATTCCCGATTACAGCAACAATTACGCCGCCCAGGCCGATTTTGAATCCATTCCCGACCCGCACGTCGTGCTCCAGATGAAAATTGATGAAACCGGAAACGTCACGGATGTACGAACGATCCGTTCCAGCGGCAGCGACAACATCGACCTGCCCTGCGAGCACGCCGCCGCCACCTGGTGGTTCGAGCCGCTGACAGACCCCGCCACAGGAAAACCACGGCGGGAAGAAACCATCGAGTTCACGATATACTTCTAGTACCCGCGGCCGCGGATGTGTTCACCGGTATCAACGGACTCTTCCCAGCGCAAGTTCAAATCCCGTCACTCCGATTTCTATCCTGCCCAGCTTGCCTAAAAGAGCGAGTAGTGACGGGATGTTGAAC